>Ga0209060_10000533_pt1 | contig 66150 bp, 52 predicted proteins | sample Coa_R1_8_FD_187155 | JGI IMG/M metagenome (GOLD analysis project Ga0209060, IMG submission 187155) | Surface soil microbial communities from Centralia Pennsylvania, which are recovering from an underground coalmine fire - Coalmine... | ecosystem: Environmental > Terrestrial > Soil >... | reverse complement strand
TGGAGGCAAGATTGGTGGTGGTGTTCGACGATCCGCAGCCTGACAGAATCAGGGCGATTGAGGCCGCCAGCACCAGCACCTGTGAGATGAGAAATGCTTTCTTCCGCATGAAACTGTGTTTCCTTCCCCTCATGATCTACTCTCAAACACCTCGCGAGAGTAGAAGATAGCTCCGACATGCGTACGGATTCACAAGACCGAAGCCTATTTGGAAGATGAACCAAAAGACAGTAACGCGAGGTGGAAATACTATACCACCTCAATGCACAGATTCCATAGCTCTACTGCGAGGCATGTCCCTCCTTTCTTTGCGTGAGAAACGATATAACACCAGCCGTCTCGTGCGGCTTGCCCTTGGCATCAATCTGCCGGTGTAATGATCGGAGCAAGCAAAAAAAGAAGGCTGTCCCACTATAAGATACGCTCATTCGCTAGAAGGACTCACACGAAACTACAGAAAAATATGTGAGAAAATCTATCAAGATTGCACAAAGCGCTGGCGAATAAAGCGCAGCACCACCGCATCAATGCGCGGTCCATCCACCCATCGATCTTCCAGGTTTTCGCGCATGCTGAATGCATAAAAAGCGTTCCGCGTCGCCTCATCGTACACTCCAGTGGCTGCCCCGGCGTAATCGCCTGTGCGCCTCAACACGTCCTGAAGTTCGCGGGCAATCGCCTCATCGATGGCACCAATATCAGCAGGGTCCGTCTTGAACAGATAGAGTTTATGCAAGTCTAGCAGACGCGCCAACTCATCAATCGGGCGTGGATGGTCATCCACACGCAGATCGATAAGCCGATCATTAAACCCACCATAACCACCACCCTCACGAACCACCAACAGCGCTGCCGATTCCTGGCCGCGGCTATCGCCACCGGCAGCCTGTCCGGCTGCCAACGCCGCGATCAGCCGATCCCACAGCCCACCGAAGGTCGCCTCAAACGTCTGGGCCAGCGCCTGCACTGTTGCCTCGCTGACCAGAATATTGCCCTGGCAGGCGTAATTTGGCCCGGCAATGCCACCGGCCCAGGAAAAGCATTCATTGCCGGTGTAGGTGGCGGCACGCCCTTTGGCATCAACAATACCCACCTGGCGCAGCGCGCGATGTTCATCGGCCCCGGTGAGCGCTGCCACCACCTCATCGGGAGTATGTCCCTGAGCCAGCAAGTCCAGCCCTTTGGGGCCATAGGTCGTGTTCGCCCAGGATTGCGTTGCCACAGCCCCCACGCCTGCTTTTGCCCAGGGCACCACTGCGCCCACCGCCAGGAATTTCGACTCAACAGCAATGCCTAAATCGCCAGTAGCAGGGTCGCAGGCAACGATAGAAAACGTGGAGACGCATCGGTCAGGTTGCGAGGGAACATGAGGGGGAAGCGATGCTGGCCGCCAGAAAGAAGCTGCTGACACGCCAAGGTTCCTCCTTAAAAAACCAGGAAGTTGGAAACATCAATGAAGAGTTTCTGGAGAGTAGTATAACTGATCGGAGGTATTTCTGACCAGTCCCACATCCTCCAAAGTATTGGCTCCCTCCTATACACAAAAGGAAACGCTTCCTCAGACCAGACTACGCTGCTGGCGAAACCTCAGATGACCTATACTTCAAGGCCCACCAGAGCACAAGCATGACGAGGGTCAGGCCAAGCGTATAGGGCAGCAGCGACCAGATGCCAGTATATTGTGCCAGCGTGCCAGCGAGCCAGGGAAACAGGGCAGCGCCGAGAATGCTCAGACCAATCAAGAAGCCCATAGCGCTGGAGAGCAGATGGCTAGGCACCACATTCGGCAGCAGCCCGACAGTGGAAGGATAGATGGGTCCAAGGCTCGTGCCAATTAAGAAAAAAGCGACAGCGCTGACAACATCGCCAGGAAGCAGCCAGATGATCACAATGCCAAGGACAATCCCACCCATGCAGCTATACATCAGGCCCGAAAGCCCCAGATGCAAGCGTTCGGCAAGCAGGTTGAGAACGAAGCGCCCCACGGTCAAGCCCAGCCAATAGCCACTCACAATCCAACCGGCCAGCAAAGTGTTCATATGTCGGCTTTCTAACAGAAAAGTATAGCCCCAATTCCCCAGGCTCACCTCGATACCCACGTAGAAGAGTAAGAACAGTGTCGCCACCCACACCTGCGGTATCTTGAGCGCAGCCAACAACCGACGCTCTTTCTTCTCCTTTTGCGCTTCCTGAACAGCGTCAGCAGATGGTGAGCGGAAGAGCGCTAACAAGCCAAGCAGCAAAGGGAACGCAAGCAGTGTCCAGGCGAAAAAAGCGCTGTTCCATCCCCAACTGAGCGCCAGAATCGCGCTGGCAATCAGGGGGCCAAGCAATGCCCCCGCCCCGAAAAAGGCGTGCAGATAGTTCAAGAGTGCAATTTTGTTGGGCAGGGCGGCGAGAAACATATTGAGTCCCGCCTCGATGATCGCTCCTGCCATGCCCTGCAAAAGGCGAATGACAAGCACCAGCGCAAAAGGCGGTTGCATGGCAAGGATAAAACAGCAGAGCATGAATAAAGCGGTGCCTGCCACCAGATACCAGCGCAGGCCGATCTTTGCCATAAGCAAGCCGGTACTCAGCGCAGAGAGCAAATAGCCGGTGGCGCTGGCGAAGAAGATAAAGCCAACCACCGTCTGGTCCACATGATAATACGCGCTCAGGCTTGGGAGCAGCACTCCCCAGGCTCCCGACGCCACGCCGATGAGTACAAAACCGAAGAAGGCAGTGCTCAACTGGGGGCGAGAGGCGCTGTGCGTAGGCATGGTGGTGCTTTCCTTCCCACTGAAGAGATACTGGGCAGTATAGGGGGTATTCGACCAGGACGCAATCACCAGAATCGTCGCGAAGAAAGCAGCGCGCCTCCCGTACAAAAAGGTAAGACAGTAGACACTCATCATTTTCAACGAGTGCGAGCGCCACACAAATCGCTTGTACACATGTTGCTCCTATGCTATACTGCTGCTGCGCTGAGGCACTTGTCGCAGGTGCTGGACGGACCCACAGGTAGGCAAGAGAGACTGTTTGCGCAAGGCACCCGCCCGATGACGGGATGTGGGTCGGGTGGAGGACACAACGGCTGAGCGACGGGCACTGCCCCTGGCAGGAGAACAGTCCAAAGCCCAGCCTGCATGGCATGAACGTTCCTGACCCGGCATGTTGGGCCAGGATGGGTGCGTTGTCAGAGCGCCCAGTGACACGGATGTCGAACAATGTAGCGTTCGGCGAAGTTGAAGCATCAGTGCCTCCGGGTGTTGGTGAATTGAGATGGAGGACAGCTACAAGCCCAGCCCTAAAGGGCTGAGGTATTTGACGGGTACAATTGCTTCGCCACAAACTCTGAAGGTCGTCCAACGAAAGGAGAGATGGAGCGAATGAAGAACTCTTTGCGGCTGCGCTTCTGGCTTGAGTCGGGACTGGGAGCGGTGACGGGGATATTGTTCGTGGTGACTCTCTTGTGGAGAGATTGGATCGAAATTATCTTCCACGTCGACCCGGATAAAGGCAATGGACTCCTCGAGTGGTCTATCGTAGGCAGCTTATTGACCGTGACGATTACCCTCTTCTTCCTGGCGCGCTACGAGTGGCGCAGGGTCCAACCCTCCCAGGCGTAAAACGTAGCGGGGCCTTTCTCCCAGCCCAACACGGTAACCTCTTCTCCTGAGAGCTTCAGGAGGACCATACCAATGGTTTCCCTCGTACTGTCGGAATTGCAGCGTGCGAGGGAAACCATCAGCACCCAAGGGAAGCCTACAGGTCAGTTAGAGGACGCGCCTTGCGCAAGGCGCGATTGCAGGTGGCTGCTATTGCCAGCAGGACCAGCACCCCTTCAAAGCAGAGAATCGTTGCCAGAACACCAACCTGTTGCAATAGCAGGCCGGTGATCGCGAGGCTCAGCGACTCGCAGCCAAAGAATAGCAGGCGAAACACGCCATTTACCCGGCCCCGCAAGGCGTCGGGAATCAGCGCCAACCGATAGCTGATCTGCGCCACGTCATACACCTCATCAACCACCCAGAAGGCGGCCAGAATGGCTCCCAGCGCCAGCAGCGCGGGCATAAAGGCATAGAGCAGCCAGAGCAAGGCAAACATCCAGAACGCGCCGACCATAATCTGCCCCAGGCGCAGGCGCTTGTGCGCCTGACTGCCAAGCAGCGCACCCAGGATGCCGCCGATGCCACCGATGCCAAACATCAGGCCGATAGCAAAGGGAGCAGCATGCTGGCGCTCCGCCATGACCAGCACCAGCAGCATCATTCCGCCATAGGAAAAGACCACGCCGCTGTGGAGCAGGGCAAAGGCGCGAATCACCGGCTCACGCCAGAGCCAGACTAGCCCCTCTCGGATGTCGGCCCGCAGGCTTTGCGGCTGGCGCAGATGCCCATCCTGAAAGGGTAGGCGAATCCAGAAGAGCGACAGCACCGAGGCAGCATAAGAGAGCGCATCCGCCAGGAAGGGCAGCGCTTGTGCCGCGCCAAAAAGCGTGCCGCCCAGCGACGGGCCAATCAGCGTCACCACCCCGCCAGTCGCTTCGTTCTGCGCCGTGGCGGCGGGCAACTGCTCCTTGGCAACGACACGTGGCAGCGCCGCCGACTCAGCCAGGCCAAAGAAAACAAACAAGGTTCCCTCTACCAGCGAAACCAGATAGATGTGTGCCATAGTCAGATGATGCAGCGCCAGCGCGACGGGAATGCTGCCAAGGGCCAGCGCTCGCCCGGCGTCGCAGAGCATCATCGTTCGTTTGCGGTCCCAGCGGTCTATCAGCGCTCCGGCAGGCAGGCCCAGCAGCACATAGGCCAGCGAACGCAGTGCCCCAGCGAAACCTGCCTGCGCAGGCGAATGGGTCACGCTCAGGACGAGCAGGGGCAGCGCCAATTCCGAAGCGCTGCTGCCCACTGACGAAATAGCCTGGCCGCTCCACAACAACAGATAATCTCGATTGCGCCAGAGCGGCCTCCGAGTCGCCGCTTCCTGTCCTTCCAGGGATTCTTTCTTGCTGGTCACCATAAACACCCACTTTCATCAGGCCGACAGCATAGGCTTTCCTTATGTTGCCATCAGCAATCAAACGGAGAAACAAAAGCGGATGCCTGGCGCAAAGCGCCAAAACGTCTTGAGCAGAGGCAGCGGGAGGTCAGCAGCTACCTGAGAAGCATAACAACCTACCCCTCAAAGCAGCCACACCGGCTCGTGAGCGGGTATCAATCAGGCAGCGCTGCGTTTCCGCCGCGTAAGCGCCAGCGCCAGGCTTACGCGGCCAATGCAGGAAGTGTCGTGCCCGCGCCAGCGGCGCGATGGGCCGGAAGAAGTTGCAGAAACCTCATCTGGCAGAGTGAAGCTCTTGGGATCATGCTATGCATTCTAGCACCAGCGGCAGCACCTGGCAAGCGTTTGGTCAGGATGCCTCTCATACAGCACGTTCCCCTCTTGATTTTGGAGTTCAAATACGTTACAATCATTCTAAATTTTATGAATGTTCAAGAGCAATGCCATGCCAGAAGAGCAAGAAGAGAAACAACACGATAAGGTTCTGCCAGAAGATTTCTGCACCATCTCAGACCTGGAGACGCTCAAGGTCGTCACAGACCCGCTGCGTCTGAACATCGTAAATCTGCTGCGCGGTGAACCCCGCACGGCCAAGGAGCTGGCGAAAGCGCTGCATCTCTCGCAAACCAAGCTCTATTACCACATCGGTTTACTGGAGCAGCATGGGCTGATTCGCGTCGTAGATACACGCCTGGTTTCTGGCATTCTCGAAAAGCAATATCAGGCCACAGCTTATAAGCTCTCGGTAGATCGCCGCCTTTTTTCACCAGCGCCCACCTCACCGGCAGGTTACGAAGGATTGGAGGTCTTCCTTTCGGCTGTGTTGGACTATACCCACAGCGATATGATGCGCAGCGTGCGGTCAGGGCTGGCTGATTTTTCGGACGACGCGCCCCCAGAGCGTAAACTTAATGTCGGGCGACGCTGGTTTTGGCTGACCCCAGCAGAAGCAAGAGCTTTTATGGAACGCCTATGGGCTTTGGATGATGAGTTTCAACGCCTGCACGGCGATCAGCCAACCGAAGGCGCCCAGCTTTACGAGTTCCTGATCGGCTTTTACCCCACGCATGAGCGTGCCCCCGATTCCCCAGAGCAGCAGATAGGCATCGATCAGCCGCCACCAACAGATGGTGAGTAGCTGCGCCTGTACGGCGTAATCTCAATGGGCGAGCGTTGCCCTCGAAAGGAGTCATTCTTGTCCCCTTCCGCCAGCGTTCAGACGCCCGCGCGCAAGCTGAATATTGACTTCTGGAAATTCCTGACTGGGGAAACCATCTCCAATCTCGGAAGTTCCTTTACCCTCTTTGCTCTGCCGCTGCTGATTTATCAACTCACCCGCTCACCGGTCAATCTGGCGCTCTCTGCTGCGGCTAATTTCCTCCCCTATCTGCTGTTCGGCTTGCTGATTGGCGCCTGGGCAGATCGGCTGGACCGCAAGCGGATGATGATTCTGGCCGACATCGGCAGCGCGCTGGTAATCGGCTCCATTCCTCTGCTGGCAGCGCTGGGTCTGATGTCGCATCGAGTCTTCTTTGTTGCCTGGATTTACGGTGTCGGTTTTGTCAGTTCCATCCTTACCATCTTCTTTCAATCAGGCGAATTCGCTGCCATCCCCAGCCTGGTGGGCAAAGACGAACTCGTCACAGCCAATGGACGCATCCAGGCCAGCTACTCCGCCGCGCAAGTCATCGGGCCGTTGCTGGCCGGAGCGTTGCTCATCATCGTGCCCCAACTGCCCATGCTCATGGTAGTAGATGCCCTCTCTTTCCTGGTCTCCGCCTGCACCCTTGCGCTCATCAAGGGCAGCTTTAACGTTCCCGGCACGAAAGAGAAGAAGAGCATCCGCCACGACGTAATCGAAGGGCTGCGCTACGTCTTGCGCCATCCGGTGCTGCGCAATATCTCCGCCATGATGGCCCTCATTAACTTTATCGGCTCGACCACATACGCGCAGTTAGTCCTTTTCGCCGAGCGGCGGCTGGATGCGAACAATTCAGAAGTCAGTTTGCTCTATTCAGCGGGCAGCGCCGGTATTGTCGTGCTTTCGCTGTTGGCTGGCCCCTTGCGCAAGCGCTGGCCTTTTAGTAAAGTGGCCCTGAGCGCGCTGACGATAGAAGGGCTGCTGACCGTGCTGTTGGCGCTGACGCCCTGGTATTGGGTCGCTGTGCCGCTCTGGGCGCTGATTTCGGGCCTGGGCATTCTCTTTAACATCAATACCGGCAGTCTACGCCAGTCAATTGTGCCGAACGAGCTACTAGGTCGCGTCATCAGCATCGCGGGGGTGTTAGCCTGGTCGGCGATTCCAGTAGGCACGTTCCTGGGCGGGTTGGCAATCGCCTGGTCCGGGAATGTAGCCCTGGTGTACGGCGTCATTGGCGTTATGACAATCATTATTCCCATCTGTTTTTCCTTTACGGCGCTGGGACATGCCGAGCGCTTCCTACCTCAAAATACCGCGAAAGATGAACAGGAAGAGTCGACCCCGCCCCTGGAGGGCGAGGTTGCCGCTATATAGGCGTCGTTTCATGAGATTTCATCCATAAGGAGGCCGCCACCTATGGCTGGGCTTGATTTCCATCAAACACGCCAGAACCAGCGCCGCCAGGCGCACCGGCCCTTCCTCCAGGCAATGCCTGGTGCCTGGGATAATCAAGATCACTTTGGCCTGGCAACGGGGATAACCTTGACCGGCATCGGCATGGCCTTGGTGGCGGGGTTTGCGCTGACGCAGTTTGCTAACGCCGCTTCATTCGGTTTCCTCTTCCTTTTTTTTGGCTGCCCGTTCCTGGTCTTTGGCGGGGTGCTGGTGCTGCTCGGCTGCGTAGAATTCATTTTCCGCCGACTCAAACGTATCCAGAGCCACTGCGGGCGCTGCCGCTTTTATCAGGCGCTCGATGCTGGATACGCATTGGGGCGGTGCCGCGTGGACCCTCTTCAAAGAGTGGTGCAGCGCACCAACGGCTGCCGGTTCTTTGAATATTCTGAGCGGGCCATGGTGCGCGACCGTTTTGCCCAGCAGGCGAAGATCGACGCCCGCACTCGTGGAAACAATCGCATCCATTCATCTTTATAAGCCAACTCGAGCCTTTTCGGCGGTAACCTGGCAGGCTTCAATCTCTTAAAACCTGTTAGAGTGGACATCTCTTTAACTCGACATGAAAGGGCGCTTTAAGGACATGAGCAGTGTGCATGATGGAACCCACAGTGATCAGACCTCCAACACAACAGTTGAGGCGGTGATAAACCCGGCTTTGCTGCGTTCGTTGGAATGGCGTCTGATTGGCCCCTACCGTGGGGGCCGCGTCGTGGCGGTGGCCGGAGACCCGGTCCATTCCCAGGTGTTTTACTTCGGCTCAACAGGTGGTGGCGTCTGGAAAACGACTGACGGCGGGCGGTATTGGGAAAACGTCACGGATGGCTTCTTCAAGCGCGCCTCGGTGGGCGCAATCGCCGTCGCCGACTCGGACCCCAATGTCATCTACGTAGGCATGGGCGAAACCACCATTCGGGGCAATGTTTCGCATGGGGATGGCGTCTATAAATCCACCGATGGCGGCCAGACCTGGACGCATCTGGGCCTGGAAAAGACGCGCAACATCGCCAAAGTGCGCGTCCATCCGCATAATCCCGATCTGGTCTATGTGGCGGCCCTGGGCCATGCCCACGGGCCAAACCCCGAGCGTGGCGTGTATCGCTCGCGCGATGGTGGCAAGACCTGGGAACAGGTTCTCTTCCGCAGCGAAAACGCGGGCGCGATTGATCTGGCGATGGACCCGAACAACCCGCGTATCCTCTTCGCCGCGTTTTGGGAAGCCAGGCGTCTGCCGCATGAACTCATCAGCGGCGGCGAGGGCAGCGGTCTTTTCAAGTCTACCGATGGCGGCGATACCTGGACCGAAATTACCCGCAACAAGGGACTGCCCAAAGGCTTGCTGGGAAAGATTGGATTGACCATTTCGCCTGCCAAAGAAGGACGTGTCTGGGCGCTGATCGAGGCAGAGGACGGAGCGCTCTTCCGCTCCGACGACGGCGGCCAGACCTGGGAAAAGCTCTCCGAAGAACGCAACCTACGCGCGCGTGCCTGGTACTATATGCACATCTACGCCGATCCGCAGGACGCCGAAACGATCTGGGCGCTGAACGTGCGCGCCTGGAAATCCATCGACGGGGGCAAGAACTTCTTCGAGGTACAGATTCCCCATGGCGACGATCACGACCTTTGGATTGACCCACGCAACCCGCAGCGCATGATTTGCGGCAACGATGGCGGCGCTTGCGTCTCCTTTAACGGCTCCGATTCGTGGTCGTCGATCTATAACCAGCCAACGGCAGAGTTTTACCACGTCACCACAGATAACGAGACACCCTATCGCGTCTATGGCGCGCAGCAAGATAATACGACCATGAGCGTGCCCAGCCGCTCATCGTATGGGGCAATTATCGAGGCCGAATACCTGGAAATCGGCGGCGGCGAAAGCGGCTATATCGCCGTGCGTCCCGATGACCCCAACATCATTTTTGCTGGGAACTATCAGGGCTATCTGACCCGTTATGATGTACGTACCCGCCAGGAGCGTAACATCATGGTCTGGCCGCAGGCTGGCAGCGGGCTGGGCGCGAAGGACATGAAATATCGCTTCCAGTGGACCTACCCTACCGTGCTCTCGCCGCATGACCCCAACGTGCTCTATGTCACCGGCAACCACGTATTCCGCTCGACAGATGATGACAACAGTTGGGAGATCATCAGCCCCGACCTGACCCGCAACGACGTGTCCAGGCAGGAAGCTTCCGGTGGCCCCATCACCAAAGACAACACCGGTGCGGAATATTACTGCACCATCTTTGCCTTCGCCGAATCGCGGGTGGAGCGCGGATTGTTCTGGGCAGGCTCCGATGACGGCCTGGTCCACGTCTCCCGTGATGGCGGCCAAAACTGGGAAAACGTGACGCCCGCCGATTTGCCAGAATGGGCGCTCATCAGCATCATCGAGCCATCGCCGCACGACCCGGCGACCGCCTATCTGGCAGCGACGCGCTACAAACTGGATGATTTCCAGCCCTACCTCTACAAGACCAGTGACTACGGCAAGACCTGGACGAAGATCACATCTGGCATTGCCGCAAATGAGTTTACGCGGGTCATCCGCGAAGACCCTGTGCGGCGTGGCCTGCTTTACGCAGGGACCGAAACGGGCATCCGCGTCTCCTTTGATGATGGCGCGCACTGGCAGGCGTTACAGTTGAATCTGCCGGTGGTGCCCATTCACGACCTGGTTATTCATGAAAACGATCTGGTGGTGGCAACACATGGGCGCTCCTTCTGGATTCTGGACGACGTAACGCCGCTGCGCCAGGTTGCGGCTGAGATGGCACACGAAACGGCACACCTCTTTAAGCCCTGCCCGACGCTGCGCTTTCAGCCAAGGCTGGGCTTCGGGTCTGAAGCGCCAACGGGAAAAAGCTATCGATTTGGCGGCGCCTGGATGATTACGTCGCGCCAGGTCGCAAAGCCAGACGGCAGCAAAGTCTCGAAGCCGTTGGATGCGGGGGAGAATCCTCCGGTCGGGGTGATCGTCAACTACTACCTCAAGGAGAAACCGGAAGGCGAGATCAAGTTGACCTTCCTCACTGCCGATGGCAAGGAAATCAGAAGCTTCTCCAGCGAGGAGGCAGAGGAAGCGCCCACCAATGGCAAGAACGGCGAATACCTGGCAATCGACACAGAGGAAGAGGAGAAGAAGAAAGAGCCTCGTACGCCCAAGGAAGCCGGAGCCAATCGCTTCGTCTGGAATATGCGCTATCCCGACACACGCAAAGTGGCCGGCTATGTCGCGTCGGAGGCCGCGCTGGCCGGACCAGTTGTGCCGCCAGGGACGTATACGGTGCGCCTGACCATCGGCGATACCTCTTATACCGAATCGTTCGAGATCGTGCCGGACCCGCGCCTGAAGACCAGCCAGGAAGACTATCAGGCGCAGTTCGAACTGCTGCTCCAGATTCAGGCGCGGCTTTCGCAGACACACGCCATGATTCAGAGCATCAGGACGCTGCGCAAGCAGATCGAAGAGTGGGAACGGAAGGTCAAGGGACAGGAGACTGCGCCAGCCATTCTGGAAGAGAGCAAGCGGCTAAAAGAAAAGCTGACGGCTCTAGAAGAAGAATTGATTCAGACCAAGGCAAAAACGCGCCAGGATACGTTGAATCATCCGGTCAAGTTCAACGCCCATCTGGCGTTCCTGGGAATGGCCGTCAGCAGCGCCGAGGCCGCGCCAACCCGCCAATCGCAAGAACTCTTTGCCGAGTTGGCGGCGCGCGTCGACGCCTATCAACAGCAACTGCAAACGCTCATCGACACCGATGTAGCCGCATTCAACGCGCGTATCCGCGATTTGCAGGTGCCCGCGCTTGTTCCTCCGACAAACCCGGCCTGAGAGCTTATAGCACATCTGCAAGAAGAGGGTTTTACCCGCAACGCCACCTTCCAGGTGGCGTTGCGGGTAAAACCCTCTTCTTGCTTTTACTCAGCGGCGACAGGCCGATCTTCGTTCACAACAGGCGGACTTACCTGGTCCGAGAAGTGGCAGGCGGCAAAATGACCGTTGCCGGTTTTGTCCTCGAAAACTGGTTCCTCCTCGCGGCAAATCGCCTGGGCCAGTGGGCAGCGCGTGTGAAAGCGGCACCCTCTCGGAACATTGACCGGACTGGGCAAATCGCCGGAAAGGATAATCCGCTGGCGGCGTTTCTCCACTTTGGGGTCGGGAATGGGAACTGCCGAAAGCAGCGCCTGGGTATAAGGGTGCTTTGGTGCCTGGTAAATCTCATCCCGATCAGCCAGTTCCATGATCTTGCCCAGATACATGACCGCAATTTGATCAGCAACATGCCGCACAACGCTCAAATCATGCGAGACAAAGAGATACGTCAGACCGAGTTGCCGCTGCAAACGCTGCATCAGGTTCAGAATCTGGGCGCGAATCGAGACATCCAGCGCGGAAACCGGCTCATCCGCGATGACGAATTCCGGGTTGATGCTAATCGCGCGGGCAATCACGATACGCTGGCGCTGGCCGCCGCTGAACTCGTGGGGATAGCGATCATAAAAGGCCGGATTAAGACCCACCAGTTCAAGCAGTTCCTCGGTGCGCTCGCGTGCCTCATGGCGGGTGCCGACATGGTGAATCCGCATTGGCTCGGCAATCAGCGAGCCAATGGAAAAGCGCGGATTCAGCGAGGCAAACGGGTCTTGGAAGATCATCTGAACCTTGCGCCGGACCTGACGCAGATTACCGCCAGAAAGCTGGCTGAGATCAACGCCATCCAGCAGCATCGAGCCACGGGTAGGCTTATACAGGCGAACAATACAGCGCCCAATGGTTGTTTTGCCGGAGCCGCTTTCGCCAACCAGCCCCAACGTGCTGCCGCGTCGGATGGAGAACGTCACCCCATCAATGGCACGGACATAGCCATGCGTGCGCTGAATAATCAGCCCGGATGTCAGCGGAAAATGCATCGCCAGATCGTTGATTGAGAGCAGCGTATCACCGCGTTGTGTCGTTCCTCCAACGACGGTACTGGTTTGTCGCACAGATTCACTCATCGCATCCCTCTCATCCTGGGTTAGTTGGCTGCCGTTTGCTCATCGGGGTTGGGGGAGCTTTGCCCATCCGAACTGCTTGCAACCAGAGCTTGAGCAGTAGCGTCGAGCTTCGCCAGGCGGCGGGCGCGGGCCTCGCGGCGGGCAGCGACTCGTTGCTGCTCGGCTGGCTCGTTAATGTCGTACCAACAGGCAGTCACATGGTTATTGCCAACCGCGCGCAGTGGTGGCGGAGCCTTGCACTGATTGGTAACAAAGAGGCAGCGCGGCGCAAAAGGGCACCCTTCTGGGGGATGCAGCAGATCAGGTGGCGCTCCCTCGATGGGGGTCAGTTCCTCCTGACGCGCTTCATCGAGGCGTGGAACGGAGGCCAGCAATCCCAGCGTATAGGGGTGCCGAGGATTGGCAAAGAGTTCATCGGTAGGCGCCATCTCGACCACATGACCGGCATACATCACAATCACGCGGTCGGTCATTCCGGCCACAACCCCAAGGTCATGGGTAATCAGCATGACAGCGCTGTTATACTCTGTGCCAATGGCATTGATCAATTCCAGGATTTGCGCCTGCACCGTCACATCCAGCGCGGTGGTAGGTTCATCGGCGATGATGAGTTGAGGGCGGCAGGCCAGGGCAATGGCGATCATCACACGCTGACGCATACCGCCGCTAAACTGGTGAGGATAGGAGTTAAAGCGCCGCTCCGCTTCTGGGATGCCAACCTCGCGCAGCAATTCAGCAGCGCGCCTGTTGGCCTGCTGGGTGGTGAAGCCCATATGCAGTTTCAAGCTCTCTGTAATCTGCGCGCCAATGGTCAGAACTGGGTTCAGCGAAGTCAGCGGGTCTTGAAAGATCATGCCGATTTGCTTTCCCCGGACTTTGCGCATAGCGCTTTCGGGAAGTTCCAACAGGTCTTGCCCGCCAAAGAGAATACTGCCATCCAGCGTTTCACCAGGCGGGTGAGGGATGAGGCGCATAATGGAAAGTGCTGTGACGCTCTTGCCACAACCGCTTTCCCCCACAACACCCAGCTTTTCACCTTCGTTGATGCCAAAGCTGACACCATCCACCGCATGCACCCAGCCCTCGCGGGTCTTGAAGTAGGTTTTCAGGTTGGTGATCTCCAGCAACTTTCCCACAAGCAGCGTCTCCTTCCGATTACCGTTCGGTGAGATAGGGATCAAGCGCGTCGCGCAAGCCATCGCCCATCAGGTTAAAGCTCAGCACAACGAGCAAGATGCACAAGCCTGGCGCCCAAACAAGGATGGGATGGGGCAAAAAGAAATCTTTGGCGTCGTTGACCATTGTCCCCCAGCTTGCCAGCGGCACCTGGATACCAAAGCCAAAGAAGCTGAGGATAGATTCAGTAATAATATTGGCACCAACCAGCAGCGTCGCGCTGACGATGATCGGCCCGGCGGCATTGGGCAGGATATGGCGCACCATCAACTGGAAATTGCTGGCACCCAGCGTGCGCGCTGCCATAACAAATTCACGCTCTTTGAGCGCCAGAAACTCACTGCGCACCAGGCGGGCTGTGTAGGTCCAGCTAAAGAGCGCGATCAGCACCACAATGCTGGGGATCGACCCATCTGAGAAGCTTGCCGAAAGAACAAAGAGCAGCAGATAGAGGGGAATCGCCAGAATGACGTCGGTAACGCGCATCAGCAGATTGTCGATGATGCCGCCAAAGTAGCCGGCGAGAGCGCCAACCGTCACCCCCACGAAGATCGCCACAAACATCGAAGCAATACCGATCAACAGGGAGACGCGCCCACCATAGAGCAGCCGCGCCATTTCATCGCGCCCAAGGTCATCGGTCCCAAGCAGATGCTGCCATGATGGCCCCTGGAAGGCCGGGCTTTCCCTGAGGTTAATATACGTCGATGGGTCAAATGTCGCTGTGGCATGATAAAGCACTGGCGCCAGAAGCGCCGCCATGCCTATCACCACCAACACAAAAAAACCGGCGAGGGCTAATCGGTTACGAACAAATCGGTCAACGATAATCCGAAACTGGCTGCGTCGCTTCCGCGCCAGTTGTGGCGTCAGGGTAAGCAACTCGTCTATGTTTTCGTCTTCAGGCACTGATGGCGGAATGATCTGGGATGACGTACTCACGGCTGAAGCTCCTTTCGGCGAATTTGCCGCGCTGGTTCAGTGCAAAATAGCCCAATCACAAAGGACCATTAATTGTAGCGAATGCGTGGGTCAAGCACTCCATAGAGAACATCAGCCAGCAGATTGAAGAAGATCACCACCACTGCTGACATCAAGAGCATCGCCATCAGGACCGGGTAATCACGTCCTGTCAATGATTCGATAAAGAAGCTCCCTAGCCCGGGCCAGGCAAAGATGGTTTCTGTCACCGCCGCCCCACCAGCAATGCTGCCAAAATCCAATGCGACAATCGTCAAAACTGGAATCAAGGCATTGCGCAGACCGTGACGCGCCAGCATGGCAACTGGTCCCACCCCCTTGGATTGGGCAGTGCGCATATAGTCCTGGCGCTTCACATCGAGCATGGTTGAGCGCATATAGCGGCTCCATTGCGCCATGAAGGCCAGCGAGAGCACGATCATTGGTAAGATCAGGTGAAGTACGTAGTCAAGAAAATAATCAAAGGGCGAGGCAAAGGTTGCGTCACTGTTCATGCCAAAATCGGGAAGCAAGCTAAGCCTGACAGAGAATGTCTCTTGCAGGATGATCGCAAAAAAGAAAATCGGCATCGAGATGCCGAAATAGCTGAAGAACGTAATCACATAGTCCACGATGCTGTACTGGCGGACGGCTGAAGTGACCCCCAGCGGAATTGCCAGGATTAACGCAAAGAGCAGCGCCGCCCCAAACAGTTCGAGGGTTGGCCCCACACGCGCCCCAACATCGCTGATGACGGGCTGACCATCGACAAAGGAGCTACCGAAATTGCCGGTGATGACCCCTTTGAGCCAGGTAAAATATTGCACATACACGGGCTGATCAAGCCCCAGGTTATGGGCTATCGCTGCGCGCGCGGCGCCGCTAAGGCGTGGGTTGAGGAAAACCGCCTGAGCGCCCCCTGGGATCAGATGAATCAAGCTAAAGACGACAACAGAGACCAAAAAGAGCAGCGGGATAGCCTGTATCAAACGTCGGATGATGTATCGTCCCATAGAGCCTGGCCCTCACTGAATGCTAGGTATCGGCAACAAACTTGAGGCTAACTGAACCCTATCAGGAAATCAACAGGCGGCTTGTTTGGCATCTGCCGCATGATACCATACCAACCAGAAGAATACCAGCGAGGTCTTCACAAAGGGGCTGCTTACAAATGTGGGCAAGGTGCCAGAACTTCTTGACACCCTGCCCACACAAACAACCGAAAACCTCTAAGCGAAAGAGGGCGCCAGAGGCATCATCTCCAGAACAGAGAGATCATGCCTCCATGAAAGCGGGAACGAGTTTAACTCTTCCACCACTCCCACACGTTCCAGGTCTCTGACGGACCCAGAGCGGAGAGAACGTAATTGTGGACGTTGTTGGCCGCAATGCCCTGCTGCCCATAGGCGTACAGGTACACAACCGGCAGATCAGTCAGCAACGCCTCGTGGAAGGTGTGGAACGCAGCGATGCGGGCGTTCTGGTCAGGGTTAGTCTCTTCCTGTTGCAGCGCCGCGTCTACTGCCGGGTTGCAGTAGTAGGACCAGTTGGCCCCACCCTGAGCAGCGGTCTGGTTGCAGGCCCAGGTGGAGGCGTTGTCGGGGTCATAGCCAAGCGAGTTGGCAAACTCACCAATCTGGTAATTCCCGCTGGGCAGGACGGTGCCGAACCAGGCATCCGCAGGATAGTTCTTGATGTCGATCTTGATGCCGACATTCTTGAGGTCCTGCTGGAAGATTTGCTCACCCTCCTGGCGGCGCGCGTTATTCGCGGTGGTCCCCCAGGTCAGTTCGAGGTCTTTGCCATTCTTCTGGTAATAGCCATCCGTCCCCATTTTGTAGCCATCAGCTTCCAGAACTTGCTTGGCCCCGCTTGGGTTGAATGCATAGCAGGTCAGATTCGGCTCATGTGCAAACGTGCCCACATCCTCGTCGCAGGTTCGTTGACCAGTCCCTTTGAGCACCTGACTGATGACGGTGTCCAGGTCAAGTGCCATACTGATGGCTTTGCGGACCTGCAAGTCCTTCAGCGTGGGATCGTGGAGGTTGAAGATGATGTTTTCAAAGGTGGCCGAATGCTGCTCGGTGTAGTAGGTGTAGCCCGGAATCGCCTTGTAACTATCCTGCTTGGTGATGTCCAGGAACCAGGAAGTATCAAGCGAGTGGCTTTGGAGGGCCGTCAAGATCGTGCTGGAGTCCGTGATGATCTTGAAGTCAATCCCATCCAGGTACGGCAATCCCTGATCTGCCTGATAATAATTGGGGTTGCGGACGACATTGATGTGGTCGCCCTTCACGCGCTCAGAAATCTTGAACGGCCCGCTGTCCACAGTAGGCTGAAAGTTTTGCGTGGACTTGAGGATCGAAGCCGGGTCCATCGAGCCAAAGATGTGCTGGGGCATGGGGGCCAGCGCCTCGTCGGCAAGCTGCGCGTTGATCAGCGGAACGAAAACTTTCTTCATGCGGAACGAGACGGTGGTCGAATCAACCGCCTTGAGCGTGGTCCAGTCGATGAAAGGCAACCCAACCGTATCGGTTTTAGCGCCATACTTTGGGTTGTTCCATAGATTCATGGTGAAGACCACATCTTCGGCAGTCAACGGTTGCCCATCCGACCACTTCAAGTTGGGCCTCAGCTTCAGCGTGTATTGCAGCGCATCAGCAGAGATATCGCCATTGGCAACGGTGGGAATCTCCTTGAGGATTCCTGGGTGGAGTGTCCCTGTTGGGTCACCGTAGACCAACGGCGCCCAGAGAGTCGCATCCACCAGCACGGCAAAAGTCTCATTCGTGCCATTGGAAAGCAGCGAATCTGGCTCTTCAAAAAGCCCATCAGTGAGAGTGCCACCATGTTTGGGGGTGTTCGAGGATGTTGTTACAGGGGTCGGACCACAGGCCGTCAGCATAACACTGAACAGCAGTCCTATGCCGACCAACAGGAAGAGTAGTTTGCCCTTTCGTTGCATGAAGCCCCTCCTCTAAAAGATGACAATGACGAGATTCCGAAGCGCGCCCATAGGGCACCCACTGACCCGCATGGCGCAACTTTACTAATAATACGCCAGCCCGTCCTAAAACCTCACGAATGTCCCAACGGCGTGCCTGGCAATGACACAATGTATGCGGCTCGCTGGCGTTCTCGGCCCTCCTTTCTTGGGAAAATAGCCCTGGCGGGTCAGATGTTGGCTTCGGCCCGCTGCTACCAGCATCAGTCCCAGTCTGGCCCTGCTCATGATTTGCTCGATAAAAGACAGGGCTTAGCCAATGGGAGGTTGCAGCGATGGCGCAAGTATAGCGACTTTCCCCATGATGCGCAAGAGGTCTGAAAAGCAGGAAAAGCCGAGGGTTGCCTCAAGGACGGTCTGCGTGTATACTACACCCGCGAAAAGACCATCTGGAGGATACAGCACGATGCCATCATCTGAAAAATCCACAAAAACACTTCCTGGTAATTCATCAGACTCACCAAAGACAAAACCAAAGACCTCGCGTCAGGGAATGAAACCTGAGCCAACCAACAAAAAGGGAACCGAAAAAGAAACAGACGCGCCTGCGACCGCAGCGCGTGAACGTAAGGTCACCTCGAACCTGCCAGCAGCGAAAGAGAGCAAATCGACAGCCGCCCGCATCGAAACGCGGGTGCGAAAGCCCACACCACAGCAGCAATATCACATTGCGCGGGCCAGGCGCCGCCGCCTGAACGAGCGGCTGGGGCTGGGGCTGATTGCCGTCGTTCTGATCGTGGTCATCACCGTGGTCATCTGGCAGGCAATCGCTAAGAGCAATGCCGATGCCCGCCTGGCTGCCGCCCATACTGCCGCAACCTCCACCTCTATAGTGCGAGCCACCGCCACCGAAAATGCTGTCGCGCCCGACAATCCGCCCGCAGTGACAGGCAAAACCGTCACATTAACAGGCAATCTTCAGTATATCGACATCAAGATGGGAACAGGGGCAACCGTCAAAGCTGGCGACACCATCACTGCCAACTACACCGGCTGGTTCAAGAGCCAGGTGAACTGTACATCCACCTGTAAGTTTGATAGCTCCTACGACCACAGCCCCCCAGCAGCCGCTTCATTCACGCTTACCGTAGGAAGCTCTGATAATCCTAACGGCGTTATCAAGGGATGGGTTAACGGCATCCCTGGTATGAAAGTTGGCGGAGAGCGCCGCCTCATCATCCCAGCGGCGCTGGCCTATGGTTCAGCGGGCATTCCTGGGCAGAACCCTGGCGACCCGGCCATCATCCCGCCGAACGCAGACTTGATTTTCGATGTCACCGTCGTGAGCGACACATCACAACCAACACCAACACCGACACCAACAGCAACAGCGAGCAGCTAACTCATGAGCTATCATTCAGTCTTTCGAGACGGCCTCTTCAACGGGCAGGTTATGATCGTCAGCGGCGGTGGCACCGGCATTGGCCGCTGCATCGCTCATGAACTAGCAAGCCTGGGCGCGACCGTGGTCGTCTGCTCGCGTAAGCTGCTCAATATCGAGCGCACGCGCGATGAGATTGTGGCGGCTGGTGGCAAGGCGCTCGCACTCTCCTGCGATATTCGCCACGCCGAGCAGGTCGAAGCGTTGATGGACACCGTCATGGAACAGTGCGGCAGCATTGACGGGCTGGTGAACAACGGCGGCGGCCAGTTCATCAGCCCGGCTGAAGATATCCGTCTCAAAGGCTGGAATGCGGTCATCGAAACGAACCTGACCGGCGCGTTCCTGATGAGTAAACACGCCATGCTGCGTTCGATGCGCGAACACGGCGGCGCTGTCGTCAACATCCTTATGGACCTCTGGAGCGGCTTTCCGGGCATGGCGCACAGCAGCGCCGCCCGCGCGGGCGTGGAAAATCTGACCAAAACGCTGGCCGTGGAATGGGCACCATATCACATTCGCGTGAACAGCGTTGCGCCCGGCATCATTCAATCCAGCGGATTAAGCAATTACGACCCCGCTATTTTGAAAGATATTGCCAGCTACGTTCCAGCCAGACGCCTGGGCAGCGAGAGCGAGGTAGCGGCTTCCGTCACCTTCCTGCTCTCACCAGCCGCCAGCTATATTACCGGCGATACGATTCGTGTCGATGGAGCCAGTTCACTCTGGCGAACGAACTACGAGATAGCTGAACACGCACCGGCCCAGCCCTACAATGGCTTCGAGGAGTAGAGCTTTTGAGCATCATCCGCTCGCAAATCGACACCCAGAGCGCGGAATATCAGCAGAACCGCGAGGCATGGCAGCGGCTGATTGATGAACTGTGCGAGCGGCAAGCCAGGGTGCGCGAGGGCGGCGGCGAAAAATACACCCGGCGCCACCGCGAGCGCGGTAAATTGCTCCCCCGCGAGCGCATCGAACTGTTGCTGGACCCTGGCACGCCCTTTCTGGAACTCAGCCCATTGGCTGCCTGGGGCATGTATAACGACGAATCGGTCGGCGGCTCGCAAATTACCGGCATTGGCATCGTCAGCAGCGTCGAGTGCATGATTGGCGCGAACGACCCGACGGTCAAGGGCGGCTCCAGCTATCCTATGACCGTCAAGAAAGGCTTGCGGGCGCAGGCCATCGCCATGGAAAACCACTTGCCCAGCATCCATCTGGTCGAATCGGGCGGTGCCAATCTGCTCTATCAAGCGGAAATGTTTGCCGAAGTTGGCGGGCGCACCTTCGCCAATCTGGCGCGCATGTCGGCCATGGGCCTGCCGCAAATCTCGCTGGTCTTTGGCAGTTCCACAGCAGGCGGCGCGTATGTGCCCGGCCTTTCCGACTACACCGTCATGGTGCGCAAGAAAGCCAGGGTCTTCCTGGGCGGGCCACCGCTGGTGAAGATGGCAACCGGCGAAGAAACCGACGATGAGACGCTGGGCGGCGCGGAAATGCACACGCGCGATTCGGGCCTGGGCGATTATCTGGCCGAAGACGACGCCGACGCCATTCGCATTGGGCGCGAAATCGTCGACCGGCTGAACTGGCGCAAAGAGATCAAGGCCACGCTGGCACCACCAGAAGAACCGCTCTATGACCCAGACGAACTGCTGGGCATCGTCCCAACCGATACACGCAAGCCCTACGAGGTGCGCGAAGTCATTGCCCGGCTCGTTGATGGTTCGCGCTTCACCGAATACAAGCGCGACTATGGCCCCACGCTGGTAGTCGGCCACGCGCACCTCAACGGTTTTCCGGTCGGCATCATCGCCAACAACGGCATCCTCTTCTCTGAATCAGCCAACAAAGCCGCGACCTTCATTCAATTATGTAATCAGACACGCACGCCGCTCATATATCTTCAGAACACCACCGGCTATATCGTCGGCTCCAAATACGAGCAGGATGGCATCGTCAAGCACGGCTCCAAGATGGTCAACGCCGTCGCTACCTCAACGGTCCCGCAGTTCACCGTCATCATCGGCGGCTCATTCGGCGCGGGCAATTATGGCATGTGTGGCCGCGCCTATGACCCGCGCCTGCTCTTTACCTGGCCCAACAGCCGCATCGCCGTCATGGGCGGCGAACAGGCTGCTGGTGTGATGGCAATCATTCAAGAAGAGGCCGCGCGTGCCAGAGGCCATGAAGCCGACCAGCAGCAGCTTGAGATGATGCGCAAAATGATCGTCGCCAGGTTCGACGAAGAAGCCTCGCCCTATTATGCCACCGCGCGCATCTGGGATGATGGTATCATTGACCCACGCGAAACACGCAAAGCCCTCTCAATTGGCCTATCGATGGCTTATAACCGCGACTTTGTCTCTGAGGGCGCGCCCAGATACGGCGTGTTTCGGATGTAAGTAGCACCTGGAGGAAGCGGGGAAATTGGGGAGAAGCATATGAGTATCCATTACAACCGCATCGCAGGCCAAAGCCTGGACCGGCTGGCCGCCTTGAGCGATGGCATCTTTGCTGTGGCTGCGACGCTGCTTGTCTTGAACCTGCATGTTCCCCTAAGCAGCACAAAAAATCCCATAACTGACGAATCTGGCCTATGGCTTGCGCTGACTGGCCTGGCCCCAAACCTCCTCACCTATTTTATGAGTTTCCTCACGCTGGGCATTTTCTGGGTCGGCCAGCAAACACAACTCAACTACTTCCAGCGCAGCGATCGTCACCTCACCTGGATTCATCTCGCCTTTTTGTTGATCGTCACGCTGATGCCGTTTTCGACCTCACTGCTCGCCACATTCATCACATTTCGCCTTGCGCTGGTTATCTATTGGTTCAATATCTTTCTGCTTGGTGCCCTCCTCTTTGCCAGTTGGCGTTACGCGGAGCACGCGGGGCTGGTCAGAGACGACATGCCTGCCGAAATGCGTTCGGCCAACACACGGCGCATTCTCATTGCGCAATCGCTCTATGCGTTCGGAGCTTTGCTCTGCATCATAAGTACCTATGTGAGCATCGGTTTTATCGTCCTCGTACAGCTTAACTACGCTATAGCGCCACCCATTCGTTACCTGTCTCGTCTTTGACGGGTCACAGCACCCCACAGGAGGCCAACGATGTCGTCCAGCTCGATCTACTTCACCGAAGAACATGAGATGTTCAGGCAAACCGTTCGTTCCTTCGTCGAAAAAGAGATCAACCCCTACGTGGACGAATGGGAGGAAGCGGGCATCTTTCCAGCCCATGATCTGTTCAAGAAGATGGGCAACCTGGGCTTTCTGGGGCTGAACTATTCCGAAGAATATGGCGGCGCGAACGCGGACTACTGGTATACCGTCGTCCTGGCAGAAGAGCTCGCCCGCGCCAACTGCGGCGGTGTGCCGATGGGTATCGTCGTGCATACCGATATGTGCACGCCCGCGCTGGCACAGCACGGCTCCCACGAACTTAAGAAGAAATATCTGGAGCCATCTATTCGCGGCGATCTGGTCGGCGCAATCGCCGTCACCGAGCCTGACGCTGGCTCCGATGTCGCCTCCATTCGCACCCGCGCCGAAAAAGACGGCGACGACTATATCATCACCGGCTCCAAAATCTTCATCACCAACGGCACCCAGGCCGACTGGCTTTGCTTGCTGGCGCGCACCAGCAACGAGCCAGGCTTTCGCGGCATGTCCCTGATCGTCGTGCCCACCGACTCACCCGGTTTCAGCGTCGGGCGCAAGCTGCGCAAGCTGGGCAATTACTCCAGCGATACCGGCGAACTGGTCTTTGATCGCGTGCGCGTACCGCAGTCCAACCGCATCGGCCCGGAAGGCATGGGCTTCATCCTCCAGATGCAGCAGTTCCAGAAAGAGCGGCTGATCGGCTCGATCATGGCGCACAGCGGCGCTGAGCGCACTGTCCGCGACACTATTGCCTATACGACCGACCGCAAAGCGTTTGGCCGCCCGCTGATTGAAAACCAGTGGATTTACTTCAAGCTGGCCGAACTGCTCAGCGAGATCGAGGCGCTCAAGCAGTTGAACTATCACTGCGCGCGCATGCTGATGGCAGGTTTGGACTTCACACTGGAAGCCTCGATGGCAAAACTCAAGGCCGGGCGGCTCTCGCGCGAAGTCAACGACACCTGCCTGCAATTCTATGGCGGCATGGGTTATATGGAAGAAACGCTCATCTCGCGGCGCTTCCGCGATGGCCGTCTGCTTTCCATCGGCGGCGGCGCGGACGAAGTCATGCTGGGCATCATCGCCAAATACGAGGGCTTCTTGCCCAAAAAGGCGTAAGGTAATTTGGAATGACCAACCGCATCAGCCAGCAACTGGGAAGCTATCGCTTGCTACAGTTGCTAGGCAAAGGCGGCTTTGCCGAAGTATATCTGGGTGAACACATCTATTTAAAAACCCAGGTCGCCATCAAGCTGCTTCATGCCAGCCTGAACACAGAAGAGTGGGAGCTATTTCAGGGCGAGGCACGCACCGTTGCACGGCTTGCGCACCCGCATATCGTGAAGGTAATGGATTTCGCCATACAGGATGACACGCCCTATCTCGTGATGGAATATGCGCCAGGTGGCACAATGAGGGCGCGCCATCCCAAAGGCATCCAACTTTCTTTCGCTTCTATCGTCACGTATGTGCGCCAGGTTGCCGAGGCATTAGACTATGCCCATCATCAACGGTTGATTCATCGGGACGTGAAGCCAGAAAATATGCTGCTCAACGCCCGAGACGAGGTCTTGCTTTCGGACTTTGGCATCGCCACCCTTTCGCACAGTTCACGCTCACAGAGCACCGAGCAGGTTGTCGGCACAGCCGCCTATATGGCACCAGAGCAGTTTCTCGGCAAGCCACGCCCGGCCAGCGATCAATATGCTTTGGGGATTGTCGTCTATGAATGGTTAGCCGGAAGCCGCCCTTTCCAGGGTACGTTTCTGGAAATCTCTGGACAGCACTTGCACGCGCTACCCCCGCCTTTGGGGACACAGCGACCTGATCTCTCATTTGAAACAGAAGCGGTAATCTTACGCGCGCTGGCTAAAGACCCGCGTGACCGTTTTCCCAATGTCTTGGCATTCGCTGACGCATTAGAGATGTCCAGCAGCGCATCAACAGAACCAACCATTCCTGCAATTGCCAGCAGCGCTGCCCCGTTAGAGGCAGCACAACAAGCCATCACCCGGCTTTCTACGCCGCCTGCTCCAGTCGAAGATACAGCATTAGCGCCAACAATCAACCCTGCCTGGCAAGATAAACCGCCTGCCCCCAGCGCGCCCAGGCGTCCACGCCGAAAACAAAATCGCCGTTCCCTGTTGTCGGTCTTGCTGAGCGCCTTCGTGTTAGCGCTTGTCTCGTTTGGCTTGCTATTTGGATACTGGTTGCCAACGCAACGCGCTCAGCAAAGCCTGGCAGCAACACATACCGCCACCAGCCAGAATGCCTTGACACAAGTCGCTGGAACGGCATCTGCCCAAAGCGGGGCCACTGCTACTGTGGAGCAGGCTACTACCATTGCGCAGAACGCCACTGCCACTGCCCAGCAAATTCCCCCAACACTCCCCTATAGCGTGCAGGTGCCTGGTCCCTGTGGTTCGAGTAATGCTGCCTGGTCCAACTCTGATACCGGCGGCCAGCTTGACTGCCAGGCCGATAAACTCACACTCAAAGGCGGCTCACAAGGCACCGAAATTATTACGTTCACCTTACCACGGTTTCCCCAAAACTTTATTGCCAGCCTGGATGTCAGCCATCTGAACGGCCCATCCACAACCTCTGTTTATTTAGAAATCAACGGGAAGCAACAGGGCTACTTCTTTTCCATCCAGCTAGGCTCAGACAACACCTTGTTCACAGAAAGCGGAAATGGAACAACAGGGGGCGGCCCTGAAACGTATGCGAATGCTTCTCGCACAAACACCATTGCCATCAGCATACGAGGTAGTACGGGTAGTTTTTTATTGAACGGCTCCATCATATATGAGGCAAACCTGCCCCAACCACTGACCACCGACAACATTACGATTGGACTGGCAGGGAAGGCTGGCGACCAGGTTGACCTTCAGAACTTCAAGCTGACATTGATTTAATGGGAGGAGGGCACAGCATGCTGCGCATCGGTTCCGCTCAGGGCTTTTATGGTGATGATGTCACCAAAGCCTTGCCCATGATCGAAGGCGGCCATGTCGATGTCGTCTGCTTTGAGGCGCTGGCCGAACTCACCCTGGCGATTCTGCGCAACGATATGCTCAAAGACCCGGCGCGCGGCTTTACTTGGGATATTCCCATCATCGCTGAAAAGATTTTGCCAGCAGCATTCAAGCGCCACATCCCGCTGATTACCAGCGGCGGCGGCCTCAACCCAACTGGCGCGGCTGCTGTCATGCGTGCCAAAGCGCAGCAGTTGGGCCTGCGTGGATTGAAGATCGCCACCATCACTGGCGACGATCTACTGCCCAGGCTATCTGATCTGCTTGCCGAAGGCGAGCCTCTGGCGAACATGGAAACGGGCGAGCCGCTCCGCATGGATGGCCCGCCCATCGTCACAGCCAGCGCCTATCTGGGCGCGCTGCCCATCGTCGAGGCGCTGCGCCAGGGCGCGGACATTGTGATTACCGGGCGCGTGGCTGACCCCTGCCTCTATCTCGCGCCGATAATTCATCGCTACGGTTGGGCCGTTGACGATTGGAATCGCCTGGCCTCTGGCATCGTCGCCGGGCATCTGCTGGAATGTACCGGCCAGGTGGTTGGTGGCAACAGCCTGGCCCTGGTCGATGAGATCGAGCCGGACGCGCTGGCGCACCTCGGCTATCCCATTGCAGAAGTCGAGGAAAGCGGCGAGTTTGTGCTGACCAAAGTGCCCGATAGCCCTGGCCGCGTCTCCGTTGAAACAGCCAAAGAGCAGTTACTCTACGAGATTCACGACCCGCGCGCCTACATCACGCCCGACGTGATTGCCAACTTCACCACGCTGAAGCTCATGCCCGACGGCCCAGACCGCGTGCGCGTCACCGGCGTGACGGGCCACCCCAGGACCGATACGCTCAAAGTCAACATCGGGCGCTTCGAGGGCTACAGCCGCGAACTGATCTTTACCCTTGGCTGGCCCAAAGCCCGCCGCAAGGCCGACCAGCTTGAGGGCATGGTCCGCGAAGCCTGGAAGGGCCTGCCGATCGATCGATGCGAGTTCACCTATCTCAGCGTCAACAGCCTCTATGGCGACATCAGCGCGCTGCCAGATGACCCGCTGGAACTGGCCGTGCGCGTCACAGCGATGGCCCGCGACCCCCAAACGCTGAAGCAAGCGGTGCGCCGCATGATGGCGCTGGGGCTGAGCGGCCCCGCTGGCATGTCCGTCTCCGGTCCGACGGTCAGCGCAGACCCGCGCCCCATCCTGGGTCTGTGGCCCGCGCTCATCAGCCGCGACAAGGTGCAGCCCACCGTAGAGATTTGCGAGGTAGAAGCATGAGCAATCAGGAACGAGCACGTCGCCGCCTCTACGATCTGGCCTATGGGCGCGCAGGCGACAAAGGCGACATTTGCAACGTCAGCGTCATCGCGCGCTCGCCAGAAGCATACGCCGAACTGAAAGCCAAACTCACGCCGGAGCGCGTCAAAGCGCATCTGGGGTCGCTCGTCAAGGGCAAAGTGGAGCGCCACGATCTTGACAACATCGAGGCGTTCAACTTTGTGCTGCACAACGCCCTCGACGGCGGAGGCACACGCTCGCTGCGCATCGATGGCCTGGGCAAGTCGCTGGCGGGCGCACTGTTATATATGGAGTGGGAGTAACGGACAATGGACTATGAAACCCTGGCTATCACTGTAGATAGCTCGGTTGCCACCATAACCCTCAATCGCCCTGAAGCGCGCAACGCCCTCAGCCATCAAATGGTTGAGGATTTGCTGGACTTTTTCCAGAGCATTCGCAACAGCCGCGACGTGCGCGTCGTCGTCATGCGCGCTGCTGGCAAAACATTCTGTGTCGGCGGCGATATCCGCGACCTCAGCGCGCCACGCACCGAAGCCGAAGAACGTGCTGCCATCGCCAAAGTGGACACCCTGCTGCGCGCCGTCAATCGCGCGCCGCAGGTCGTCATCCAGCGCATTCATGGCGCGGTCCTGGGCGGGGGCATCGGCCTGGTCAGTGTCTCCGACATTGCCCTTGCCAGCGCGGGCACGCGCTTTGGCCTACCAGAAGTGCGGCTGGGCATCGTTCCATCGCTGATCTCGCCCTTTGTGGTCCAGCGGCTTGGCCTCACCAACGCGCGCCGCTGGATGCTGACCGGCGTTCAGTATGATGCTGGGGCCGCGCAAGCAATAGGGCTGATTCACGAAGTCTGCGACAGCGAAGAGACGCTTGATCAGCGCGTTGATGCCACCGTTCATGAAGTGTTACAATGCTCGCCCAACGCCCTGGCCGAATGCAAAAAGTTGCTCTTTGAAGTGCTGGAAAACCCCGATACGCTTGCCTATCGCGTAGACCTGCTCAACCGCCTGCGCCGCAGCGACGACGGGCAGGAAGGGATGCGCGCCTTCCTTGAAAAGCGCCCGGCGCGCTGGGTTCCTCAATGACAATGATTCGCAAAGTGCTCATCGCCAATCGTGGCGAAATCGCCTGCCGCGTCATGCGCACCTGCCGCAGCATGGGCATTGCTACCGTTGCCGTCTTTTCCACAGCGGACGCGCGAGCGCGGCATGTCCGCGAGGCCGATGAAGCCATCCACATTGGAGACAGTCCGGCCACTGCATCCTACCTGAACATTCCCGCGCTCATTGAGGCTGCTCGGCGCAGCGGGGCAGACGCCGTTCATCCTGGCTATGGCTTTCTGGCCGAAAACGCCGACTTTGCTGCCGCCTGCCTGGAGGCCGGCTTGATCTTCATTGGCCCCACGCCAGAAGCAATCCGGCGCATGGGCAGCAAACGCGAAGCCAAGCTGCTGATGCAGGCGGCTGGCGTACCCACCGTGCCCGGCTATCAAGGCGAAGATCAGAGCGACGCGACGTTCATCAGCGAAGCAGACAAAATCGATTTCCCGCTGATGGTCAAGGCGGCGGCTGGCGGCGGAGGCAAAGGCATGCGCGTCGTCAGCGAAGCCGAAGCCTTGCCCGAAGCGCTGGCCGCCGCGCGTCGCGAAGCGCTCAGCGCATTTGGCGACGATACCTTGATTCTGGAACAGGTGATTGCACCCGCGCGCCACGTCGAGTTCCAAATCTTTGGCGACCAGCACGGCCAGATTATCCACCTGGGCGAGCGTGAATGCAGCATCCAACGTCGGCACCAGAAAATTATCGAAGAGACACCCTCCACCGCGCTGACACCTGAACTGCGCCAGCACATGGGCGAGGCGGCTATCACCGTTGGGCGACAGATCGACTATGTGAACGCTGGCACCGTCGAATTTCTTCTGGATGAGGCGGGCAACTTCTACTTTCTGGAAGTGAACACCCGCCTTCAGGTCGAGCATCCCATCACCGAATGCGTCACAGGGCTAGACCTGGTGCGCTGGCAGATCGAGGTCGCCGAAGGCCGCCCGCTGCCGCTCAGCCAGGAAGAGGTGCGCTTCAGCGGCCACGCCATCGAGTGCCGTGTCTATGCCGAAGACCCGACCAACAACTTTCTGCCCGCCACTGGCGATATTCTGCTCTGGCGCGAGCCAACGGGCGACGGCGTGCGCGTCGATGCAGGCATCGCCTCCGGCAGCGCGGTTTCGATCTATTACGACCCGATGCTGGCAAAGATCATCGCCTATGGTGCAGACCGCGCCGAGGCGCTGCGCCGCATGGACCGCGCGCTCAGCCAGACGACGCTGCTGGGTCTGCGCAACAACATCGCCTTCCTACGTCGTGTCCTCTTTCACCCCGAGCATATCGCCGGGCATCTCAGCACCAGCTTTATCGAGCAGCACCTTTCAGAGCAGCCAGACCAATTCCCCACGCCTGCGCCAGCCGTTCTGGCTGCGGCGCTGGCGCGGGAACTGGCAAGCCGCACCGCTGATTACTGGCGCAACAACCCCAACGCCCCCATTCGCTCGCGCTTCAGCGCCGAAAACAGCGAGGAAATCGTGGTCCGTCTGACACCGCACCGAGACGGCTCCTTTCACACCGTCCTCCAACAAGCGGGGAACGAGACAACCCATCTCATCGCGCCGCTGGATTTCGCCGCGCCAGACCTGCGCTTTTCCCTGGATGGGCGCGTACTGCACGCCATCGTGGTGGAAGCGCCGCAGCATCGCTGCTGGGTGCAGGTCGATGGCAGCGCTTATATACTCACCTGGATTTCACCCCTGCCTGAGCCTGGCGAGCACCGCGAAGGGCAAGGGTCGCTGCGTGCGCCCATGCCGGGCAATGTGCGCGCCGTGCTTGCGACTGTCGGTCAGCAGGTGCGCAAGGGCGAAACGCTGCTGCTGCTGGAAGCCATGAAGATGGAACACAGCATCCGAGCGCCCTACAATGGCGTCATCACCTCCATTGCCTATCAACCGGGCGCAATGGTGCAGGCTGATGCCGTGCTGCTGGAGATGGCAGCAGAGCGCGAAGAAGAACCCTACAAGTGACACCCAAAACAAAAAAGGCAATATGCGGCTCCGAAATCGGCATCAAATAGCTCTGTCAGTGGGGTTGCATATAGGTGTAAAGTAGAGGAAGCCACGAGTCACAAATGTGGAGTGCCCAAGACATGGGCAGAAAGGCAAACACACGTGAGTTCTCCCCAGGCAGAAGGACCATACGGCTTCTTGCGCACCTGCATCGACAAGCGCTTCGTCGAGGCGACGCGCCGGGCATTCGAAGAGCGTGTCAGACGCGATCTCAATCTCACCCCAGAACAGTTCGGTCCCACGTCTTATTGGCACGAAGCGTATGCGGGAGGATCAGCCAAAGCGCCGCCAGGCTTCCCCGATGGTACCTCCGATGGGGAAACATATGCTGCGAAACACGGGGCCATCGTCTTCGGGTGGCAAGCCCATATCAGTAATTGCGGTGGCTTTCCCGAGCCTCCGCCACCCCAGGACCCTGTCATTATAGCAGGGCTGCGAGCAACGTTTGAACAGAAGCAGAAGGACCATCCTACAGCCATCTTCCAGTACATGATTCTGGCGAGGGAGACCGAACCGGGTAAGGTTGACATTCATTTCACCCCGTATCCTCCTGACGCAGAGGAGCCTTCTATCTGATATACCGATTCCCAGCGGACACACGAATGGGCAGAGAAGACAGAAGCCTGCGCTGGCGGCAGCATTCGTACCAATGGCGCAGGCCATGACCCAACCGATGAATCAGTGGTGCTGATTTTTCTCAACTGGCTTGACAGATGCATACTATCTTTCTATAATCGGCCATTGGATAGGCAACTGGAGGTCGTATATGACCGATTATAGAGATCAACGCTTCGGCAATTATCAACTCATCGAGTTATTGGGAAAAGGCGGATACGCGCAGGTCTACCTGGGCGAGCAGATTTTTCTCAAGACACGGGCCGCCATCAAAGTCTTAGACGCTCCCCTGGAAGAGGAGAAAGTCGAGCAGTTTCGCTTTGAAGCAGGCATCGTCGCGCGCCTGGATCATCCTCATATTGTGCGCCTGCTCGATTTCGGGGTGGAACACACCGTTCCTTACCTGGTAATGGATTATGCGCCCAATGGCTCGCTTCGCCAGCGTTATCCCCATGGTATGCCGGTCCCGCCGCCCATCGTCATCAGATATGTGCAAGAGGTGGCTTCGGCGCTGGACTATGCGCATCAGCAGCGGCTTATCCATCGCGATATAAAACCAGAGAATCTCTTGCTTGGCCGCAAAAATCAAGTCTTGCTCAGCGACTTCGGCATCGCGGTTGTGGCCCATCGAACGAAATCGATGACCACCCAGAACGAAGTTGGCACCATCGGCTATATGGCGCCCGAACAATTGAGAAGAAGACCGCGCCCCGCCAGCGACCAGTACGCGCTGGCCGTCATCGTATACGAATGGCTCACCGGCATCCCGCCGTTTCAAGGGTCACCTATCGAGGTAGCGATGCAGCACCTGGAGCTTCCGCCTCCGCCAATGCGCGAACCGGGAAGCCCCATTTCTGCGGACATGGAGCGCGTGGTGCTGCGAGCGATGGAAAAGCATTGGCAGATGCGCTATGCCAACGTGCGCGACTTTGCTCTTGCACTGCAAGAAGCATATTCCCCTCGCCCACCATTCATTCGCGCAGCGCCAGCCGAGGCGTCCTTTAGCCCACCTGAACATGATGCCCTAATTGATTACGCGCCAACAGTCACGCCGCGTCTCCCAGCCCTTACGCCCGAATTAGATATGGGCGTACCGCGTGAGCTTCCCGAACAAGAGACGCTGAAGCTCAAACGATACACGCCATTAGGAGAGCCAACACCTGATGACCCATCAGGCGAACGTCGGACCGACCCGGACACACGCCCACCCCAAAACAGCGGCCCGCCAGTTATGCAGCGCTCCGGGCCGCAGCGGCAAAATCGGCGCAAGGCGCTGCTGGTGCTGGTGGCGCTGCTGCTCATCGGGGCACTCAGCTTGGGAGGATTGCTACTGGCTTTGGGAGGAAATCATTCGGCCCTCGGCAACGGCGCAGGACTCACCAACAGCCAGACGCAGGGAGCGCAGCAGCACACTCCATCGGCTACCGGCAGTTCCCCCGTCCCGACCAGGAAGACGACGCCCGCTCCTGGCGCTTCTGCGACTCCTGGCGCAACACCCAGCACAACCCCTGGCACAACGCCCACCACGACACCCACCGGCAGCGCCAGCCCAACCCCAACCACCACCACGCCGAACTTATCGGTCAGTCCTGGCAGTTTGACATTTTCTCTACATATCTTAAATTGCACGCTCAATAATCAGCCACAATACCTGACCCTGCAAAATACAGGTGGCGAGAGCCTGGACTGGCAAGCCACCGTCCAAAACCCAACGTACGTGACCATCGACCACAGCAGCGGCACGCTCAACCCTGGAGACACCAGCTCTGTCGGCGTGACGGCGAACTGCCCCATCAGCGGCAGCAGAAGCGATTCGATTACGTTTCAATGGGCCGATAAGAGCGTTACCGTCGCTATCACTATCAACGCCTTATAGGGCCTATCTTACCCCAGCAGCGTTCTGAGCAACCTCGCCCGCTGGCAAGGCATCTCTTTCTTGCGCTCACCCGAGCAGAGACGTATACTGGCCGCAACCAGGCACGCTGAAAGCATCTGACCAGCATACTTCGCTTCAAGAAGGGGGATTTTCAGTATGGGCATGCGCAATGACGGGCTATCCTGCTGGGGGGCAGAATCCGAAGGCTTCCAACTGCTCAACACAACCATTGGCGACCTGCTGGATGAACGTGCCGCCAGCCATCCAGAGCAAGAGGCGATTGTCTACGCAGCGTATCCTGAGTTCGGCGCGGCGCTCAATCTGCGCTGGACGTATCGAGAGTATTGCGAACGCGCCAACGCCGTCGCCAAGGGCTTGATGGCTCTGGGCCTTCAGAAAGGCGAACATATCGCCATCTGGGCAGTAAACTTTCCTGAATGGATGCTGCTGGAGATGGCTGCCGCTAAAGTGGGGCTGGTGCTGGCAACGGTCAACCCTACGTATCGCGCCTCCGAATTGGAATATGTGCTGCGCCAGGGCGATATTGCCGCGCTTTTCTTTCAGGCGAAAGTGCGCGATCACGACTGCGTGGCAACCGTGGGCGAGCGCGCCAAGCCAGCCGAAGGCACCGGAGCCATACATAGCGAAACGCTGCCCAAACTGCGCTATGCCTTCCTCATTGGCCCGCCTGCACCCGCCGATGCTGCCTGGCAGCCAGCCCCTTTCCGCGAATTGATCGCCCTGGGCGCAGGCATCAGCGATGAGGCGCTGAAAGCGCGCCAGACTCAGGTGAAACCCAGCGACCCGGCCCAATTGCAATATACCTCTGGCACCACGGGCTTTCCCAAAGGCGCGCTGCTGACCCATCACAGCATCCTCAACAACGGCGCGGTGGTCGCGCATCGCCTGGGCACCGGCCCCGAAACACGCTTCTGCACCGCCATGCCGCTGTTTCATACCGGCGGCTGCGTGCTGGGCGTGCTGTCGGCGCTCTATGGCGCCTGCACACTGATGCCGCTGCTGGCCTTCGACCCGGTGAAGGCCCTGGATACGCTTGCCAACGAACGATGCAGCCGCTTTGGCGGCGTGCCGACGATGCTCATCTCCATGCTGCAACATCCCCATAGCAAAGAAGTCGACCTGAGCCATCTCAAACAAGTCTTCAGCGGCGGCTCGCCTGTGCCGGTGGTGGTGATGGAGCAGGTAAAAGCGCAGTGGGGCGCTGACGTAGGCATCGTCTTCGGCCAGACGGAAGCCAGCCCAACAATCACGCAAACGCTGAACAACGATTCATTTGAACTGAAATCAGCGACGGTAGGCAAACCCCTGCCACACACCGATGTGAAGATCATCAACCCACAAACGGGCGAGATTGTGCCCTGCGGCGAGCGCGGCGAATTGTGCTGTCGGGGCTATCTGGTGATGGCGGGCTATTACAACATGCCGGAGAAAACCGCCGACGCCATCGATCAAGACGATTGGCTGCACACCGGCGACCTTGCCACCATGAGCGCAGATGGCTATGTGAATATCGTGGGGCGGCTCAAAGATATGGTCATTCGCGGCGGCGAAAACCTCTTCCCCACTGAAATCGAAGAGTTCTTGATGCGCCATCCCAAAGTTGCCGACGCGCAGGTGCTGGGCGTGCCCGATCAATTCTTTGGCGAAGAACTGCTGGCCGTCGTCATGCCCAGGGCAGGCGAAGACATCACCGAAGAAGAACTGCGCGCCTTCTGCACCGGCCAGATCAGCCATCAGAAAATCCCGCGCTATTTCAAGTTCGTCGCTGCGTATCCCATGACGGCCAGCGGCAAAGTACAAAAGTTCGTGCTGCGCGAACAAGCGATTCAAGAGCTTGGACTGGAGGCCGTTGCCAAAACGCGCACCGCGTAATCAAGAGCCGACGTATGGCGCTGCAACAGCGCCCCAGGTAACAATGGCCTCCGGCGCTATCCGCAGGACGGGCTGCTGGTCAATCGCCATCTGCTCGTACTGCGGATATTTTGCGCGCAGCAGCCGCACCGCGCCAGCGTGCGCTTCCGCTCCTACCGGCAGCAGATCAGCCTGCCCGCGTAATTGGATATACGCCAGCAAACGCCAATCTTCGGCATAATCATCAACCACGAGGGCCACGCGAGGGTTCGCCTGGATATTCCGCACGCGCTTCAACCGTGTGGGTTCAACACTTTTGGGCTTCTCATCCAGGGCTGAATACACCCAGCGCCCATCGAAGGCATAGCAAATAGGCACAGCATACGGCTGCCCCTGCGCATCTGCCGTTGCCAGCCGCGCCACTCGATGTATCTGAAGAAAGTCTTGCTCCGCTTGCGATAGTTCCCGCATCGCGCGCCTCCATCAATCTTGCACTGCGCCAGGCACATTTCCTTGTCACCATCCTATGCTGCCTCTGGCGGGAAAGCAAACACAGCGAGCGGCTCAACCACCCAGGCGGCGCTGGCACGTTTTCTGCCAACTCCCTCCCCGGCTCGGAACGCTTGAGAACCACTATCCTCTATGCTCGCTTTGACTAGACCAAGGGGTAATACATGCCGAAAAAGGGTCGCATTGCTTCGACATCAACGCTGCTGGTGCTGCTGGGCATGCTGGTAGCAAGCTGCACAAACAACTCACCGAATACACAACAGCTTCTTTATCACTACCAGACGCCCGCCAACAAAGGCGGCACCGTGCTTATGTCTGACTGGCAATTTCCCGACAGCACCAACCCTTTGTTTAATACGTCAGTGGTTGGCGTAGAACTCAGCAATGCCCTGTGGGGCAGCCCCTACGTTAACACCCCTGATGGCAAGTTGCTCCCCGATCAGTTGGCCCAAATCCCCACCACCGCCAACGGAGATATCAGCGCCGATGGCTCAACCGTCATCATGAAACTGAACCCCAAACTGAAGTGGTCCGATGGGCAGCCTATTACCGCCGCAGATTATGTCTATTGGTGGAAAGTTAACCAGGACCCGGCCACTGCCGCCGCCAGCACCAGCGGCTATGACCAGATCGCCTCAGCCACCGCCAGGGATGCACATACTGTTGTGCTCAAATATAAAGAACTGTTCGCGCCCTTCCTCTATTATTTGCCTCTGGCCGCGCCCAGCCATATCTGGAGCAAGATTCCCGACAACCAGTTGCAGACCACCCAGAGCGTCAATCTAGCGCCAACCGTCACCAGCGGCCCCTACATTGTGAAAGAGTACGCCAGCGGCCAGAGCTTCACGCTGGTTCCTAATAAATACTATACATCGACTTCGCTGCACGCGCCGCACCTGAGCAAGTTGATTTTCAAAGGCTATCTCTCAAAAGATGCCCTGATTGCAGGCTATCAAGGCGGCGAGACCGATCACGCCGAAGACTTCACGCTGGGCGACCTTCAGAAGCTGAATGGACTGCCCGGCTTGCAAATATCCCCTGCCGCTGGATACGAGCATTTGGATTTCAACATGTCCAGGCCCATCTTCCAGGACATCAATGTGCGCAAGGCCATCTGGCAGGCGATTGATCGCTGCGGCATGATTCAGGGCTTGCTGCACGAACAGTGCAGCCAGTTGCTTGTCAACACTGTTGAGCCTGGCCTGCCGGACACCAACAACGCAATCAAGGTCTTGCCGTTCGATGTGAATGCCGCGAAGAACGATTTGAAAGCATCAGGCTGGAATTGCTCCCATAACCCCTGCACCAAAGCGGGCAAGCCGTTCCCAACGCTCAACCTGGTGACCACCAGCGGCAATTCGCTGCGCATCGACACCGCTCAGATCATTCAACAAGACCTGGCAAAAGTCGGCATTCCGGTCAACCTGAATGGACAACAATTCCCGGCAGGCATCTTCTTCGGCGATTACGCCAGCAGCGGCACACTGGCCTCGGGCAACTACGATCTGGCGCTCTATGCCTACGTGCTGACATTGGACTCTGATGGCAACCTCTACACAGCCTATCACAGCAGCCAGATTCCCACCGAGAAAGACCCCTCCGGCACGAACTATCAGCACCTGCAAGACCCGAAGCTGGATAATCTGCTCCAGCAAGGCCGCGCGACCCTTGACCAGCAGCAGCGCTCGACGATTTACAAAAACATCCAATCCTATATGATTCAGCAGGTCTATCAGGTGCCGCTGTACGAGCGCGCCAACATTACGCTGACCGACGCCAGCGTGGGCAACTACTTCCCCAACCCAACCGCCATCGGCAATCAGTGGAACATCGGCGAGTGGTGGCACAAAGCGGCGCAGTAAATAGATTGAATTTCTACGAAGAAAGAAGAATTGGCCTTTGGAGGGCCAGCCCTTCTTTCTTCGTAGGTATGAAGCCCTTACTGAATCGAGACAATTTTCCAGGTTTCCACATCCAGCACGCCAAAATCGGTGATTTTCAGCGTCGGCACCACACTCAGCGCCAGGAACGACAGGAAGCCGAAAGGGTGGGCAATCTCCACGCCCATGCCAGCCACCACGCGGTCCAGGCGTTCCAGCGCTGTCGCCACATCGGCTGCCGGAAGCGGCGACACGATGCCGCCCAGCGGCAAAGGCAGCCGATCTATGACCGCGCCCTGCTGCGCAATCACCAGCCCGCCTTGCAGGCGCTCGATCTCGCGCACGGCCAGCGCCATATCCTCATCATTCGTGCCCACCACCACGATATTGTGGGCATCGTGCGCCACTGAAGAAGCCATGGCCCCGGCGCGCAGGCCCAGGCCATGCAGCAAGCCAACGCCAACGCGCCCGCTGCCATAGCGCTCCACCACAGCTACCTTCAGCAGGTCGCGCGAGGGGTCGGCCAGCAGCGCGCCATCCACCGCCTGCACCTCCATGCGCCGATCTTCCGTCACAATCTGATCGGGAATCAGGCCAATCACGCGCGCCGTGCCGCTGGAGCCTGGCAGGCGCAAACGCTCCACACTGAAATCGTGCAGGCGCACGGTGCGCTCAATCGTGTCGCCCCAGCCGGTGGGCAACGGGCGCGGCGTAAAGAGTGCCTGCCCATCTTCGGCGATCAACTCGCCGCCCACGTAGGTCTGACGCGGGCGAAAATCGCGCAGATCAGGCACGACGATTACATCAGCCAGATAGCCGGGCGCAATTGCGCCGCGATCATAGAAACGGAAATACTGCGCGGGGTGCAGGCTTGCCATCTTAATGGCTTGCAGGGGAGCCAGCCCCCGCGCCACCGCCTGCCGAATCACATGGTCCAGATCACCTTCGCGCAGCAAATCGCCCGGCGTGCGGTCATCAGCCACGAATCCGGCGCGCTCCGGCAAATGCTCCAACACCACCGGCAGCAGCGCCTCCAGGTTGCGCGTCGAACCTTCGCGCACCCAGAGCCACATGCCCAGGCGCACCTTTTCCAACGCCTCTTCAGGGCCAACGGTTTCATGGTCAGCCTGCACGCCAGCCGCCACATAGCCGCACAGATCAAGGCCGCGCAGTTCGGGGGCATGCCCATCCACTGGCAAGCCGCGAGGCGTTGCGCGCCCTGGCTGGCCCAGGCCAATCATATCCAGCAGCACCGCGTCGCCTTCCAGCACGCCTGGATAATTCATCACCTCGCCCACCGAGGCGATATGGGGGTCGCGGGCCAGCGGCAGCAAATCTTCGGCAGTCAGCTTCGCTCCGGCGCTCTCATAAGGGCTGGCAGGCACACAGGAGGGCAGGGTGAACATCACGCGCAGCGGAATGCCCTCAGCCGCCGCCAGCATCCAGCGCAGCCCAGGCACACCGGCAACATTGGCAATCTCGTGGGGGTCGCTCACGGTGGTGGTGGTGCCATGCGGAGCCAGCGCGCGGGCAAACTCGCCAGGGACCAGCAGCGCGTCTTCGATATGCGTATGTGCCTCGACCAGACCGGGCGCTAGATACTGCCCTTTCAAATCGACCTCACGCGCGCCCTGATAGGAGCCGCGCGGGCCAATCCCCGCCACGCGCCCCTGATGCACAGCAACGTCTGCCTCATAGACTTCGTTGGAGAAGACGTTCACCACCTGCCCATTGCGAAACACCAGGTCTGCCGGTTGTTTGCCGCGCGCCACCTGAATGCGCGCCCGCAGTTGCTCGGGAGAGGCCGCGCCATCTGCCAGAGCAGAAGCATTTGCAACATGATCGTTCATTATGCCAGGAACCTTTCTTTACATAGCACAGGAAATCGCGCGCACGCTGATTATGGCTACAGGAAATCAGGCGGTAAGACGAAGGACCAGAATCATCATATCAGCCAGGCCAAATGCAATCAGGCCGCTGTGCGGCGCGCCTGCCATCGCAAGTGGCGTGCGCTCCAGCTCCACAGGTGGGTCTGGCCGCTGACTGGATGGCTGATCGATGCTCCAGAAGCGCAGCCAGCGATCCGCCGAAGCGACGGCCAGCCAGGAGGAATCTGGCGGCCAGCAGATTCCCACGACCTCGCGCGTATTTCCGCCCACCGCTGCTTTCTGCTGGCCGGTCTGCGCGTCCCACACGCGAATGCGTGCGTCCTTCCTGCCAGCGCTGGCAGCTATCTGGCGGTTATCCGCGCTCCAGGCCAGGTGATGTATCTCGTCCTGGTGGCCCACGCAGGTCAGCAGGCCCGATCTGGTCGTCGGATTCCAGAGCATCACCTGATGATCTACTCCCCCCGACGCCAGCAGATTCCTCTCGGCAGACCAGGCCAGCGCCGACACACCGCCGCGTCCATGTGCCTGCCAGGCCCCTATGGCTTTGCCAGCGACATCCCACAGACGAATGGTGCGGTCAGCGCCGCCCGATGCCAGGTATGCGCCATCGGGCGACCAATCGAGGGCCGACGCCGCGCCGTCGTGGCCCCACCATGCGGCCTGCACTTTATAGGCTCTCCCAAGACTGCTTCCGCCTGCCTGACGTGTGAACTGCGAGACATCCCAGATGCGCAGCGTGGCATCCGCCGCCGCCGAAGCGAGCAGAGCGCCATCGGGCGACCAACTGAGCGCCAGCACCCGGGCCGTATGGCCCTCCAGCACAGCCAGCGGCGTTCCAATATGCTTCTGGATGCGCCATAGACGCACCGTCTGATCTGCGCCAGCCGAGGCCAGATGCATGCCATCGGCAGCCCAACGCAGGACAGTCGCCTCGGCTGTATGCCCTGGCAGCAGACAAAGACGCACAGCGCCGCCCGGCATCGGTGTCGGGATGCGCAGCACCTGCGGGGTGGACGCCTGCGCCTCGGGTGATTTCTGGGGGGCGGCTCGATGGGAAACATCAAGCGCGCTTGTAATACGTGGGCCGTCTTCCAGCGCGTGATGGAGGGCCATAGCAAAAGCCAGAACCGTCGGGAAACGATCCGGAGGGTGCTTGCTCAGGGCACGCCGCAGCGTCGCATCGACGATTCTGGGCAGGTCCGAACGAAACGCGCTAATCGGCAAGGGGTCGCGTTGCAATTGCTGGGCCATCACGGCCAGCGGTTCCGTTTCAGGAAAAGGGAAATGCGCGGTCAGCAGTTGATAGGTGATGATCGCCAGCGCGTACTGGTCAGAGGCAGGTACAGCCTGGTTGAGAAATTGTTCAGGCGCGACGTAATAGGGAGCAATCGTAAAATCCTCGTGGGCTAAGAGCGGCTGATAAAAATCACTCACCTGCACCGTCGCCGGACCAACCACCAGGCAATTTTCCAGCTTCAGTCGCCCGTGCGTCATCTGCCGTTCGTGAGCATAGTGAAGCGCCTCCGCAATCTGGCGCACCAGCGCCGCTACCGTCGGCGGCGGCAGACGCTGGCGCTCGGCTGGCTGATATTGGAGCGACCCATACGCTTCATAGGGCGAAAGCAAATAGAGCGCGCCGCCCGGAGATGTCCAGCCTCGGCCCTGAATCGGATGAATATGAGAATGGCGCAGCGCCGCAAGCTGATTCAGCGCCGCTTCAGCCCTGGGCGCGGGCTGAACGATGGGTCCGCGCAGCACTTTCACCAGCATGCTGGCGCGGCTGGTCATGGGTGCCCTGGCTTCGACGGCGAGATAAAGATCAGCGGCAGGCCCCTGCTTGAACAAACTGATGACATGCCAGGGGCCTATCGGGGCCTCTTCAAGCAAAAATCCGCACCCTGGCGTGGAGCAGACAATCTGGCGCTGGGTTATCGAGCGCGCAGAATGACCTCCGTGTGGATTGAGGCAGGCCCTCATGAGCTGACTCCTGAGCAGTCAACTGCTTAATATATCATCTAGGTTCAACTGAAGAAGTCTCTATTCCACTGCCTTGCTGGTATGCCTTGATCTGCATCCAGATATCCTGAAGGAGTGCTTGATTGCTGTCCAGCTTTTGTTCCACCTGCAAAAGCGCCTCTTGCGCCGCCAACACTTGCTGGGTCGGCTCGCTTTCCTGAAGCAGCAGTTGGGCCTGGTGAACGGTATCCTTGGAGAGCTTCCAGCGCGTTCCCAGGATATCCAGCGCCTCGCGCAGATGCCCAAAGCGCAGCGCCAACTGGCGCTGAAGCCGCAGCGTGGAAACCAGCGCCGCGCCCGTGGGCAGCGTGCTGCGCGCACCTGGCAGCGCGGCCAGATGCCCTTCGCTCAGCGCATCGAGCGCTTCGCGCAGCCGGTTGGCCTCACTTTCCAGCACGCGATTCGACTGTTCAAACTGTGCCCAGCGCTGAAGCCGCTCGATCAAAAGGTTCAGACTTTGCGCCACCGGACTCAAAGCCCCATCCACACGCGCCCGCACGGCAAGATCGCCGCGCGCCAGTTTCGCGTGAACGGTCTGCAATTCTTCAATCCCTTCGCGCAGTTCGTCATACTGCTGCGCACGTGTGCTCGTCACCAGCAATTCTTGCTGACTGCGCTGAAAGGCTTGCTGAGACTGGTCCAGCGCGATACGCAGCCGATCATTCAGCACAAAGTTATCGACCAGCGTAAGCAACTGGCGAACCACCGGCAGCAGGAAGAGGCCAGCACACACCAGCATCACCTGCACCAGCGGCGCGCCGCCCTTGAGCGCCACCTCCAGAACAAGCAGGCTGCATGTGACCAGCGCCAGCACCACCGGGGTAATCGCCCGCAGGGCGGCACTGGCAGTGCTCAACCGCGATTTTCCACGCGATGGTTCATCTGCCAGCGATTGACCGGTCAAACGCGCCAGGTTATCGGGATAGAGCAAGGCTCCCCAGCCGATAAAGAGCCAGGCCATCGGCCAACCCACGTCTTGCAAGAAGCCGGTATGATAGACCCCTTGCAGTTGAAAATAGCCATAGAGGGAATCGGTGAGCGCCAGCCAGGTCACGCCAATGCCCAGCCGCCAGATTGAACTCGACAACGCCTGCGCGCCCGATGGCCCGAAGATCAGCAGCGCCGCCGCCACACACAGCGAAAGGTCGCCCAGCGGATAGGCCAGCGCCACCGTCTTTTCAAGCGGGTTGTCGCTCAAAGAGGAGATGGTGGGGCCAAGGATGAAATACCAGGAGAGCGCCAGGGCCGAAGCAACAGCTATTCCCGCGTCTAACATCAGACGGGTGCGCCCGGCAGCCGAACCGCTGCGCGGGATGAGCAAAGCGATGCCTACCCAGCCCAACGGATACACCGCCAGGTAAAAGGGGTCATAGATGGCTGGAAAGGGAAAGCTGGAGGTTTTGGCGTCATAGGTGGTCCAGATGATCTGCCCGATGGAATAGAACAAGGCCGACCCGCCCAGACACAGCCAGCCAACCCAGGCCCGGCGAACCAGCAGGCCAGCGGAGGATGCTTGCATGCGGCGCAGCTTGAACGCGGTCATACTGCATACCACCGCGCATATACCCGAGCCGATCAAGACAAAGAGGTCGCTGATGCCGCGCAGCATGCCATTGGTGGGCACATCGTTGCGAGCCTGGAGATAGAACAGGTAACTGAAGAAGACCAGGAAGAAGACGATCATAAAAACCGGATAGGCGCTGGTGAGCCGTCCTTCGCCCTCCGCAGGCTGAGATGGCGTGTCCACAGATTCCTGCGCCACGCCAGCAGGCCGCGCGAGGGATTGTGAGCGAGGGGTGGCTGGCGAGGGCGCGGGTGCGTCCTGGGCGGGCGCTTCCTGGCTGCCCGCGATGGAACGGGCAGGGAAGGGACGCCGAGGTGGGCGTTGATCTTGTGTCTGTCTTGCTGAAAAGGACATCGCTTGGCCTCCTCATATTCCCCAATCTCGCGCAACTTGGTTCCCGGGGGGAATGGTAACAGGCCGCTTGACTTTCGTCAACACTCCTCCAACGAGGATCAGGACTTATAGGTATTGTAGTGCATTCCACAAGTGGAAAAATGCACATTCAAGAAAATGGTTCCAATCTACGAAAGGATGGTGTATACTTGTGTTTGGATGTCAGCTATTGCCAGGGCAATAATCTCCCTCTTCTTGCTCAAGACGCCAGTGATACGCCGTCTTGATTGGCCTCTCCAGACTGTATGGGTATGCAATAAAAAGCGGCAAAACTGCTATTATAAGCTTTCTCCTCCCTTACTTACTTATAATCTGAGCTAGCCTGGCCTTGCGGCTGGATCATAGATGCCCTGATCGAAAGCCGCGTGATGGACCACAGGCGCAATGGCAGTTGCACATCTTCACGGGTCTGGAGACCCCGTGAAATCCAGAGGTCTTCTTGTAAAGAAGGCCGCCGCGTTCTGGAAAGCACTGTCAACACACAACGGACTTATCGTGATGCACCATCAACGAGCGAAAGAGAGAGTTGCATGGCTGTTACAGTAGAGAAAGAATCAACAGGCTTTGAGGTATCCGGCATTGAGCGTGTTGCCGAAAATAACCGGCAACATACCCAACTTCTGGATACCATGTGGCTCTGGTGGTCGGCCAATGCCGTGGTCGCCACCGTGGCGCTGGGAACGCTCAGCGCCTTTATGGGACTAGGGTTCTGGGGTTCTGTGCTGGTCATTGTCATTTTTACCATTCTTGGCGTCCTACCGGTTTCCCTCCTCAGCACGCTTGGCCCCAAGACTGGCCTGGCCCAGATGCCCCTCTCACGCTTTGCGTTTGGGCTTCAAGGTGCCAAGCTTCCGGCCATTTTTAACATGTTGGCCTGCATCGGCTGGAGCGCCGTCAATGCGTTGATCGGCTCGCAGATCATTGTCACCTGGAGCGCTGGCACGATTCCCCAATGGGCCGCGCTGCTCTTCCTGGCAATCGTCACCACCGCCGTCAGCGTCTTCGGCTACTTCATCGTGCACCGCTACGAGCGCTTTGCCTGGATCGTGATGTTCATCCTCTTTGCCTATGTCTTTATTGCCGCCTCCGGTAAATTCAACACGGATAGCATCGGCGCGGGCGCGCTGGGCAGCGGCATCTTGCTGTTCGCTGGCATCGCCACCTTTGGCGGCGCTGTGTTTGGCTATGCCGTCGGGTGGTCCTCCTATGCCGCCGACTACACACGCCGCCAGCCGGTGGAAACCTCCTCCCGCAAGGTGTTCTGGTACGCCCTTTCTGGAGTCGCAGTTCCCTGCGTCATCCTGGAAATCCTGGGCGTGCTGCTGGCTTCTGCCGTGCCCGGCGATGTCTTCAATAACGCTCCGGCTGGCACCGTAATTGCCGATTCAATTGGAACCGGCGGCATCGGTGGCCTGGTGGTCGTCTTGTTGGCATTCAGCACCATTGCCAACAACGTGCCGAATGACTACAGCTTCGCGCTCTCTACACAGGTCTTGGGTTTGAGAATCAGGCGCTGGATTCTGACCCTGGCTGGCGCGGTGGTGTATGTGCTCGTCGCGCTGGCTCTCGAAGCCAATTTCAATTTCAAGCTGGAAGGCTTCTTGCTGCTGATCGCCTACTGGCTCGGAGCCTGGAATGCAGTGGTGCTGCTCGAGCACTTTGTCTTCCGCAAGGGCAAATATCCGGTTGAAGACTACGAAAACAGCAGCAAACTTCCGGTGGGCATTGCTGCGGTGGTCGCTATGGTCGTTGGGATTGCGGTAGCGGCGCTGGGCATCAACCAGGCCGCAACGTTTGGCTACGAGGGTCCACTAGCAAAAGCATGGAGTGACGCCGACGTTGGCTTCCCGCTGGCAATCGTGGTTGCCGGAGTGATCTACTTTGTGCTGCGCCGCTGGGAGCTTTCCCGCTACAAGCGCTAACCCATCGTCTCTGATCGTCTGAACTACACCGAGAGCAGCCCGAAGGATGGGCTGCTCTCGCATTGTATCGGATGAGGTCAAGCTAGGGGTTGGCTGGGCACAAAGGTAATCGCTTCCTCCGCGCCCTCGCGGAAGAGGCGGCTCTGGCTGGGCGTGGTGCTGGCGACGACGCGCCCAGCCTTGATGACATGCAGCCGCGCGGGCACCAGCCGCAGCGCGTCGTGCGCGTCGGCGGCGTCCACGATGATGAAGCTGGCCGGTTTGCCCTCCTCGATGCCATAGCGGTCTGTCACGTTGAGCGTGCGCGCCGCGTTCGTCGTAATCAGGTCGTACATCGTGGCAATCTCGTCGTGGCCGCTCATCTGCGCGATGTGCAGCGCCAGGCTGGCCGCAGCCAGCATATCGCCCCGGCCCAGCGGATACCAGGGGTCCATAATCGAATCGTGCCCCAGCGAGACGTTGACGCCCGCCTGCAATAATTCTTTCAGCCGCGCCATGCCCCGCCGCTTCGGGTACGTGTCGAAGCGGCCCTGAAGGATGATGTTATCGTAGGGATTGCAGATGACGTTCATGCGGCCACGCGCCAGCAGCCGAATCAGCTTGAAGGCGAAGGCGTTGTCCCAGGAGTGCATCGCCGTGCAGTGGCTGACCGTCACGCGGCCATTCCAGCCCTGCTGCAAGGTATTGGCGGCCATCACCTCGGTAAAGCGGGAATGCGGGTCGTCGGTCTCGTCGCAGTGACAGTCGATGTCGCGGTTATAGCGGCGCGCCAGTTCAAAGGCCACATGCACATCTTCCACGCCCATCTCGCGCGTCCACTCGTAATGTGGGATGCCGCCGACGACGTTCGCGCCCAGGCGCATGGCCTCGTCCATCAACTCCTTGCCGTTGGGGAACGAAAGAATGCCATCCTGCGGAAAGGCGACGATCTGCACTTCGCAAATGTCCCTCACCTCCTGCTGCACCTCCAGCATAGCGCGCAACGCGACCAGATTCGGATCGCAGACATCCACGTGCGAGCGTATGAAGAGCGCGCCCTGCGCCACCTCCCACTTGATCGCTTCGGTGGCGCGGCGCTTCACGTCTTCGTGCGTCAGCGATGGCTTGCGCTCGCTCCAGATTTGAATGCCCTCGATGAGCGTGCCGCTCTGGTTGTGGCGCGGCTGGCCCACCGTCAGCACGGCATCCAGATGGACATGGCAATCGATGAGCGGCGGCGACACCAGCCGCCCGCCCGCGTCGATCTCGCGAGCAGCGCTCTCTTGCAAGTTTGGGCCAATGCGCGCAAACACGCCGCCTTGCACGCCAAGATCGGTCAGTGCGCTCTGCCCTGGCAGGCGGGCATTGCGCACAATCAGGTCGAGTGTCATCTCTGTCTCTGCTCCTCCTCGGTCTCGTTTTCTCACACACCCATAGATGGTGTAGTTTTTGTAGATTCTTCGTAAGGATACTTCTTCAGAAGAGTATTTTATCTTTCTTAATCACGAAGAACCTTACCGCAGAACCTGTCAAAAATCTACAAAAACTACACCATCTATGGGGTGAGGTACTTGGGAGCCATATATCTCATCCACGGCTTCTGAGCCTCAAGGGTATAATACACAGCACAAGAAGCATTACAAAGCCGTATGCGTTCAAAGGAGGATGACACTGTGCCTTATCCTGCCCCCCGACCAGGGTACTTTGAGACGACCTTCACCCCCGGCATGATCGCCAGCCTGCGCGCGCTGGGTGAGCCGCGCTGGTCCGCCGATGGCTCGGCGGTGTTCGTGGTGGAAACGCACGATGGCCGCGCCACGCTGCTCAAGCTCCCGCTTGACGGCGGACCGATCTTGCGCCTGACCTCTGACCCCGCGCCCGCGCCTGCCGCTGCCTATGCCGGTGGCTTCTATACTGTGCGCAGCGACGCGCTGGCCTTTGTCGGCGCGGATGGCGCGCTCTGGCAGGTGCCGCTGCCCAACGGCGGCACAGCCAGGCGCATCTCCACCGGCGAAGGGCGCGTTTCGGCCCCGGCCTATTCGCCCAATGGGCGACAGATTGCCTATGTTTCCGACAATGGCAAGGCCAGTTCCATCGGCATAGCCGATGCCGAGGGCCTGGGCTGGCCGCACCGCGTGCCCGTGGAGGCCGATTTTGCCGCCGACCCCGCCTGGTCGCCAGATGGGCGGCAATTGGCCTGGCTGGAATGGTCTGTACCCAACATGGGCTGGGACGAAAGCCGCGTCGTCATCTACAATCTGGAAACGGGCGAGCGCCGCGTGGTGATGGGCGAGCCAGAAGTCTCCTGCGCGCAGCCGCGCTGGTCGCCCAGTGGCAAGACCTTAACCTTCCTCTGCGACAAAGGCGGCTACCTCAACCTCTGGCGCGCCGCCGGGGATGGCTCCTCGCCCGTGCCCTGGCTGGAAGAACCGTTCGAGCATGGCGGGCCGCAGTGGGGGTCGGGCGATTGCACCTATGCCTGGGCACCCAATGGGCAGCAGATCGCCCTGGCGCGCAACGATGACGCCTGCTTGAAGCCACGCATCCTGGCGGTCAACGAAGAAACCGGGGCCATCAGCACAGCACGTGACCTCGATGTAGATGGCAATCTGTTTTCCGCTCTGCGCTGGTCGCCGCGCGGCACCGCGCTGTTGGGGCTGCGACGTGGCCCAACGCAGCCTACAACGGTGGTCAGCATCGATGCAGCCTCTGGCGAGCAGCGCGACCTCTATACCTGCGCGGTGGGCGGCCTGACTGGCGAGGGCATGCGTGTGCCCGAAGCGCTCACCTGGCAAGGCCAAGATGGCCTGACGCTGCACGGCTTCGTCTACCGCCCCACGCACGCGCCCAACGGCCAGGCCAGCGTGCCGCTGCTGGTGCTGATTCACGGCGGCCCGACCGGCCAGACGTTCAAGGCTTGGGACCCCATCGGGCAATATTTCATCCAGCGCGGCTGGGGCATCTTTGTTCCCAACGTGCGCGGCAGCGCGGGCTATGGCCGCGCCTATATCCAGGCGCTGCGCAACGAGTGGGGCGGCAAAGACATGGCCGATATTGTCGATGGTGTGGATGCTGTGCTGGCGCAGGGCTGGGCCGACCCTGGCCGCGTCGTGCCCCTGGGCGGCAGCGCGGGCGGCTATGCGGTGCTGCAACTGTTGGCGACCTTCCCCGAGCGCTTCAAGGCGGGCGTCAGCCTCTTCGGCGTCACTGATCTCTTCAATCTGGCGCGCACCACACACCGGCTGGAAGCTCACTACCTTGACCGCATCGTCGGGCCACTGCCAGAGGGGTATGCACGCTATCGCGCGTGGTCGCCATTCTTCCACGTGGACCGCTTCCAGGCCCCCGTCCTGCTGCTGCAAGGCGAGATCGATCCCGTCGTCACCAAAGATCAGGCCACGGCCATGGAGGAAGCGCTGAAACGCGCGGGCAAGACCGTCGAGATGGAAATCTATCCTGGCGAGGGCCACGGCTGGGCGCGTGCCCACACCATCAAGGCGTACATCGAGCGCATGGAGCGCTTCCTGCAAGATTACGTCTTGCTGCGCTGAATCAACCTAGCAACACATGCACCACGCCCGGCGCGCACTGTGCCCAGAGTTCATCGCCCTGGCGGCGATAGGGCTGGCCCAGCAGCGCGTCGGGCTGATGGTCCAGCGCCCGGCGCACCGGAAAGCGTTCAGCGCCAATGCGCAGTTCCAGCGGGCCGTTCCAGTCAGCCACACCGCGCAGAAAGTTGAACGCCCAGCGCGCCGGGCGCGTCACCGGCACGCTGAAATCCTCATCTTTCGGCCAGGAATAATAGCTGCTGCCCTCTAGCGATTGCGGCGTTCTGACGGCAGTGCCCGCCGCCAGCGCTCGCACCGCCTGAGCCAGCAACGGCGCGCCCACATTCGCGCATGCTTGTTCCAGTGCCGCGCTGCTGATGCCCTCGGGAATCTCGATAGCTTGCTGGAGCAGGATATCGCCCGTATCCAGATGCTCATCCATCAGATGGATGGTCACACCGGTATAAGGCTCGCCGTTGCGTAACACCCAGAAGCCGGGACTCGGCCCGCGATAGGCTGGCAAGAGCGACGGATGCAGGTTCAGGCAGCCCAGCGGCGACAGCGCGAGCAGCGCTTTGGGCAGTCGCCGCGGCCAGCACGCGACGCAGATTACATCTGGCTGGAAGGCTGCCAGCGTTTCCAGTGTTTCTGCGCTGGAGGGCGCGCCAACCTCTACCACTGGAATATGCTGCTCCCAGGCAATCTGCGCGATGGTCCGATTCATGAACGGCGAAAGTAGTGGAAGCTGCGCGCGCCCTACATTCACCGGTTCGTGCCTGATGACCGGCTTGCTGGCAGCAACGACGGGCAGCACCACCGCGCAGATAGGCAGCCCATCAGCCAGCAGCGCTAACAGCGGCGGGACCGAAAAGTCGCCCGCCGAGCCAAGATAGAGAACACGCGGCCCCTGATTGTCTGATGTAGGCTCAGGCTGGCTATTTGACAGCACTATCTCACGCACGATACACTTCTCTTAAGAGACGCCTTTATCGGCGATAGGAGAAACAACTATGGCACGCATGGTTCACTGTGTCAAACTGGGGCGCGAACTGCCCGGCCTGGACAAGCCGCCCTTTTCCGGCGAACTCGGCCAGCGCATTTACGAGCACATCTCTGCCGAAGCATACGCCATGTGGCCCGCCCAGGCAACGCTCATCATCAATCACTACGGCCTGAACATGGCCGACCCCGACGCGCGCAAGCTGCTGCGCGAGCAGATGGAAGAGTTCTTCTTCGGCCCGCAGGCGAAGATGCCCGAAGGCTGGACGCCCGAAGGCAGCAAAGGCGCGCCAGTCGGAGCAGGGCACAAGGGCGGCGGCGCGCCCCAGCGCAAGAAATGAGAACACCCGGCGCAATCCTGCTGATTTCCTGCTACGAGCTTGGGCATCAGCCGCTCAACCTCGCCTCGCCCCTGGCCGTCCTCAAGCAAGCCGGATTTGCTCCTGTCGCCATCGATACCGCCGTCGAACCCCTCATGGATGATTCTATCACCCAGGCCAGACTGGTGTGCGTCTCCGTGCCCATGCACACCGCCCTGCGGCTGGCAATGCGCGTGGCCGAGCGCGTGCGCACGCTCAATCCGGCTGCGCGGCTTTGCTTCTATGGACTCTACGCCTCGCTCAACGCCGACTATCTGCATCAGCAGGGCATCGAATTTGTCATCGGCGGCGAATACGAGCAAGCGCTGTTGGCGCTTGTTCAGACGCTTGAACAGGGCAACCATGCCACATTGCCCGGCATAGGCACCCAGAGCCAGCCTGCCGCGCCCATTCTGCGCCGCCTGCCCTTCATCCAGCCTGATCGCCAGATGCTGCCTCCGCTTCAGCGCTACGCCCGGCTGCAACAGGGCGACGAGTTCGCGCTGGTGGGCTATGTGGAAACCAGCCGGGGCTGCCTACACACTTGCCTGCATTGTCCCATCACGCCCGTCTACGGGGGCCGTTTCTTTATTCTGCCCAGAGAGGTTGTTCTGCAAGACATTCGCGCGCAGGTCCAGATGGGCGCGCAGCACATCACCTTTGGCGACCCAGACTTCCTGAACGGTCCCGGCCACTCGCTGAACATCCTGCGCGCCATGCACGCCGAGTTTCCCGCGCTCACCTTCGATGCCACCATCAAGATCGAGCATATTCTGGAGCACCGAGAACGCTTTACGGAGTTCAAAGCGCTGGGCTGCGCGTTCATCGTCTCGGCGGTGGAGGCGGTCAGCGATCATGTTCTCTCTCATCTGGATAAAGGCCATACCAGGGCCGATGTCATCGAAGCATTAGCCATTCTGGCAGATGCGGGCATTCCCATGCGCCCCTCGCTCTTGCCATTCACGCCCTGGACCACGCTGGATGACTACCTGAACTTGCTCGCCTTTGTCGAGCAGCAGCACCTGATCGGGCAGATTGATCCTGTCCACTATTCCATCCGGCTGCTGCTGCCGCCAGGTTCGGCGCTGCTGGAGCAGCCCGCGATGCGCCCCCATCTGGGCGATCTGGATGCCGCCGCTTTCACTTATCAGTGGACGCACCCCGACCCGCGCATGGACCAGCTTCAGCGCGATATCGCCGCGCTGGTGGAGGCAGACGAGCGCGCCAACGCCCCCGCAGAAGAAACGTTCTACGCCATCAAAGCGCTGGCCGAAGAAGCGGCTGGCCTGGTTCTGAGCGCCGCGCACAGCAGCCGCCCTTCCAGTATCCAGAAAGCCACGCCACATCTCACTGAATCCTGGTTCTGCTGAGCGGAGCCGCTTCAGGACCAGTTCGGTTCTTAGCTTTTCTCATCACGGCCCTTTCTCTGCCTGGCATGATCTGGCTGGGAAAGACCAAAGCCAGATCATGTCGAGACATCACCGAACTCCAATCGTGCCAGGAACTGCTCTAACGCTGTCACTGGCACGCGACGCACACGCCCCAGTTTCACACTAAATACCTGCGCTCTCCTCTCTTCGCTGCGAAAGCAGACCGTGTTCGATTGCAACAGCGACAGCCGCTGCCCTCGAATCAACATTCAGCTTGATGTAGATACTGTTGAGATAGGTCTCAACGGTGCGACGTGTAATGCCCAGACGAGCGCCAACTTCTTTACTGCGTTCTCCAGATGCGATTCCGGCCAACACTTCCCGCTCTCGTGCCGTCAGGTGGAAGTCATTGTTCTCTTGGAGCGGTGATGGGGAACTGCCGCCACGCGCTGCGTGATGCAGAATGCGTTTCATCACATCTGGTTGTAGCAACATATCGCCACGGGCAGCGCTCTCTATCGCTTGCAATACGGTGTCAAGGCTGCTCTCTTTCAGCAAATAGCCACGTACACCCGCTTGAAGGCTACGCAGCATCAGGTTGTCCTCATCATAGGTCGTCAAGACGATAATGGCGATCTGCGGCCACTGGGTACGTATGCGTTCAATTGCCTCTAACCCATCCATAACAGGCATTCGCAAATCCATCAAAACCACATCGGGTTGAAGCGAACCAATCAGTTGAAGCGCGGCACTTCCATCAGCGGCTTCACCCACCAACTCAATCCCTTCTTCCATGCCAAGCATCAAGCGCAGGCCAGAACGGACGATTGGGTGATCGTCGGCGATGATCACGCGAATCTTCTCAGGCATAGGTGTGATCCTCTACGCTCACTGGGGGGAAAGAAACCAGATTGACAGATGAGGCCGGATTGTCTGCTGCCGCAAGAGGGACACGGAACTCAAGTACCGTACCCTTTCCATCTGAACTGTTTACAGAGACTGTTCCCTCTACCAGATGGGCCCGCTCTTGTAGCCCCAGCAATCCATAATGGCCAGTATAAAGAGCCTGGTTAGTAGGATCAAAACCCTGACCATCATCCTGCACCGTGATCACGAGCCACTTTTCCACGATCTTTGCTTCTACACTTACCTGGTGAGCATGGGCATGGCGTGCCACATTGTTTAACCCTTCGCCGATAAAGCGCAGGACATGTTCGCAAGCGGGAGCAGGAGTGTGAATCAGGTCGTTCAGGTTGGTGTGATGCACGATGCCTGTCTTCTGGAAAAAATGCGTGATCTCTTGCTGAACTGAAGAGATGAGTTGATCAACGCGAGGTGTTCTGGAACGCAGATCGGTAATGGCATGTCGCGCCTCTTGCAATGTCGTGCGGGCGTCGGCGAGTGCCTGGCTGAGTACCTCTTGTGCCTGCTGATAGTTCTTGCGATGCAACTGAGCAGAAGTGACCTCCAATTGCATGACCATCCCAGCTATTCCCTGTGCCAGGGTATCATGCAGTTCACGTGCTATGCGCTGGCGCTCGGCGAACCTGGTCAGCGTTTCAATTTGCCTGGATGATGCTGCTAACCTGCTATGTGCTCCCTGGAGCTCCCGGTGTGCCTGTTCGAGCTGTATTTGGGACTGGGATTGCTGCGCGTACAAAATCAAGTATCCCAGCACGATAAAGACAATCGTTGTCAGATCGGAGAAGTTCCAGAGGTTGAGCCAGTCCTCCAAATACATTTTGGGGGGGACATCCTGGGGGATGTGGATGCCAAGCAAGGCAAAAAAAAGCACCAGGCAGCTCATGCCAACCAGCAGCACCGGAGCAGCACGTTTGAACATGGCTACCGCGCACAGTGTCAGCACCAGATAGAAATGCAATGCATAGAAATTCAATGCGAGGTCATGCTCCGCCAGCGTCCACTGCATGACTGCAACGAGCAGACCTTGGAGCAAGAAATACAGCCAAAAGAACCGGGGCTGCACACGCTCAGAAAGCCCACTCCAGAGCAAAAAGCTATAGAGTGCAGCGAGCAGGAGAAAGATGAGGATCAATGAGGGAGGGGGTGGGTTATTCAGTCCGGGGGGGAGGGGGTTATTCAGGTCAACACTACGTTGCAGTTGCCTGATAATATTCCGAATGATCGTAGGTAGGCCGCTGTTGTTACTCCCAAAAGTCGAGTTCATATTACTGCTCAGAAGCGCTCCGACAACTACCACCGCTATCCAGAGCAGTAGAAACCAGCGCAACGGCTCTTTCGTCAAAATCCTCTTCATCATGGAATGGTCTCTCCCTCGCTGATGGAACCTCTGAGATTCCATAGTATACCAGCAATGGCGAACCGCGCCCTCCCGAAAATTACTACCGTAAAAAGTGCAGCTTCAACACCTATTTCCCCTAGGCAAGTTCCACGATGACGAGGGCTTCGCAAGTCGCTAAAGTAGAGGGTGTGAACGTTAGATCTGATCGCGCAGCTTCAGATAAGGAGACAGGAGCCATCTATGCCACTTATGCATCTCTGGGGAACGGAACGTACTTCGTCATTTTATGAGCATGTTCTTCAAACTCCTTTATGTCCATATAACGATGCTCAGACTCCCTGGAAAGAACTCTGGCTCAAAGATGAAACCAGACAAATCACCGGAGCTTTCAAGTTTCGAGGAAATTGCTATCGAGTTTTGTGTGGACTTTCGACGGGACAGGTCGTGACAGCAGCTTCCACAGGAAGTCACGGGTTGGGACTTTCAATAGCTGCTCGCATCCGTGGCATTCAGGCGCGCATCTTTGTCCCTGCTCAAACGGCTCACGTCAAGATAGCGGCGATAGAGGCGAATGGAGCAACCGTCGTGAAGGTGGATGGCGACTATGAGCAGGCCAGGGTGACTTCTGTCTCTTTTGCGGAGGAAACGGGAGCAACCTACATTTCTGGATTTGACGATCATGACATTATCACTGGCAATACCAGCCTCTTTTCTGAGATTGAGGACCAGCACCCTGAAGCATTCGACGTGGTGTTCGTGCCGGTTGGAGGTGGAGGACTCCTCGCGGCCTGTCTTCAATACGTTCAGAATCAGGAGAAAAGGGTGAAGATCGTTGGGGTTGAACTTGATGGTGCTCCAGCGATGTCTCTCTCGCTCGCTCACGGGAGGCGAGTGATATTAGAGCAGGTGGTGGGCCGCGCCGAGGGACTCCTGATTCGGCAGGTCGGAGCTATTCCTTTCCAGATCGCACAACAGGCCCGGAACCTTGAGATATTTCTGGTTTCCGATACACAAATCGATCAGGCTATTCGTCTGCTCTGGCAGCATAATGGCATTCGCGCGGAAGGAGCGGGAGCGGCTGCGCTCGCGGCTGCATTGCGCTATCCACAGGCGAGCCCGGATCAAAAAGCCGTCGCGGTCGTTTCCGGCGGCAACATCGATGAAGCAGCCTTTCAAGAGGCACTTGGAAGGCTCGATCTGAGTGGCCCGGCGTAAAGAGATTTTGTTGAAAATAGCCTTTCAGAGGAAGAAATGCAGAGATCACTACTCTACGCACCACCTGAAACCGCTAGCCGCTGGAAACAACGTAAACATCGGTTGCTGATCGTACTGGCAGGGCTCCTGCTGCTGGAGATGGGGCTGCTGGCGCGTGGGATTATGCTGCTGCCCTCAGGCAGCCCGAGGGGTATCCCCACCCCTACCCCCACTCCGCGCCTCTTCTTGCCTGCGCCTCCATCGATTCAGGCGGCAGCCAGTATGCTGGAAGATGTGACTACGCATCGGGTTCTCTTTGGGCACAATGTGGACGCCGAACTGCCTATGGCAAGCACTACCAAGATTATGACCGCTGTGATGGCGCTGGAAACCGGGCATCTTGATCAATCGGTGACGATGGGCAGCGATGTGCTCGATCTTCCGCCTGATGCCAGCCGCATGGGACTCCTTCCGGGTGATGTGTTGACCATGCGCCAACTGCTCTATGGGCTGCTGCTGCCATCTGGGGATGACGCCGCGATCGCCATTGCCGATGCGGTGAGCAAAGAGCGCGGCGCAAACTTTATTGATCTGATGAATCAGCAGGCGCAGTTTCTGGGCTTAACCCATACCCACTATGTGAATCCTCATGGCCTGGATGCACCTGAGCACTATACGTCGGCCCGCGATCTGGTCAACCTGACCCGGTTCGCACTGCGGCTGCCCTTCTTTTCCACCCTGATCGACACGTATGTCTATACCATCCCTGACAGCAGGCAGCACCATGCCTTTCCTCCACTCAAAAATACCAACGAACTGCTCGCGCCCAACACCGGCTATCCCGGCGCCAATGGGGTGAAGACGGGCACCACGGGTCAGGCAGGTGATTGCCTCGTGTTTTCGGCGACCCGCAACGGGCAGCAACTGGTGGGGGTAGTGCTGGGTGCGCCCAGCGACGACGCGCGCTATACGGATGCCCGCGACCTGCTGGATTGGGGCTTTTCGGTGCGAGGGAGCGCGTGATACGCGGCCCGTTGTGTTCACACGGAGCAAGAACGTCAGCAAGGGCTGACCCGGCTTCGGCGCGAGGCGCACATCCTCTTTAGGAGGTAGAGTGGCCCGGCATAAAGAGATTTTGTTGAAAATAGCCTTTCAGAGGAAGAAAGGAGCGACGGGAATGTTTTCTTACCATGATATGCTGCAAGGGAATGCGGGAAAAGTCCAGGTACTGAGTGGTGTTCCTCCCGATCCAGACCTCCTTTTCCGCTCAGCTCAGCATGACAGTCGTCAAGTAGGACCTGGCGATCTCTTCGTTGCGATCAAAGGGGCAAAGGTCGATGGGCACAGCTTCATCCCTGCTGTTGCGCAGGCGGGTGCGCTGGGCGTTCTCTGTACCGAACCTGCCGAGGATGTCCCTCCGCACTTTCTTCAATGTGTCGTTCCCAATGTGGTAGAGGCGCTTGTTGCCACCGCACGTGTTCGTGCGAAGCGTCAGCAGAACACCACCATGATCGCTATTACCGGCAGTAATGGCAAGACCACGACAAAAGAGGCCGTCGCTGCCGTCCTGAGTCAACAGGCACCTACCCTCAAACCCTATGCCTCCTACAATAACGAGGTAGGCCTCCCCTTAACTGTGCTCCGCTTAGAACCTGAGCACCGCTATGCTGTGCTAGAGATGGGGGCCGAATGGGTGGGCGAACTCACCTGGCTGTGTAGCATTGTTCATCCTGACTGGTCGATTGTTACCAACGTTGGCTCCGCTCATCTCAGAACATTTGGATCTCCAGAGCGCGTTGCGATTGCCAAGAGTGAAGTGGTAGAGGCACTTGCGCCAGATGGCATTGCTCTTCTTAACTACGATGATCCTCAAGTACGCGCTATGAGTCAGAAGACCCAGGCTCGTGTCATGTACTACGGTCTGGATGAGAGAGCCGAGGTTTGGGCCAGCGATCTACAGGGTGATGCACTTCATGGGCATGCTTTCACGCTCCATTATCACGACGTGCATCTGCCAGTGCAGCTTCAGATCCCCGGCAAACATGGGGTGAGCACGGCGCTAGCCGCAGCCACGGCAGGATTCCTGGCTGGTGTCGCGCCCGAGGCCATCAGTTCGGCGCTCGCTTCCCTTGTTCCGGTGAAAGGGCGCGGTGAGATCAAACGGGGTCCCAACGGAAGCACCCTCATTGATGATTCCTCCAAGGCCAACCGCCAGTCTATTCTCGCGAGCATCGCGGTGTTGCATGGAACTGACCTGACCGAGGGAGGGAAACGCTGGGCCGTTCTGGGTGATATGCTCGATCTTGCTCAGTATGCCCGTGACGAACACTACGCGACCGGTCAGGCACTTGTTGGTCAGGTTGATTACCTGGTTGCCATTGGCGATCAGGCCCGCTTCTATGTGGAAGGAGCCCGAGAAGCAGGGATGCCAGCAGACAGGCTCTTTTTGTTCAAGGCAGACCCGGCAGATCAGGCTCAGATGGAGAGTACCAAGCGGGATATGATCGCCTTCCTTAAGGAGAACATTCAGAGCACTGATCTCCTTCTCCTCAAAGGCTCCAGCCCGCTTGGCTTACAAACCATACTGGAAAAATTCTAGAAAAAGAGGGAGAGAATGAAGCAACAAAAACTCCGCGTTGGTGTGATCTTTGGCGGTCGTTCGTGCGAACACGACGTTTCTCTTCATTCGGCTGCTTCCATCTTAGCAAACCTGGATACCAAGAAATACGAGGTGATTCCTCTGGGAATTACCAGGGAGGGTACATGGCTCCTTGGCGTAACCCCGGATGAAATGCAAACACTGGCAGAGAAGACAGGCGAACAAGAAAAGTGGCAACCGGACAAAGCCGTTGTACTTGCAGGAGATGCAAAGGTCTATGACGTGCTGGCCCTTGAAGAGGGCAAACCAGTCGGCACTGGCCCCCTGGATGTCATTTTTCCGGTGCTTCATGGTCCTTATGGAGAGGATGGAACTATTCAAGGGCTATTCGAGATGGCTGGTCTTCCTTATGTGGGATGCGGTGTCCTGGGTTCTGCGCTTGGCATGGACAAGGAAAAGATGAAAATGCTCTTTCAAGCCATTCATCTTCCGGTGATCCCCTACCTGGTATATCACCGCAAGCAATGGGAGCAGGCGCCAGAAGCGATACTGCTGGCAGTCGAACAAGAGCTTGGGTATCCCTGCATCGTGAAACCTGCCAACATGGGATCAAGCATTGGTGTAAGCAATGCCGCAGATCGTACAACCCTGGAGCAAGCCATTGCACAGGCTGTGGAGTATGATACAAAAATCATCATTGAACGCTGGCTGAATGTGCGAGAACTGTCCTGTGCCGTCCTGGGCAATGAAGAGTTGAAGACCTCGCTCATTGGAGAACTGGTGACGGAGATGACCCTTCTCGATTACGATGCAAAGTACCTTCATCCTGGCTTCTACTTTGATGTCCCGGCTCATATCCCTCAAACGCTGGCTGAAGAAGTCTTCCACATGTCAAAGCAAGCCTTTCTTGTCCTGGACTTGAGTGGCCTGGCCCGTGTGGATTTCTTTCTTGACCGTAATGATGGACGCATCTACATCAACGAAGTCAATACCATGCCGGGCTTTACGCAGGACAGCGTCTATCCCAAGCTCTGGAGCGCGAATAACCTGCCCTATCCCCAACTCCTTGATCGGCTGATCGAGTTAGCACTGGAGCGTCACCAGAACCGCCAGCGCTTGCGGACGAGCCAGTAAGATTCAACGCCAAAGCACAGGGTAACAGGCAGGGCTGTTGCAAAGTCCACCTCATCCTATGAGCCAGCCAGCAGAGCCAATGCACGGTCGAATTGGTAGGCAAAGGTGTGGCTCCGCACGGGGAAGAGTGGTTTTGCCTTGACGGGCGAAGAGACCTGGAGCCGTGTTGTTGAGGATAGAAGGAATTGCAGTTGAGTCAATCTTCTCCCATCATCCAGCCTTGCCCTTGTAAAACCCACCGCCGTTCTCCCTTTGGTGGCGGGGTGAAGCGCCTGGGATGCGATGGAAAATGAGGCCGATCTTTGGGAGATTTGATGGTCCGGCGTGCACCGCGCGTTGGACATTCGACACAGCGCGAGCATTTCTTGCATAACTTAATGCTGGATCAGGAAGCGCAGATCAATTTCATCGTCCTCCAACTCAACCTGCCATTGTGACACCGTGCTTGAAAACGGGCACTACGTCGATGAGGGTAACATTGTCACCTCGGCGGGCATCAGCGCGGGCATCGATATGACGCTGCATCTGGTTGCTCGTCTGCAAGGCGGCAAGATTGCCCGCCAGACCGCGCGGCGCATGGAGTACACGCCCGCATCCTAAGTTGCTGAGCCACCCAACCAGGCGTTCGCAGATGCTTACCCGGCAAGCGCTCGTGTAACTGACCGCGTAATCCTAAGCGTTGGCAGCGGACACCCGACACAGAACGCCCAGACGTGATCACCGAGCCTGCTATAAACAGGTTGCCGGTGATCATCTGCTGTCGAAGAAAGCACACCAGAGCAGTGAGCAATTAGATAAACAGGCAAGGGCAGGTATGCTATAATCAATCTGGCATAAAACACAGCTATCATAAAATCGGAGCTCACTGCATTCCCTAATAGCTATCATCCTCTCTTTATGCGTGCAGTGGGTAGGAGGACAGCGTATGGCAGGCCTGGAAGGGGTGCGCCTGGGGGCGTATGAATTACAGGAGCGCATCGGGGGCGGTGGAATGGCCGAGGTCTACCGCGCCAAACAGTTGACCGCGTTCAACCGCGAGGTGGCGATCAAGGTAATCCGCACGGGATATAGCGAAGACGCCTCATTTCGTGAGCGCTTTCTGAGAGAGGCGCAGGCCATCTCGAAACTTTCGCATCCCAACATCTTGCCGCTGATCGAGTTTGGCGAGCAAGACCAGACGCTCTACCTGGTGATGCCGCTGGCCCGCGAAGGGACGCTGCGCGATCTTCTGAGGCAGCGCAACGGCCCGCTCTCGTTGGAAGAAGCGGTGCCGCTGTTTGTCCAACTCTGCGATGCGGTGCAGTACGCCCATGAAGAACGCATCATTCATCGCGACCTTAAGCCGCAGAACGTGCTCTTGCAGCGTCGGACGCATGTGCTGCTGGCCGACTTTGGCATTGCCCGCGACACTGCTGAATCGCAGCAAATGACCGGGACCGGCGCCGGTATTGGCACCGTCGAATACATGGCCCCTGAACAAGCCGTCGGGCAGGCCACGCCCTTGAGTGACATCTACAGCCTGGGTATTGTGCTCTATCAGATGCTCACCAGCACCGTGCCCTATGCAGGCAGCACGCCGTTTCAGGTGTTGATGAAGCACACCAACGACGCGCTGCCCGACCCACGCTTGCTGAATCCCAGCCTGCCTGCCGAGATCGTCCAGGTCTTGCAGGGCGCGCTCGCCAAAGACCCCAAACGTCGTTTCCAGAGTGCCCAGGCGATGGGCCGGGCAGTGCAGCAGGTGCGTCCGGATGCCACGCCCGACCAGGCGGCCCGCGCGGCTGGCAACCCACCGCTCTCGGTTGCGCCGTCGATCAAGCCTTCTACGACCAAGCCGAACACCTGGCATGGGCAGGACTTCCGCGACCAGCCGAGTGAGCCAGTCGCCCCGGACTATCTCAGCGGCCCGACACCTTCACGGACTGGCTTTACCGGCGTCACCGCGCAGCGCTCAGGACCCCCGGGCTGGGCCAATGCCCCCCTGGAGGGCGACGACTACGATCAGCCGACCTGGAGTACCCAGGGAGGTCGCGGCGGGGGCACGGCTCCTGCCTGGCAACAGGGCGGGCGCAGAGGGCTGCCGCCGTATGTGGGCGGGCGGTATCCGCAAGCGCCAACGCAACCGCGGCGCAATCGTGGGCTGGTGATCGCGCTGATAGCCGTGCTGGCGCTGGTGCTGGTGATCTCTTCGGGCGTGGCGGCGTATGTGCTGGGAGTGTTCAGCCCGAGCACCACCAGCCAGACGGGACAGCAGGGTGCCCCGGTCAATCTGGTGCAGGCAACGGCCACAGCTACGACGGCGGCCATACCCACGGCCACCGCGACAGCGACAGCCACCGCAACCCCTTCGCCAACGCCGTCGCCAACACCAAAGCCCAAGCCCTCACCGACTCCGTCACCAACGCCCGCTCCCATTCCAAGCATCCGGGGCGACTACACGGGATCATATACAACGGACGGCGGCGTGGGCAGCAACCCCATGTCGATGCAAATCTTTCAATCGGGCAAGAACCTCAGCGGAACCACTACCGAGGGGTCGACCACTTATAATGATACCGGCACGATTGATAGCAACGGCAATTTCACCATTGTCGAAACGGAATCAGGAGGCAGCGCAACCGCAACGTTGTTTGGCTCGATGACCGGCGGCGGCAGCCTGGGAGGGACCTGGACGGCTTCGGGGGAGTCAGGAACCTGGACGGTGTCACCCGCCTAAGCCAGGTCAGCGCCAGCAGGGATGCAAGTTTTCAAGCAGCCTATGAATAAGCCATTAGAACTTGTGTACTAGCAGGAGCGAACTATAGCCGGGTCAGAAGACACACGCCTGGGCGATCACGAACTGGTGGAGCGCATTGGCAGCGGCGGCATGGCCGAGGTCTATCGCGCCAAACAGGTGACGGCCTCCCGCCCTACGCGAAGCGCTCCTGCGCACCCTTTTCGTCTCCCAGATCGTGCAACACCCCGGCCAGTCCGGCCAGCGCGTGGGCATCACGCGGGACAATCGCCAGCACCTGCTGGTAGAGTTGCCGCGCCTGGCTGAGTTCTCCCTGATCGCGTAACATTGCCGCCAGGCCGGTCTTGGAAGGCAGATCGTCATGAGCGTGCTGCAAGACCAGCCGGTACTGGGCCTCCCCCCGCTCTAGCGATAAGGGGTCCTTCATCGCGCGATAGACCGCGCCCAGGGCAGTGCGGGCCCTTACCGACTGCCGCCGGAATGCACTCAGTTCGACGGCGCGCCAGAAGCACCAAACGAAACCGCCCCGCATCACTCCGAAGCGGGGCAGTTTCGTTTGGTCTTCCTTCAGGCTGATGGCTCCTCGATCAGCGCGGCCCGACGTTCCTGCAAGCTGGCGATTTGTTCGTTCACGCGCTGCAGTTGTGCTTCTAGCTCCGGTTGGTGCGCCATCAGCTTCTGAAGCGCGCCCCCGATTCCGGTGAGCGGCTCGGCCTCGCCCTGTTCCAGCTCTTTCCGAGCTTCCCCCACGCGCTGTAGCTCCACCGTGAGCAGCGCCTTCTGGTCTTCGGCCTCGGTCAGTGCTTGCTCAATCTGCATGAGCATCTCCTCTGGACTCATCCGACTTGGGTTCCTTTCTTCCTTTGTAGGCAAGCTGGTGTCATGTTTCTTGACCGCCAGTATAACACAGCAGTTTTCTTATCTCGTTGTGGGACTGGGCGCGAGGTGTCGGGCACGCAACCGAGAAGCCCAGGAGCGCCGCAGAGCTGGACAGGCTGGACCTGGCGCAGCGCCAGACAATCGGGCTGCCGCCTCTCCCAGCCACGCTGAAGCGTTCAAGCGTTGGAGTGGCTCCCACCTTGTACGAGGGTGGGAACCGGCGAAGAGGTACCGAAGCGCCTGGGCGAGCGTGGAAACTCTCATTGTGAGAGATTCAACTCGCCAGCGGCCCCACAGCCTGGTCCACACCACCTCGTGCTTTCTCGTCCCGTTCCGGCCAAATTCATCGCCAACGGTGGCATCTGCGGTAGAGCACGATTTCGCAAGTTACCGACTAGTGAAATAAGGCGGGACCTTGCCCAAAGATTTGCACTTCAAACCATTCACGGTACCTGTTTCTTGCGCCTGAGCACCGTGCCCACGCCAGGCCAGCGCCGGTGAGCAGCGCGGTACTGCTTCGGGGAAGCACGAGGATCACCCCTCCCTTTGGCAGAAGCGGCTTCTGCTCGCCCTCTGGCTTGTTCGGGCTTGGCGCGAACTCTCGGATGAGGACATTTCCAACCGTGCCTAGAAAAACATTACATAGCGTAGATGGAAAATGAAGATCATGCGACGCTGGCCGAGACGCTGTACGGAATCGAGGTCGTCAAAGCGGCGGCACAAGAAGCGCAAGCGTGGCACGCCTTCGAGCAGCACGCCAGCCGCTACCGGGACAGCTTTGTGCGCAAGGGGCAGGGGCAGGCGTTCTACCTGCCTCTGCTGCTGTTCTCGCTTGCTTTAGTGGCTTGCTTCCTCCAGGGCGCCTTCCTGGTGACGCAGCATCAGCTCACTATCGGCGGCCTGATTACCTTTCTGGGTCTGGTAACCAACCTCCGAGATCCTACCCGCCTCTCGCTGTGGACCTTTGAGCGGGTGCAGTTTGGGATGACCGGAGCACGGCGGGTAGTAGCCATCCTGCAAGAGGAAGGGGATTTGGATGAGCACGCGCAGGGCTACGCCCAGCCAATGCGGGGCGAGATTGTCTTCGAGGGGGTGACCTTCAACTATGGGACCACACCTGTCTTGCAGCAGATCTCGTTTCACGCCAGGCCCGGGCAGACGGTTGCCATTGTTGGGCAGACCGGCTCCGGCAAGAGTACCCTCGTGAAATTGGTGAATCGCCTCTACGATGTAGGAGGCGGGCGAGTGCTGATTGATGGCATTGATGTGCGCGCGTGGCAACTCGATGCCTTGCGCTCGCAGATTGCCACCATCGAGCAGGATGTCTTCCTTTTCTCCCGCTCCATTGCGCACAACATCGCCTATGGATTGGGGCAACGTGCCTCCCACGCTGCGATTGTCGAGGCGGCTCGCGCTGCCCAGGCCCATGACTTCATCATGGGCTTGCCGCAGGGATATGAAACCAGGATCGGCGAGCGGGGGGTGACTTTGTCTGGTGGGCAACGCCAGCGCATCGCCATCGCCCGTGCCCTGCTCACGGACCCGCGCATCTTGATTCTAGATGACGCGACCAGTGCTATCGATAGCCTGACTGAGGATGCCCTCCAGCAGGCGATCCGCCATCTGCAAAGGGGGCGCACGGTCCTGCTCATTACCCATCGCCTGTCCCAGATTCGCTGGGCAGATCTGATCCTGGTTCTCCGGCGCGGGGAGTTGATCGATCAGGGCACCCACAACGCACTCCTGGCGCGCTGTGAGGACTATCGTCGTCTCTTCGCTCACACCGGTCCGCTGCCGCGACAAGCTCCATCCGGGAGGAGCCATCTCTGGTCTGCACCGCCACCTTCTACGCTGCCTGCACAGGGGGAGTGATCGATGGATACGTTGATGAGTGGTCTGGTTGCGGAAAGCTATGACCGCGCCTATGCTGACCGCGTGCTGATTGGGCGCATCCTGCGCTATTTCCGTCCCCAGCGCGGTGTCCTTCTGTTTGCGTTCGTCCTCATCATGGTGACGTCTCTCCTGGAGACGGCGTTTCCTCTTTTGGTTTCGCAACTGCTCGATACCTTGGGCTGGTCGCCCTCCTTCAGCGCTCTGGCCCTGTTCGCAACCTTCATCCTCCTGGCTGGCATCGGCTCTTGGGGCGCAAATTTCTTGCGCCAGCGGTCGAGCGCACGGGCTGTCGGTGAGGTCGTCCTACATTTGCGTACCGATGCCATGCAGCATGTTCTCGCCCTCGATCTCTCGTTCCATGATGCGCATCCCGCTGGCGCCGTCGTCAGTCGGATCACCTCTGATACAGAGGCGTTCTCGACAACGGTGACGCTCACGTTGGATATGTTGAGCCAATGCCTGCTCTGCGCGCTGATCATCATCGTCCTCTTCTTCCGCAGTGTGCCCCTGGCGCTCGTGATGTGTGCCATCGTCCCGGCCATTGTGTGTGTCGCCCTCGGCTTCCGGCGGATCGCCCGCCGTGCCTCGCGCCACAGCCAACGAGCCTTTGCGCGGCTCAATACCGCCATCCACGAGGTGATCAGTGGCATCACTATCGCCAAAAACTTCCGCCAGGAACAGCAGATGTACGACGAGTTCCGTCAGGTGAATGACCAGACCTACCAGGTCAATGTGCGCGAGGGCTTTCTCTACAACAGCATCTTCCCACTCCTGCTGACGGTAGCGAATCTGGGTACAGCCCTTATCGTGTACGTCGGCGGCACCAGCGTCCTGGATCGGAGTATCACGCTGGGCACATGGTATCTCTTCGTGCAAGCAATAGCGCTGCTCTGGTCTCCCCTGACCAGCCTTGCCTCTTTCTGGAGCCTCTTCCAGCTTGGCCTGGCTGCGAGCGAGCGCGTCTTTGCCCTGCTCGATGCCGAGCCACAGGTCCGTCAACGGGACGCGCAGCCCGTTGGCAAACTCGCTGGGGGCATTGCCTTCCAGCACCTCTTCTTCAGCTACGACAACCGGAAGCCGGTGCTGGCCGACTTCACACTGACCATTCAGCCGGGAGAGACGGTTGCGCTGGTCGGTCACACCGGTGCGGGCAAATCCAGCATCGGGAAGCTGATCGCACGCTTCTATGAATTCCAGGAGGGCGACCTGCTCATCGATGGGCACGACATTCGTACCCTCGATCTGGACGAGTATCATCGCGCGCTGGGGATCGTGCCTCAGGCGCCCTGGCTCTTCTCCGGCACGGTTGCCGAGAACATCCGCTACGCCCGTCCGGAGGCGAGTGCCGCCGAGGTGGCTGGGGTCACCAGGCGGATTGGGCGCGGTGACTGGCTCGAAGCGCTGCCAGAAGGACTGGAGACCCAGGTTGGTGAGACGGGGCGTGCGCTCTCGCTCGGCCAGCGTCAACTGGTGGCGCTGGCACGGGTGCTGCTGCAAGACCCCACCATCCTGATTTTGGACGAGGCCACAGCCAGTGTGGACCCCTTTACCGAGGCGCATATCCAGGAAGGGTTAGAGGTCCTCCTTAAGGCACGTACCTGCCTGCTCATTGCCCACCGGCTGGCGACCATCCGCCATGCCGACCGGATCATCGTCCTGGATCACGGTTGTATCGTGGAAGAAGGCGATCATGCCTCCCTCCTCGCCCGGAGGGGAGCCTATGCACAACTCTACAATACCGCCTTGCGCCACCAGTCCCCTGACTACCAACCGGGACAGGGATTCGTGCCTGAGCATACTCCTGCAACATTCTGCGAGAGAACTGATATGTAAGGCAATTGAACAGGCCAGACAAGGTATATACCATAAGCCAGGAGGGAAAGCGATGCGACTAAAACAAGAGCAACGCTTCCAGTCCCGCTCTCTTCCAGGGTAGATCATGATTCCTCCGTCAGGTGCAGATGCCCATGCCGCTCCAGCGAGGCGACCAGGGTGGGCAGAAACGGGATCTGCCGTTTGGCACAGACCTGGTTAGCAGCCGTCCAGACCAGTTGAAGCGCCTGCTGCACATCTGGTCCGTAGTGGGGCGCACGGGTCCGCTGAATCGTCAGCTTGGGTTCCAACTGATGCCTGAGCAGGCGAGTGGCATACTTGCAGGCATAGCCGGTGGCGGCGACAAATTCGTCCAGGATGACCGTTTTGAGGGTGGAGGATACCTCACGATACCGTGGGGCGATCTGGAGCAATAGTTCCCTTTTGGCTCGATAACTCATGACAGACCTCATTCGTTTCTTTCCCTCCGCTCGTTTCTTGGGCTTCGGGTGACATTACCGGTGAGGCAATACCTGTCAAGAGTAAGTTCTTTGGTGAGGCAATTCGCTTCAAGGAATGAAGGCCTCATCCCTTTCGCCCGTTTCCAGATACCGCAGCGTCTCAGCGTTGAGTTCAACGTCGCCAGCTTCCATGTTTTCCAGCAGTTGTTGTATGGTTGCACAGCCGAAGATCGGAAACGTAGGGAAGGGCTGGTTCGTCAGGTAGGCCAGGGCGATGACCGAGAGCGGCAATGACACCTCCCAGGCGACTACTTGCAGACGCCGTAATCGCTCAGTGTTTTCTGCATTCCAATACAGCTTGCGCAAGGATGCTGGCAGGGCTTCAGGGTTGCTGCTTGCTTTAGCAAAGAAACCATGCGCCTGTGCACTGTACGCGAGGATCGCCAGGCCGGTTTTCCGATGAAACTCGCGGGTTGGCGCGTCCATCGCCACCATCGCTGCATCCTCTAGAGTCTGTTCTGAACTTTTTCTGATAGACTGGGGGCATGGCAAGAAAACCGTACCCCAGTGATGTGAGCGATGAGGAGTGGGCCTTTGTCGCTCCGTACCTGACCCTGATGAGCGAAGAAGC
>Ga0209060_10000530_pt1 | contig 66607 bp, 63 predicted proteins | sample Coa_R1_8_FD_187155 | JGI IMG/M metagenome (GOLD analysis project Ga0209060, IMG submission 187155) | Surface soil microbial communities from Centralia Pennsylvania, which are recovering from an underground coalmine fire - Coalmine... | ecosystem: Environmental > Terrestrial > Soil >... | reverse complement strand
CGGCGAGCGCGGCGATGTTGCCGAAGAGCTTGGCCGTTCCGGAGTAATTGGTGACCTTGGTCACCTGCTTGGTCGGCCCGCTGGCCTGGCCGTAGACGCCGTTCGTCGGGTTGAGCGTGGTGACGGTCAGAAAGCCGCTGGTGGCCAGCGAGCGATCCTGGAAGCCGGACGCCCCCGGCTGGTCGGTCGAGGTCAGCTTCACGATGTTGCCACCCGTGAGCCCGGTGAGATCGGCCTGGTGGAAGTACACGTTGCCGTCATCGTCGACGGCGATGCCGCCGACGTTGGCGAACGTCGAGAAGAGGACGCCGAACGAGGCGCCAACGGTCACCGGAAAGCCGTTGGGGGCGATGGTTCCGGGCGGGGTCGGCGCCATCGCCGTGGCGACGTCGGCCACCGGAAAGGCCAGGAGCCCGCTGTGCACGAGCTGGTTGCCCGAAGCCAGGCGGAGCCCGCCGCCGGTATCGAGGAAGCTCACGTAGAGGATCTCGCCGATCTGACCATTGAAGCCGCTGTAGCTCCCGTTGACGTTGGAGAAGGACGTAAGGTCCACGACGGGGCTCACGGCGAGCCCCGTGATCACGATGTGGCTGTCGCTGTTGAGCGTGCCGAAAGCGTTGGTCAGGGTCGGGACGTTGATGGTGAACATGCTCGGCGTGGCGCCGAACCCGACATTCGTGGTCGAGACGACGTATACGTTCCCGACCGAGTCGCCGAAGTAGAAGATGTCCTCGTTGAACCCATTCGCGATCGTGTGCTCGGAGATGGCCACGCGCGTGACGAAGCCCTGGGTGGGATCCGGCAGCTCGGCGACCTTACCGCCGTGGTCCGCCGTCAGGTCCTCGGCCCCGTCCCAGTCGCCGACGAGGGTCATCGAGTGCTCCTGGGCGAGCGCAAGCGCGGCCGAGAAGGCGGCGTTCGCCGCCATGTTGATGGGTAGCCCCGGAGTGCCCGGCGAGCCCGGGCTCGCTGCGGCGCGGAGCGCCGCTGGCCCGGCCGGCGCCAAGCCGAGCACCCAGTCGAGATCGCCCGTCGAATCGACTCCCGCGCGGGCAGCGTGCGACGCGAGCGATGCCGAGACGAGCGCGCAAGAGACCAACACCAACCATCCTCGCCGCATCCCCCAACCTCCCTTGCGCCTGCCGTGTGCGGACGACGCGGTGTTCCGATCGCGCTAACCAGAGACCGGCGCCTGCTATATGCCCGATGTTCCGTCGCCGATCAACGGTCGATCCGCGGCCCCCGCTTTCATGGCCCGGTCGGCGCCGGGCGCGCTCATCGTGCCAGAGGCCGGTCGAGGCTGCGGTACTGGATTGCCTCGGCGAGGTGGGCGGTAGTGATCTCCATTTCGCCGGCGAGGTCGGCTATCGTGCGGGCGACGCGCAGGATGCGCGTGTAGGCGCGCGCGGAGAGCCCGAGGCGCTCGCTCGCCGCCTGGAGGAGGCGCTGGCCGGCGGCGCCGATGTGGCAGGCACGCCGCACGTCGCGACCGGCAAGTCGCGCGTTGAGCCCGCCGCCGCGCGAGCCGAGCCGCTCGCGCTGGCGCTGGCGCGCGGCTTCGACCCGTGCCCGCACGGCGGCGGAGCCTTCGCCACCGCCGTCCTCGGCGGCGAGCGCCGTCACCGGGAGGCGCGGGACCTCGATGTGGAGGTCGATGCGGTCGAGCAGCGGCCCGGAGACCCGCGCGCGATAGCGCTCGAGGAGCGGCGGCGTGCAGCGGCACGGGTCGACGGGATCGCCGAGGCGGCCGCAGGGGCAGGGATTCATCGCCGCAATGAGCTGGACGTCGGCGGGGAACACGACCGCCCCCGCGCCGCGCGCGACGGTGAGCCGGCGCTCCTCGAGCGGCTGGCGCAGCGGCTCGAGCGCGTTGCGCCGGAACTCGGGTAGCTCGTCGAGGAAGAGCACCCCGCGGTGCGCGAGCGTGATCTCGCCTGGGCGGATCGGGCTCCCGCCGCCGAGCAGCGCCGCGTCGGAGATCGAGCAGTGGGGAGCGCGCACCGGCCGCGTGGTGACCAGTGGGCGGCCGTCGAGGAGGCCCGCGACGCTGTGGATGGCCGTGACCTCGATCGCCTCCTCGAGCGTGAGCGGCGGAAGGATCGACGGGAGCCGGCGGGCGAGCATGGTCTTGCCGGAGCCCGGCGGGCCGAGCAGCAGCACGTTGTGCCCACTGCTGAACCGCTCCACTTCACCATCCGCACGTGCGTTTCTCAGCTGCACAGCGCGGGAGACGCCGCGGAGTGCCCATGACGAACGCCACGGCACCGAGCGCTGGTGCGGTACGGGAAGCCCGGCGACGGGCTCGCCGTGGCCGCGGAGTAGGGCGGCCACCTCAGCACGGCCTGTTCGCCCTTGAGCGCGTGATGGCGCAGCCTCGGCTCACGTGCGCTCAAGGGTCGTAGCACCATCGCGAAGCAGCTCGCTGCCTGGCGGGTGCAGACTCGGACGCTCGCTCAGAGTCGGACGGTACCGCTGCACAGTCGGACACGAGCATCATCCCAAAAACATCAACCACCACCACAGTCTCTGACACTCGTACAGTCTCGGATGCTGCCGGTGATGGAGGAGCCCAATGACGCCCCTCAACATCTTCGACGCGCCGCAGCTCTTTCGCCCCGGCCTTCGGTGACGCCGGCACGTGGACGGCCTGGCGTGCGTTCCTGGCCGCGCTGTGCGGGCGTGGCGGCAGGAGCCGCGTCGCCGCACTGGTTGCTGTCTACCTGGCTGCCTTCCGCTCCTACGACGCCGTCCTCGCCCCGGGCGAGCACTGCACGCTGCCGATCATCGCCGCCGACCGCCGCCAGGCGCGCACCGTCATGGGCTACGGTGACGCTTCTTGAGGGCTGCCCGATGCCGGTGCGGATGATTGCCGGGCGGACGGCTGAGTCCGTGGCGCTCACCAACCGGGTGGCGATCGAGGTGCACACCGCTTCCTTTCGGGCCGTCCGGGGCTACACCCTGGTTGCCGCCGTGCTCGACGAGAGGCCTTCTGGCGCAGCGACAACTCGGCGAACCCGGACGCCGAGATTGTTGTGAACGAGCTGTGGCCGCCGATGGCGACGGTCCCCTCGGCGCTGCCCCTGGCGATCACCTTGCCCTACGCCCACCGGGGCGTGCTGTGACAGGCGTACCGGGATCACTACGGGCTGGAGGGGGACCCATGCTCGTGTGGCAGGCGCCCTCACTCGTGATGAACCCGACGCTCGCCCGCGCCGACGTGGCACGGGCCTACGCGGAGGACGAGAGTGCGGCCGCAGCCGAGTGGGGGGCGGAGTTCCGCCGCGACCTTGAGGCCTTTGTCTTCCGGGAGACGATCAGCGCCTGCACCGTGCCGGGATGCCAGGGCCTGACTCCAGTCGCCCGCCGCAGCTACGCCGCCTTCGTCGACCCCTCGGGCGGCTCGACGGACAGCTTCACGCTCGCGATCACCACGCCGAGGAGCGGAACCCAGCACGTTGTGCTCGATTACCTGGCCGAGCGGCGCCCGCCGTTCAGCCCGAACGACGTCGTTGCGGAGTACGCCGCCAGCTGTAAGAGCTACCCATGTGACCGCCGTCGTCGGCGACCGCTACGCGGGTGAGTGGCCGCAGGAGGCCTTCGAGCGCCACGGCATCGCGTACGACTCCGCGGGACAGACGAAGGCCGAGCTGTACGCGGCGTTCTTGCCGCTCCTCACCAGCGCCCGCGTCGAACTCCTCGATCAGCACCACCTGCACGTGCAGCTCCCGCGGTTCGCGGGGTGCAGCCGACGCGGCGGGCGTGAGACGATCGACAATGCGCCGCGCCGGCACGACGATGTGGCGAACGCGGGGACCGGGGCGGTGGTACTCGCCCTCAACAGCGCCGGAACCGACGCGGTCCCCCGCGGCGTGGACGAGGTGCTCGGGCTGCCAGCGAGGGGGGCGAGGAGCTGGCGGGACGAGTTCCCGATCCCGTCAAACTGGCGGGGTGGCGATCCTCCTCCAACGGGACATGACAGAGCGGGCGTGACCGTTTGTCGGCATCGGATCGTTTGCGTTCGTTGGATGAATGGTTCAGAATTAATCAAAGGCGGGAAGTGCTATCCCTCGAGGTGGAGCACGAGCAGGGGCGGGCCGCCCGAAGATCTACCGGGCAGCGACGAAATTCTCAGTGGTGCTGGAGAAGAGAGAGGCGGAGGCCCTGGACCGCTTGGCGCGGAGGAACAACGAAAGCTTGTCCGCATACTCCAGGGACGTCCTTCGCCGTCATCTAGCTCGGCGGAGAGCAGGACAACGGAGGTGAAGGTGGAATCGAACGGAGCAAGGCCGAGGGAGCGCGGCCGAGTCTCAGGGCTCAAGACGGTGGGACTCTTCACCGGCATCGGAGGTCTTGAGCTCGGGCTGAAGCGCGCCGGCCATTTGCCGATCTTGTTCTGCGAGTCGGATCCCGCGGCTCAGAAAGTGTTGGAGATCAGATTTCCCGGAATTGAGATCGCGCCGGACGTGCGCGCGCTTCGCCGTCTCCCCGCTGCAACGGAATTGGTGGCCGCCGGATTCCCATGCACCGACCTAAGTCAGGCGGGCGATCTCCGCGGACTCGAAGGCAAGCAGTCGCGCTTGGTGAACGAAATCCTCCGACTGGTTGAAGATCGACCGGTCCCGTGGGTACTCATCGAGAACGTGCCCTTCATGGTCTGGCTGTCGGCGGGTGCGGCGATCCGACACGTCATTGGAACGTTCGATAGAATCGGCTACCGTTGGGCGTACCGAACCGTCGACTCGCGAGCATTCGGTCTCCCGCAGCGGCGGGAGCGGATCTTCATTCTGGCGAGTACGGTTGCGGACCCGCGTGCGGTCCTCCTCGCCGACTCGACAGAGCCCACCACTCCGCACGTCAACGGCACCCGACTCCCGATCGGGTTCTACTGGACCGAGGGCAACAGGGGATGGGGCAAGGCAGTCGATGCCGTCCCGCCGTTGAAGGGTGGTTCGGCCGTGGGCATTCCGTCACCTCCTGCGATCTGGATGCCCGATGGATCGTTCGTTACACCCGACATCCGTGACGCCGAGCGATTGCAGGGCTTCCCGGTCGACTGGACGAAGCCTGCCGAAACCATTGGCGTTCGATCCGTTCGATGGCGCCTGGTGGGAAACGCCGTGACGACGAAGGTGGCGCAGTGGATCGGGTCGCGGCTGGGCGCACCGGGATCCTACGATGGCGAGCGCGACCGGATTGCCAAGGTCTCCGCGCCGTTGCCGCGAGCCACCTGGGGCGACGGTACTAACATGCGCGTCGCGGACGTGTCGACGTGGCCGGCTCGACGAGAAGCGATCCACCTCGACGAGTTCTTGCATTTCGATCCTACACCTCTCTCTGCCGGGGCGGCTTCCGGTTTCGCGAGTCGCGCACGAAAGAGCAACCTCCGCTTCCCGCGCGGCTTCCTCCGCGCGTTGGAGCGGCATGCGGCGCTGATGCGTCGTCGTGACGCTGGCGATGGGTAGCAAGTTCACCGGTGTAACGGACGCCGCGACGTCCGCGCGAATGGGTCGCATCCGCCAGCACGCGACGGCTGCGGAACTCGCGCTCCGCAGCTGCCTGCACCAGTTTGGTGTTCGCTTCCGGGTGATGAACCGCGACCTGCCCGGCTCCCCGGACCTCGCGAACCGACGCGGAAAGTGGGCGATCCTCGTCCACGGATGCTTCTGGCATCGGCATCGCGGTTGCCCCCGCACGACGACGCCGAAGCGCAACCGCGATTTCTGGGAGGCGAAGTTCCGCGACAATTGCCGTCGAGACGCCGCCGTCCTGTCGTCGCTACGGCGTTTGGGCTTCCGAACCCTAGTCGTCTGGGAGTGCGAAAGCGAGTCAGCTGGTGCTCGTGGAAAGATCAGCAAATTTTTCAGTAACTTACGGATGCAGTCGATCGTGGGTGCACGAGGGCTTGCGTGGAAAAGCGTGGAAGACTATAAGCCTCATGGTGCTCCGCGACGACCTGATTCGGAAACGACTCACGGCGGTGCTCGTGAAGATCGAGGCCAAGACGCTGGAGCAGCGCAAGCTCATCGAAACCGGAGCGGCGAGCCCGGATCTTCACGACCTCGAGGTCGAGCTGCAGCGGCTCGAAACGACACGCGCGAAGCTGCTCGCGGATCTGCGGCTCGCATCCCTCGGCACCGCCCACGACGAGACGGCAGGTAGGCGCCGGACCCGCGGCCGGCCGCTCCGAGAATCGGTTCTCGACGCGCTTGAGGAGCTCGGGCAGCCGGCGTCACCGACGCTGCTGAGCGATGTCGTCCAGACGAGGTTCGGTGTCGCCCTTCTCGCCGGACGGCTCGCCAGCATGCGGCGCGACGAGCTCGTCTCTTATCGAAAAGACCCGAGTGCTCGCCCGGCATGGATCGTTCCGGCGATCGGCGCGCGAGGCCTCACCGCGATGCCTCGGCTTCTCACCGCTTCTTCTTGGGAACTGGAGCGCCGCATCATTGGCGCTCGGACCCTCCGCGTCATCCACTTGAAGACAATCATCGCGCTCGTCGACATGGAAAGCCGGATTCGGCCGCTGGATGAGGCAGCGGCCTCGAAGCTGAAGATTCTGACCCTTCGCATGTCCGACGGCTTGTCGTGGTCGGCCGCTTCGTCGCAGCGCGACGATGTTGACACCATCCGCGCAACGGTGCAGGCCGAACTCGCGCACATCGAGCAAGCGGATCTCGAAGAGCGGGCCGCGGCCGCGACGAAGCTCTCGAACTTGCAGGAAGCTCTTCGGTTCTGGGGCCGCCCGGCGTTGGTCGACGGCGCGATCGACACCCCTCGCGTGGAGTCGCGGCGGTGAGCCCCACCCTGCTCGCGAGGATTCGAGATCGCCTGCGCGGCACTCTGCCTGCAGAGAGCCCCGGCGCGCGCGGCACGGAGCACCTCGCTCGGAACCCCGAATGCTTGCGGCTGCGGGCGCTGACGATCGTCGGCATCAAGCCGGCGACCGCTGCGAAAGAGATCTACCGCGTGGACGCGAACGAGGGCATGTCCACGTTCGCCTTGCAGCGTGGCGTGCTGTTCGAGCGCCGTCTGCTCGAGAACGGTGCGGCGCGGTTGCTGCAGCTGTACCGCAGCGCCGGCCGTCTCTCTGTTGCGGAGTCGAAGGTCGTCAACGTCGAGGATCTCGCACCTGGGACGCACCCCATCGACATGCAACGTCGCCGGACGGAAACGCGACGGCTGTTCGAGGCGAAGCTCGCGAATGATCCGGGCGCACCGAACCTGATCGTGAAGCCACGAATCCCCATCGGCCTGCTCGGCGTCGGTCATGACATCGAGCCCGATGTGCTCGTGGCCGCCGACGAGGACCGGTTCTACCGCCCCGCCGAGATCAAGTCGTATCCCGATCGGGCCGGGAAGACCGATCCCGCCGACCTCCGGAGCATCCGACGACAGGCCGCCGTCGGTGTAGTCGCCCTTCGGCAGGCAGGGGCGCGCCTCATGAACGGTGTCGAATCCCTCGTCGGTGCGGTCGGCGATCTCGTCCTCACGAAGCCGCAGTCGTTCACGCCGACCCTGCACCCGTCGGCCCTGCGTGGCGAGGTGGACTCGATCGAACGGGCGCTCGCGATTGCGCCAGCGAGCCTCGAGGAAGTCGCCGAGATCGTGGGGGAGGACGCCTCGCTCGATCGCCGTGAAGTGCTCGATTCGATCCCGAACGCCTATCGGCAGAACTGCCGGGAGCACTGCGCGCTCGCCGCTGAGTGCAAGAGGCAGGCCATCCGCGACGGGATCCCCGCTATTCTCGGCGATGTCGCGCGGGAGGAACTCGTGGTCGCCGGGTCGATCGGACGAGCTATCGATTTGATGAACGAGCGCGGGCGTCCGCCACGGAACGACGAGGAGCGCGTCCTGCAGGAACGCCTCGCTGCCGCCAGGCGGGTGATTCCGAGGGCAGTAAACCGTGCCGGATGATCTCCAGCTCGCCGCGCGGCTCCTCGCCTACGAGCAGGGGCGTGCGGTCCGGATCGCGGCGTGCAGGCGCGTGTCAATCGAACCGGACGCCCTGGTGTTCTGTCCGATCGCGATGGCCGGCGAAGACACGGCCACGCACATCGTCGCGTGCGGGGGCATCGGAGAGCGAGCTCAGATATTTTCCGTCGCCGATCCCCGAATCGGTGCCGAGCATTACGGCCTCATCGAATGGCTCTCGCAAATCGTCGAGGAGCGTTTCCAGCGAGCGCGGCGGAACGAGCGCTTCCCCCAGCTGTGGGTCGCCTCGTCGGCGGTCGTCACATACGTGGATGTTCTTGCTGAGCGTCTCCGCTTCAACAGGGAGAATGCGCGCGCCCAACGGCTCGGAGAGCTGCTCACATACTTCGGCGATCGGGCGCCGTACCGCGGTCAGCAGGCGCTGGTCACGGCCACCGACGCGTTGAGCCAGCACTTCGCGACTGGTCAACAGCCCGGAGAAGATCAGCACCTAGGCACCGTTCTCGCCTGGATCGCCCCGCCCGCCGGCCAGGACATCATGGCCTCGGTCGCGGCGGCGGAGGCGCAGCCCATGGGGTTGAAGACCGACCCGGGATTCGATGAGCTGACGCTCTTCCCGCTCGTCCAGTCGTATAACGAGGCAAGGCGCGCTGGAGCCCCCGATCGTGAATTGCGGCGGCGCGCGGATGCCATTCGAGCAGCACTCCAGCCGATCGTCGTGAACGTCTATTCCGCGACGCAACGCGCGATCGAGATTCTAGCGCGCAACGCCCTCCCGCCACTGCCCGACCTTGCAGCTCTCAGGTCGCGCGAGGCGGAGGAGTTCGAGTCATTCATGCGCTCGCGCGATGAGGGGTATCGGCTCCCTAAACGGGACCGCCCCAAAGCCGCCGCGTTCAAAATCGCCGCCCTCGAGGACGCGGAGCAAAATTACGAGGCTGCCCTCGTCCGCGGTGATGCGATGGCGCGTGCCGGCGCGCGCCTCGATGGCCGGGTCCTCACCGGCCGCGTCGAGAACCGTCGTCGGATACGGCTGGCCCCTCGGCGCTTCGAATCGAGCTTCGAGCTGGTGAGTGAACAGCCAGGTCTTCGCGTCCGCCGGCGAGACGAGCTTTGTCTCGTCGCCGATCCACGGCTCCGAGTGCTCGTGACGGCGGTGCGGCGGGAAGGTGGACGTGCTCGGGTCTCTGTGACCATCCTGCAAGGACAACGCGCCGTCGGCCTGCCGCCCACCGGCGCGACGCTCGACTTGGCGAACGGTACGCCACAGTGGGATCGGTACATCCGCCAGCGCGTCCAGATGGCGAAGCGCCTGCGGGAAACGCCGTGGACGCACTCGGCCGGGGACATCCCGCCACCGGTGCCGAGCGGAAGGCTCCCGGCGGATCCTCTGGCCGCGGTCGACGCCCTTCGAGCTCGGTAGAACCGTGCCTGACGCGGCCCTACAGCGCGAAGCTGATGATGCTGTCCGGCGGTTACTCCTCGCCCACGGATCGGGGTTGCGCGCGATCCGACTCGACTCACCTCCGGGCGCTGGCAAGACCGGCGCGGGGGAGCGTCTCGCGATTCAATCGCGCGTGCTCCTGCGAGAGCGATGCATGTACGTCACCGAGACGAACGAGCAGGCGTTTGATGTCGCAGAACGGTTGAGCGGAGGCTTTCCGCGGACCACGACGACACTGTTCGTGCGCGAAGATCTGCCGGTTCCTGCAGGCGTGCGAGGCCGGCCCAACCTCGTGATCGCGAGAAAACAGCGGGATCTTCCAGCCGGTCCATCAATCGTCGTCGCCAATGCTGCGAAGTGGTCATGGGTCGATAACCAGGAGCCCTTCGACACCCAGATCGTCGACGAGGCGTTTCAGCTCCCCGACTACCGATACCATCAGATCGCCGGTCTCGCCCGTAAGGTCGTGCAGATTGGCGACCCAGGTCAGATTCGGCCGGTCGTCACATGCAACTTGGACCGCTGGAGGAGCGACGGCGCCGGTCCTCATGTTCCGTGCCCGAAGGCGCTCCTCGAACGGCACCCCGACGTCCTTCGAATGGTACTCCCGGTCTCGAGGCGGCTTGTCCAGGACACCGTCGACTTCGTTCAGCCGGCCTTCTATCCGGACCTCCAATTCAGGTCGATCTGTTCCCCCGGAGAACGAACGCTTCGGCTGACGGCTGGCGGAACCCTGGATGTCGACGCGGCCCTCGAACTCGCTACGCGGGGGGCCAGCCTCGTCGAGCTCGAACTCCCAGCTCGGGTGACGGGCGAGGTCGATGACGGGATCGCTGCGACCATCGTCACGCTGGTCCAACGACTCATCCGCCTCGGCGCGTCGGTTATCGATGACCGCCGCGAGCATCGACTCGGACCCGATCGCGTCGGCGTCGTTTGCGCTCATGTCTCGCAAGTTCATGCGGTGCAGGAACGTTTGCCGCGGGAGCTCGCGGGCGTGCTCGTCGAGACTAGCGATCGGTTCCAAGGCCTCGAACGCGACGTCATGATCGTGCACCACCCGCTCTCGGGACGCGTGGACGCGAGCGACTTCCACCTCGATGCTGGACGGCTGTGCGTGATGCTGTCGCGACACCGCGTGGCGTGCTTCATCGTGATGCGGGCGCGGATCCCCGAGCTACTGGAACGCCACGCACCTCAAGGGGACCGAGCACTCGACATCGATGATGACCCCGAGTACGACGGATGGCGCGCTCATGGCACTCTTCTTCGACAGCTTCGCGCCATGGATCGTGTTGTGCCGGTGAACCCCCCGGCGTGACGCGACGGCTGTCGGGGGGACGAGAAGAAGGACGAACGAGCCGCAGGCAACTGAACCTGGCCGTCTCCGGGCCGCCCGGCGCACCCGCCGCGGCCCCGCCCTCGGCATTTGGATCTAGGTCGACTTCGCCACCCGGGCGGCCAGCGATCCAACATTTCTCCCAAACCGTCTCCTTGACCGGGGGCGCACTTCTGCGCGAGCATCGCTGCTCCGTCGGGTTTTGACCCATTGAGGCTGATCTCCATGCGATCCTCGCACCTCGTGCCGGACCACAAAACCGGCGCCTCCGCGACGGTGCCGACGGCGTGAGGGCGCTGACCCGCAACCAGTCCCCCGAGGCGCCACAGGCCGCGCAGCCGTTGGACCTGGCTCTTGTGGCGCTCGAAGGCCCGGGGAGCCTCGTGGCGATCGGGCGAGAAGGGCGGTTGATCCGGCAGACGAGTATGGGATCGGTTCGTGTGGAGCTCGCGGCCGTCGACGAGACCGTGTTGGCCCTCGTCGACCTCGCGCTGCAGCGCCGTCGGAGCGTCACCATCGTGTATCCAGCACCAGCGGGCGAGGTATCGGTGCTTCTCGCCGGAGAGATCCTCATTCGACGATTCGTGGCCGGCGAGCCCTCGCAGAGCGTCGGCATCGTGACCTCGGACACGACGAGGGCGACGCGGACCTGGACAGAGCTCGTGATCTCGTCGGTCGGGTCGAGGACACCGATCAGCGAGGTATTTCCGGTCTTTCGGGCAGGCCCCGACGGGGAGAGCCCGATGCGCGGCCGCTCCTTCCGGGGGACCATGATCGGTCGCCGCTTCGGTGGCTGGCCAGTCGACGTCGCCGTGGTCGATCACCTCTCCGGTTCGGTGAGCGCGGAGCCGGCAGTGCCGACGGTTCGGGTGTTCGCCGATGCACTGGATCCGACGTTGGAGCAGCTCGCCAATGATGGGGAGCTGCTGTGGGGGTGGACAGAAGCTGACCTAGCGCTCCTCGCTCGGACGAGGAGGGACCACCCGAGCGCTGTCCCATTTTCGGTCGCTGCCCAGCGCCTTGAGACAATGGCGGCCGGCGTCAAGACGACGATCCACGTGGCCCACCACGGCGAGGCCGAGCGGACGGTGCGTCGGCTGCGCGACGACCTGCGAACCCTCGGCGACCTCGCCGGCCCTGAACCGCGACCCAGCATCCTGCGGGGCATCCGGGTGGCGTGGCACCATGTGTCGACCTTGACGTCGCTTCCCTGCCGGCCGTCCATGTTCGATCGGTTCGCCGGCCAGCCACCGGTGGCAGCACGCGCGACGCGGACGTTCGAGCCCGAGATCGCGGCCTGGGCGAAGACGCTCACCGGGGATCTCCGGGAGGTCGCGGAGGTGGTGGCTAGCGACCTCGGCGACCTTCGGGCCTTCCTCGAAGACGGCGATCCGTTCGGCCGTGAGCTTGCCCAGGCTGTGTCGGAGGGGACGGATACGCTGGTTGTCTTGCGAACGCAGACGGCCGTGCGGGCCTTCATCCAGTCGCTGGGTGGCGATCCCGCTTCGGAGAGGGTGGGGCACGCGCGAGCTGTTGCCTTGCCCCGGCTGCATAGGGAAGGGACGTGGCCTCGGGCGGTCGTCGTCGGGACACCAGCGCGGTGGGACTGGCACCGGCTCGATTCGGGCCTGAGCCCCGACGCGCACGTCCTCGTACTCGGCGACCTCGACGCCTACTTGGGGCGGACGGCGCTTGATGCGCTCCGTCGCGCGAGAGCCCGTTGGGGAGGAGCGGACGTCCGCCATCGAACGTGGCGCGAGCTCGTCGGGGGCGCCCCGCCGCCGGCGCCGGAGCTGCCCGAGGTGCCCACCGACGTAGCGGTGGTCGATGCCCTCGAAGCAGTGCCAGAGGTGGATCCCTTCGAGGCGTTGCAGCCGCTGCTGGCCTCGGTCCCGCTGGCGGTGGGCGACGAAGGGGTCGAGGACGCGGTCGGCGAGGAGCGTGCCAGCGGGGAGTGGCGTGGCGCCGTCGAGGCCGTGGAGGTGGTGACGGACGCTGGGGCCTTCCTCCTCTCCCGCTATCGGCTCGTCGACGTCCGGGCGGACGAGGAGATCGAGGAGTGCCGGGCAGCTTCTCTGCGGCCCGGGATGGTGCTGGTCGTGGACCGTCGTGGGGGACGGATCGGCCTGCTTGAGGCAGTCGCCGACCGCCTAAAGAAGGAGCGGCCGGATCTCCTGGCCGCGAACCTGCTCATCGGGAATCTGCGGCGCACCGTGCAGCGGGCATTCGGGGCGTCCGGTATGACGAGGATGGAGCTGTTCGAGCGACTGCGTTCGCTCGGCTTCGAGAAGACATACTACGCTGCGCGCAGCTACGTCGACGAGGACGGCCCACTCGCACCGCGTGACTTCGTCGACTTGCAGCGGCTGAACGAAGCGCTCGGCCTCAGCATGTCCCAACAGCGCCTCCGGGAGGTGTTCGCCGGCGTCCATCGCTGGCGGACGTTTCGGCGGGCTGCCGGGAAGGCGCTAGTGGCGGCGTCGCGGGGATCGCTGGTCACGACGTCGGAGGCGACGCGGATCGATCGCGAGACGGGCCTCTCGATCGCAGACCTGCGTGACCTGGTCCTTGAAGCCGAGGTGCTCGACGTCCGGGAGTGCCCCGAGCCGGTGCCGCTGGCCGAGATCGGCTACCTTCGAGAGCGATAGAGAGGGTAACGTGGAGATCCAGCAGGAGCATTCGGAGCGCTTCGTCTCGTGGCTGCTCGGCGAGGTGGTGGCCGAGACGCGCGGCACGCGACAGCGACATATCACCGTGGCTCCGGAAGGCCGCTTCTGGCTCGGGCGGCTCGCACCGGAAGTCCGGGTCCGGCAGAGCCGGCTCGGCGAGCGAGCCGAGCGCCTCGAACCGTGTGAAGTAGGCATCAGGGTTCGACCAACGGCGCTGGACGGGCGCGCCATCTCGTGCCGCGCGCGGCTCGTGGCCTGGCGCGAGATCCCCGGCGCTGGCGAGGACCCGGACACCGAGAAGTGGCAGAAGACCGAAGCAGTCGACCTCGTCGTCACCGTCGACCTCCCGCAAGAGATCGGAGGCCTTGTAGTGGCAGGTCGGGACGAGATCGCGAGGGCACTGACCGCGGTGGGCGCCGACGGTCTGGCAGCCGAGATTCATGCGGAGGTCGAGGCCGGCAAGGACGGGCCGCAGCTCGCACTGACCGTTGTGAACGTGTCGCCGAACGAGGTGGAGCACCTCGACACGAACCTGTACGAGGTGGAGCTCAAGGCGGACGTGGGGCCGACTCTTCCCTTCGTGCTGGACAACCTCCCCGACTCGTTCCGTTACGACCGCCGCGTTCCGGCGTACGGGGTCAACGGCGGAGTGGTGGTGCTCGGCGAGGGAATCTTCGCCACGGCGGACTTCGCGAGCTTCGGCAAGCGTCGGCCTGACTACTGGGACGCGGCGGGTGCGGGTCCCATTCCCGACCTCTCGATCCGACGCCTTGCGGAGGATCCGGTCGGCCCGGTGCGGGAACTGACTGTCCGCCTGAGCCATTGGACCGAAGCCATGTGGTCCGAAGAGGCGCTCGCCCGCCGACAGGCCGATGAGGAGTGGGACGAGCGAATGCTCAAGCAAGCCCGCCTGGAGGCCAGGGACGCCCTTGAGGAAGTAGCCCGTGTCGCGAGGGGGGTAGGGCTGCTGGAACGGGACTACCAGCTGCGCCGGGCCTTCGCACTGGCGAATCAGTCGTTCGGCGAAGCGCCAGGGGTCGGGCACGACACGTGGCGGGCGTTCCAGCTGGGGTTCCTCCTGGCCAACCTCGCGGCGCTGCCCGACGGCACCCGCGGTGGCGAGCGAGCTGTAGTGGACACATTGTGGTTTGCCACCGGTGGCGGGAAGACCGAGACGTACCTGCTCTTCACCCTGACGTCGGCGTTCTACGACCGCATGCGGGGCAAGCGGCATGGGATCACATCCTGGGGTCGCTTCCCGCTGCGGATGCTGTCTCTCCAGCAGACGCAGCGGTTCGCGGACGTACTAGCGGCGGCCGAGCTCATCCGCGAGCGCGAGGGAATCGAGGGGGACGAGTTCTCCCTGGGATTTCTCGTGGGCGAGGCAGGGAGCCCGAACGTGATCCCTATCTCACCGAGGCCCGGCCAGCCGGACTACAACGATGCCCAGATGCCAGCGGGGTACCGGGTCCTGATCCGGTGTCCGTTCTGCAGGTCCACCGACCTGCGCATGCAGTTCGACCAACAACGTTGGACGCTCGATCACGTGTGCGACGCGGAGACGTGCCCGCGGCGGGGCCGGCCGCTGCCGTTTCGCATCGTGGATGACGAGATTTACCGCCTTTTGCCGACGGTGGTGCTGGGCACCTTGGACAAGGCGGCGAGCGTCTCCTTGCAGGCGGCGATGCGCGGCTTTTACGGGCCACCGTCAGGGCGGTGTCCAACGCCGGGCCACGGGTTCACCTACGCGCCTCGAAACAGCCCGGACAGGAACCGCAATCCGAACGGGTGCCTCTTCCCCCGGTGCACGGCGCAGGCCGTGGCCGTGGACCAGCCCCCCGCCCTATTCGGCCCGACGATCCGGATGCAGGACGAGCTGCACCTGCTCCGCGACAGCCTAGGCTCGATCGATGCCCACTACGAAGCGCTGCTCGATGCACTGCAACGGCACTGGGGTAGCGATCCCAAGCTCATCGCATCATCAGCGACGCTGGCGGGGCACGACGAGCAGGTCCGGGCACTCTACCGGCGGAAAGGTCGGATGTTCCCGGTGCCGGGTCCGTGGGCCAGCCGCTCGTTCTGGTCGCGGGACTCCGAGCGGCTCGCACGGCGGTACATCGCACTTGCCCCCCGAGGGCTTACGCTTGAGTACGCCAACGATCAGCTCACCGAGACACTGCAGAAGGCCGTGCGGCGAGCGCTGGAGGCGCCGACCGCCGTGGCGACCGAGGCCGGAGTGCCTCAGCACGTGTTGACCGATCTGGTGTGGGCATACGGGGTGGACGTCGTGTACGGGTCCACACTGAAGGACGTCGAGGCCGCAGCGCGGTCGGCCGACTCGCAGATCCCGATCGTGCACCTGAACTCCGCGACCCTGACCGGCCGCACGCCGCTCGACGAGGTCCGCTCGACGCTGGAGCGGCTCACCAACCCGGAGCCGAACTTCGACGACCGCATCCACCTCGTCGCGGCGTCCTCGATGCTGTCACACGGCGTCGACATCGATCGCCTGAACGTAATGGTGATGCTCGGGCTACCCCTCTCGACCTCAGAGTTCATCCAGACGACGGCCAGAGTAGGCCGTCGCTACCCGGGGCTGGTCCTCGTGCTGCATAAGATCGGCCGGGAACGCGATGCTGCAGTCTTCCGGGTCTTCCCATCGTTCATCGAGCACATGGACCGGTTAGTCGATCCGGTGCCGATCACGGCGAAGAGCCGGCGCGTGCTGGAGCTGACCTTCGCGGGCATCGAGCAGGGCAGGCTGTGCGGAATCCACGAACCGGCCGCGTTGGCGAGGGGGCTGCGGCAGCTCACTCTTCCTAGGTTCGTGAAGCAGGCATTCACCGGGCTTCCGATCGCCGAGGCGGATGAGCTGCGCGCCATCATCGATCTTCTGGAGTTCACCGGCCCACTGGACGAGAACCTCCGCCGTGACCTCACGGAGTACGTTCGACGATTCTACCTCGCACTCAACGACACGGGGAGCACGGCGCAGTGGGTCTCCGATCTCTTCCCCAATGGGGAGGCGATGCGGTCGCTCCGGGACGTCGAGGTGCAGGTACCTGTGTACTCCCGGGGCGGGGCGCCATGAGGGTCGAGCGGGGGGCATCCCAGGTTCTGTTCGGGATGCTGCCGTCCCAGACGGTGGACTTGGAAGGCGGTGTCTGGCGCATCGTGCACTGGGGCGACCCGGTACCGCTGGCGCTGGATCAGACCTCGGTGCGGACCGCGCTCCTGGAGGCGGTGATGCCATGGTCGATCCACGGCCGCGACGGCGGCCTGGAAGCGGAGCTTCGCGGCCATGCGCCGGTAGAAGTCGTGGCGGTCAACGAGGACCGAGGCGTCGTCGTGGAACGGTTCCCCCGGCAGTGGCGCTGTCGGGTGTGTGGGCGATTGAGCCAAGAGCCCGTCCAGCGCTGCCGGTGCGGATCGACGAGCATCGCTCAGATGCAACACGTAGCATACCATTCCTGTGGGGCGCTCCAGGAGCCGCAGCTCCCGCGGTGCCAGACACACCACACCGTCGCCGTCCGGCTCCCCGGAACGGCGGCGGCGCGAGAGATGTACTTCTTCTGCCCCGAGTGCCGCCGACCGCTGTCGGCGCGGGGGTTTCCATTCCAACCCTGCGCGTGCGGTGCTCAAGGCGGGATGACTCGCAACGTACACCGCGCCGGCGCGGTGTTCTCGCCGCACTACGCGGTCCTGGTGAACCCGCCCGACCCCGCGGCTGCGGCACGGCTGCGTGCCGGCGGCGGGGGTGCTCGAGCACTGGAGTGGGTTCTCGCCGGCCTAGGCGTCACGACGCCCGGTGAAGGAAGGCAGACGGTCGAAGGACTGGTCGAAACGCTGCTCCAATCAGGGCTGAGCCCAGAGACTGCGCGGGACCTGGCCGAACAGGCACACGCCCGCGGCGAGGTCGCGCGCGGCGCCACTCGGGGCGGGATCGATCTGTCCATGGCCGTACGCGATCGCGCTCAGGAGGAAGCCCTGAGTCTCGCGTCGGCGCTTGAGCAGGGCCGGGTGCGCATCGACGAGATGGTCGAGAACACGACCCCGCCGCTTCGAACACTGTACGAGACGTCGTACCGGGACGCGATCGTCGACGCCAACTTGAGCAACGTGGAGTTGCTCACGAACTTTCCCGTTGCGACGCTCGCCTTCGGCTTTACCCGCGGCGGGTCCGACCCGACCGACACGACGCTGCGAGCATTCCGGGAGCGTGGCGGGCTGCGTGCGTACGGCATGCTAACCAAGACGGAGGCGATCCTCTTCCAACTCGATCCCGTCGCCGTCCTCTGCTGGTTGCGCAGGCACGGCGTTAATCTCCCCGAGACCCGGGACGCTCGGGAAGCCCGCCTCTCGATCCTGCGGGCGATCGAGATCCCACGGCCGACCGAGGATCATCCACACGCCGTCGGCGCGCTGACCCTCACGTTGCTGCATTCGTATGGCCATCGGCTGATCCGCACGCTCGCGGTCATGGCCGGCGTGGAACGCGATGGCCTGGCCGAGTACTTGTTGCCGCACCACCTCTCCCTGATCGTGTACGCGTCCGCCCGAGGACAGTTCGTGCTCGGTGCCCTCCAGGCCATGTTCGAGACGAGCCTCAATCGGCTGCTGGGCGACTTCGTCCACGGCGAGGCGCGGTGCCCACTCGATCCCGGCTGCCACACGGGAGGCGGCGCCTGCATGGCGTGCCTGCACCTCGGGGAGCCGTCGTGTCGGTGGTTCAACCGGTTCCTGGACCGTGCGGTCCTCTTCGGGCCGCGCGGCTTCCTGATGGCGAGCCGTGCACGAGTCTGAGCTCGTCGGTGGGGCATTGTTCGACGCGGATGATCCGGTCGAGGCGGGTCGAGCACTGGCCGAACTTCTGACGTCCGATGTTCTCGACGCCAGGCGCGCCCGCGCCGTCGGTCTCGAGCCGGTATTGGTCGAGTCGCTGAAGCGGAGGCTCCCAGCGGATCGCCGGGCGATCGAAGTCGCTTGCGCGAGCGGCGCTGCCTGGGTCCTCGGCCGCCGCTCATCCCAGGTAGATGAGACCTGGGAGGTGGTAGCGAGTGTGCCCGGTGGCGGGAGATCGCTCCCCCGAGGGATTCGACGGACGACCGGCGAGACACTGATCGGCCTCGCCTTGACCGCGAGAGATCGGATCCGACTGGTCGCGCCTTATGTCGACGAGCCCGGGATCGAGTTCCTGGCCGACGCGATCGCGGCCGCGACCCGCCGCGGTGTGGTCGTCGAGCTCTTCCACCCCGTGGCGTGGGAGCCGGCGCATGCCGCCATGGCCGCGTTGCGCGATGTCGTGACGGCGACCGGCGACCCGTCGCGATTGTGCCTGGTAAGGGCACTGCCTGACGCGCCGTTCGCGCACCTCAAGGTGATGATCGTGGATGGGTCGGCGGCGTACATCGGGAGTGCCAACATCACAGCCGCCGGGCTCGCAGGTCGAAACCTTGAGCTCGGAGTCCTGGTCCGCGGTAGCCAGGTGGCCGTCATCGATGGTGTTCTCGACTTCTACCAGGAGGCTGAGCACAGATGATCGGCCAGGACGCGCGCACTGCAGAACGGATTGGCGGCCCGGGTGGGTCGCGGGCGGGGTCGCGGCAGCCGCGGACCAGTTTCCCGTTCCGCGGGTTGGCATCGGCAGATCTCGTCGTGGACGCGAACTACGAGGGCGGCCGGGCAGGACACGTTGGCGACGACCCGCTCGGGCGGCTCCTCCCGGTCGGCAATCAGGGAGGGTTTCGTTACAGCGGGAGCCCGCGCGGCGGCACGAAGCTTGTCGTTCTCTACACGAGCGGCGCCGACCCAGACTGGCCGGACAGCCTCGATCGAGAGACTGGGAGGTTCACGTACTTTGGCGACAACAAGACGTCGGGGCGTGAACTGCACGACACCCAGCGCGGCGGCAACGAACTCCTGCGCCGGACGTTCGAATGGGTGCATGGGGTGCCGTCCAGGAGGCACCTCGTGCCACCGTTCTTCGTCTTCGGCAAGGGTGAGGCCGGACGGGACGTGAAGTTCCTCGGGCTCGCGGCACCCGGGGCGCCGGACGTCACGCCCCGCGCCGACCTCGTAGCGGTCTGGAAGACCTTGGGGGATCGTCGGTTCCAAAACTACCGCGGGACGTTCACGATCTTGAACGAGCAAGTGATCTCGCGGGCCTGGGTCGGGGAGATGGAGATATTGACGGCCGACCCGCTCGGGGCGGACTGCCCGCCGGCGTGGCGGGTTTGGGTCGAGACCGGGGTCTACCGGGCCCTGCTAGCGGCGCGGATTCGCCGATGGCGCACGAAGGCAGAACAGCTGCCCGCAACGACCGAGGGCAAGGCCGTGGTGCGGACCATCTACGAGCACTTCCGGGACGACCCCGTGGGATTCGAGGCGTGCGCGGCCCGGCTCTGGCAGATGCAGGCTCCGCGGGTCAGCTGGTACGATCTGACGCGACCGAGCCGTGATGGTGGCCGCGACGCCGTCGGCTTCTACACGCTCGGCCCTACCCACGATTCGATCCAGCTAGACTTCGCGCTCGAAGCCAAGTGCTTCGCAGCGACGACGCCGGTAGGAGTGGAGGCGCAATCTCGTCTCATCTCCCGGATTCGACCGCGGCAGTTCGGGGTGCTAGTGACGACCTCCTACGTTGCGGAGCAGGCATACCGCGAGCTGCGCGACGATGGGCACCCCGTCGTTGTCCTCGGAGCGCGCGACCTCGTGGAGATACTGGCGAACCATCAGCTCACCACTGCCGCGGCCGTCCGCTCGTGGCTGGAGCGTGAGTTCCCGGCCGGGTCTCGTCACGAGAACCAGCCGACGACTGTCGGGTGATGGTCGCTATACGGAAGAGAACGTGCAAGGTCCGCCCTTCATGGAGACCTCATAACGCGGACCCAGCACCTTTTGGGCGCGTTCCGGCTCCATCATCGCCTGCTTGAGACCTTCCGAGAACGCGACACCGCGATCGCGCCGCACGTGGCATGACCCATTATTGCTGAGTAGCCGCGGGCGATGGAGGACGTGCACCTGATCGACGTCGGCGTGCACCCGCGCGAGGTCGAGCGTCGCCACCATGTCGATCGCCTGCATCGTCGTGGTGAGCGCACAGATCGAGAGGTAGTACCACCCCCGCCCAACGACCTTGAGGTACGTGAAGTCCGTTGCCAGAGACTCGGACCGCGCTGTTACCGAGCCCTGAACGGCGGCTACCTTCGTGCTCGGCACCCTTCCACGCGTAGGGGCGGCGAGTGAGGCCCTGGCGCACGCCAGCCTTCCCACCGGCGCTCGGGTCCTTCCCCCGCGCCCGTTGATGCGGGGAAGCCGGGGGCCACGGTCCGCTAGATTTTGGGCTCAGATTTTGCCAATTCCGTTCAGGAGTCGGTGCAGAAGTTGCCATACCACCGGGGCTCGCGGGAGGTTCAGGCCGGGCAGTTCGATCTGCCGGAGTTTGTGCCGATCGACTTCCTAGCCGACCTTCTCGGCCTGACGACGCGAGGTATCCGCGCCCTGGCGCAGCGGGGTGCCATACCTGGCCCCCACGACGCCCGGTGGCCCGTGCGGGCCTGCGTCCAGGCTTATGTCCGCCACTGGAAGGAATGGACCCACAAGGGGGAGCGCACCGGCGAGCAGGAGGAGCGGGTCCGGCTGCTACGTGCGAAGCGAGAGCTGGCAGAGTTCAAGGTGGCCCAGATGCGCGCGCGCCTGGTGGACAAGGCCGAAGCCGAGCGCCAGGCGTTCGAAGTGGCGCGGGCGGTGCGCGACTCGTTTCTCAACTGGCCGGCCCGGGTGGCGGCGACGGTGGCGGCGCGGATCGGGCACAAGGATGCGGTAGGCTTGCAACTCGCGCTCGAGGACGAGGTGCGCGGCTGTCTCGAGGCGCTCGCGGCGGCGGTCAGGGATGGGGACGCGAAGTCCGAATCTGTCCCCTCCATTCCCTGAGCCTCGTTCGCGCTCCCGCTCTCGCCGGAAAGAGCCGGCGTAGTTTCCTTGGCCGCACTTCGGCGAGGAACCGCCGAAGATCCTGCGGCTGCACGGCCGCGGCCGCGTCGTCCTGCGGGGCGACGCGGACTTCCCCGGGCTCGCCGCGCGGCTCCCGCCGTTCGGAGGGGGTCCGCCCGGTGCGTGGTGCGCGTCGAGCGGGTGGCCGACTCGGGCGGCTACGCCGTGCCGCGCTACGCCTTCGTCGTCGAGCGCCGGCCGCTCGGCGAGTGGGCGGCGCGGAAGGGCGGAGAGGGCCTTGAGGCCTACCGCGCCGCCAACAATCGCACAAGCCTCGACGGCCTGCCCGGGGCTGCCGCCGCGTGAGCTCCGCGCTCTCCGCGCTAGGTCGCGCAGCCCCGGCCGCGGCGCGTTCACCAGGCAGGCCATGTTCCCGTGCGAATGGCGGTGCTCTTACATGAGCTGGTGGACGTGGGGGGACGCGGGCTCACGCTCCATGACGCGCCCGGGGACTCCCGGTGCACGTTGGGCAGGCGGGGCGCGGTATGCTATGCCAGCCGCACCGGCGCGGGGACGTTCGATCGACGTCGGGGGCGACCCGTTCCGCCCCTCTTCCCGCGCCGGTATCACCTAGCAGTCCCCTCGAACGGGAGGAGTGGAGCGGGGCATGAAGGCGCGCGAACGGGGGCGCCCGTTGGCCGCAGCGATCCGCAAAGCACGGCGGGCAGCACGGCTGGCAGACGCTTGGCTCCAAGAGCAGCTGGGGGAGCTTGGGCGCGAGGTCGAGCAGCTCACGGCCGCGACCCTCGACAGTTGCGCCGAAGATCAGCCTGCCGACGATCCAATCGGAGCAGCTGCGCTACGAGCACGAGATCGCGGCGACCTCGAGGAGGCGCGGCGACTCTGGGCAGAGCGCGCCCGGGTTTCCGAGGAGACCCAACCGCGGCCCGCGCGACCGCGGGCGATTCCGGGGCTCGACGAGGAAGAAGCGGCCTCGTGGGCCATGATGAACGAAAATCGCGTCCGGCGACGATGGCGACTCCGGCAGCTCGAGGCGCAGCACGGGCCGGCGGTTGACGAGGAGGAACAGCGCGACCGCCTGGCGGCCGCCGCGGTGGATGCCATGGTCGCGCTCGCCGCCCGTGGCGACTTCGGCACAGACGATCCCGAGGTCATTCGCGGAGCGCTCTGGCGCCGCGATCGCCAAATACGGCGCGAGCTCAATTGCCTCGGCCACGACGACGCCCAGGAGAGGCGCCGCCGGGTGCTCCTCGAAGAGCTCGCGGATCTTCGCGTGCTCCCGCTCGCGCCCCCGCGCGGCGGCTTCCACGCGGCGCGCCAGGCGCGCTTTGATGCGGCCGCCGCCGCACTGGTCGCCGAAGGCACGGCGCGCGACCTGAACGAGGCGCAGGGCCTCCTCTGGCTGCGCGTTTCGACGAAGCGCCACGGCGATTTGGGGGCGCGCCTGCGCGCGGCATTCCGTGCGCGGGTGCGCGTATCCATCGAACACCCGGACGTGCGGCGCGCCGCCGGCGCCCCGGGACTCCCCCATCCTGCGGTAGTCGTGTTGGGCCTCCCCTACCAGCGCGACCCCGGCCTCAGGCGCGAGAGACGCGGGCGTCCCCTCGCGGTGCGGTTCAACGCCGCCGTCCTCAGCACCGTGCGGTATATCCAAACCCAGCAAGGCACGCGGTACATCGATTGGCGCGCCGCGACCTTGCCGCTCCTGTATCATGGGTGGGACGCGTACCTGCGCGGTCGCGGGGGCCGCCTGACCTTGCGGATGGCGCAAGCGAAGGTGAAGGCGGCGTATTACAACGCACTCCACCGAGAGCGGGCCGTGTGCCACCGGCGGCACGCCCCCCCCGCGGACGCCGAATAAAACTCCACCCTGTCGAAGTAGACAGGCGCGCCGGGCGCGGGCAGTACGCACGGCGTGGTTACGCCGACTCCGCCCAGGCCGAGCCCGCTGCGGGCCCGCCGCTTGCTCCGCGGCGAAAGGCTGCGCGACGTCTCCCGCGCCACGGGACTGCATGAGACGACGGTTTCCCTCGCCGAGCGGGGAGACCGTCCGCTTCGCGGCCGGCTCCTCCAGCGTCTCGCGGCGCACTACCGCACCCCGGCCGATCGTCTGGTCGTGGAGATGGCGCGGTGGTGCGCCGCGCAGGGCGCGAGACCCGTCGCCGCCGGCGACGCCCCTGCGCCAAGGCCGGGACCCGCATGAGCACCGATCGTGCGCGCCGAGACCGCGTTCGCACCCGGCACCGGCTTCTCGGCGCGGTCAGCGGGGTGGCGCTTCCCTGGACCCTCCCGACTGCGGGGCGCTTCGTCGCCGAAGTCGAGGACGACGGGCCTCGTGGCGCTGGCGGCGGTGCTGCCCGCCGCGATCGCGGCGCTGCGGCGACGGGAGTGGAGCGCGGGGCAGTGGGGCAGCGACGCGATCCTCGGCTCGTCGAGCGCATCACCGAGGCGGTACTGGCGCGAGGCGGACGAAGAGCAGGCGCGGAGATCCGCTTCCCGGGCCCCGCGTGGGATCGCGGGCAACGGCTCGGTCTGCTCCCGGTTGTCGCAATCGCACCGCGGCGCGCGCTTCGTCGCACCACCTCCGGGATCACCGCCGCCGACGGGGCACTCATCGCTGCCCTGCTTGGCGCGGGTCAGTCCGCGGGCTACCCGTGGGCGCCGCGTGGCGGCCTCCCGATGCCGCGGCCCGAGTTCATCCGGGACTGCGTGCGCGCGGCGATCCGTGACGAGCAGCCGCCACGGAGGACAGGGCTGCTGGATGCAGTGTAGCAGCCACAGCGGAACCGCGCCCGGCGAATCCGCCGACCTCCTCGTCGGCCAGCTCGTCGCTCACCCCGAGCGGATCCCCGAAGTGTGGTTGCCGTCGAAGGCGGTGGGGGGCACCGCAGGCGAAATTTTCCGCATTCTGCTCGCGGTCGAGCCCACGCCGGCGGCGGTGGACACCGCCCTTGCCGCGCGCGGGCTGCTCGGGATCGCCGCAGATTGCGCCGCGTTCTGGCAGGAGCACCCGCACCAGCTCGGGGAGCTACAGCGGCGGCTCCGCGACGCCATGCGCCGCCGCATGCTGCACACGCTCGGCCGCGTCTGCGAGTTGCTCGCGTCCGACGGGAGTCCGCCGCTCGATTCCCCGCTGGCGACCTTCCCCTGTGTGGGCGCCGCGCAGCTCCAGGAAGTCATCGCAGCGACGCGGTGGCTGCTCGAACACCTCGAGCGCCAGCGCGCATCGGCACGGCCGGCGATGCGGAGGCCCGCCGCATGATCCGCGAGGGTGGCGACGGAGCGGCAGTCGCCGAAGAGGGCGTCGTCCTCCTGCCGGCTGCTTCCTTCGTGCCGGAGCCTGTGGTCTGGGCCTGGCGCGATCGCGTGCCGCTCGGCGCGCTCACGCTGCTCGTCGGCGATCCCGGCGCCGGCAAGTCGACGCTGACCATCGAGCTCGCGGCGCGCGCCTCCCGCGGCCAGCTCGAGGGGGACCTGTCGGGCGTTCCGGTCGCGGTGGTGTTGGCGACGGCGGAGGACGCCGTCGCGCAGGTGGTCGTGCCGCGCCTCCTCGCGGCGGGCGCGGATCTGGCGCGCGTCCACCTGGTGCAGGTACGCCGGGACGGCATCACGGGTGGGCTCGTGCTTCCCGACGATGTCGCCGCGCTGAAGGACCGCGTCGTGGCAGCGGGCGCTCGGTTCCTCGTGATCGACCCGTTCGTGGCGCACCTGGCGGACACGGTGAACGCCCACCGTGATCAAGATGTCCGCCGAGCGATTGCGCCGCTGGTGTGGCTGGCCGAAGAAGCGGCCGTCGCCATCCTCGGCATCGTGCACCTGAATAAGTCCGACCAGGCCGCGGTGCTCTCGCGGGTGGGGGGCTCGGTGGCGTTCGTGGCAGCTGCGCGATCGGTTCTCCTCCTGGGCCCTGACCCGGACGACCGGGAAGGCCCCACACGCGTCCTAGCGCACGCGAAGTGCAACTTTGGGGTGCGCGCGCCTTCGCTTCGGCTCCGGCTCGAGGCGCGGGCCGTGCCGGGGGACGAGGCGACCATCCGCACCTCCGGCATCGCCTGGGCCGGGGAAGCGACCGGCGTGCGGGCCGCCGACCTCATCGCGAGCGAGACGGACGAGGCGCGCGACGAGGGGGACGAGGCCACCGCGATCCTGCGCCAGCTCCTCCGGGACGGTCCCCGGCCTGCGCAGGATGTGCAGAAGAACCTGCGCGCGGCCGGCGTCGGGGAACGGGCCTGGCGGCGGGCGAAGCGGGACCTGCGCGTGCGTAGCGAGCCCGCTGGCTTCCAGGGCGGGTGGATGTGGAGCCTCCCAAGTCCCCCGGAAGCGTCCGAGACTGTCGAGACTGGAAAATCTGGCGCGCCGACAGCCGAAAACCCCAACAACGGCGCGAGACTTGGACACTTGGACAGAGTCGGACGCTCGCTCCAAAGTCGGACGGCCGACCTCACGGCCGAGGAGGAGGCTCGCCTGGCGGCCGAGGCGGCGGCAGGTGACCGGCTCGCCCAGCTCCATCTCGGGGGACGGTCATGAAGCCCCACGTGCCTCCGGCGCGCCGGCGGCCGGTGTCCATCGGCGCAGTGCTCGACGGCACCGGCGGCCCGGTTCGGCGGGTGTGCGTCGCCTGCGGGGTCGGTGTCTGGTGCGACCGCTTCGTGGCCGGCGAGCGCGACGTCTTCCGGTGCACGGCCTGCAAGGGGGGCGTGCGGGCGGCAGAGGCGGCGCGGTGATGCCGAGCGAGCGCCGGTCGTGGTCGGCTGCAGTGGTCTCGACAGGCGTACCCTACGTAACGTATGATTGGGCCGATGACTGCGGGCGAGGTCCGTGTGATACGCACGAAGCTGGGGCTGACGCAGGCGGAATTCGCCAAAAAGGTCGGGGTCGCGACCAACACCGTCACTCGGTGGGAGGGGGGCATGCTCGGCATTCGGGAGAGTGCGGCCCGGTTGATGAAGCTCCTGGCGAAACAACCTCGCCGGAGGCGTTGACATGGGACGCGCACAATCTACTAGCGGTGAAGATCGTGGAGACGTCCGACCCGAGCGGCGATCGGTGGGCGAAGGCGCTCGCGGTGCTAGCGGCCGTGGGGCAGAGCGACGCGTGACCGACGCACAGCCATCGACGCGGGTCGCCCTCTACACGCGCGTTTCGACCGACGAGCAGGCCGAGAAGTACGGTGTCGACTCACAGCTCCGCGCCCTCCGCGAGCGTGCGAAGGCTCGGGGGTGGGAGGTTGTGGACGAGTTCGTAGACGACGGGTACAGCGGCGCGACGCTCGAACGGCCGCAACTGACGAGGTTGCGCGAGGCGGCGCGCCTCGGCGCGTTCGATATCGTGCTCGTGCACTCGCCCGACCGGCTGGCACGCGACCTGATGTTCTCGCTGCTCCTCGAGCGCGAGATGAAGCAGCGCGGGCGGGGCGTCGAGTACGTCTCGATCTCCACCGACGACTCCCCAGCGGGGAACCTTCAGCGCCAGATGTTGGCGGCCATTGCAGAGTTCGAGCGGCACACGATCAAGGAACGGACGCAGCGAGGTCGGCGCGAGAAGGCGCTGCGCGGCCTACTCCCGGGCGGCCCGACCCCCTACGGCTACCGTCTCGATCCCGCCAAGCCCGCGGGGCTCGTGATCGACGAGAACGAAGCGGCCGCCGTGCGGGAAATGTTTGCGTGGGTGATCGACGGCGAGTCGGTGCGACGGATCACCGACCGTCTCAACGCCCAAAACCTCAAGCCGCGGCGCGCAGGCCGCTGGGCGAAGTCGTCTGTGCGGCGGATGTTGACGAGTCCGCTATACGCCGGCTTGGCCTACTACAACCGGCGACTCCCCGGAGTACACCGCGATCAGTTCCGACCAGAGTCGGAGTGGATCGAGATTGCCGTGCCGGCGATCATCGCGCGCGCGATATTCGACCGTGTGCAGGGGCAGCTCGCTCGGCACCGCAACGTGCTCGGGGGCGGCGGCCGGCGCCTCTACCTCCTCAAGGGCCTGCTCGTCTGCGGCGGCTGCGGCCGCCGCATCCACGGCATTCCGATGCACGGGAAGCGCGTGTACCGCTGCGCAGGACGCGACCGCCAGGTGGCTGGCGACGAGGGGCGGTGTCGCCTCCCCGTGCGTGCCGCCGAGCCCGTGGAGGCTGCCGTCTGGGAAGCGCTCGAGCGGGTGCTGCGCGACCCCGACGTGCTGCTCGCCAAGGTCAAGGCATCACGCCAGGCCCTCGATAGCTGTCGCGTCGCGGCACAAACCGAGGTGGCCGACCTGAAGCGCCAGCTCGGCCGCGTGGACCGCCAGCGGGAGCGACTGCTGTCGCTCTACCTCGACGAGTCGTTGAACAAGGCGATCTACGCCGAGCGCGCCCGCCACCTCGACCGCCAGGCCGAGGCTCTCGCGCGGCGGCTAGCCGCTGCCGAAGCCGACGCTGCCGCCGGCAGCGCGGACACTCAGCGCCACGACGCTGCTCTCCGCTACTGCAAACTCGTCTGCCGAGGGCTCGACCGCCTCGATGCGGCTGGTCGGCAACGGCTCCTCCGCCTCCTCGTCGACCGCGTGGTGGTCCACGTCCGCATGATCGAATTGCACGGCCTCTTGCCGACCGAAGGGGCGCCCCTGCCTACCGAAGGGGCGCGGGCAAGCACCGTGCCAGCCGATGTTCAACACCGACCACAATCTGAGGACGTTGTGGCCGCCCGCCGCGGCCACCTCGAGGGCGCGCTTGGCGTGCGCCTGCCCGCGGACGTCGGCGAGGTCGCCTGCCGCGAGCGGCGCGGCGGCGAGCAGGGCGGCGGCATCGACGCTCACCGGCGCCAGCGGCGCCTCCCCGCGGAGGTGGCCGACGGCCTCGCCGAGCGCGTCGACGCCGATCACCGGCGGCCCGCCGGCGAGCGCCGCCTCGGCGGCGTTGGCGCGGGGCACCAGCAAGGCGCGCAGGCCGGCGGCCCGCGCGGCCGCGGCGACCGGCAGCGCGCCGCGCACCGGGTGGACGCGGCCGTCGAGGCCGAGCTCGCCGAGCGCGCAGCACGCGCCCAGGTCCGGCAGCGCCGCCGTGCCCGCGGCGGCGAGGACGCCGAGCGCGATCGGGAGGTCGAAGGCGGCGCCCTCCTTCCGGATGCCGGCGGGGCCGAGGTTCACGGTCACGCGGCGGGGCGGATAGTCGAAGCCCGAGTTGCGCAGCGCCGCGCGGATGCGGTCGCGCGCCTCGCGCACCGCGCCGTCTGGGAGGCCGACGGTCGTGGTCTGAGGCAGCCCGGGCGACACGTCGACCTCGACATCGACGACGAGCGCGTCGATGCCGCGCAGCGCCCCGGAGCGGACGCGGGCGAGCATCGCTCCGGCCTGCCGGGTCGGGTGCGCTCGGGCAATCGCTGGGAGCGGAATATCGCGGGCGATCGCCGGTCATTTCTCACCTTGACAGCCGGGCGAGATCTGGGGGAGTCTCAATCGCCGTGGATTCTTGTTAGCGGCTGGCCGCCAATCTTGGGGAGGTCCGCATGCGATCCGTGGGGGTTCTTGCCGTCGGTGTCGCGTTGGCTGCTCTGGGTCTTCTCGCGCTCGGGAGCGCGCGCGCCGGGAGCGTGCAGCGGACGTTCTACCTCCACAACAGCGCCTCCGGCGTCGCGGTGCCGGGCGGGACGACGCATTCCTTCCTGGACGAAACCGCCCCCGGTGGTAGCACGCCGGTCACCGTCCAGGTCTCGGTGCCGCGCGGCCAGACGGTCGCATTTCCCACGTTCACGGCGCAGGCCTTCGGCTCCGACACCACGATCGAGTCCATCGTCGGCGCCTCGGTCTATCTCAAGGCAAACCAGCAGATGACGGGCTGCGCGACCGTCGCCGTGACCTTGTCCGCGGTCGACAGCGGCGGCTCGAAGACCCCGATCGGTTCCACCACCGCGAGCAATGTCACCATCTCGTCGGCCAGTCTCGGCCTGGTGGCGCTCAACGGCGCGCCGCTCTCCCCGACGCTCGTCGCCGCGGGCGGCTCGATCGCCGTGGACATCGGCGTCACCAACGGATGCTCGGCGAATCGCGGAGTCACCCTGGGGTACGATGCCGCCAGCGCGCAGTCGGGCATCGAGATCGGCCTCTCGCAGCCCGCCGATCAAAAGCTCACCGGCAAGCAGGAGCTGATCAAGGACCCGACGCTGGGCGCGGAGCCCAGCCGGCGCGGCTTCATCGGCCAGGGCCTCCAGAAGGCGAGCCCGGTGACGATCGTCGGCGATCCGACGGTCGCGGGCGCGAGCTTGGAAATCTTCGCCTTCGGTGCCACGTCGAGCAACCAGTCCTTCGTGCTGCCGCAGGGCACCGATCCCGCCACCGGCAAGCCCTTCTGGAGCGGTTCGGCCGCCAAGGGCTTCAAGTACGCCGACAAGGCGGGCACCAACGGCGCCGTCAAGGTCGTGCAGTTCAAGAAGTCGAGCGGGGGTACCGTCTCCTTCAAGGCGCTCGGGGCGGGCAGGAACGGCCCGATCGACCTCGTGCCGCCCAATCCCGGCACCGGCGGGTGCGTGCTCTTCACGATCGCCAACGGCGACCGTTACCACATGCTCTTCGACAGCCACGACGTCATCAAGAAGAACGACAACAAGACGTTCCTGATCAAGAACGCCGGTGCGGGCGTGCCGGGCCTCTGTCCGAGCGTGTCCGGATCGACCACGACGAGCACCACGACCTCGACCACCAGCACGACCGCGCCCACCACGACGACGACCACGACGACGATCAGCAGCAGCACCACCACCACAACCACCACGACCAGCACGACCACGACGACCGTGTCCGGGAGCACGACCACCACGACGACCACGTCGACGACGACCACGACGGCGGCGGGCGGCTTCACCAAGCTCGCCCTGAGCGTGGTGGCGGGCACGTCGAACTGCGGGGCCGCGGGGCTCACCACGGGGCCGGCGCCGCCGCTCTCGGGCGAGCTCGACAACGGCTCGGCGGCGAAGATCGTCGATCTCGGGCTCGGCTGCCTCTACTTCGGGGGGGGCAGCAACACGACCGTGCCGGGGGCGTTCCTGCCCAACGGCTCGCAGAACACGCTCGGCATCACCTCGATCGTGGGCACGACCGTGAACCTGGGCGGGCTCGCCGGGCCGCCGGGGAACTGCTCGCTGGGGACGCTCTCCACGAGCCACTGCGGGATCGCGTTCACCACGCCGTGCACGAGCAACGCGCAGTGCACCGCGATCGGCGACTCGTGCGTGCCCGACGCGCAGTGCTACTTCAGCCAGCCGTTCCCGATCCCGAACCCGTCGACGCCGAGCCTTTCGACCTGCGTGCAGAACGTGGTGGCGTCCAACGAGAGCGGGACGGTGAGCAACTACACGACCACGGGCGACGTGGCGCTGAACGTGCCGCTGTCGTCGCGGGTGTATCTCACGGGCAACGGGACGTCGCCGTGCCCGCAGTGCGTGAACACGACGTGCGTCTCGGGCCATTGTACCGGCAAGGCATCAGGCAAGGCTTGCACGACGGCGGCGGACTGCGTGAACACGTGCAACGCGGGGCGCAACCAGGGACTGGCGTGCAGCCCGGTGGGGACACTCAAGACGACGCTCGACTGTCCGCCGACGGACTCGACGTTCGTGACGCCGCTCAGCATCCCGCTCGCCCTGACGACGGGCACGACGACGGACACCAACGCCACGGGGATCTTCTGCTCGGGGCAGACGCATGCGGGGGCGTTCGGGCAGTCGACGGCGCGGACGATCAAGCAGACGGGGGCGGCCCTGGGCAACGTGAGCGACGGGGCGGCGCACGCGGGGGTGATCGCGGGGTCGTTCTGCGTGCCGAAGACGGGGAACTTCGCGATCGATCCGGTGGCCGACCTGCCCGGTCCCGGAACGACCAGCATCAACGGCACCATGCAGCTTCAGTGATCGCGCCGACCGGACGGCGGCGCCGCGGGTCCCGAGTCGTCCGCGGCGCCGCCGTCGTATGGCTGCTGGCGGCCCTCGGGGCAACTGCGGCGGACTTGCCCCCGGAGACCGTGAAGGCGCTCGGCGAAGCGAAGTACGTCTACCTCCAGAGCGAGCGCAAGTCGGGGCATCTCGGGACGCCCGCGGAGATATGGTTCTTCTACGACGTGGGCGCGGTGTGTGTCGGAACCCGGCCGACGAGCCACCGCGTGCGGCGCATCCGCGCGGGCCGCACGCGGGCGCGGATCGCCGTGGGGCGCCCCGACGGGCCGGCGTTCGACGCCCGCGGTAGCATCGTCAAGGACCCCGCCCGCCAGCAGCGCCTCCTCGACGCGTACGCGCACAAGTATCCCGACCGCTGGCCCCAGTTCGCGAGCGAGTTCCGCGCGGGCTTCGCGTCCGGCGAGCGGGTGCTCGTCTGCTACGTCCCCGCGGCTCGGAGCCGGTAGAGCCGCGCGGCGTTCTCCCCGACGAGCGCCCGTCGCGTGGCCGGAGGCAGTGCCGAGCCGAGCTCGCGCAGCTCCGCCATGTAATCGGCGCCATGGTCGCTGTGCGGGTAGTCGGTCGCCCAGAGGAAACGGTCCGCGCCGACGTAGTCGATGACGGGCGGCAGCGCGCGCTCGTCGGGGTCGGCCGATATCCAGCACTGCCGGCGGACGTAGGCGCTCGGCAGGTCGCGCAGCGGCAGCGTGAGGCGCAGCGGGCTCTTCGCCAGCGCATCCATGCGGTCGAGCCAAAAGCCGAGCCACCCGCCACCCGACTCGAGCACGACCAGCCGCAGCGCCGGGAAGCGGTCGAAGGTGCCGTAGAGGAAGAACGTCGTGAAGGCCTGCTGCACCGCCTGCGGGAACATCATCTGGAGGTACCAAATGCCCTCGCGCACGTTCTCGGGCCAGGCGAGGCCGTCGAAGCGGCGGTGAAGCCCGCGTGCGGGCGGGTCGATGCCGGTGTGAATCGCGATCGGCACGTCGAGCTCGCAGGCCGCCGCCCAGAGCGGGTCGTGCGCCGGGTGGCCATGGGGCAGGCCGTCGAGGGTGAACGGGAGGACGAACGCGCCGCGGGCGCCGGCGGCCACCGCCCGGCGCAGCTCCGCCACGGCCCCCTCGACGTCGCCGAGCGAGAGGTGCGCCACGGGAAGGAGCCGCCCGCCGCTCCCGGCGCAGAACTCCTCGATCCAGCGGTTGTAGGCCCGACAGTGTGCGAGCGCCCAGGCCGGGTCGGGCGCCTCGGCCTCCCACTGGAGCCCGAGGCTCGGGTAGAGGAGCGCGCACGCGATGCCGTCGTGGTCGAGCAACGCCAAGCGCGCCGCCGGGTCGGTGGCCGCGGCGGGGGCGTTCTCGGCGTAGCGGCCGGAGAGGCACGCACGCGCCAGCTCGTCGAGCGGCTTGCCCATGCCGCCGAAGCCGCCCAGCATCTCCGGAGTGGTCAGCCGGGCGGGCCGGCCGTCGATCTCGAGGACGTCGCGGCCGTCGGCGCCGCGGCGCACGCGGATGGCCCGCGAGCGCCACGGCGGATCCAGGTAGCGCTCCCAGAGGTCCGGCGGCTCGAGGACGTGACCGTCCACGTCGATCGTGCGTCCCATGCCGGCCGGATGCCAAAGAGCGGCCGCTCGGGTCAAGAGCGGTTTGACACCGCGGGCGCCGGGCACTACTCGGGTCGCCCATGTTCGACGCGAAGGAGCTGCGCCGCGTCATGGGCATGTTCGCGACCGGCGTGACCGTCATCACGACGCGCGACAGCCGGGGGAAATTCTACGGGCTCACCGCCAACGCGGTCACCTCGCTCTCCCTCGAGCCGCCGCTCGTGCTCATCTGCGTCGACCGCCGGGCCGAGACCTTCATCCACTTCTACGACTCGAAGCGCTTCGTGGTGAACATCCTCGCCGAGGACCAGGAGGGGCTGTCGGCCCGCTTCGCCAAGTCGGGAGGGGAGAAGTTCGAGGGCGTCGCCTATCGCCTCGGCCGCCTCGAGACCCCCATCCTCGACGGAACGCTCGCCTACCTCGAATGCCGCGTGGTCGAGACCCACCCCGGCGGCGACCACGTGATCCACGTCGGGGAGGTCGAGCACGCCGAGGGGCAGGGCGGCCGGCCGCTGCTCTTCTTCCGGGGGCAGTACCGGCGCGTCGCCGAGTGACGGCGCGACGGGCCTTGCGCGCGCCGACCCCGCCCGGTTAAGAGGCTCGGCATGCACACGATGCCGCGTCTGACCACCGGTCTGCTCGTGCTCGCGCTCGCCCTTCCCGCCGGCGCGCAGACCGCGATCGAGTACAAGAAGGCGCTCCTGCCCAAGATCAAGAAGGCGCAGGCCGAGGGGAAGGACCTCGGCGAGGCCCTCACCGAATACAACGAGGGCGACAAGGCGCTCAAGGACGGGATGCAGGACGAGGCGGTGGAGCACTTCAAGAAGGCCCAGGATCTGATGCCGAAGGAGTGAGCCGTGGACGTCGGAGTCCTCATGTTCGTGACCGAGCGCGCGCTGCCGGTCACGGCGTTGGCCCGCGCCTGCGAGGAGCGTGGGATCGAGTCGCTCTGGGTGCCGGAGCATCCGGTGGTGCCGCGCGACTACGAGACGCGCTACCCGCTGTCTCCCGACGGGAAGATGCCGCGGCCGTACACCGAGCTGCCCGATCCCTTCCCGACGCTGGCGGCCGCCGCGGCGGTGACCACCCGGCTGCGCGTCGGCACGGGCATCTGTCTCGTCCCGGAGCGCGACGCGCTCATGACCGGGCTCGCCGCGGCGACCGTCGACTGGCTCTCGGGCGGCCGGTTCCTCTTCGGCATCGGGGCGGGCTGGCTCGAGGAGGAGATGCGGCTGTTCACGGCGCACTTCCCGCACCGCTTTGCGTTCATGCGCGAGGCGGTGGCCGCGATGCGGAAGCTCTGGACCGGCGAGCCCGTGGGGTTCGAGGGCAAGTGGGTGCGCTTCCCGCCGGTGGTCTGCCGGCCCACGCCCGTCCAGCGGCCCCACCTGCCGGTGATCCTGGGCGGCATGGGGCCGAACGCGGTCAAGCGCGTCGCGCAGTGGGGCGACGGGTGGATGCCCATCGCGCTGCCCGCCGACGGCGTGCGACAGGCGCGCACGGAGATCGCGCGCGAGGCGCGCTCCCATGGGCGGGATGCGAGCAAGATCTCGCTCAGCGTGATGATCGGCGCGCCGCCCGGCATGGAGACGCCGATGCTCGACGCGTTGCCCTCGCGCGCGGTGCTGGCCGCCTACCGTGACGCCGGGGCCGACCGCGTCGTGGTGTCGATCCCGACGCTCGGCGCCGACGAGACGTACCGGCACCTCGATCGCATCGCCGGAGCGGCACGGTGACGCCGCGGATCGTCGACGGTGACGCACACCTGCTCGAGACCGGCGACTTCGTGCTCGAGCTGGCCGAGGCCCATCCCGGCACGGTGAAGCTTCCCGATCCCGCCCGCGGGATCGCCGGCGCGCTGATCGAAGGCAAGCAGTTCCCCCGCTCGGAAGGGCGTGGCTGCGGCGTCGACACGCCGACCAGCATCACGCCGAAGGCGACCAACCCCTTCGAGCCCGCTGGCATCCTCCGCGATGCCGACGCCGAGGGCATCGACGTGATGGTCGCCTACCCGAGCCTCGGTATCGGGGCCACCGCGTTCTCCGATCCGGCCTTCGCGGAGGACTTCTGCCGGCGCTGGAACCGTTGGGCGGCTCGCTTCACCGCGGCCGCGCCGGGCGGCCGCCTGCGCGCAGTGGGCATCGTGCCGCTCCAAGACCCGGCGCGGGCCGTGCCGGTGCTCGAGGAGATGGCCGCGCAGGGGCTGGTCGGCGTCACCGTGCCGCCGGCGCTGGGCGACGGCCGGAACCTCGACCACCCCGATCTCGAGCGCTTCTGGGCGGCGGTCGAGGCGAGCGGGCTCCCGGTCGGCGTGCACGGGGCTCCGGGGATGAACATCCCGGTCGCCGGGGCCGACCGTTTCGACAACTACGTCCAGGTGCACGCGCTGAGCTTCCCCTTCGACCAGATGATCGCGCTCACGGCGCTCACCCTCGGCGGCGTCCTCGAGCGGCACCCGCGGGTGCGCGTCGCGTTCCTCGAGTCCGGCGTCGGCTGGGTGCCCTACTTCCTCGAGCGGCTCGACGAGCACGTCGAGAAGCGCGGCCGGCAGGTGCCCGGATGCCGGCGCCGGCCCTCGGAGTACGCGGAGCGCGGCCAGTGCGTCTTCGCCTGCGAGCCGGAGGAGCACGGCATCGCCTACGCCGCCGCCCGGCTCGGCGCGGATCGGATCATGTACGCCAGCGACTACCCGCACTGGGACAGCGACTTCCCGGACACGGTGGCGCCGATCCGCGAGCGCCCGGATCTGACGGCCGACGCCAAGACCGCGATCCTCGGCGGCACCGCGGCGCGGCTCTACGGGGTGTAGGGGCCGCCGAGCGCTCGTAGCGCGAGCTGCATCCCCGCCGCGGGCGGCCGTGCCCGCCGGCGGCGGCGCCCCGGCGCCGGCCCGGATTCCCGGCGCGCGAGCGCCGAGCGCGGGTCGGGAACGTGCACCGGGCGGTCTCGCGGGCGGATGCGCAGCGCGCCGCGGAGCGCAAGCGTGATCCGCTCGCGCGCGATCTGCACGTACGCGGGCACCATCTCCGCGCCGGCCGCTCGCCGGCCGTGGAGCACGGCCGCGCAGGCGCTCGTGCCCACGCCGAGGTAGGGGTCGAGCACGAGGTCGCCGGGCGCGGTGAGTGCCAGCACGAGACGCTCGACCAGCTCGACGGGGAACTGGCACGGATGGATCGTCTTCTCGATGTGGTTGGCCTTCACGTTGGGGAACGCCCACACGTCGCCCGGGTTCTTGCCGCGCGGGTTCCCCGAGTACTCCCCGGCGCGCGGCCCCTTCCACGCGCGCTTGCCCGGATACTTCTGCGGCACGCGCACGGGATCGAGGTCGAAGCGGTACGGCTCGCCCTTCGTGAACCAGAGGATCGTCTCGTGGCGGCCGGAGAAGCGGCGCGCGCAGTGGAGCCCGTGCTCGAAGTGCCAGACGATCCGGTTGCGCAGCCGCAGCCCCTCGTGCCGCTTGAAGAGCGGGTAGAGCACGGCGTCGAGGGGCACGACCTCGCCGTCGGCGACGTGATTGCCCACCTGCCAGCAGATGCTGCCCCCGGGGGCGAGCACGCGGACGCATTCGTCGATCACGCGCTGCTGGCCGGCCAGGTACTCGGCGAGCGGCCGGCGGCGCTCGTAGCGCTTGCCGAGGTTGTAGGGTGGCGAGGTGACGACGAGCTGAGCGCACCCGTCGGGCACCGCGCGTAGCAGCTCGAGCGTGTCGCCGAGGTGGACGCAGACGCGCGCCGCCGGCTCCCACCGCTCCGCCACCACCATGGCGCCGGGAATCTAGCGCACATGGCGCCCCCGAGCAAAATTTCGCCGCGCCACCGGGCGGTCGGGGCGACGGGAACGCGTCGCCCGCCCGGCGGCCGCCCCCCGTCCGACCGCGTCCAGAGGCGGCACGTGCGCTGCTATCCGGACGGGGGCTGGAGGCTCCGTGTACGTCCCGGGAGACTACGTCTACGTCGCCGATCTGCCACAGCGGTTGCTCTGTCGGGTGGCTGGCGCCGACAGCGCGACCAGCTCCGGGGGCGCCTTCCAGATCCTGACCCTCGAGCCGCTCGAAGGCCCGTGGCGGTCGTGGCCGGACACTCGCCTCATCCGGCTCGACGAGGCGGTCCGCCCGGCCGTGGCGCGCGACCTCTGGCGCGCCCGCACGCGCCGTGGGGCGGCCGGGGCGAGTCCATGCCGGGGGATGGCCTAGATTTCTCACATGGCCCGGCGGCGATCGCACGACGGCCCCGCGACCGGGATGAAGTTGCGCAAATGCTTGCGGCGCAAGCGTTTCCTGGCCCATGGCCGATGCGGATTGACTCCACCATGCCCCCCCGTTATCTTCCGCCCCCCCACCACCCGGGGGTCCGGAGCCATCCATGCGCATGATACTTCCCGCTTTGCGCGACCGCCGCACGATCGACCGCCTCCTCTCCGCCTTCTTCCGCGACTATCGGGTCTTCGCGTTCCGCCGCGCGATCGGCATGCTCAGCCGCTTCTACAACCTCCGCACGCCGGAGGTGCGGTGGTTCGAGTACCTCGACTGGGGCAAGACCGCCGGCCGCACCTACGAGAACGGCCGCATCCACCTCGTCCACCCCGAGAACTGGAAGAAGGGACGGAAGTACAACTCGGAGCGCCAGTGGATCAGCACCGTCTACCACGAGATGGCGCACTACGTGTTCTGGACCGACGCCGAGCGCAAGGCCGACACCTTCGCCTACCGCTTCGTGCGTGGCATCGCCGCCAACGGCAACGCGCGCAGCGGCGTGCGCCGGGCGGCCACGAGCCGCGCGCGGCGCAAGGCCGGCCTCAGGCCGTCACGTCCTCGCCACCGTCCACGCCGATCACGTTGCCGGTGATCCAACCGGCGCCCGGGAGCGCCAGCACGGCCACCGCGGCGGCGACGTCCTCGGGGGCGGTGAGCCGGCCGCCGGGGTTGCGGCGCCGGGCCTCGTCGAGCAGGACCTCGGCGCCCGGGATCTTGCGCAGCGCGGGCGTGTCGGTGACCCCGGCCCGCAGCGCGTTCACGGCCACGCCGGCGGCGCCGAGCTCGACGGCGAGCTGGCGGACGTGGGACTCGAGCGCGGCCTTGGCCGCCGAGACCGCGCCGTAGGCCGGCCACACCCGCCGCCCGCCGGCGCTGGTCATCGCGAAGACGCGGCTCTCGGACCCGAGCAGCCCGGCGGCGTAGAGGTCCTGCACCCAGTAGACGAGGCTGTGGGCCATCACGTCGAGGGTCATCTCGAGCTGCGCCTTGCTCGTCTGCTGGCCGGGGCCGCCGCCGATGAAGGGGCGCAGCGTCCCGAAAGCGAGGGAGTGCAGCAGGACGCGCAGCCGCCTGCCGCCGAGCAGCTCGCGCGCCCGCGCGCACACCAGCGCCCGCTTGTCGTCGTCGGCCGCGTTGACGTTGAAGAAGTGCGCGGGCGCGCCGGCGGCCTCGACGTCGGCGATCACCCCCTCGGCGAGCGGCAGCGTCGCCTTGCGGTCGAGGTGGACGCCGATGATGCCCATGCCGAGCCGACCGAGGTGCCGCGCGGTCGCCGCCCCGAAGCCGCTCGACGCGCCGAGCACGAGCCCCCACTCCCCCGCAAACGGTCGCCAGTCGGCCATCGGCTGTCCGCCATAGCCCAGGGGCGCCGGGGCGGCAACGACGCCGGTTGTCCCCCACCCGCCCCCTCGACTATCCTCCGATCCGTGGGTGGCAAGGGCGACCGGCCCACGGTCGAGAATCGTTGGTGGGTCGATCAGGGCAAGGACGCCGCCGGGCGGCCCCTCGAGCGCCCCCCCGCGCAGTTCGGCGGCCGCTTCTTCCGCACGGGCGAGGGCTTCGAGCAGAACCGCGCCCAGCGCCGGCTCACCGACCTGAACCTCAAGTGGCTCGACGAGGCGCCGGGAGCGCCCGGCGCGTGGACCGTGCTCCATCTCCACGAGCGCGACCGCTTCCCGGCGAGCCGGCTCGCGCGGGCGCGCGACGCGCTCCCGGTGCCGCCCGCGGGGCGCGGCGTGCTCATCGACTCGGGCAACGCGCTGCGGGCCATCGTCACCTCGGACCCGGCGGCCACCCGCCTCGTCGAGCTGCGGCTCGGCGGCGACAACTCCTTCGACGCCTGGGTGCAGGGCGAGTGGGTGCGCGAGGCGTTCTTCCGCGACTTCGACGACGCGCTCCGGCGGGCGCCGGCGCTGATCCGCGAATACCTGCTCACCGACCGCGCGGCGTCGCTCGCGTGACCGGCGCGGCCGCCCACCCTTTGCCGGCTCGGCCGGGGTAGGCTATGCAGCGCGCGAAAGGGGGTGCCCGTGGCGACACCTGAGGACGACGAGGCCAAGAAGCAGGTCCAGGAGGCGGTCTGGACGTGGGCGGTTCGGGTGCTGGTGCTCGCGGTGGCGTTCGGCTTCGGGTTCTTCGCCGGCTGGGTGCTCTACGGCGCGGGCCCGACGGGCGCCGTCCAGCTCCGCGCCCAGGTGGTGGACCTCGACGCCCAGCTCCTCGACTGCAAGAACAAGCGCGTCGACTCCGACGGCAAGGTGACGGTTCTCCAGGGCCGCCTCGACGAGTGCAACCGCAGCCTCGCCAAGGCGCTCTCGCCGCCGTCGCCTCCGCCCGCGAACCCGCAGTAGCTCACACCACCTGCGCCCGGCGCAGGCGCTCGAGGTCCGCCTCCCCGAGGCCGAGCAGCTCGCCGTACACCTCGGCGTTGTGCTGGCCCAGCTCCGGGCCGAGCGAGCGCACGGCGCCCGGCGTGTCGGAGAGCTTCGGCACGACGCCGCCCACCACCACCTCGCCGAGCTTCGGGTGCGGTAGCCGGAGCAGCATCTCACGGGCGAGGAGCTGGGGATGCCGCAGCAGCTCGTCGGGGCCGTAGACGGGGGAGCAGGGCACGTCGGCGCCGCCGGGACCGAGCGCCGCGACGACCGCCTCCACCGTCCGCTCCGCCACCCAGGCGGCGACGAGCCCGTTCACCTCGTCGCGCCGCTCGAGCCGGCCGCGGGCGCCGCGGAAGCGCGGATCGTCGCCCAGCTCGGGCCGGCCGATCGCGGCGGCGAGCTGGCGGAAGATCTTATTGCTGCCGACGCCGATCGCGACCCAGCCGTCGCGCGCGCGGAAGCTGTCGTAGGGCGCCGCGGCGAGGTGGCGGTTGCCGATGCGCTCGGGCCGCCGGCCGGTGGCGGCGAAGATCGTCGGCCAGTTGTCGAGGAACGAGAACATCGCGTCCTGCGCCGACACGTCGACGTGCTGGCCGCGGCCCGTGTGTGCGCGCGCGACCAGCGCCGCGAGCACGCCCACCGCGCCGAAGACGCCCTGCACGTAGTCGCCGAGCGAGCCGCCGCCGCGCGTGGGCGGGTTCTCGGGAAAGCCGGTGAGCGCCATGAAGCCGCCGGCCGCCTGGGTGATGATGTCGTAGGAGGCGCGCCGGCTCCAGGGGCCGGTCTGGCCGAAGCCGCTGAGACTCGCGACGATCAGGCGGGGATGCGCGCGGCACAGCTCGGCGGGGTCGAGGCCCCACGCGGCCATCGTCCCGCCGGCGAAGTTCTCGACCAGCACGTCGAAGTGCGGCAGCAGCCGGCGCAGCAGCGCACGCCCTTCCTCCGTGCGCAGCGAGAGCGTGATGCCGCGCTTGTTGCGGTTGAGCGCGAGGAAGAAGACCGGCACGCCCTGGGCGTCGGGGTAGCCGTAGCGCCCCTCGTCGCCGCCCTTCGGCGCCTCCACCTTGACGACGTCGGCGCCGAGGTCGCCGAGGATCGCGGCGCAGAACGGGCCGGCGAGAAAGCGCGTCAGGTCGAGGACGCGGACCTGGGCGAGCGCGCTCACCGGGGTGGGAGGAAGTGCCGCATGGCGGAGAGGAGGGCGTCCAGGTCGGCGTAGGCTTCCAGCTCGTCGCAAAGCGCTCCCCACGTCGCGTGGATGCGCTCGGCGTCGGTAGGATCTTCGAGGAGCTGCTCGAGCTGCTTGAGCAGCGGCTGCGCCTGGAGCTTGGTCTCGACCGGGATCTCGTCGGAGAGCGCGACCAGGAGGCGGCTCCGCTCGATCAGCCGCCCGAGGATGTAGGCGTCGCTGCGCTCCTCGGTCACGAGCCGCCTTCCTTGAGCTGACGCTTCCAGTCGAGGATGCGGGCCTTGGCGCCGACCGCCTCGGCCTCGGGGATCATGCCGGCCGCCTGGTACACGCGTGAGAGCGTCGTGTGGGCCAGCGTGTCGTCCGGCGTCAGCTCGACGAGCTTCTTCGCCGCCTCGATCGCGCGCTCGTGGCGCCCGAGCTGGCTTGCGGCGAGCGCGAGCCCCTGCCAAGCGTCGGCGAACGCCGCGTCGAGCGCGATCGCCTGCTCGTAGGCCGCCACGGCGCCCTCGAGGTTGCCGTCGGCGACCTGGTCGACGGCGCGGTCGAACAGCTCGTCCTTGGTGGGCATCAGCGCCGTGCGTACCGCGTTGGCTGCGCGGCGGCAAGCCGGGGACCCCCGACTGCTGCCGCCAGCGGGAGATCGCGCCGCCGCAGCCGGCCCGCTTCTGTAGCGCGCTGCCGGCCGCCCGCCAGCCGTGCATCGCCTGCTTGAGCAGTTTCCGCCGTTGCTTCGCCTTTGTGGCCGCGGTCGCGCGGGCGAGCGCGCGACACGCGGCGTGCGTCCTGCGGGCGATCCGCTCGGGGAGCGACCCTGCGGCGCACGCCGCCGGCGGCGGGCGGTCGCACATGCACCCGGCGCCTGCCACGCCGAGTCGGTCCGATCGCGTGCAGCGCCCTTCCACGCATTTGGCGACCATGCACGGATCGTCGTTGCGGCAGTCTGCCGCGCAGGCGGCGGGGCACGGCGTGATCGCGGTGTGCATGCATCCCACCCCCGGGACGCACGCGTCGCGCGTGCACGGATCGCCGTCGTCGTCGCACACGAGCGGCGCCCCGGCGGTGCAGGCGCCCATCGCGCGGTTGCACGTCGCGGTGCCGCTGCAGACATCGGCGGCGCAGTCGGCGTCCATGCGGTCCACCAGAAGGCGCTACTCAACCTCATCCATGAACGCCTCGACAGACACGGCGCGGCGACGTGGAGACTCGGCACGCCACGTAGCGAAGGGGGGACCGGGGAAAAGAAGGGAAGTCCCCGGTCCGCCCCTTCGTTCACACCGGATGCCGCACGCTCTCACCCGAGGGGTCGCGGGGCGAGAGTGCACGACGTGCCGCAGCACGGGGGCAGACCCCTACCGACACAGAAGCTTGATCTTCACGGTCTTGGCGCTCGGGTCTCCTATCGGAACTCCGCCCGAGATGCTCCGCTCGATGACGCGAGAACTTCCGCGTGGCACGGTGAACCGGTCGCCCCTCTCCGTGCCGTCCCAGCCTGGGTCCGTGCAGAGTACGACGTGGCCTAGGCACTGCGGGACGAGGTTGCATCCCATGACGTACCCAAGGTCGGAGCAGAAGGAGAACAGGCACTCCCCATCGCGCACCGTGTCCGTGATACAGAATGGGTATGAGCGCCCGCCGGTCTTCATGCCCCGCACCTTGGCAGAGTCGGGGTTGCCGTCCCGACACACGAAGCGGGGCCGGGCGTCCGCGATCCCCATTACTAGCCCCACGGCCAGCGTCCCTAGCATGAGCCGTCGCATGGTCGGCATCCTCTTGGCTAGTCGTCGCCTGGAGGATCGTACCAGGAGTCTGGCCCCTTCGAGAAGGCCATCCCGAAGAACTGCCCGCCAGGCGTGAGGGCTGACAGTGCAGCCTCCCCTTGGGTTTGCGCCTGCGCTTGCGTTGCGAAGTTCGGCTGCACGACGGTAGGGCTGGCGTACTGCACCCCCGTGTCCTCCGGCGGCTCCACAGGATCGATCACGTTGTCGGGGACCTGGCCGATTGCGAGCGCCGAGAGGAGCCCGAGGACCGCAACGGTTCCGAACACGATGCAAACGAACGTGCGGATCATGGTGTGACCTCCTTTCCCTACTGTGGGAAGTTCTGCCGGGGCAGTGGCGAGTACCACGTTCCCCAGGTGCCACCTGCTATCGGGTAGGCGCCGTAGGCGTGGGCCGAGCCGCTGGTCAAATTCGGGTCCAGCGCGGTCCCGCTGTAGTCACCCCAGCGATCCAGGAACCACGATGAGAGCCCCGCCTTCAGGAGCTTCGGTGGGGCGAACACGTCGTTGCCGTAGTATGAACGCATCCCGCTGGCGTACACGGACACGAACTCCGGCGCACTCGATGTGCTTGCGGCAGACTTGTTGAATGTCGAGATCACCTCACCGTAGACGTTGAGCGCGATGGATGGGTAGTAGAAGTAGCGACCCTTCTCGCGGTACCGCGTGTCGCGAACGAGCGCCCAGCCCGCACCCGTGTAGGTAAAGTCGAGGTAGCGCAAGCAAGTCCGTTTCAGATCATCGTTCGGCGGCGTGCAGCCATGATGTGCTGCGACAACCATCCGGTTCCCGAGGCACTGCACATCGAGGACCCGATGGTCGTTCGTCTCCACTCGGAAGTCGGTCCCCTTCTGCTTGGCGCGTGGCGGGACCCGGAACTTCCGCCCATCAGGGAAGTCGTAGAACTGCGGCCCGTAGATCGCGGACCACGGCGGCACGCCAGCAATGCTGTAGAGCGCCAGGCGCTCGGCGGGCTCACCGTAAGCGTTGACCCCTGCCAGCCATGTCGTCCCATCCGTGGAGCCGTAGAAGTGCTGGTGGCACGCGTGCAGGAAGAAGGTTGGCCCGGGGATACCGTCCGCCGCGAGCTTGGGTGGCGCGAAGTATTGCGCGGCAGCAGGCTGACCGTTCACGAGGTTCGACTTGTTGATGACCATGACGCCCGAGTTCTTCACCTTCGCGATCCCGATGAACAGGTGGAACAGGTTGCCAGTTAGAACGATCTTGTCTGGCGTGATGCCTACGCTCGGGTAGTCAGGGAAGGGCTGCTGATTGCCCCAGCTTGATCCGAACCACGCCAGCCCTGGCTTGAACTGGTACTGATACCAGGTCGAGGTCGGGTCCGAGCTGGTCGAGACGGCCATGCACCAGTAGTCGCTCGTCCCACCGGGCGGCCCACCGAGCACGACGAAAAACCAGCGCCCCGTTGTGAAGTCGTAGTCGATGTGTGGGTCCCCGAGCAGGTTCGTGCAACCGGTCAGGCTGGAGGGTGAGACGTAACGGATGTCCTGCCCCTTCGTCATCCGAACCATGACGTTCGTCGCTTCAACGACCCAGCCGGCACCGACGGACACGTTGTTGTCCGGTGGATTATAGCCACCAGACTGGACTTGGTTGAGGCCGTCCCGGGCGCCGCACCCGGCGGCAAGCAGCAAGACGGCCAGCCGTAGACAGAGACCTCTGACTCTCATAGCTTTTCCCTCTTCGGCGCGCGTTGGGCTCTTCATTTCGGCGGCCCCGCCCGGGTTCCTAGCCACGCGCGCCGGCGCGAGGCAAGAAGGCAACTATATTTACTTTGAGAATAGGGCGGGGCGCATATAGTTCATGCACGCTGCATAACATTTGGGCTATGTGCGCGGCCGATAGCGCACGCGCTGGTGAAGAACGCGGCTACTGGCGAACTGGGCCGCGCCCGTGCCACCCGGAGCGCCGCGTGCGTCCAGGTTGGAGCGAGGTCGGGTCCCTCCGGCTGAGAATATTACCGCAGCAGATACCGGCTGCCGGCGGGACCGTGAGGCAGCGCACGCCCGAGAACGGCGGCGGGAGGGACTCGGTGGACGCGATCGCCGTGCCGCAGGCGCCGCCGAGCGTGCGCGGGTCAATGTCACCCGGGCGATCTCCGACGGCGTCAAGCGCATCCGCGAGCACAGCCGGGCGCTCGCACGGCACCTCGACGCATCGGTGCGCACGGGGGTCTTCTGCCGCTACCAGCCACCCGATGTGACGGCGATTCGCTGGGAGACGTGAGCCGGCGTTGACAGCCCCGGCGCCGGCCCCTAGCCTCCCGCCGTGTCGATCGAGGCCGAGCTGGCCGCGGCGCTGGAGGCGTGGCGGCGCGGCGGGCCGCCGCCGGACTTCGAGGCGTGGGCGCTGCGCATCTTCCAATACCAATACGAGCGCAACGCGCCCTACCGCGCCTTCTGCGACCGCCGCGGCGTGCGGCCCGACGGCGTCGCGTGTTGGCAGGACGTGCCGCCCGTGCCGGCGCGCGCGTTCCGCCGCGCCGATCTCGCCTGCGGCGCGCCCGAGGCCGTGTTCCGCACCAGCGGGACGAGCGACGGCGAGCGCGGGCGCCACCTCGTGCCGCACCTCGCCCTCTACCGCGCCTCGGCGCTCGCCGCCTTCGAGCGCTTCGTGCTCCCCGACGGCGCGCGCCTCGCCTGCGTCTTCCTGCTCCCGCCGCCCGAGGCGCGCCCCGACTCCTCGCTCGTGCGCATGTGCGCATGGGTGGGCGAAGCGCTCGGCGCCGGGGCGGAGTGGCTCGCGAGCCCCGCCGGGCTCGACGTCGAGCGCCTGCTCGGGCGGCTCGCCGCCGCCGAGGCCACGGGCGAGGCGCTGCTGCTCGCCGGCCCCACCGCCGGCTTCGCACGCCTGTTCGACGCCGCGCGCGCCGAGCGGCGCACCTTCCGGCTCGGCCCCCCGAGCCGCGTCATGGACACGGGCGGCGCCAAGGGCACGAGTCGGCCGCTCTCGCGCGCGGGGTTCCTCCGCGCGTGCTGGACGACGCTCGGCGTCGCGGGCTACTTCTGCGTCAACGAGTACGGCATGACCGAGCTCTGCTCGCAGCGCTACGAGAGCGTGCTCGCCGACCGCTTCCAGGGCCGCGGGCTCGCGCCGCGCCGGCTCGTCGCGCCGCCGTGGCTCCGCACCCGCGTCCTCGACCCCGACACGCTGCGCGAGGTGCCGCCCGGCACGACCGGCCTCCTCTGCCACCACGACCTCGCCAACGCCGGCTCGGTCTCCGCCGTCCTCACCGAGGACCTCGGGCGCACGGCCGGCGACGACGGGCTGGAAATCCTCGGTCGCGTGGCCGGGGCCGTGCCGCGCGGCTGCGGCATGCTGCTCGCCGACCTGGACGCGCGATGACCGCCGCGCTCGCGCAGCGCATCGACGCCGCGGTGGCGTCCGCCGCCCGCCAGCGCCGGCGTCCGCGGCGCGACGTCGCCGCCGCGCTCGCCGCCGCCGCCGCGCGGTGGCGAGCCGACGAGGCGCTCGCGGCCGCGCTGCCGGCCGCCGCGGCGCTCTCGCCGGCGATGGTGGCGGCGGTGCTGCCGCTCGCCGCCGGGCCGCTCGCCGTGGACTCGATGGCGGCGCTCGTCGAGCGCGAGCTCGGCCCCGGGGCCGCGGGCCGCGGCGCGCCCGCCGGTCCCAAGCTCGTCGTCCAGATCCTCGCCTCGAACGTGCCGGCGCTCGGCGTGCCGGCGATCGCGCTCGCGTGCCTCGCGGGCGTGGCGACGGTCGTCAAGTCGGGCCGCGCCGATCCGCTCTCGGCGCCCGCCTTCCACCACGCGCTCGCCGCCGTCGATCCCGAGCTGGCGGCGACCGTGGTCGCCGCGCATTGGCGCGGCGGCGACCGCCGCGTCGAGGACGCCGTGCTCGCCCGCGCCGGCCTCGTCGTCGCCAGCGGCAGCGACGCGACGCTCGCGGCGCTCACGGGCCGCACGCGCGAGCCGCTCGTCGCGCACGGCACCCGCACGAGCGTCGCCGCCGTCGGCCGCGACGCGCCCCCCGACGCGGCCGAGCGCCTCGCGCTCGATGCGGCGCTCTACGACCAGCGCGGGTGCCTCTCGCCGCGCGAGGTGTGGGTCGAGGGCGACGCCGACACCTTCGCCGTCCGGCTCACGGCCGCGCTGCAACGGCTCGCCGCCGATCTCCCGCCCGGCCCCGCACCCCTCGCCGAGCGCGCCGCGGCCCGCGTCGCGGCCGACGAGGCCGAGTGGGACGGCGCGCCCGTCGTGGCAGCGGGGGGACGCACCGTCGCCGTGCACGCGATCGACTCGCTGGCGGCGCTCGCCGGGCGGCTCGCGCCGGGCACGATCGAGTGCGTCGGGGTCGCGGGCGCCTTGCTCGACGTGGAGGCGCTGCGCCGGATCGGCATCGCACGAGTCTGTCCCGTCGGCCGCATGCAGCGGCCCCGGCTCTCGTGGCCGCGCGGACAGCGGCCGCCGCTGCGCGCGCTGCTCGGCATCGCGACGGCGCCGCTCGTGGAGATCGAGCCGTGACCGACGATCTCCCAGCGCTCTTCCGCCGCCATGTCTGCCAGACGTCGCCCGATCCGATGGGGATCGTGGTCGCGCGCGCGTCGGGCGCGACCGTGTGGGACACGGACGGGCGCGCGTGGCTCGACCTCCTCGCCGGCATGGGCGTGGCCAACGTGGGCCACAACCATCCCGCCGTGGCGGCCGCGCTGCGCGCGCAGCTCGCGCGTCACCTCCACGTGATGGTCTACGGCGAGCTGGTGCAGGAGGCCCAGGTCCGGCTCGCCGCGCGGCTGGCCGGCCTCCTGCCGGCGCCGCTGTCGGTCGTGTACTTCACGTCGAGCGGCGCCGAGGCGATCGAGGGCGCCCTCAAAACCGCGCGCAAGCACACGGGCCGGCGGAAGCTCGTCGCCTTCGACGGCGGGTTTCACGGCGACACGCTCGGGGCGCTGTCGGTGGGCGGGAACCCCCTCTACCGCGCGCCGTTCGAGCCGCTGCTGCCGGGCGTCGTGCGCCTGCCCTTCGACGACGAGGCGGCGCTCGCGGCGATCGACGCGGACACGGCCGCGGCGGTGGTCGAGCCGGTGCAGGCGGAGGGCGGCGTGCGCATCCCCCGGCCGACGTTCCTGCCGGCGCTGCGCCGGCGCTGCGACGAGACCGGCGCGCTCCTCGTCCTCGACGAGGTGGTGACCGGCTTCGGCCGCACCGGGCGGCTCTTCGCCTTCGAGGGCGCGGGCATCGTGCCCGATCTCCTCGTGCTCGCCAAGGCCCTCGGCGGCGGCATGCCGCTCGGCGCCTTCGTGGGCTCGTCCGAGGTCATGGCGACGCTCGCACACGACCCGCCGCTCGCCCACGTGACCACGTTCGGCGGCCACCCGCTTTCGTGCGCCGCCGGGCTCTCCGCGCTCGACGTCCTGCTGCGCGAGAACCTGCCGGCCCGCGCCGCCACGCTCGGCGCGACGCTGCTCGCGCGCCTGCGCGCGCTCGTCGGCCGCGGCGGCCTCGCCGCCGTGCGCGGCATGGGTTTGCTCCTCGGCCTCGAGTTCACGGGCGCCCCCGCGTGCTCGCGCTTCACCCGCCGCGCGCGCGAGGCGGGGCTCCTCCTCGGCTGGACGCTCCACCGCGACACGGTGGTGCGCCTCGCGCCCCCGCTCGTGCTGAGCGACGCCGAGGCCGAGCAAGCGCTGGACGCGATCGCCGGCGCGCTCGCGTGAGCTACGTCGCCGCGGCGCCGGCCGCGCGGCCCACGGCGAGCCGCCGGCGGAGATACGCGTCGATGAAGACGTCGAGGTCGCCGTCGAGCACCGCGTCGGTGTTGCCGACCTCGGTGCCCGTGCGGTGGTCCTTCACCATCCGGTAGGGCGCGAGCACGTAGGAGCGGATCTGGTGCCCGAAGCCGATCTCGCTCTTGCCCCCGGTGATCGCCGCCATCTTCTCTTCCTGCTTCTGCCGCTCGAGCTCGTAGAGGCGGGCCTTCAGGATCTTCATCGCCATCGACTTGTTCTTGTGCTGCGAGCGCTCGTTCTGGCAGGCGACGACGATGCCCGTGGGCAGGTGCGTGAGCCGGACGGCGGAGTCGGTCTTGTTCACGTGCTGGCCGCCGGCGCCGCTCGAGCGGTAGGTGTCGACGCGCAGGTCCTCGTCGCGGATCTCGACCTCGATGTCCTCCTCGAGGTCGGGGAAGACGAACACCGACGCGAACGAGGTGTGCCGCCGCGCGTTGGCGTCGAAGGGCGAGATGCGCACGAGCCGGTGCACGCCAGCCTCGGCCTTGAGATAGCCGTACGCGTAGGCGCCGGAGACGGTGAAGGTCGCGCTCTTGATGCCCGCGCCCTCACCGGGCTGCTGCTCGACCAGCTCCGCGCGGTAGCCCCGCCGCTCGCACCAGCGCAGATACATGCGCAGCAGCATCTCCGCCCAGTCCTGCGCCTCCATGCCGCCCGCGCCGGGATGGATCTCGACGATCGCGCCGCCGGCGTCGTGCTCGCCGCCGAGGAGCTGGCGCAGCTCGAGGTCGTCGAGCGTGCGCTCGACCTGCGCCACCTTGGCCGCCAGCTCGCCGAGCGCGTCGGGGTCGCCCTCCTCGGCCAGCTCGAGGAACACCTGCGCCTCGTCGACCCCCTCGCGCTGCCGCCGCCAGCCCGCGATCGCATCGCCGAGCTGCGCGTTCTCCCGGGTCACCGCCTGGGCGCGCTGCGGGTCGTTCCACAGCCCCGGGTCGGCGATCTCCTTGGCCAGCGCGGCCGCCCGTCGCTCGAGTGCCGGCAGGTCAAAGGTGCCTCCCGAGCTCGCCCACGCGCTCGTCGAGCGCGCGCACGCGCTCGCGCAGGTCGGCGAGGACGGTGGCCGGATCTACCCCCTTGTGCTGCGCCATCGCCGGGCACCATAGCCGAAGGCGGCGAGCGTGGCGAGCGCGCACGCCCATGCGAACACGTCCCCGAAGCGGGTGTAGAAGGTGCGCACGCCCCGCCACGTGATCTCGTCGGCGTGCCAGAGCGCCTCGAAGAGCGGCCCCTGCCAGCGGATGCGCCCGTCGGGGTCGATGATCGCCGAGACGCCCGTGTTGGCGGCGCGCACGATCGGGACGCGGTTCTCGACCGCACGCAGGGTCACGTGCGCGAGGAGCTGGTGCGGCGCGGCGGTGCGGCCGTACCAGGCGTCGTTCGAGATGTTGACGAGGAACTCGGCCCCGTGCGCGACGAAGCGGCGGGTGAGCGCGGGGAAGATCCCCTCGTAGCAGATGAGCACCCCGAAGCGGCCCTGCGGCAGGCGAAAGACCGTCGGCACCCGACCCGCCACGACATCGCCCACCGCGTTCACGATCCGGTTCACGAAGAACAGCACCGACTGGAACGGCACGTACTCCCCGAAGGGAACGAGCTGCATCTTGTCGTAGAAGGCCACCTCCTCGCCCGCGGGCGAGACCAGGTAGGCCCGGTTCACCTCCGCGGGACCGTGTGCGCCGCGCTCGGCCGCCGGGCTGCCGAAGACGAGCCAGGTCCGGCCCTCGACCGCGAGGTCGAGCACCTCGCGGCGCAACGGCCCGGGCTCCTGGAAGAAGAACGGCGTCGCGGTCTCGGGCCACACGACCAGGTCGGGGCGCTCGGCGAAGCTCGCGCGCGTGAGATCGCGGTAGCGGCGCATCGTGTCGCTCTGGTAGGCCGGATCCCACTTGTGGTCCTGCTCGACGTCGCCCTGCGCGAGCGCGACTTCGAGCCGGCCCACCACCGGCCGCGCGCGGAGCGCCTCCGCCCGCCAGCGGCCGAGGGCGGGGAGGCACACGAGCAGGACCGTGAGCGCGACCAGCGCCGGCAGCACGCGGCGGCGGAGCCCCTCGCCGCGCCGGCGCAGCACCTCGGCGGTCACCACGTTGAACAGCACGAGCACGGCCGAGATGCCGTAGACGCCGGTCACCTCCGCCATCTGCACGAGGTCGTGGTAGCGGTACTGGGAGTAGCCGAGCAGCGCCCACGGGAACCCGATGAAGAACCAACCCCGCAGCCACTCGAGCGTCACCCACAACGGCGCGGCGAGCCAGAGCGCGGGCAGGTCGCGACGCTCGAGCCAACGCAGGCCCGCCGTGAACGCGCCCACGTAGCAGGCGAGCACGCTCACCATGAGCAGCAACACGCCCACCGCCGCCGGCATCGGCAGGGCGGTATAGCGGCCGATGGTGTAGGCGACCCAGTACACGCTGGCGAGGTAGAAGGCGAAGCCCGCGACCCAGCCGACGGCGAATGCCGCGCGGGGCGCGAGGTCACGGACCGCGACCAGCAACGGGACGAGCCCCACCCAGGCGAGCGGCTCCCAGTCGAGCGCCGGGAAGGCGGCGGCGAGCGCGAGCCCGCTCACCGCGGCGAGCAGCACGCGCCGCCAGCGCGCGGGACCGCGCGCCGGCAGGGGCTCCCGCGCCGGCCCGCCGTCGGGCCCCACCGCGAGCGTCGGGGTCGCCATCGGACCTACGTAGAGGGGGGCCCGGCCGAGGGCAAGCCGCCCGCGGCAGGCAGCACCTCGCGGGCGAGGAACGGCGCCAGCGCGTCCGCCACGGCGCGGTGGCCCGCGGAGCTCCAGTGCGTGTCGTGCGGCAGGTAGAGCGCCGCGCCGCCGGCGCGTGCGACGGTGTCGGTCAGGTCGAGGAAGGGCACCCCGTGCTCGCCGGCCCAGCCGCGGAGCCAACGGCGCCGCATGCGGTCGTCCCATCCGTCCCGGGGGCCGGGCAGGAACAGAAGCGCCGGGGCGAACCGGCTGCTGCGGGCGTCGGCGAGGAAGCGCTCGAGGATGGCGGCGTTCAGCGCGAAGGTCGCGGGCGTGTAGCGCCAGCGGAGATACCGTATCCCCTGCAGGATGCGCGAGCGGTCCCACACTCGCGGCGCCGGATACGGGACGCTCACCAGCCGCCCGTCCTCGAGCACGAACCGCGGCAGGGGAAATCCCGCCCCCTGGTACCACGGCACGACCCTCCGCAGGTCGTCGGTGAACACCGCCAGCACGACGGCCGCCGGCGGCGGATCGAGCCCGACCGCCTCGAGCGCCCGCAGCATCAGGTCCGTGCCGAAGCCGATCATGCCCATGTTGTCGACCCGCCATCCGGGCACGGCGGCCTCGACCCGCTCCGTGAACCGCTCGGCCTCGGCGACGCCCGGGCCGAACACCATCGAGTCGCCGAGGACGACGATGCGCGTGCCCCCACCGGTGGCCGCGAGGTCGCGATGGCCCCGGAAGCCCTCCGCGTTCGACGTGACCTCGATCGGCGGGTTCACCCACGAGCGGTACGTCATCGTGCGCGACGGCCACAGCCGGTAGCCGTACGGGTCCCAGCGCTGGAACACCTGCGGCCAGAAGCACGTCGGCGGATAGACGACGGCCCACTGCGGCCGCACCCGGCGCAGCCCCACCTCGGCGAGCGCGAGCGAGAGGACGAGGCTCGCGCCGAGGAGCGCGAGACGCCCTCTCACGACGCGAGGCGGCGGATGAGCGCCCGCTCGCGCCGCCGCATGCGCGCGGCCTCCGCCGCCGAGCGCTCGTGGTCGTAGCCGAGGAGATGCAGAAGCCCGTGCACGAGCAGCCGCTGCGCCTCGTCGGCCACGGGCGCGCCGCGCTCGGCCGCCTGCCGCCGCGCGGTGTCGACGGAGATCACGACGTCACCGAGGAGCCCCGCCGGCGCCCCGCCCGCCCCCTCACGCTGGGCGAAGGCGAGCACGTCGGTCGGCCGGTCCTTCCCCCGCCACGCGCGGTTGAGCGCCCGCATGCCCCGATCCGACACCAGCAAAACGGACAGCTCGGCGTCGGCGAGCCGCAGCGCGACGAGCAGGCGCTCCGCGCTGCGGCGGAGCCGGGCCGCGAGCCACGGCGCGCGCCGCCCGCGCGCGGTCACGGCGACCGGCATGTCACCGCGGCTCGCGTTCGGCGCGCTCGTAGGCGCCGATGATGTCCTGCACGAGCGGGTGGCGGACGACGTCACGCTCGGTGAACGTGACGAAGCGGATCCCGGGCACGCCGCCGAGGATCGCCTGCGCCTCCTTGAGGCCCGAGGGCTTCCCCGCCGGAAGGTCGATCTGCGTAACGTCGCCGGTCACCACCGCCTTCGAGCCGTAGCCGAGCCGCGTGAGGAACATCTTCATCTGCTCGGTGGTGGTGTTCTGCGCCTCGTCGAGGATCACGAACGAGTCGTTGAGCGTGCGGCCGCGCATGAACGCGAGCGGCGCGACCTCGATCGTGCCGCGCTCGACCATCTTGCGCGCGCGGTCGAAGTCGACCATGTCGTGGAGCGCGTCGTAGAGCGGCCGCAGGTAGGGGTTCACCTTCTCGGCGAGGTCGCCGGGCAGGAAGCCGAGCTTCTCGCCCGCCTCGACCGCGGGCCGCGCGAGCACGATGCGGTTGAAGGTGTTCTTCATCAGCTCGGCGACGGCCATCGCCATCGCGAGGTAGGTCTTGCCCGTGCCCGCGGGGCCGATGCCGAAGACGAGATCGAAGTTGCGGATGGCGTCGATGTACGCCTTCTGTGCGACGCTCTTCGGCGTGATCACGCGCTTGTGCGCCGAGATGAACACCGTGTCGAGGAAGATGTCGCGCAGCCGCGCGCCGCGGTCGCCGGAGAGGATGCGCAGCGCGTACTCGACGTCGGCGCGGTAGACGGGATAGCCCTGCTCGAGGAGCCCGTAGAGCTGCGTGAGGACGCGGCTCGCGAGCTCGGCCTCGACCGGGTCGCCGACGATCGTGAGCGCGCCGTCGGCCACCTCGACGCGCACGCCGAGCTCGCTCTCGACGAGCTTGACGTGCTCGTCGTGGTGGCCGAGCAGCTCGCGGAAGAGCCCCGGGTCGGCGAAGCGGAGAACCGGCGGGGCGGGAGCGGGCTCGATCAAGGCGGTCAACGGCTCCCGGCGCCGAGGAGCCCGTAGGCCGCCGCGAGCGCCTCGTCGAGCTTCCCCGGCTCCTTGCCCCCGGCCTGCGCGAAGTCCGGGCGGCCGCCGCCGCCCCCGCCGACCATCGGCGCGAGCTGCTTGATCAGGCGGCCGGCATGGTAGCGGCGGGTGAGGTCCGGCGTCACGGCGGCGAGCAGCAGCGCGCGGCCCTCGCGCTCGGCGCCGAGCACGACGACGCCCGAGCCGATGCGCTCGCGCAGCCGGTCGGCCATCTCGCGCAGCCCCTGGTCGTCGAGCCCGTCGACGCGCGTGGCGAGCACCGTGATGCCGTCGACGCGGCGGGCGTCGGCGAGCACGTCGCGGCTCGCGCCGCCGGCGAGCCTGCCCTGGAGCTCGGCGACCCGCCGCTCGAGCTCGCGTTGCTGCGCGAGCAGCCGCTCGAGCTTCGCCGCCGCCTCCTCCTCCGTCGAGCTGCGCAGCATCCGGCCGAGGCCCGCCAGGATGTCCTCCTGCCGCCGGACCGCCGCCAGCGCGCCGGCGCCGGTCGTCGCCTCGAGCCGGCGGACGCCCGCGGCCACCCCGCCCTCGCCCGCGATGCGGAAGAGGCCGATGTCGCCCGTGCGGCGCACGTGCGTGCCGCCGCAGAGCTCGGTCGAGAACTCGCCCATGCGCACGACCCGCACGCGGTCGCCGTACTTCTCCCCGAAGAAGGCGAGCGCGCCCGCGCGGATGGCGTCGTCGTAGCCCATCTCCTCGGTGGCGACCTCGGCGTTCGCGCGCACCCAGGCGTTCACCTCGTCCTCGATCGCCCGCTGCTCCTCGGCGCCCACCGGGCGGTGGTGGCTGAAGTCGAAGCGCAGGCGGTCGGGGGCGACGAGCGACCCCGCCTGCTTCACGTGCGCGCCGAGCCGCCGGCGCAGCGCCGCGTGCACGAGGTGCGTGGCCGAGTGGTTGAGCCGCGCGGCCTCGCGCCGCTCGGCGTCGATGCGCAGCCGCACGCGGTCGCCGACCGCGATTGCCCCGCGGCGCACCGCGCCGCGCTGCGCGGTCACGCCCGGCGCGACGTGCTGGGTGTCGAGCACCTCGACCAGCGTGCCCGCCGCGGTCTCGATCCAGCCCCGATCGCCCACCTGCCCGCCCGACTCGGCGTAGAAGGGCGTCTCGGCGGCGATCACGTCGACCGTCGCCCCGGCGCCGACCGGCCCGCGGGTCTCGCGGCCGTCGACCAGCAGCGCCAGCACCTCCGACTCCCACTCGCCCACCCGGTCGCCGACGAAGCGGGTGACGAGCGTGCCGGTGCGCGCGATCTCGGGCGCCGCGGCGGCGTCGGCGAAGCGCTGCGCGCCGCGGCCGCGCTCCCGCTGCGCCTCGAGCGCGCGCTGGAAGCCCTCGTGGTCGACGGTCAGGCCCTCGCCGGCGAGGATGTCCTCGGTCAAGTCGAGCGGGAAGCCGTAGGTGTCGTAGAGGCGGAAGGCGACCTCGCCCGACAGCGTGGCAGCGCCGCGCCCGCGCGCCTCGGCCACCTCCGCCTCGAGCAGCGAGAGCCCCCGGTCGAGCGTCGCCGCGAAGCGCTCCTCCTCCGCGGCGACGACGTCCGCGATGCTCCGCTGCCGCTCCACGATCTCCGGATACGCGCGCCCCATCGTGCGCACGACCGCGCCCACCAGCTCGTGCAGGAACGGCCGGTCGAGGCCGAGGAGCTTCCCGTGGCGCGCCGCCCGTCGCAACAGCCGGCGGAGCACGTAGCCGCGGCCCTCGTTGGTGGGCAGGATGCCCTCGGCGACGAGGAAGGTCACCGCGCGCACGTGGTCGGCGATCACGCGCAGCGAGACGTCGTCGCGGCCGGTCGCGCCGTAGCGCCGGCCCGCGAGCCGCTCGCCCGCCGCGATGATGCCGCGCAGCACGTCGACGTCGTAGTTGCTCGAGACCCCCTGGAGCACGGCGGCGATGCGCTCGAAGCCCATGCCCGTGTCGACGTGCGTCGCGGGCAGCGGCGAGAGCCGGCCGGCGGCGTCGCGGTTGGACTGGATGAAGACCAGGTTCCAGATCTCGATGTAGCGCGCGCAGCCCCCGTTGACGGCGCAGCGGTGGGCGGGGTCGTCGCGGCGGTCGCACGCGCCCGCGCCGCGGTCGATGTGGATCTCCGAGCACGGGCCGCACGGGCCCGTGTCGCCCATCTCCCAGAAGTTCTCGGCGTCGAAGCGCAGGATGCGCTCGCGGCCGACGTCGGTGATCTCGCGCCACAGGGCCTCCGCCTCGTCGTCGGTCGTGTGGACGGTCGCCCAGAGGCGTTCCTTCGGGAGCTTCCAGACTCGCGCCAACAGCTCCCACGCCCAGCCGATCGCCTCGCGCTTGTAGTAGTCGCCGAACGACCAGTTGCCGAGCATCTCGAAGAACGTGTGGTGGTAGGTGTCGCGGCCCACCTGCTCGAGGTCGTTGTGCTTGCCGCTGATGCGCAGACACTTCTGGCTGTCGACCGCGCGGCTGTAGGGCCGCGTCTCGGTGCCGAGGAACACGCCCTTGAACTGGACCATGCCGGCGTTGGTGAAGAGCAGGCTCGGGTCGTTCGCCGGCACGAGCGGCGCGCTCGGCACCACGGTGTGCCCGCGGGCGCGGAAGAACTCGAGGAAGCCGTCGCGGATCTGATCCCCGGTCACGACGGGCGAAATCTACCGGCTCCCCTCCGGAGCGGCAACCGGCGGGCGCGGGCCGATCCGCCGCGTCGCCCGGGCCGGGGGCGGGAGCGCGCCCCACGTCCGCCGCACCGCTCACGCCCCGATGAGCCCCTCCCATTCGCGCTCGCCGCCCTGCGTTCCGCACGGGCACTCGAAGAACCCCTCTTCGGCAACGCGCTCACGACTCGGCCGCTCAGCGGCGGCGCGCGAGCATCTACCGCTGCAGCCGCTTGAACTCCAGCGTCTTGCCCCCCAAGCGCTTGAGGATCTCCTCCAGGTCGGCCACGCTCGGAAATATACTCGGCAGGACGCCAGGTGACCGCTCACGTTTCCGAGCTGCCCGTGCGTCTAACGGCTCTGGCCCTCAGCGGCGGCGCGTTAGACGCACGCGACGCGCTTCGCCTCGTGAACGCTCGCTCTGCTTCGCGCGGCAGACGAACCGCAATGAAATATGCCTTTGGGTAGAGGTAATCCTCGCCCGATTCGTCGACCACCCGGACGCAACCCTCACGCTCCGCCTCAGGGTCCGACAGCTGCTCGTAGAACTTGCGGAGCTCGATGTCCGGGGAGCCAGCGTTGCGGACACACAAGAGAAAGCGTTTCTTCGGTCGTGTCGTTGGCATCAGTCGATGAGCCTCTTGATCTTCATCTTGACGCGCCCGATCCCGTGGGCCTCATACCAGTGTATCTCGGCTCGCCGGACTCGCCCACCGAAGCGAACTGCCGCGACGCCCTTCCGCTTGCGCCAACGGCCCGCCCCGTACTGACGACGCAGCCGAGCAAGGTCGCGGATCGCTCTCCCGGACGCGATCGTCTCGACGTGGGAGATGTCGCTGAGCAGCTCGAAGTACGTCGTGCTTGTGGGTCACCGGAGTGCGTCTAACACCTGAGTTAAGCCGCGCCGCGAAGCGGCGTCGGCTTCAACGAATAGTTAGCACTACCTAAACCACCGAACAACTTGCTCGCGGAACCCTTGTGATACTTGCTGCGCCAAGAAGTCATTGAGCCTCTCAGGGTCTGGCTCATGCCTGACAGACTCTACCAACTCTTCCCAAGTGTCATAGTCCGCTGGATTTGACGCAACGAGCAGACCAACACCAAAGCGCTTTGCTTCCGACGTGACCTCGTCAAGAACTGCTCGCAACTCCGCTTGCTTATGATCTGGAATGTGAACCAATGCATATGACCGCGTTGCTGCGCGTCGGTGCGCGAGAGCCTCATACACGACGGTCACATCTAGGCTATCGAAGGGCTTTATCTCGAACGTGATGAGGTCAAAGTGCTTTCCCGGCACGTAAGCAAACGTCTTGTAGCTAGCGAGCGTGATATCAGGGCGTGTCCAGCGCCCACCGGTGGGGCGCGCACCCTGCTGAGCGGTAATTTCTGCTATGTGAGAATCCAAGCGGTAGTCCTGCGCCCACCTGCTGCGAATTACTTCCAACATTGGAGCGTACAGGTCACGCTCGGATGTCGCTTCCGGTACAGCAGCCGACGCAACAGATGTAGCGGGTGCGGCTGGAACCTGCGGCGGCGGGGCTGCCACGACAACACGCCTCACGCTGCCGCCCTTGCCCCGCCCCGTCTCTAGTACGCCACGCTCGATAAGCCTATTGCGAATGGCCCAGTAAGTTTCTTCGTCCCACCCAACGGCAGATAACTGCCCCCGTAGTGTCACGTTGCCGATTGCTTCGCTGTTGGGGACACGAGTCAGGAGTTGCTCCTCTTTAGCAGCAATCTCTTGCTCTGAAAGTCCTTCCAGTGCCATGTCGCCCCCCTGTAGTGCTAACGATAATTGGGCAGTTCCGTGTAACACCCCAAACCCGACCGACCTCGCAGTCTATCACCGCCTTCCGGAGGCTCTGCTCGTCGATATTCCGACATCATTCCCGCTCCTTGCGACCGCCAGGCCGTGCCGGCGCCGCGAGCGTTACACTGCGAGGCCCGGCAGCGTAACGCTCGGGCGCATTTCGCAGGAGGCGCAACCCGCCCGTCCGCCCGTCCCGGTGCCCCGGCAGCTCCTGTGCCGCCCGGGTGTCGTAGCGGCGGATCCAGCCGACGGACCCCTGTTCGGTCCGCCGGCTCGAGCACCGAACCCGCAGTGCTGAGCCACGCCGCCGCCTCCAGCATGAGGCGACACTATAGACCCGCTCGTGCACGTAGGCCAACACGCGCGGACAAGAAAGGCAGAAGCCTGCGCGGCCTCAGCCCGCCTCGCCGAGGACGTCGGCGATCACCTCCTCGGGAAAGCCGCGGCTCGCGAGGAGCCGCCAGGCGTGCGCGCCCGTCGCCCCCGCGCGCTCGAGCGCGCGGCGCGCCCACGCGGCCTCGGCGGCGCCCTCGAGCGACGCCGCGACGGCCTCGCCGACCAGCCCCTCGGGGAGGCCGCGCGCGGCGAGGTCGGCCGCGATCCGCAGGCTGCCCGCGCCGCGGGCGCGGAGCTGCGCGGCGCGGTCGTGGGCGAGCCGCACGTCGTCGACGTAGCCGAGCTCGCGGCAGCGCGCGACCGCGGCGGCCGCGGTCTCCGCGCGGTAGCCGAGGCCGACGAGGCGCGACTCGAGCTCGGCGGCCGTGCGCGGCGCGCGCGCGAGCAGGCGCGCCGCGAGGTCGAAAGGGGTGGGCGCCGGGCGCCTAGAACCGGTCGACCTTGATCGGCTCCTCGCCGTTCGACTCCTCCCCGTGCTCGAAGTCGTCCCAGCGGCGGTCGCTTTCCGAGGAGATGCCGCGGGCCTTGAGCGCGAAGTCGTCGGGGTTGCTCGCCTGCGCCAGCGCTTCCTCGAACGTGATGAGTCCCTGGCGCCACAGCGCCATCAGCGACTGGTCGAAGGTCTGCATGCCGTAGGTCGTGTAGCCGCGCGCGATCACGTCGCGCAGCTCGTGCGTCCGCTCGGCCTGCGCGATGCAGTCGCGCACGAGGCCGGTCGACACCATGACCTCGACCGCGGGCACGAGCCCCTGGCCATCGGCGCGTGGCACGAGGCGCTGGCTGATGACGCCCTTGAGGATCCCCGAGAGGATCAGCCGCACCTGCGAGCGCTGGTGCTCGGGAAACGCCGAGATCGCGCGCGTGATGGTCTCGGTGGCGTCCAGCGTGTGGAGCGTGGAGAACACCAGGTGGCCGGTCTCGGCCGCGAGGATCGCCGTCTCGATGGTCTCGAGGTCGCGCATCTCACCGACCAGGATCACGTCGGGGTCCTGGCGCAGGGCGCCCTTCAGGCCCGCCGCGAAGCTCACGCAGTCCGCGCCCACCTCGCGCTGGGTGATGATCGCGAGCTCGTCGGTGTGATAGTACTCGATCGGGTCCTCGATCGTGATCACGTGCAGCGGGGCCATGCGGTTGATGTGGTCGATCATCGCGGCGAGCGTCGTCGACTTGCCGCTGCCCGTCGTTCCGGTGACGAGCACGAGCCCGCGGTTCTCGCTCGCGATGCGCTCGATCACGGGCGGGAGGTTGAGGTCGCTGATCTGGCGCACCCGCGGCGGGATGAGTCGCAGCGACGCCTGCAGCTCGCCGCGCTGGTAGAACACGTTGATGCGGAACCGGCCCAGCTCGGGGTGCCCGTAGCCGGCGTCGACCTGGAGCGCCTCCTTCAGCCGCTTGCACTGGTAGTCGCCCAGCAGCTCCTGGGTGAGCCCGATCATCGTGTCGCGGTCGAGCGCGGGCATCTCGTCCCAGCGCAGGAGCGCCCCGTGCACGCGGAAGACCGGCTTCGCGCCGACCTTCAGATGGATGTCCGATGCCCCTCGGCTGACGCCCTCGCGCAGAATCTCCACCAGCTCCACGATCAGTCCTTTCCGCCCCTCCCCCCCTTGCGCGCGGCCTCCGCCGCCCGTGGGACGTCCACACCCGTCCCCTCGCCCTCGGGCTCCGCCGCGGCCCCGTTGGCCTTGAGCCCGAACTTCTCGCGGATCCGAGCCTCGATCTTCGCGGCCACGTCGCGATGCTCGCGCAGGAAGTCGCGCGCGTTCTCGCGTCCCTGGCCGATGCGCTCGCCCTCGAAGGCGTACCAGGCGCCGGCCTTCTCGACGATGCCGTGCTCGGCGCCCAGGTCGATCAGCTCGCCCTCCTTCGAGATGCCGATGCCGTAGAGGATGTCGAACTCGGCCTCGCGGAACGGCGGCGCCACCTTGTTCTTGACCACCTTCACCCGCGTGCGGCTGCCGACCACCTCGTCGCCGTGCTTGATGGCTCCGAGCCGGCGGATGTCGAGCCGCACCGAGGCGTAGAACTTGAGCGCGTTGCCCCCGGTGGTGGTCTCGGGGTTGCCGAACATCACGCCGATCTTCATGCGGATCTGGTTGATGAACACCACGATCGTGCGCGACTTGGCGATCGTCGCCGTGAGCTTGCGCAGCGCCTGCGACATGAGGCGGGCCTGCAAGCCCATCTGCGGGTCGCCCATGTCACCCTCGATCTCGGCGCGGGGCACGAGCGCGGCCACCGAGTCGACCACGAGCACGTCGATCGCACCCGAGCGCACGAGCGTGTCGGCGATCTCGAGGGCCTGCTCCCCGTTGTCGGGCTGCGAGATGAGCAGGTCTTCGATGCGCACGCCGAGCTTGCGCGCGTAGGTCACGTCGAGGGCGTGCTCGGCGTCGATGAAGGCGGCGATGCCGCCGCGGCGCTGCGCCTCGGCGATGAGCTGGAGGGCGAGCGTGGTCTTACCGGAGGACTCCGGCCCGTAGATCTCCACCACCCGCCCGCGCGGCACGCCGCCGATGCCGAGCGCGAGATCGAGCCCGAGCGAGCCCGTCGGCAACGCCGGCACGTCGGCGGCGAGCGCCCCCTCGCCGAGCTTCATGATCGCGCCCTTGCCGAACTGCTTCTCGATCTGGCTGAGCGCCAGATCGATGGCCCGCTCGCGGTTCACGTCGATGCCCATGTCACGCCCTCCCCTCCCTGCACGTGAGAAGTCTGATCGAGGATACCCCGCACTTTACCGCGCCCGCCCCGGACTCTCCAGCACGGGCTGCTGCATAGCTTCATGCAGCGTCTGCGGGGGCCTCGGCCCCGGCGGAACCTGGCGTGGCGGCCGGCGGGTCGCTACATCACGCGCTGGAGCCAGACCTTCTGATTGGCGTGATCGATCTCGAGGTCGAGCGGGAGGGCGCCGCTGCTACTATCGGCGCCCACGCGGGCGGGACTTTAGCGGGCAGGCTCGGCGCCGCCGAGCGACAGCCGGGCGAGCGCCTCGTAGGTCGCCCCGCCGGGGCCGAGCCGGCTGCGGTAGAGCGTAATGTCCGCCGCGATCCACGCGCCCAGATCGACCCCGGCCTGCCGCTCGAGGGCCGCCGCCAGCGTCCCGAGCCCCCGCGCCGAGCGCACCCGCCCGAGCGTCACGTGGCTTCGGAAAGGCCGCGCCTCCGCCGGGAAGCCGAGCGCGGCGAGCGCCGCGTCGACGTCGCGGGCGAGCGCGGCCAGCTTCGTCGTGCCGCCCGCGAGCCCCGCCCACACCACGCGGGGCCGGCGCGCGCTCGGAAAGCCGCCGAGGCCGCGGACCACGAGCCCGAGCGGCGAATGCGCCGCCGCCGCCCGGCCGAGCGCGGCGACGACCTCGTCGCGGCGCGCCTCGGCGACCTCGCCCAGGAACTTGAGCGTCACGTGCAGCCCGGCAGCCCCGACCCAGCGCACGTCGGCGCGCGGCGCCGCGCGCCGGAGCGCCTCCTGCGCATCGATCACGGCGGCGCGGACCGCGGCGGGAAGATCGAGGGCGACGAAGCAACGCATGCGCCCGCGCGGTCACGAGGAGCGGTCGAGCGGGCGGTAGGACTCGAGCACCGGAAGCCCGAGCGCGAAGCGGCGCACCCAGTCGAGCGCGACCTGCGAGGCGAGCAGCTTCACCCAGTCACGCGTGCCCCAGAGCTGGTAGCGGCGGCTCACCACGCCGTCGGCCGAGGCGAGGCCGAAGCACACGGTGCCGACGGGCTTCTCGGCCGTGCCGCCGCCGGGCCCGGCGACGCCCGTGGTGGCGACCGCGACGTCGGCGCCGAAGGCGCGGCGCGCGCCCGCGGCCATCGCCGCCGCGGTCTCTTCGCTCACGGCCCCGTGCCGGTCGAGGATCGGGCGCGGCACGCCGAGCAGCGACTCCTTGGCCGCGTTCGCGTAGGCCTCGACGCCGCCGAGAAAGTACGCCGAGCTGCCGGGCACGTTGGTCACCCGGTGGGCGACGAGCCCGCCGGTGCACGATTCGCCCACTGCCAGCGTGAGCCGCCGCTCGCGCAGCAGCCCACCGACGACCTCCTCGAGGGTCGTCGTCCCCTCGCCGTAGACGTACGCGCCGAGCCGCGCACGCACGCGGGCGGCGAGCGCGTCGGCACGCGCCTCGGCGTCGGCGGCCTCGCCGCGCACCACGACCCGGACCGACACCTCGGGGAAGCTCGCCCGGAACGACACGCGCCCCTCGGCCGGATCGACGACGCCCGCCATGCGCTCGTCGAGCGCCGACTCCGAGAGGCCGAAGGTCTGGAAGGTGCGCGCGACGTGCACCCCGCCGCCGCAGACCCCGCGGAGCCACGGGAGGACGCTCTCCTCCATCATCGGCTTCATCTCCCGCGGCACGCCGGGCAGCACGACGAGGTGGCGGTCGCCGAGCTGCGCGCGGTAGCCGGGCGCGGTGCCGAGCGCGTTCGGGATCACGATCGCCCCCGCGGGCACGAGCGCCTGCTTCAAGTTGTTGGCCGGCATCTCGACGCCGCGCGCCGCGAAGAAGCGCCGCATCCGTTCGGCCGCGGCCGCGTCCTCCACGAGCCCCACGCCGAGCACGCGGGCGACGGTCTCGGTGGTGAGGTCGTCGGCGGTGGGCCCGATGCCCCCCGTCGAGATCACGACCTCGGCCAGCTCGAGCGCGCGGCGCCAGGCCCACGCGAGCCGCTCGGGATAGTCGCCGACCGTGAGGATCGCCGCCAGGTCGATGCCCAGCTCGAACAGCTTGTCGGCGATCCAGCTCGCGTTCGAGTCGACGATGCGCCCGGTGGTGAGCTCGTCGCCCGTCGAGAGCACGGCGGCACGCCCGATCACACGAGCCTCAGCACGAGCCAGGAGACCAGGCCCGCGTAGGCGCCCGCGACGAGGTCGTCGCCGACCACGCCGAGCCCGCCCGGCACCCGGCGGTCGAAGAGGTTCGCCGGGTACGGCTTGATGACGTCGAAGACGCGGAAGAGCACGAACGCCAGCCCCGCCGCGCCCCACGTCGCCGGCACGAACGCGCCGGCGACGAGCTGGCCCGCCACCTCGTCGATCACGATGCGCGAATGGTCCTTGCCGCCGAAGACGGCCTCCGCGCGGCCCGCCGCCCAGACGCCGACGGCCGCGACCGCGACCAGGATCGCCGCATAGCACCCCGGCGCCCGCCCGCGGAGTCCGGCGAGCCAGGGGAGCAAGGGGACCACGACGAGCGCGCCCCACGTCCCCGGCGCCACCGGCGCGTAGCCGACGCCTCCCACGCTGGCGAGCGCGATCACGAGCGTGCGCACGCCCGTCCCGTAGGGGTTCCGGGTGGCGGCGTCAAGCCGAACTTGGTACGAACGCGAGCCATGGGCGACGCGAGGCGGCTGCTCCAGGGGGCGCGCATCGAGCCGCGGCCCCTCACCGCGGCGACCACCGTCACCGCGCTGGTCGACGAGGCGCTGCTCGCCTACAACGGGGCGCGGCTGCGCGAGGCGGCGCAGCTCTTCACCCGCCGCATGCTCGAGGACGACGTGACCGTCGGCGTCAGCGTGAGCGGCGCACTCACGCCCGCCGGGCTCGGCATGTCCTGCCTGATCCCGCTCGTCGAGGCGGGGTTCATCGACTGGATCGTCTCCACCGGCGCCAACCTCTACCACGACACGCACTTCGGCATCGGCCTCGCGATGCACCGCGGGCGGCCGGACGTCGACGACGTGGCGCTGCGCGCCGACGGCGTCGTGCGCATCTACGACATCCTGTTCGACTACCGCGTGCTGCTCGACACCGACGCCTTCTACCGCCAGGTCCTGCGCGGGCCCGAGTTCCAGCGCGAGATGGGCACGGCGGAGTTCCACCACCTCGTGGGCCGCATGGTCGCCGAGCGCCAGCGCGTCCTCGGGCTCGCGCGCAAGTCGCTGCTCGCCGCGGCCTGGGAGCACGCGGTGCCGGTCTACACCTCGTCGCCCGGCGACAGCTCGATCGGCATGAACGTCGCCGCGCTCGCGCTCGAGGGCTCGCGGCTGCGGCTCGACGTCGCGCGCGACGTCAACGAGACCGCGGCGATCGTGCTCGGCGCCAAGCGCGCCGGCGGGCGTAGCGGGGTCCTCATCTTGGGCGGCGGGTCGCCGAAGAACTTCGTCCTCCAGACCGAGCCGCAGGTCCAGGAGGTGCTCGGCATCGAGGAGAAGGGGCACGACTACTACGTGCAGCTCACCGACGCGCGGGTCGACACGGGCGGGCTCTCGGGGGCGACGCCGAGCGAGGCGGTGAGCTGGGGGAAGGTCGACCCCGACCGCCTCCCCGACACGGTGGTCTGCTACTGCGACTCGACGATCGCGCTGCCGGTGGTCACCGCCTACGCGCTCGCCAACCGCCGCCCGCGCCGGCCGAAGCGGCTCTACGAGCGCCGCGACGCGCTCATGGCGGCGCTCGAGCGCGAGTACCACGCGGCCCGGGAGCGCGCATGACGCGCTTCGCCCGCGAGCGCGAGGTCGCGATCGCCGCGGCGCGCGAGGCCGGCGCGGCGATCCGCCGCCACTACGAGGGCGTGATCGAGGCGCGCGAGAAGAGCCACGACAGCCCCGTGACCGCCGCCGATCTCGAGGCCGACGCCATCATCCGCGCGCGGATCGCGGCGGCGTTCCCCGACGACGGCTGGCTCTCCGAGGAGACCGCGGACTCGACCGAACGGCTCGGCAAGCGGCGCGTGTGGATCGTCGACCCGCTCGACGGCACCAAGGAGTTCATCCAGCACATCCCGGAGTTCTGCGTCTGCGTCGCGCTCGTCGAGGCGGGGCGGCCGATCGTCGCCGTCGAGTACAACCCGGCCGCCGACCGCCTCTACGTCGCGAGCCGGGGCGACGGCACGACGGTGAACGGCACGGCGGCGCGCGTGAGCACGACCGCGCGCGTCGCGGACGCCGTCGTCCTCGCCAGCCGCTCCGAGGACAAGCGCGGCGAGTGGGATGCCTTCAAGCCGCGCTGCCGCGTGACGCTCACCGGCAGCGTCGCCTTCAAGCTCGCCGAGCTGGCGAGCGGCCGCGGCGACGCCACCTTCACGCTCACCCCGAAGAACGAGTGGGACATCTGCGCCGGCACGCTGCTCGTCGAGGAGGCCGGGGGGCGGGTGACCGGCCTCGACGGCGCGCCGCTCGCCTTCAACCAGCGCTCGGTGCTCCGCCCGGGGATGGTGGCGTCGAACGGCGTGCTGCACGAGGCGGTTCTCGGGCTGATCGCGGAGGTGGGGCGGCGGTAGCACGCCACGTTGCCCGCGCCCACCCTACCGCAGCCCCCGCCGGTGCAGCACCGCCGCGGCGAGCGCCGGGAAGTCCGTCATGATCCCGTCGACGCCGAGGTCGAGGAGCCGCTCCATCTCGGCCTCGTCGTTGACCGTCCAGACGTGGACCTCGAGGCCGAGGGCGTGCGCGGCGGCGACCGACTCGGGCGTGACGATGGGGACGCCCTGGTACGCGGGCGGGACCTGGAGCGCGACGCCCGGCGGGCGATAGTCGCCGAGGCGGCCGTCGCGCACGCGGAAGACGAAGTCCGCGACCTCGACGGCCGAGAAGCCCGTGAGCATCCCGGGCGCGGCGGCGCGGATGCGGGTCATGATCGTGGGCTCCTCCGCGGCGAGGAGCGTGCGATCGCGGGCGGCGAAGCGGTCGAGCACCGCCAGCACGGCGGCCTCGATCGGCGGCTCGGCCTGCTTGATCTCGACGTTGAGCGGGACGCCGGGGCAGGCCTCGAGCAGCTCGGCGAGCGTCGGCACTCGGACGCCCCGGCCGCGGAACGGGAAGCGGCCGTCGGGCGTTTGGAAGCGAGAGCCGGCGTCGAGACGCTGCACCGCGGCCAGCGCGAGCGCCCGCACCTCGCCCGCGCCGTCGGTGGTGCGCTCGAGCGTCGCGTCGTGGAGCACGACCACGTGGCCGTCGGCGGTCGCGTGCACGTCGAGCTCGAGGCGTTCGGCACCCGCCTCGAGCCCCGCGGCGAAAGCCGGGAGGGTGTTCTCGGGGGCGACGCCCGACGCGCCCCGGTGCGCGAACAGCCGTGGGCGAGGGCCGTCGAGGTAGCGCGTCGGCTACTCCGGGCGGTTCTGAGCGCCCACTTCCGAGAGCCGGGAGAGGAACACGGTCTGCGGCGCGCCGCTCTCGCGCAGCGCCGCGAGATGGCGCACGACCTCCGTCTCCACGCGCTCGAATGCCCGCCGGTCGTCCGGGGGGATCGGCCCCTCCGTCGCCGGCCGCAGCGCCAGCGGATCGACGTACTCCCCGTCCCGCTCGAGCCCGTAGTGGAGGTGCGGCCCCGTGGCGAGCCCCGTGGCGCCGACGTAGCCGATCACCTGCCCGCGCTCGACCGCGCCGCCGACATCGAGCCCCGCGGCGATGCGGGAGAGGTGCCCGTAGGTCGAGGTGATGCCGTCCGCGTGATCGATCCGCACGCAGCGGCCGAGACCGCGCAGCCAGCCCGAGTAGCTCACGGCGCCGCTCGCGGCGGCGC
>Ga0209060_10000526_pt1 | contig 66915 bp, 57 predicted proteins | sample Coa_R1_8_FD_187155 | JGI IMG/M metagenome (GOLD analysis project Ga0209060, IMG submission 187155) | Surface soil microbial communities from Centralia Pennsylvania, which are recovering from an underground coalmine fire - Coalmine... | ecosystem: Environmental > Terrestrial > Soil >... | reverse complement strand
GCAACCGTGTCGCCGCGTCGCGGTTGACGGCGCGCGGGGATTTGGCGGACATGTTGGCCGTGTCCAGGGGTGCAGCCAGCGACCGCCGCATCGATGACGCGCGCGCCCCGACGACCCTGCCCGCGCTCCTGCGCGCCGCCGCGGACGCCGAGCCGGATGCCCCCGCGTTTCGCTACCGCGCCGAGCGGCTCACCTACGCCGACTGGGACGCGCTCGCCGACCGCGTCGCGGCGGGGCTCGCCGCCCGCGGGGTCGTCCGGGGCGACGTCGTGGCGCTGCTTTTGCCCTCGACGCCCTTCTACCTCGTCGCCTACCTCGGCGCGGCGCGGCTCGGCGCCGTCACCGCCGGCATCAACGTGCGCTACCGCCGCACGGAGATCGGCCACATCGTCGCGCGGGCGGCGCCGCGGCTCGTGCTCGCCGTCGACACCTGGCACGACGCGGACTTCCGCGCCGTGCTCGCCGGCCTCGACGCCCCCGTCTGCTGGCTCGCGGCGGAGACGCTGCGCGCGTCCACGCGCGAGACCGCGGCGGCCCTCGGCACCGGCGAGCCGCCCGCGGTCGCGGTCGCGCCCGGCGACCCGGTGGCGATCGTCTTCACCAGCGGCACGACGGGCGCGCCGAAGGGCGCGTGGTACGCGCACGAGAGCCTGCTCGCGCTCGCCGCGATCGAGGCCCGCCGGCACACCGGCGGACCGCCGGCCCGCAAGCACCTCGCCGCCGGCATCTCCTTTGCCCACGTCGGCACGATGGCGCGCATCGCGATCCAGATCGGCCAGCGGGGCTGCTCGCTCGTCCACGACGCGTTCGACCCCGCGGCCGTGCTCGCCGCCGTCGAGGCCGAGCGCCTCGAGCACCTCGGCGCCTTCCCGACGCAGATGGTGATGCTGCTCGACCACCCCGACCGCCCCCGGCGCGACCTCTCGTCGCTGCGCTCGGTGCTGCTGGGCGGCGCCCCCTCGCCGCCGGAGCTGATCCGCCGAGTGCAGGCGACGCTCGGCGCCACCGTGAGCGTGCGCTACTCCTCGACCGAGGTCGGCATCGCCACCGCCTCCGCGCCCGACGATCCGCCGGAGCTGCTCGCCACCACCGTCGGCAAGCCGACGCCCGGCGTCGAGCTCCGCATCGTCGACGAGCAGGGCCGCGTGCTGCCCCCCGGCGAGCCCGGCGAGGTCGTCGTGCGCTCGCCCGCCACGATGCGCGGCTACTGGCGCGACCCGGAGGCGACCGCGGCGACGATCGACGCCGGCGGCTGGGTGCACACCGGCGACGTCGGGCTCCTCGACGCGGCCGGCTATCTCCACCTGCGCGGACGACGCAGCGAGATGTTCATCCGCGGCGGGTTCAACGTCTACCCCGCGGAGATCGAGGCCCGCCTGGCACAGCACCCCAAGGTGGCGCGCGCGGCGGTCGTCGGGCTCCCCGATCCGGTCTACGGCGAGGTGGGCTGGGCCTTCGTCGTCCCCCGCGAGCCGGCCGACCCGCCGACGCTCGCCGAGCTGCGCGCCTTCGTCGGCGCGGAGCTCGCGAGCTTCAAGCGCCCCGACGGCATGACGCTGCTTTCGGAGCTCCCGCTCACCGCGATGTTCAAGGTGGACAAGCGGGCGCTCGCAGCGCGGGGGCGATGATCATGTCGTACGCCGGCCCGGGGCAAGCTCGCTCGGCAGGCACACGCTCCCAGCCGCGGGCCGCCCGGAGGGGACGCAGGCGAACCCCGGCGCGCACGGCCGCGGGGCCGACGGCACGCAGGCGACCGCGCAGCGGCGCGGCCCGCCGGGTGCTGCGCCGGCGCAGAGCCAGCCCCGGCAGTCGGCGTCCCGGTCGCACGGGGCGCCCAAGCTGCCCGGCGACGGCGGCGGGTACGCGCAGCGGCGACCGAGACAGGTCATCGCGCGCGGGCAGTCGGCGTCGCGGGTGCACGCGGCGGAGCAGAACCGGCTCGCCGGATCGTCGTCGGCGGGCCGGCAGAGGCCCGTCGCGCACTGCGCCGGATAGGCGCAGCGGTCGCCCGTGCGCGCCGCGCCCGGCTGCGTCGCGTCGACGTAGGGCTGGATGAAGTCCGCGACGTACGGATCGACGCGCGTCCGCACGGCGAACGCGCGGCAGCCGGCGTCGCCGCGCGAGGTCACCGCGGCGAGATACTCGACGCCGCCCGCCGAGAGCAGCGCGGGGCCGCCCGAGTCGCCGAGGCAGGTTGCCGAGGGCCCGCCGCCGTCGACGATCGTGGCCGCGAGGTAGGCGGTGAGCCGCGTGGTCCCCTCCTGCTTCGTTCGATCGGCGCCGAAGCCGACGATGCGCAACGTCGCGCCGAGCAGCCGGTCGTCGATCGGCGCGCGCAGGAGCGGCAGCGGCGCGATCCCCGAGGCCGGCTCGGCGAGCAGCACCACGGCGAGGTCGTGCTCCTGCGTCGCCGGGTCCCAGCCGGGCGCGAGCCGCCCGTCGATGACGGCGATCCGCCGCCCTCGCCCGTGGACGTCGGCGCCGAAGAAAGCGTTCAGGTGCGTCGGGTCGCGACCCCAGAGGCAGTGGGCCGCCGTCAGCACGACGCGCGGAGCGACGAGCGTCCCCGTGCACTGCGCGGGCTCGAGGGCGACGACGGCCGGGTCGCCGGGGTCTGGAGCCCCGCCGATCACGGCCCGCGCCGGGCGCGGCGCGACCGCCGTCGCGGCGACGGCGGCCAGCGCCGCGAGCCCGTGGGCTAGTTGCAGAGGCCGAAGCAGCCTCCGATGCAGCACTTCATCGTGCCGAAGCAGTTCCACCAGCCGCCGCCCTGGCCGCAGTAGTCGTCGCCGCCGCTGCCGTACTCGCCACCCTTGCTGCCAAAGTAGACGTTCCCATAGTAGTCGTAGTTCGAGGCGGGGCCGTAGTGCGTCGGCGTCGGCTCCCAGCACTTCGGCGAGCAGGTGCCGTTGTTGCAACCGTGGTAGCTCGAGCCTCGGATGCCCGAGCTGTCGGAGTGCGGGCAACAGTTGCAGCCGCCGCCGGGGCAGTACATCGCCGTGCCGCAGTTGCCCCAGTTGTGGGCGTTGCACATGTCGCCGGCCGCGCACCAGTCGTCGCAACTGAAGGTGGGGTTCCAGTCCCCGTCGACGCAGGTGTACGGCCCGCAGCAGGAGTGGTTCCCCGGGCCGTTCTGCTCCCCGCCGACCGAGGCGACGAGCTCGGCGGGCATCTGCGCGTAGTCGTAATAGCCGGGATACGGCCAGAGCCCGCTCGGCGCGGGGCGCACGGCGGCGTCCGGCGGCGTGGGCGGCGGCGTGCGGCCGAGCGCCTTGGCGGCGAAGTAGGCCGCCGCATACAGCGTCGAGCCGGTCTCCGCTGCCGTCGGCGTGGGGCTCGCCCCGGCCGCGAGCAGCCCGTCGAGGAGCCCCGCCACGAGCGGGTACTCGGGGTCCGCCGCGGAGAGCCGCACCACCTCGTCCTGGCGTCGCGGATCGGCCGGCGGCGCGTCGCGCGTCGCGTCGAGCGCCGTGCCCGTGCGCACGACGACGGTGCCCGTCGAGGTCGTGATCTCGTAGAAGGTCGACGTGGGCGAGTAGGCGACGCGGGCGCGCGCCCACGCGTCGCCGCGGCGGTAGGTCGCGTCGAACGCGGTGACCGAGCTCTGCTGGATGGTGAGCCCGCCGGCGCCGGGGGCCGGTGTGCGGTGGATCACGGCGCAGGCGCCGAGGCTACAGGCGAGGAACGTGACGCCGAGGACCGACAGCCGCTTCATGCTTCCCCTCCCTTCGGGAGATCGCCTCCCGATCCTGTTGCGCCGCTGGATACGATGTGGGGGACGGGGCGGTCAAGAAAAATCGGTAAGGAACACGGACCTTGACACGGCCTCATCACGTGACCGCGCAGATGAGGCCGTCGAAGGAGGTCCTCACGGCCTCGCACGCCTCGATCGCGGTCACCGTCTCCGCGAAGGCCCGCAGTCGACGGCAGAGAAGACCCAGGCGCACACGGCGTCAGCGTCCGCGCGCACCGTGCGCGAGCGCGGCCGGCACCCCTCCGGCGCTGGCGCGCCCGGCCGGGCACAACATCACCACGAGCGCACGAAGGTCGCGTGGGGCGCGTCGACGGCCACCTCCGTCGCGGAACGGTCGGTGAACTCCGCCTTCGGGTCGCTGCAGATCGGCCCGTAGGCTCGGCCAACTACCCCGGGCAAACGTCCGGGCTCTGGGGACCGACACTGGCGGGCGTGCCAAACGAGGAGGAAGCCCTCACAGCCCTCGGCCGAACGCTTCACGACTTCGTTGCCGCCCGAGCAGAACGGCGTGGCCCGGACGACGGTGATCTTCATCCCCAGGTGGTCGAGGGCCTCGAGGTAGAACTGCTCGAGCGGGAAGAAGTCATCGAGAACGACCATGGCGCGCCGGACTTCGAGCCGGGACACCTCACCGGAGCGCACCATCGCGAGCAACCGCTCCATGACCGCCTGCGACCGCCACGCGTAATCCGCCGTCGCGTGCAGGCGCCCGTGCAGCACGCCGAGATCGACGTAGTTGAAGAGCGCGACGCCGGCCGCGTAGACGAACAGCACCGTCCGGCGCATGCGGGGAAGGCGAGAGGCGACGAGGACGAAGAATAGGCCGGCAACCATTAGGGCGAAGATCGCCGTGAAGTCCCGGTAGTCTGAGAAGTCGGTCAGCAGGTGCTGCAACGCCGAGAGGCAGATGAGGGTGACGGCCAGGAAGGCGAAGCGGACGACGTATCGAACGGGCCTGTCGGCGGCGAGTGCGGAGCACATCCACGTGCCCGCAACAACGGGGAGCACGCAGCCTCCAAGCGGAGGCACGTTCAGCAGGTGCCACGAACCCGGGTTCGCGATCACGAAGTCGTGGAACCACTGCCGCGGGAAGACCTTGCTGAGGTACTCCCAACCGCCAACGAGCCGCATCATCACCGCCGTCGACGAGGCGGCGGCCCCAGGCCACTCACGTCGCGGACCCGTTGCAGTACGAGGTCTGGGTGGATCGCGACCGTAACCCCGAAGATGCCGAAAGCAGTCAGGAGCACCGGGTTCTCCGCGAGAAAAACCCGCAGCCGCCGCAAGGGCGTCCGGGAAAGCAACAGCCACACGGTGCAAAGGGGCAGTACGATAACGAGACCCGTGATGTAGTGCAGGATCGAGAGCGCGAGCGCGGCGCCGATCGGGCGAAAGGGAGGAGAAAGGGCTCGCTCGTCGACTGCGACGCAGAACATCAGGCCAAGGCAGATGGCGGGGACCGCGTAGCCCACCTTGTCGTAACAGAGCACGAGCATACGGTTGGAGAACACCGCCGCGGCGAGCGCGGCCGTCGCGACCTGGTAACCGAGGGGGCGAGCAGCGAGCCGTTCTGTCGCCGCCCCCAGCAGCAGGGCCACCTGTACCATCAGCCCTAGCGGGACCGCGGCCGCTCCGATGCGCTCGAAGCCGACGAGCAGCCCGGGCAGGTGCGACAGGAGCGCGAAGGACGGCTGGTAGTAGGAGGGGGTCGCACCGACGAACGTGATCGGATTGCGGGAATCGACGAACCATCGCAGACCAAGGAATGTGTAGGCTGCATCGACGTGGACTCCGGCGTCGAGCACGCGGGAATGATGGTAGTAGAGAAAAAGCACGCAGAACGCCGACGAGCCGAGGAGCCCGACTCGCGCCGAGCGCTTCAAAAACGCTGCCCATCCCGATCGCCCTCGCAGCCACCAGATCACCGACAGGAGGTACAGGAGCCACGCAGCCATAGAGATGCGGGTGGCGGCGACCCCATGCGGGGTCCGGAGAAGCTCGGCGACGAGGAAGGCAAGGAGCGCGGCACCACCCCACGGCGGCGACGGGTGGAGCCCCTCCCCCCGGGGCGAGCCATGCTCGTAAAAGGCGCAGCCGGTCTTCGAGAAGGTCATTTGCGCCCACGTACCGTCTGCGCTCTCTTCTCTACAAGCGCCTCAGTGTCGTCGGCTGTTTCCTTTTCTCCCAGCCTGTGCGAGGGTACCTTCATGCCGTCGGCGCGTTCCTCGCCCCCGGCCATCGGCTTCGGTGCGAAGGGCGAGACGGCGCTCCGGCCGGGCTCCGCGCCCGCTGCCATCACCTGATGCTCGAGTCCCGCTGGGTCCACATCCTTCGCGCGGCAATCGACCTCGCCGCGGTTGGCGCTGCGGTCGGTTTCGTGGCCTCGTATTTCCCGGCCGATCTCATGTTCTCCCCTACGACGACCAACGGCGGGGACATGGGATCGCACTACTTCCCGGCTCTCTATCTCAAGGACGTACTCCTGCCGAAGGGCGAGGTCGCCGGCTGGTGCCCCGGGAACTACTGCGGGTATCCGCTGTTCCAGTTCTACTTCCCCCTGCCCTTCCTCGTCATGGCCGCGCTCGGGCACGTGATCCCGTTCCCGGTCGCCTTCAAGCTCGGCACCGTGCTCGGTACCTTCCTGCTGCCCGTGTGCGCGTACCTGGGGCTGCGACTCCTCGACGTCCCGTTCCCCGGTCCCGCGATCGGCTCGCTCGCCACGCTCTGCTTCCTCTTCATGGAGGCCAACAGCATGTGGGGCGGCAACATCCCTTCCACGCTGGCGGGGGAGTTCTCGCTGTCGCTCGGCTTGGCCCTCGCCGTGCTCTTCTTCGGCACCCTGCACCGCGCCGTCAAGACGGGGCGCGGGGTGGCATGGAACGGACTCTTGGAGGCGCTGATCGGCCTCTCCCACGGCTACACGCTGCTGTGGGTGGGCTTCAGCTCGCTGCTCGAGCTGATCGCGACGCGGCGGTGGTGGCGGCGCGTCGCCGTCCTCGCCGGCGTGCACGCGCTGGCGATCCTCCTCTTCGCCTTCTGGCTGTTGCCGATGATCGCCTACTCGCCGTGGACCACCGCCTACAATCACAGTTGGCCTCTCACGTCGTGGCGCGACGTGCTCCCGCCGATCCTCTGGGCACCCGCCATCGCTGCGGTTGCGAGCGCGCTCATGGTCGCTGCGATCTGCGCCGTCGCGAGGCGCTCGTTCCCGAGCGGGCTCGCGGTGCTCTGGGGGACGATGGCCGTGGCCGCCTTCTTCTACTTCACGGCCTTCTCTTTCGGGGTAGTCGACATCCGCTTCGTGCCCTTCGTGCAGCTCGGCCTCTGCCTCGCCGCCGGGGCCGGTCTCGGCCACCTCCTCGGCGTACTCCCCGGCGCCGAGGTCTGGCCGGCGGTGACCGCGCTCGCGATCCTGCCGTTCGTGCAACGCCAGGTCACCTTCATCCCCGGCTGGATCCGGTGGAACTATTCCGGCTTCGAGAAGAAAGCGACGTGGCCCGTCCTCCACGGCCTCGCCGAGCGACTCAAGGGCGACTACCGCGACCCGCGCGTCGTCTACGAGCACTCCCCGGCCACGGAGTCCCTCGGCACCGTGCGCGCCTTCGAGGACCTGCCGCTCTTCTCGGGACGCTCGACGCTCGAGGGACTCTACATGCAGAGCTCCCCGACCGCGCCGTTCGTCTTCTACATCCAGTCCGAGATCTCCGAAGCGCAGTCGTGCCCGTTCCCGGACTGGGGCTGCGCGCGCTTCGACCTCGACCGCGGCCTCGACCACCTGCGCATGTTCAACGTCTCGCAGTTCATCGCCCGCAGCGACAAGGTAAAGAAGGCGGCGGCGACCAACCCCGGGCTCGAGCGCGAGGCCGTCGTCGCACCCTACGAGGTCTACCGGGTGCATGGGAACACCGGCCACTACGCCGTCCCGCTCGAGAGCGCGCCCTATCTCGTCGTCACCCGGACGTGGAAGGAGCTGTCCTATCGATGGTTCAAGCGCGCCCGGCCGGGAGACGTCGTGCCGGTCTTCGCGGAGGCCGTGTCGCCCGAGGAGGCGCGGCTGTTCGCCGGCACCGCTACGGAGCTGCCGCCCGAGATGCCGCGCCGCCCTCTCGGCGATGTGCCCACGCTCGCCGAGACGATGGACGCGCCGGATCATCTCACGATCACCGGCTGCCGGCCCGGCCAGCCGGTCCTGATCCGCATCTCCTACCATCCCCGGTGGCGGGCCCTCACCGGCGAGAAGATATGGCTCGCCGGCCCGAGCTTCATGCTGGTCTTCCCGCGCGGCGAGCGTGTGGAGCTGGCATTCGGCGACGGACCGCCGTGTCGCGCCGGGCGGTGGCTCACCTGGATCGGCGTGCTGGCTTTCCTCTCGAGCGTGCTCCCCGTGCCGGGCCGTCTGCTCCGACGCCGCCTTCTCGGCCTCGTGGAGGCGGTCGCCGCAGTTTCGCCGGCGCGCTGGCTCGTCGCGCCGCTGCGGCGAACGGGCGCGTGGGGTCCCGGCCGCCGGCGCCTGGTGCTCGCCGCCACGCTGCTGGTCGCGGGCGCGGCCCTCGGCGCGGTCACGGCGCTCAAGCGCAAGGTGCCGGCCGAGCAGGTCTTCCGCGAGGGACAGGCGCTGTTCGATGCAGGCAAGCTCGATGCGGCGCGACCCTATTTCCAGGAGGTCCAACGCCTCGCACCGCAGGCGACGATCGCGATCCACGCGGGCTACTTCGAGGCCGTCACGTACCTCCGCGAGCAGCGCTGGAAGGAGGCCGAGGCGGCGTTCGCCCGCGTGGTCGCCAACTTCCCCGACGGCCTCAACGCGCCCGAATCCTTGTACCACGTCGGGCTCTGCCGCCGGGAGGAGGGCGACGTCGAGGGGGCCGTGCGCGCGTGGGAGGAGACCCGGGCGCGGTTCCCCGAGAGCCCGTGGGCCAGATACGCGGCCGATCGCCTCGCGGAAACGAAGCGATGAAGGTGATCTTCCACGCCGACGACTTCGGCCTCACCTCCGCCGTGAACGCCGGCATCCTCGAAGCCTGCGAGCGTGGCGTGCTGCGGAGCACCTCGCTCATCGTCACGGCGGAGGCCGCGGACGACGCGGTCACCGGCGCCCGCTCGCTGCCGCGCCTCGACGTCGGCGTGCACCTGACGCTCGTCGAGGAGCGTCCGGCCCTTCCCCCGGCACACATTCCGAGTCTCGTGAAGGACGATCGATTCTGGCCGACGCATGCGGGCATCGCGGCGCGCTATGCCCTCGGCCGTTGGCGCGCCGCCGAGGCGAGGACCGAGCTCGCGGCCCAGCTCGACCGCTTCGTGGCCTTCGGCCTCGCACCTTCGCACGTCGACGGCCACCAGCATCTCCATTTGCTTCCTGGCGTGTACCGCTTCGTGGTTGCCGAGGCTCGGCGACGCGGCATCCGCTTTGTGCGTACGACGCTGGGCGACCCGCTCTTCGGAGAAGGCGCGGGGACGCGCACGCTGATGCTGCTCGCCGTGCGCACCGCCGCACGCGTGGCGGGTGCGCGGCGCCGGCTTGCGCCCTTCACCACGATCGGCTTCCTCCACGCGGGCGGCGGCATGACCAGTGCGCGTCTGCTCGCGTTCCTCGACCGGATCCGCCGACGCACGCCCGATGCCATCGTGGAGGTCATGCTGCACCCCGGCCGGCGCGACGACGCCACCGCACGCCGATACGGGCACTGGCGCTACCGCTGGGAGAACGACTTGGCGCTCGTCCTAGACCCGAGCCTCCCCGACGCGCTCGCGCAGCGCGGAATCGAGGTGACGTCGTTCCGGGACCTCGCGACCACCGATGACTGAGCGCCCGTGGCGAAGCCGCGACGCCGTGCCTGCCGACGTCGACGGTATCCTCGCCTTGCGCCGCGTGGTGTTCGGCGATCTGGACCCCGCCCGCCTGCGGCCCGAGATCTGGCGCTGGCAGTTCGTCGACAATCCCGCCGGCGCGGGCTACGTGCGTCTCGCGGAGCACGACGGCAGGATCGTCGGGCAGTACGCTGCCATTCCGACCCGCTTTCGCGTGGATGACGCCGTGCGGCTCTTCGCCATGTCCTGCGACACGATGACGCATCCCGACTACCAGAAGCAGGGCATGTTCGTGACGCTCGCGCGCGAGCTCTACGCCGACCTTGCAGCCCGGCACGGCGTCACCACGGTCTGGGGATTTCCCAACGATCGCTCCTACCCCGGTTTCGTCGGCAAGCTCGACTGGTTCGAGGTCCACGTGTTCCCGATGCGGGTCAAGCCGATTCGGAGCCGGGACGTACTGCAACGCTACCTCGGGCGGGGGCCCATCTCCCAGCTCCTCGGAGCCATCGCCGACCGCTCCTACCGGCTCGTCACACCGCCCGTGCGCGAGCCGCGCCGGGCGACGATCCGGCCGATCACCACCTTCGACGAGCGCTTCGACGCGCTCTGGGAGCGCCACCGGTCGATGACGCGCGTCATCCAGGTGCGCGACCGCGCCTACCTCGACTGGCGCTACTGCGCGGCGCCGATCTTCGAGTACCGTCCGTTCGAGATTGTGGTGAACGGCGTGCTCGAAGGGTACTTCGTGCTGCGCGTGCTGTCACTCTTCGATCTACCCGTCGGCGCCGTGGTCGACCTCTTTCCCTGTCCGATCGTCGACGCGGGGGTCACGCGCGAGGTGCTGAGCTTCGCCCAGCTCCGCGCCACCGAGGCCGGCGCGGCTTTCCTCACGGCGCTCCTGCCGCCGGCACACGCGGCGCACCTCACCCGCTTCGGTTTCCTCCGCGTGCCGGACCGGCTCAACCCGAGGCGCTGGTACTTCGGCGCGCGCAGCGCCCGCGAGGACATCCCCCTCCTCCGCGACATCGCGCACTGGTACGTGACCTATGGCGACGCCGACATCGTCTAGCGCCAGCACGCCGTTCACCGTCGGGATCCCCGTGTACAACGAGGAGGCCATTCTCGTGCCCAACACCGAGCGGTTGCTCGCCTTCCTCGATGGGCTCGGCCGCGACTACGAGGTGATCATCGGCTCCAACGGGTCCACCGACTCGACCACGGCGCTCGGCGTCGACTTGAGCCGGCGCTTTCCGCACGTGACCTTCTTCCACGTACCCACCCGCGGCGTCGGCCTCGCGTTCCGCGAGTTCGTGCGGCGGGCGCGCTATCCCTTCCTGCTCTCGGTCGACATGGATCTCTCGATCGACCTGGCCTTCCTGCCCCGGGCGCTCGAGCTGCTCGAGACACACGAGATCGTCGTGGGGTCGAAGAAGCTCGGCAAGCAGAAGCGCTCGTGGGTCCGCCGGTTCGCCTCGGACACGTTCCTGCGCATTGCACGGCTCCTGCTCGGCGTGACCTACGACGACTACTCGATCGCCGCCAAGGGCTACCGCGTCGAGACCGCGCGGCGCTTCGCCGCGCACATCGATGAGGGCTCGTCGTACGTTATCGAGATGTGCTTCTTCACGCAGCGCGCCGGGGGGCGGATCGTGCAAGTGCCGGTGGAGTGCGAGGACTGGCGCAAGTCCAAGTTCAACCTCGTCCACGAGGCGTTCTACAAGTACGGCCACCTCTTCGGGCTGTGGCTGCGCAGCCTCCGCATGCGGTAGGTTCGTCCCGCCGTGCCCACGAGCCTTGATGCGGCCGCCCTCGAGGTCGAGGCGCAGGTCTTCGCACGTTACCTGGTCGGGCGTCCCGCACCGCCCGACTTGGTCGAGCGCTACCGTACCGCCGCCCAGGTCGTCTGGGGCCAGGCCGACGAGCCGGGGGACGCGGCGCTGCTCGAGTTCGTGCGCCGACATCCCTGGAGCGTCGGGCCGCTCGACGCCGCCACCGCCCTGCTCGCGCCAGGCGGGCCGCTGCGCGGCAGGATCCTGCTCATGGCCGCGATCCTCGAGGCCACCCCCGCGTTCGCCGACGACTTCCTTCCCCGCGCCGTATCGATCCCGACGTTGTCTCTTCGGATCGCCACCGCCGGGATCGTCGCGGTGTGCCAAGCACTCGCCGGGATCCTCCTGCAGCCGATCGCCCGCCGACGCCGGTCATGACGGACGTCATCGTGGTCGGCTCGGGGCCGGGCGGCGTCAACGCGGCCGCGCCGCTGGTCGCCGCGGGATGTCGCGTGCTCATGCTCGACTACGGCAATCGAGACACGCGCTACGCGGACCTCGTCCCGCGGCGGCCGTTCGCCGAGCTGCGCCGCACCGACCCGAACCAGCATCGCTACTTCCTGGGCGACGCCTTCGAAGGCGTTCCGGTCGGTCCGGTGCGCGTGGGGGCGCAGCTCACTCCACCACGGATGCACATCCTCGCCGATGCCGCGGCTCGTATGCCGGTCGACGCTCCCGGCTTCGCAGTGTCGATGAGCCTCGCGCGCGGCGGGCTCGGCGCGGGTTGGAGCGCGGGCGTGTTCCCGTTTTCCGATGACGAGCTACGGGACACGTCGTTGGGGCTCGCCGACCTCCAGCGACATTACGACGCGGTGGCCGAGCGCATCGGTGTAGCCGGTGCCCACGACGACCTGGAACCGTTCCTTCCGCCAAGCCCGTCGATGATGCCGCCGCTCGAGATCGACTCCAACGCGGAGGTGGTCCTGGAACGCTATCGCCGCCGGCGCGCGGCGCTCAACGCCCGAGGCTTCTTCCTGGGACGGCCGCGGGTCGCCGCCTGCACGCGACCGTGCCGCGGCCGCGGCCCGTATCCGTACTTCGACCTCGACTACTGGGCGGACGTCGACCGCAGCATCTACCGACCCCAATGGACCCTCGAGGAGCTGGAGCGGTCGCCGAATTTCACCTACCTCGATCGCCGCTTCGTGCTGAGGTTCGCGGAGTCTGCGGACCGCATATCCGTACACGTCGTACGTGCCGACGGCGGGGGTGAGGAGCGGCATGTCGGCCGCGCATTCGTGCTTGCCGCGGGAACGCTCGCGACGGCCCGCATCGTGCTGCGTTCGCTCGGCTGCTACGACACGCCAGCGCCGATCCTGTGCAATGCCTACACCTACGTGCCCACCGTCAACACGGGCATGCTCGGACGCGTGCCTCGCGACCGCCGCTACAGCTTGGGACAGCTCACCGCGATCGTACGCCTCGAGAGGCCGCACGAGCACCTCCTCCAGGCGCAGCTCTTCTCGTACCGCTCGCTTCTCACCTTCAAGCTCATGAAGGAGGTGCCGCTGGCCGCACGGCAGTCGCTGCGCATGCTGCGCGTGCTGCTGCCCTGCTTCGCCATTCTGGGGATCCACCACGAGGACCGGCCGGCCGAAAACAAGCACTGCGTGCTACGGCGCGGGGAACCCGACCGGCTCGAGATCACCTATCGGCCGAGTCCGGACGAGGAGCGCCGCCAGCGGAGGGACGAGCGCGTGCTGTTGCGCTTCTTCAGGCGGCTGGGCTGCTTGCCTCTCAAGGCGATCCGTCCGGGCCATGGCTCGAGCCTCCACTACGCCGGCACGTTCCCTATCTCGCCGGACGACAGGCCGCTCACCTGCGACCGCGACAGTCGCTTGCGGGGCACGCGCGCCGTCTACCTCGCCGACGGCTCGATCTTCCCGTGGCTTCCGCCGAAAGGGCTCACCTTCAACATCATGGCCAACGCCGATCGCGTCGGCACGCTGCTCGCGGAGAAGCTGCGATGAGCGGGCGCCGCGTCGTCATCACCGGGGCTTCGGGGTTCGTCGGCGGAGCGCTCTGCGCGCACTTCGCGTCGCGCGGCTGGGACGTGCGCGCGCTGGTGCGCGATCCCGCGGTTTTCACCGCCCGGACGGGAATTCCTGCCGGACGCTGCGACCTCCCGGAGATCCTCGATACGACCGTGCTCGACGGCGCGCTCGCGCTCGTGCACTGCGCGTGGGCGACACGCGAGACGGACCCTGCCCGCGCTGGCCGCGTCAACGAGGAGGGAAGCCGCCGGCTGCTCGCGGCGGCACGCACCGCAGCGGTTCCGCGCTTCGTGTTCGTCTCGACCGTAGCGGCGAGCCCCGATGCCCCGAGCTACTACGCGCGCAGCAAGCACGCCGTCGAAGGGCTGCTCGATCCCGCACGGGACCTCGTGATCCGCCCGGGCCTCGTCGTCGGACGCGGCGGGCACGGGCTCTTCCAGCAGCTCCTCGACAACATGCGCCGCACGCGCGTCGTGCCGCTCTTTGGGGGCGGTCGCCAGCCGCTCCAGACGGTGCACGTGGACGACGTGAGCGCTGCCATCGAGGCGGCACTCGAGCGGAGTCTCGTCGGCGCGTTCAACGTCGCCGAACTCGAGGCGCCGTCGCTCCGACACTTCCTGCGTGGGATGGCGGCCCGTGCGGGAGTCCGATGCGCGTTCATTCCGCTCCCGTTCGGTCCCGTGCTCACCGGCCTCCGTGTCCTCGAGGCGCTGCACGTGCCCTTCCCCCTCCGTTCGGAGAGCCTGCTGGGCCTCAAAGGGCTGCGGCGCGTTCCCGTCGCCGAAGACCTCCGGCGCCTCGGGATCACCGTCCGTCCGGCCGACGCGAGTCTCGCCGACGTGCTCGGCCCTACCGTGACGGATCCGGCTTGATCCGGCGCGGCGCTGTGCCATCATGCCGCTTCCGCATGCGCCGCACCCAATCCCTCCTCCGGCTCGCGCAGTGCATGCTTGCGGGCTGCGTGCTCGCCACCGCTACGCTCGCCATCGCCAAGAGCATCACGATCACTACCAACTCGACCATCGACCTCCACGATGGCCGACTCACCGTCCACCTGAAGGTCACGAACTCGGGCGACGACACCGCCGAGTCGGTCACGCCCGTCCTGCGCTTCCGGGGGCAGGAGATCCGCGGCAGCGCCCGGCAGATGCTCGGGCCGAACGAGTCCTTCGACGCGACGCTCGAGGCCCCCGTGGGCGAGGTCCCGCCCGGTCGCTGGCCCTACCAGCTCGCGATCGACTACACCGACATCAACCAGTACCCGTTCCAAGCGCTGCAGGCCTCGCTGCTCACCGTCGGCAGCCCGTCGCCCGCTAAGGTGGTCGTCCCCGAGATGTCGTCGCCCCCGCTGGTGACCACGGGCAATGTCACCGTGCGCGTGAAGAACGTGTCGGCGACTGTCCGCGCCGCCACCGTCTCGCTCGTCCTTCCCGAGGGGCTCCAGGCGGCGTCGCCGGTGGCGACGCTCTCGCTCGCGCCCTGGGAGGAGCGCGCCGTGACGGTGCCGATCGTCAATCGCTCGGTGCTCGCCGGCAGCCGCTACGCGATCTTCGCCGCCGTCGAGTACGACGATGACGGAGTGCACCAGAGCGTGCTTGGCCGCGGGATCGTCGAGATCACCGCGGCGCAGTCGCTCGTCGGCTCCCGGCAGCGGCTGCTCTGGGCCGCGGCGGCCGTGCTGGTGGTGGGCTGGCTCGGATTCGTCTTGGGACGAGCGGTGCGGCGGCGCGCTGCGGGGCCGAGCGTCCGCGAGCCCACGTAGGCGGCCGTTGTTCGCCCGCGAAGCCCCACTCCTGCAGGCCGACAGAAGATCCTCGTGGCCCGCCCGCCGTCCGAGCTGAGGCGCGTCGCTTCCACGACGCCCGGGGCGGCCAGCGTCCATTTTCTGCCGCCGCCGACCGCTGCACCGCCCCGCCGGTTCGCATTGCGCCCGGTACGCCGCATGCTAGCTCCCCGAGGCCGCCACCTCGGCCCGGGAGGTTCCCATGCGATCGTTCGTGCTTGCCGCCGCCGTGCTCTGCGCGCTCGCCGCGCCGGTTCTCGCCCGCCACGGCAAGGGCCACCCGCGCAGGGGCCACACGCGTGCGAGCTGCGATGCCGACCGCTGCGCGGTGGCGACCGCGCTCGATGCCGTCTGTCCCTGCGCCGACGCGGCGAACCACGGCCAGTACGTGCGCTGCGTGGCGCACGCGGTGAAGGCGATGGCGACGAGCGGCGAGATCGGTCGCCGCTGCCGCGGGCACGTGGTCGCCGAGGCTGCCCACTCGGTCTGCGGCCACCTGAGCGCGGTCACCTGCCTCGTCCCCACCAGCACCTGCAGCGCCGACGGCACGTGCACGAACGACCCGAGCACCGCCTGCGTCGACGACACCGACTGCGGCACTCGATGCACGGTGACGAGCTCCGACGCCTGCGACAACGCCAACGGGCTCCCCTCCGACGCGCCGAGCTGCGGGCTCGTGGTCTGTTTCTCGCCGAGCGGAGCGTTCCTCGATCTCGTGCACTGAGTCTACCGGCAAACTATCTCTGTTGACCGCTCTCTCCGACACGCGGTATGAGAGCGGTCGACGATGGCCCAGGCCCCTGCCGCCGGTCAGATGCTCCGCCGAACCCGCCGCCTCCGTCTGGCGGGCCCGGCCGACGGGGAGAAGCGGCTCATGCTGGCCGTCCTGGAGGACGCGCTCTTCATCCTCCTCGCCGCGGCCCGCCTCCCGAGCCAGTGCCGTCGGGTGCGCTACAGGGAGACGCTCGACTGGGTCCTCTCCGACGACCGCTCCTGGCCCTTTTCGTTCATGCGCGTGTGCGAGGCCCTCGACGTCGACGCGGACCGGCTGCGGGGCGAGCTCGCGCCCTGGCTCTCGCCGATCGCCCGCGGCGAGACGACCACCGCCTCCCGGCGCTTCCCGAACTAGAGGGCCTCTGATCGAGCGGTGCACATCGCACACATTTGCATCACGTGAGGAAGGACGCCGTTCTCACCGTGACCGCGGCGCGGCGACGTCATCTGGTTCTGACGCCCCGCTCGGTCGACGGCGTGAGCCGCGCGGCGAGCCCGCGGAGGCTGCGCAGGTAGAGCGCGAGGCCGATCGCGACCAGCACGCCCAGCGCCGCGCGCGCCGCCGCCGCTACCTCGCGGGTGCGCGCGTAGCCGGCCGTCTCCCAGGCGGCGTAGGCGAGCGCCGCGAGGAGCGCGGTCGCGATCAGGATGCGGTGCACGACGGCGATTGGTCCGGGTCCCCGCGCAGCCATCGCTCGCCTATAGCCGGACGCGCGTGCCGACGCGATCCGGGCTTGACGCCCGCGGGGCCGGCGCACTATCAGCAAACCGAACGATCGCTCGGTTTTGGCCGAGCGCGGAGGACGCGCCCATGGGCAGCAAGAGCTTCCCGGTCTTCGACTGCGACGCGCACATCAACGACCCCAACGAGATCTGGTCGTACGTCGAGCCGCGCCACCGCGAGGCGGTGCGCCAGGCGTACTGGAAGGACGAGCACCACGCGGTGCTGAACGGCCGCACCACGGTGATCGGCGGCGGCGCCTACGACTTCCCGGGCTACAACCCGATCTGCATCGCCGGGCCGCAGATGAACAAGAAGATCATGCGCCGCCTCCAGCAGGTGCCGCTCACCACCGACCAGAAGCGGTACGTCGAGCACCGGGGCGCCTACGATCCCAAGGCGCGGCTGCGCGACATGGACCTCATGGGGATCGATCAGGTGATGATCATCCCGACGATGATGGTGGCGAACTTCCCCTTCGTCGAGAACATCGACGCAGCCGCGGCCTTCGCCCGCGCCTACAACGACTGGGCGCGCGACTTCTGCTCCGCCGCGCCCGATCGCCTCTTCCCGGCGGGCTGGCTGCCGCTCCAGAGCGTGCATCACACCTGCCGCGAGCTCGAGCGCATCGCGGCGATGGGCTTCCGCGTGGCGCTGATCCGGCCGATCGACGCGCGCGGGCGCTATCCCAACTACATCTTCCCGAGCCTCACGGGCGGCGCGCCGACGGCCACCATGGACCGCGTGCTGCGCACCTTCGAGGAGACCGGCCTCGTGCTCGGCATGCACACGTTCCCCGCGATGAACCCCGAGGCGGGACACGCGATGCGGTACCCGACCCCTCCGGTGCCGATGACCTCCCCGGGCGAGATCGTCGGCCGTGCGGGCGAGATGGCGACCGGCGGGCGCATGGTGGACGTCCAGACGCTGAGCTTCGTCTTCGAAGCGGTCACCTGGCTCGCGCAGGTGCTGCTCTCGGGGCTGCTCGACCTCTATCCACGGCTGCGGATGGCGATCTTCGAGTCGAACGCGGGCTGGCTGCCGCAGCTCCTTCCGCACTGGGACCGGCTCTTCACCCTCTACGCGAGCGAGCGCCCGCTCAAGACCGACCGCCTGCCGAGCCGCGCCTTCGCCGAGCAGTGCTTCATCGCGTTCGAGGCCGACGAGACGCCGGTCTTCCGCCAGTGGCCACTCTTCGAGGACGTGGGCGTGTGGTCCTCGGACGCCTACCATCACGACGCGGCCGACGCCTGGGGCGCGATGCGCGAGATGACGGCCGCGGGCGTCCCCGAGACCGTGCAGGCGAAGATGCTCGGCGGCAACGCGCGGCGGATGTACGGCATCGAGGGCAAGGTGTTCGTCGCCGACGAGCCGGCGCCGCTCGAGCGCCCGGCGTGGTTCCCGAAGGCCGCGGAGCTGGACGCGTGGGCGGAGGTCGAGGCGGACCCGCGGGCCCACGGCATGACGCACTTCGACCTCGCGAAGCTCGACCCCCGCCTCATCATGCAGGCGCTGCGACCCTACTGACGGAGGAGCCGATGAGCGGCGTCATCGACATCGACAGCCACGTCTACGAGCCGGCCGCGGTGTGGGACCGCTTTCTCGACCGCGACTACCGCGTCGCCGCCCGCAGCGCCTTCTGGCACGTCGTCGACGCGCGCGGCCTCGAGACGCTCGTCTTGAACGGCCGCCCGACACGCTCGCTCGTCCGCAGCGGCATCAACCGCCAGGCGTGCTGGCGGCCCGGGCTCGCGCCGGCGGCGATCGGCGCGCTCGACCCCGACGTGCGCCACCCGATCACGCGCGGCGCGCAGGATCCCGCCGCGCGGCTCGCCGACATGGACGCGATGGGCGTCGAGCGCGCGCTCCTCTTCCCGACACTGTTCGCCGAACACTTTCCGCTGATCGAGAGCCCCGACGTCGCCTGGGCGCTCGCGCGCGCGTACAACGACTGGCTCGGCGAGTTCGCCGCCGCCGACCCGCGCCGGCTGCTGCCGGTGGCGGTGCTGCCGCTGCAGAGCCCGAGCCTCGCGGTGCGTGAGCTCGAGCGCGTGGCCGCCAAGGGCTTCCGCGCGGCCTTCGTGCGCCCGGTCTTCTTCCAGGGCCGGATGGCGAACCACCCGAGCTACGATCCCCTGTGGGAGCGGCTCGAGGCGCTCGAGGTGGCCGCGTGCGTGCATCCCTCGCCGGGGAGCACGAACCCCGAATGGAGCGCCACGGGGCCCTTCGTCGAGCGTGTCGCGGTGAACCTCCGCATCGGTCACGACATCGCGGAGGCGGTGGCGCCGTTCATGGACGCGGCGACGTTCCTCACTGCGCTCGCCTTCTACGGGCACATGGAGCGCTGGCCGAAGCTCCGGCTCACGTTCGCGCACGCGGGGGCGTCGTGGGTACCGCTCGCGCTCGAGAAGGCCGAGACCTACCTCTGGCTCTTCTCGGGCATCCGTGACGTGAGCCTCGAGCCCGAGCACGTGTTCTTCGCCCGGCCGTCGCTCGTGAGCTTCGACTCCTGGGAGGCGCCGGTCGGCCGGATGCCCGACGTCTTCGGCGAGGTCGCGGCGTGGGGCTCCCGCTACCCGAACCACGACACGGGCACGGTCGAGGAGGCGCGCGCGATGCTCGTCGAGGCGCGCGTGCCCGAGGCGACGGTGGCCGCGTATCTCGGCGGCAACGCGCGGCGGCACCTGGGGCTGTGAGCGGGCGTCTCGATCAATTCCCGATGCGGACGGCGAGGTAGAAGCTCCCCGCGCCGTCGATCGCCACGGCGGCGGGGCCGGCCGCCTGGTGCGCCGTGTCGAACACGCCGGTGAACGTTCCGCGTACATAGGTGCCGTCGAACGAGGTGACGTGGGCGGTCACGCTGCTCGACTCGACGACCGTGCCGTTCGTGTCGAGCGCGAAGCTCGTGCTCGCGGTCCACTGGTTCTGGGAGACGATCTGACCGAAGCGCCCCGTCCGGATCTCCGTGTACCCCGCAGTGAGGCAGGGCGCATCGAAGGGCGGAACGGGCGGCGAGGTCGCCGAGGCGACGCCGCAGACGAGGGCGACGAGCTTCGGATTGTGCTTCGGCACCTGCCGGCGGCCCACCCGCCGGCACTGCCCCGCGCTGACGATCACCCCTCCGCTCGCGGGGAGGTAGGTCGCCACCACGCAGCGATCGCCGAGGCCAATGCTGGGCGCCTTGAACCGCTTGCCCTTGATCGTGGCGAAGACGCCGAGCCCGCGCGGAGCCCGCGGCCGCTTCTTCGCCATGCCGTTTGACGGCAGCCCCCCGAGGAGCAGGATCGCCGCGAGCGCGCTCACGAATCGTACCGCCATGGTTCCCCCGTCGTGCGAGCCCTCGGGCTGCGGCTCGCGATCAGAGGCTCCGTAGCAGCCCGGCGCCGGCGCGGCAACCGCGATCCGATCCGCAGCGCCGTCACGGCTCGCGCAGCACGTCGAGGACGGCGGCATGCAACGCGCCGTTGGTCGCCACCGCCTCGCCGCCGCGGATCGTGCGCCGCCCGCGCCAGTCGGTGAACCGGCCGCCGGCCTCCTCGACGATCGGCAGCAGCGCCGCGCAGTCCCAGACGTTCATCACCGGGTCGAGCGCCACCTCCGCGCGGCCCGTCGCCACCAGCGCGTAGCCGTAGCAGTCGCCCCACGTGCGCTGCATCCGCGTCGCCGCCGCGAGCCGCGCCCACGCCCCCGAGCGCGCGCGCGCCGCCCGCTCGTCGGTCACCACGACGAGCGCGTCGTCGAGCTGCGCCGCGGCCGAGACTCGACACGGCCGGCCGTTCCACGTGCAGCCCTCGCCGCGGGCGGCGGCGACCGTCTCGCCGAGCGCCGGCAGGTGGATCACGCCGACCGCCGGGTCGCCGTCCACCTCCACGCCGACGAGCGTGCCGTAGAGCGGCACGCCGCGCACGAAGGTCTTGGTCCCGTCGAGCGGGTCGATGATCCAGCGGACGGCCGCCGCGCCGCGCGTCTCGCCCTCCTCCTCGCCGAGCACCCCGTGATCGGGGAAGGCGCGGCCGATCACCTCGCGCATCGCGCGCTCGGCCTCGCGGTCGGCTGCGGTGACGGGCGTGCCGTCCGCCTTCCACTCGACGGCCGTGCCGGCGCCGAAGTGCGCGAGCGTGCGCCGGCCGCCGGCCCGCGCCGCCTCGACCGCGACCGCGAGCAGCTCGCGCAGCGCGGGCGCCGCCATCAGCCGTTGCGCACGAGCGCGCGCAGCACGTAGGGCAGCAGCCCACCGTGGCGCCAGTACTCGACCTCGTCGGGCGTGTCGACCCGCGCCACCGCCTCGAATTCCTTGACCGCCCCGTCGGCCGCGGTCGCGCGCACCCGCACGCGGCGGCGCGGCGCGAGGCCCTCGGCCAGGCCCTCGACGTCGTAGCGCTCGCGCCCGGTGAGCCCGAGCGCCGCGGTGCTCTGGCCGGGCAGGAGCTCGAGCGGCATCACCCCCATGCCGACCAGGTTGCTGCGGTGGATGCGCTCGAAGCTCTCGGCGAGCACCGCGCGCACGCCGAGCAGCAGCGTGCCCTTCGCCGCCCAGTCGCGCGAGGAGCCGGTCCCGTACTCCTTGCCGGCGATCACGAGAAGCGGCACACCCTCGTCGCGGTAGCGTATCGCCGCGTCGTAGATCGTCATGCGCTCGCCGCTCGGCTGGTGCGCGGTCACCCCGCCCTCGACGCCGGGGACGAGCAGGTTGCGTAGCCGGATGTTGGCGAACGTCCCACGCATCATGACCTCGTGGTTGCCGCGCCGTGCGCCGTACGAGTTGAAGTCCGTCGGCTGCACGCCGAGCGACTGGAGGTAGCGGCCGGCGGGGCTATCCGGCTTGATCGACCCCGCGGGCGAGATGTGGTCGGTGGTGATCGAGTCGCCGAGCAGCGCCAGCACCCGCGCGCCGCGGACGTCCGCCGGCGGCTTGGGCTCGCGCTCGACCGCCGCGAAGAACGGCGGCGACTTGATGTACGTCGACTCCGGGTCCCAGGCGTACAGCTCCCCCGAGGGCACGGGCATGGCGCGCCAGCGCTCGTCGCCGTCGAACACGTGCGCGTACTCCTCGCGGAAGGCCGCGGCGCCGACCGCGCCCAGCGCCGCCCGCACCTCCTCGGCGCCCGGCCACACGTCGCGCAGGTAGACCGGCCGGCCGCTCCCGTCGGTGCCGAGCGGGTCGCGCTCCGGATCGAGATCCATCGTACCGGCGAGCGCGTAGGCGACCACGAGCGGCGGCGACGCGAGGTAGTTGGCGCGGGTGAGCGGATTGATCCGCCCCTCGAAGTTACGGTTGCCGGAGAGCACCGCCGCCGCCACGAGGTTGCCGCGCTCGATCGCCGCCGCCACCGGCTCGGGCAGCGGCCCGCTGTTGCCGATGCAGGTCGTGCAGCCGTAGCCGACGAGCGCGAAGCCGAGGGTCTCCAGGTCGGCGAGGAGCCCCGTCTCCGTGAGGTAGCGGGTGACGACCTTCGAGCCCGGGGCGAGGCTCGTCTTCACCCACGGCTTGACGCGCAGCCCGCGCGCGACGGCCTTGCGGGCCAGCAGCCCCGCGCCGAGCATCACCGAGGGGTTGGAGGTGTTCGTGCAGCTCGTGATCGCGGCGATCACCACCGCCCCGTGGCCGAGCGCGCCGCGCTCGCCGCCCATCTCGACGGGGACGCGTGCGTCGGATGCCCCCTTGCCGCCGAGGAAGTCCCCGAGCGCCGCCCGCCACGCGGTCTTGGCGGTGCGCAGCGGCACGCGGTCCTGGGGCCGCTTGGGGCCCGCGAGCGACGGCTCGACCGTCGAGAGGTCGAGCTCGAGCGCGTCGCTGAACACGGGCGCAGGGGTTTGCGGCGTGCGGAAGAGGCCCTGCGCGCGGGCATACGCCTCGACGAGCGCCACCTGCGCCGCGTCGCGGCCGGTGAGCCGCAGGTACGCGAGCGTCTCGTCGTCGATGGGGAAGAAGCCGATCGTCGCACCGTACTCGGGGGCCATGTTGGAGACGGTGGCCCGGTCGGCGAGCGAGAGGCTTGCGAGGCCGGGGCCGTGGAACTCGACGAACTTCCCCACCACGCCCCGCTTGCGCAGCATCTCGGTGACCGTCAGCACGACGTCGGTGGCGGTGGCCCCCGGGGCGAGCGTGCCTTCGAGACGGAAACCCACGACCTGCGGGACGAGCATGACCGTCGGCTGCCCGAGCATCGCCGCCTCGGCCTCGATGCCGCCCACGCCCCAGCCGACCACGCCGAGCCCGTTCACCATCGTCGTGTGCGAGTCGGTGCCGAGCACCGTGTCGGGGAAGGCCTCGGCGCGCCCGTCGCGCGAGCGCCGGCAGACCACCCGTGCCAGGTACTCGAGGTTCACCTGGTGCACGATGCCCGTATCGGGCGGGACGACATGGAAGTTCCGGAAGGCCTGCTGTCCCCAGCGGAGAAAGGCGTAGCGCTCGCGGTTGCGCTCGAACTCGCGCTCGACGTTGGTGCGGAACGCGGCCCGCGTGCCGAAGGCGTCCACCTGCACGGAGTGGTCGATGACCAGGTCGGCGGGCTCGAGCGGGTTGATCCGCGCGGGGTCGCCGCCGAGCCGGCGCATGGCGTCGCGCATCGCGGCGAGGTCGACGACCGCCGGCACGCCGGTGAAGTCCTGGAGGAGCACGCGCGCGGGCATGAAGGGGATCTCGCGGTCGGGCGCGCGTTTCGGATCCCACGCGAGCAGCGCCTCGACGTGCTCACGCGTGACCGTGCGGCCGTCCTCGTGCCGGAGCACGTTCTCGAGCAGGACTTTGAGGGAGAACGGCAACCGTGCCGCGCGCTCGCCGAGGGCGGTGAGGCGATGGATGGCCACCTCCGCGCCGCCCACGGCGAGCGTGCCGCGGGTCCCGTAGCTGTCCGTGTGCGCCGCCATGTCCGCGACCATATACCCGCCGCGCCGACGGTGAAAAACCCCTGGCGCCGGCGACGTCGGCTGCGGTAGACGTACGCCCCATGCGGATACTCCTCGCCGCCATGCTCGTGGCTGGCGCGTGGGTTTCGGCGCGGGCGGGCACGCCTGCACCTGGCTTCACCGACACCCCGTACGTCACCGGGCTCTCCAACCCGACCGCGATCGCCTTCCTGCCCGACGGGCGGCTGCTCGTCGCCGAGAAGGGCGGATTCGGCGGCGCGGCCGACGCGGCGCTCAAGCTCTTCGCCGCGGGCAGCACGACCACGCTGGTCACGATCCCGGTGTGCACCGACGCCGAGATGGGGCTCCTCGGGATCGCCATCGACCCGGCCTTCGCCGCCAACGGCTTCGTCTACCTCTATCGCTCGGCGGCCGGCGCGGGCGGCTGCGGGACGCCGACCGGCCGCTTCAACCAGGTGGTCCGGGTCACGATGGCGGGCGGCAGCGTCGACCCTGCTTCCCTAACGGTCCTCCTCGACGGCATCCGCACGGACAACGGCAACCACGACGGCGGCGTGCTGCGCATCGGTCCCGATGGCCTGCTCTACGTGGGCGTCGGCGACACGGGGCTCGGCGACAACCAGGGCGGGCCGGGGTCGTCCACCAACCCGTACGCACAGGACCTCGGCTCTCTCAACGGGAAGATCCTGCGCCTCGGCCTCGACGGGAGCGTCCCCGCCGACAACCCCTTCGTCGGCACCGCGGGCGCGCGTGGCGAGATCTTCGCCTACGGGTTCCGCAACCCGTTTCGCATGAGCTTCGACGGCGCCACCGGGAGGCTCTGGGTGGGGGACGTCGGCGACGAGACCGTCGAGGAGATCGACCTCGTGCACGCCGGGGGCAACTACGCCTGGCCCCGCTGCGAGGGGACGCTGCCGCACGGCTGCGAGCAGCCGGGCGACGTCCATCCGATCTTCACCTACCTGCACTCGGGCTCGGGCTCCCTCGGCGAGTGCGTGATCGGCGGCACGTTCGCCGGCAGCGCCTTCGGCGCGCTCGCGGGCGACTACGTGTTCGGCGACTGCGTCTCGAGCGCCGTCTACCACGTGGCGCCGAACGCCGCGCGCGACGGGCTCGCCGCGGCGCCAGCCACCGTGGCGACCAACGCGAGCACGCCCGCGGACTTCGTCACCGGGCCCGACGGCGCCGTGTACTACGTGTCGGTCGGCGGCGGCGAGGTCCGCCGGCTCGCGGCCGCGCCCGCCGGCGGCGACCAGCCGCTCGGCGGCAGGACGCTCGCGCTGCGCGCGGGCAGCACGCCGGCGCGCGCGACGCTCGCGGTCCTCTCGGCGAGCGGCGGCGTAACGCTCGGCGGGCCCGGCGACGACCCCACCGTCGCGGGCGGGTCGCTGCGCGTGCGCGGCGCGACCTTCGACGTCACCTACCCGCTGCCCGCCGCGAACTGGACGCTCCTCGGCAAGCCGGGCCAGGGCAAGGGCTTCAAGTACAAGGACGCGACGCTGGCGGCGGGCCCGGTCAAGACCGCGCAGGTGAAGACCGGCACGCTCGTGAAGGCGTCGGGCAAGGGCACGGGCCTGGTCCAGCCGCTCGGCGCCGATCCGAGCCCGGTCGACGTCGTGCTCACGATCGGCGCGCGCCGCTACTGCATGGAGTTCGGCGGCACGACCGCGTTCAAGGCCGGGAAGACCTTCACCGCCAAGCAGGCGCCGGCGCCCACCGCCTGCCCGTAGCTACGCGAGGCCGAAGAAGCTGCGCACGCGCTGGCGCAGCGTGCCGGCGGCTGCGGCGGCCGCGAGCGCGCGCGCCTCGCGGGAGAGGCCGCGCCGCTCGCCCTCGTTCTCGCTCTGCCGCCGCGCGAGGATCGCCGCCATCTCCTCGGCGAGCCGGGGATGCCCCTCGAGGAGCGCGCGCACCGTGGAGTGGTCGACGACGTAGGCGGTCACATCGGACTTGGCAACGCAGGTCGCCTCGCGGGGCGCCCCGGTCATGAGCGACATCTCGCCGAGGACGTCGCCCGGGCCGAGGGTGGCGACCTCGCGGGTGATCCCGTCGACCGTGAGCGAGACGCCGACCCGCCCGCGGTGGAGCACGTAGAGCGAGCCGCCCGGGTCGCCTTGACGGATGAGCACCTCCCCGGCCGCGAAGCGCACCCGCCGCATCGCCTCGCCGAGGCGGGCGCGGTCGTCGCCGTCGAGCGGCGAGAAGAGCTCCACGCACGCGAGCGCCGCCGTCCGCCGGGCCCGGCGGCGCTCGCCCGCGCTGGCGCGGTCCGCGGCCGCCGGGGTGACGAGCGTGCGGATGGGGAACGGGATCTCGAGGCGCTCACGCCGCGCGGCGTACCACACGCGCGTGCGCACCGTGTCGCCGATCTCGTCCTCGCGGCGCAGGTCGTCGATCCAGTAGCGCAGCGCGTAGGTGATCGCGCTGTCGCCGAACTCGCGCACGACGCAGTCGTGCGGCAGATCCTCCCGCACCCCGGGCGTGCCGCGCAGGCTCTCGACCAGCACCCGCTTCACCTCGTTCGGCGGATGGCGGTAGTGGAATCCGACGGTGAGCGTCACGCGGTGCGCGGGCCGCGGCCGGGAGAAGTTGAGGACCTTGCTGCTCACCAGCTCGCCGTTGGGCACGATGACGACGTCGCCGTCGCGGGTGAGCACCGACGTCGAGCGCCAGCGGATCTCGAGTATCTGCCCGACGCGGTCGTCGACGCGGATCCAATCGCCGGCCTGGAGCGTCCGGTCGAGCTGGAGGGCGAGGCCGGCGAAGACGTTGGCGATCGTCGCCTGGAGCGCGAGGCCGACCACCGCGGTGACCACCGCCGAGGTGGTCACCAGCGAGAAGAGGTCGACGCCGGCGCGCCGCAAGACCGCGAGCAGCACGAAGAAGACCGCCGCCGCCTGGGCGAGGTCGCGCAGGATCGAGGGCACCCGGACGCGCGTGCGGGCCAGCGCCAGGTCGAAGCCGAGCGTCCACGCCAGGTCGACGACCCCGACCGCGAGCGCGGCGTCGGCGACGAGGTCGAGCGGGCGGCGCGCCGGGCTCGCGCCCGCCACCATTCCCGCGAGCCGCAGCGCGAGCGACGCCGCGAGCAGCCACAGCGCCACGCCGCCGCGGCGCGGCTCCTCGGCCGCCGCGAGCCGCCGCGCGAGCGTCGCGACGGCGAGCAGCACGAGCGTCGCCAGCGACACCCGGTGGACGAGGACGTCCCCGGCGAGCACGCGCCAGTCCATCACGATCCCCCTGCCAGGCCGGGGCCCACCTACCACGACGGGGCGGACGCAAGCCAGGGTCGGCCCGCCGTCGCCTTGCCGTCCCCCCGCGGGTGTGCGATGAGCCGCCGAGAATTGCCGTGGCCCCTCCCGAGGACGAGAGCCTCAATCGCCGCCTGAGCGCGGTCCTGCTCGCCGACATGACCGGATACAGCCGGCTCATGGGCGAGAGCGAGGCGGAGGCGATCGCCGGGCTCGGCCTGGTGCGCGACGTGTTCCGCGAGGTCGTCCCGCAGCGCAACGGGACGCTCGAGGTCTTCGTCGGCGACTGCTTCGTGGCGCTCTTCCACAGCGCGGTCGAGGCGGTGGAGGCGGCGGTCGACATCCAGACGCGGCTCGCGGCGCTCTCGCAGGGCCGGCAGAAGGCGCTGCGCATCCGCATCGGCATCCACCTGGGCGAGGTCGTGCGCACCGAAGCCGGCCTCTTCGGCGACAGCATCAACATCGCGTCGCGCATCCAGGCCGAGGCGCAGCCCGGCGGCATCACGGTGTCGGCCGACGTCTATCGCGCGGTCAAGAGCCGCTTGAAGCTCCCCTTCCGCGACGTCGGCCGCCGCCAGCTCAAGAACATCCACGACCCGGTCCACCTCTACGAGGTGCGCGCCGCCGAGTGGCGTCCCGACGAGGCCGCGGCCGCCGAGCGCGCGCCGGCGTCCCCGCGGCGCCGGCTCCCGCGCTGGGCGCTCCCGACGGCGGCGGCCGCGGCGCTCGTCGCCGTCGGGCTCGGCTGGCTCGCGCTGCACCGGCCGCCGGCGGCGACCCCCACGGGGGGCGACGCCCGTGCGCCGGCGATCCCCAAGCCGACCGGCCCGGTGGTCCTCGGCGTGATGGAGATCCACCCTCGCGGCGACGTGCCCGGCTGGGTCTGTGACTTCACCCGCGACGGCCTCAACACGGTGCTCAGCAAGTTCGGCGACCTGCGCGTGTACTCCAAGCAGAAGATCGACTTCCTGCGCGAGAAGCGCGGGCTGAGCGAGATCGAGGCGGCCGAGCAGCTCGGGATCAGCAAGATGATCTCGGGCACGATCTCGGAGAGCAACGCGAAGATGACCCTCGAGGTACAGGTGGTCGACATCAAGACCGGCCTCCTCGAGGCGTCCGACGACGTCCCGGGCAGCGAGAAGCAGCTCGTCGAGATGCAGAACCAGGCCGCGCTTCACGTCGCGCGCGCGCTCGGTGTGAGCACGCCCGCCGAGGCCAAGCAGGTTCTCGCGATGCGCAGCAACGACCAGCTCGACGACTACAAGCTGCTCACCGAGACCATGGGCGGCTTCACCGACGACGCCGCCGCGCCGAGCCCGCCCAAGCCGAAGGGACCGGGCGCGTGGAACCTGCTCGGGCCCGCCCCGGCGTTCGCCGAGCCCGCGGGCGACGAGGCCGCGGTACGCGAGCTGCTCGAGCGCTACCGCACGGCGCTCGAGGGGAAGGACATGAACAAGCTCGCCGCCGTCTACGTGTCGCTGCCCGACCCGATGCGCGGCGCCCTGGAGCGCTACTTCCAGAACGCACAGGATCTGAAGGTCCAGTTCTCGAACTTCGACATTTTGGTGGAGGGCAACGAGGCGCTGGCGACCTTCACGCGCAGCGACGACTTCAAGGACGCGCAGACGGGCAAGCCCGTGCACCTCGAGATGCGGGTGAGCAGCATCGTCGCCAAGCAGGACGACGGCTGGAGGATCCGCGGCATGAAGAAGCCGTCGTGACCGGCCGCGGGCTCGCGGCCGTCCTGCTCGCGACCTGGGCGTTGGCCGCGCCGCGACGCGCGCACGCCTCGCTCGCCGGCGAGCTGCACCAGTTCATCGCCGACCGGACGCTGTTCATCTTCCGCAGCGTGCCGGTCGCCGAGCCGCTCACCGAGATCGTCGAGCGCCAGGCGCTGCGCGGCATCGAGTTCCCCGCGACCTCGACGGCGCCGGGCTTCACCTACACGTTCAACCCCGAGTTCGGCACCTTCGAGCGCAGCTCGGGCTCGCTCGGGCCCGAGTTCGCCGAGCGCGCGGACACCGTCGGCCGCGGCCGCCTCTCGCTCGGCGCCTCCTATCTCTACGCGGACCTGACCGACGAGGACGGGACGAATTTCGGCCGAAAGATCGTGTTCGGCGTGCAGGGCAACGTGGGCGGCGTCCCCGCGGCCTCCGCCTTCGTCGGCCGCGCCTTCTCCCTGGTCACCAACCTGGTCTCGTTCTCCGGCACGTACGGCCTCACCGACCGCTGGGACGTGAACGCGCTCCTCCCGCTGGCCGACACCGCGCTCCACCTAAGCGGGATCGCCGGCGGCGCCGTGGGCCGGGCGGCGAACCTCGCCGTCGCGCCGGCGTCCTTCGACGGTCGGGCGTTCGGCGTCGGCGACGTCCTGCTGCGCAGCAAGTACCGGCTGCGGGACGCGGGCGTGCAGCTCGCGGGCGAGATCGAGCTGCGGCTCCCCACCGGCAACGAGCGCGACTTCCAGGGGCTCGGGGTGTTCACGTTCTCGCCGCTGCTGGTGGCGACGCGGACGTGGGGACGGCAGGAGGTGCACGTGAACGTCGGCACCGAGATCGCCCCCACCGATCTCGACCGCTCGAGCGCGCGCTACGCCGTGGGCGCGGTGCTCTCGCCGATCGATCGGCTCGCCTTCCTCCTGGACGTGCTCGGCAGCTCGACCTTCGTCAGCGACAACTTCTCCATTCCAACCGCCGGCAAGATCGTCCCCGTCATTCTGCCCACGGACTTCGTGAAGGCGGTCCGCCCGGGCGAGATCATCGCCTACGTGCCCCGCGCCGACCTCGTGAACTTCTCGCTCGGCACCAAGCTCAACCTCTTCGGCACCTTCGTGGCGTTCGCCGACGTGATCCTGCCGATCACGAGCGACGGGCTACGCGCCAGCGTGATCCCCGCGGGCGGGATCGAGTACACGTTCTAACCCGTCCTAGCGCTGGAGCGTCGTCGTCACCTGCTGGACCAGGCTCTGCCCCGGCGCGCCCGACTTCCCCGACTTGCTCGTGAGCTGCTGCTGGATCGTGACGGCGAGCATGCCGTTGCGCTTGAGCAGCTTCTTGCCCGTCGAGTTGAGCTGGAGGCTGACCTTGCGCTGGCTGCGGCGGCCGCGCCACTTCTTGTGCACGCGGGCGGTGACCTGGACGAGCCCGGGCGGGGGGGCGAGCGCGCCGCGCACGCTGCCGTCGGCGAAGCCCACGGCGTCGAAGGTGCGTGTCACCCCCTGCTCCGCCGGGGGCAGCACGATCGAGAGCGGGATCGCGGCGCCGCCGACGTGCTTGACCTTCACCATGGACGGCACGCTGAACTGCGCGCCGCACGTCGGCCCGCCGCCGGTGACGAGCGTGCAGCTCGTCGTGCAGCAGGATGCCGCCGTGCCGTTGGCCGCCCCGTCGTCGCACTGCTCGCCCGGGTCGATCGTCCCGTTGCCGCACGTGGCGCCGGCGCCGGGCACGAAGCGCAGGAGCGCGAACCCGCAGGTCCCGCCGCCGCACGAGGTCCCCGCCACCACCGGCTTGCCGCTCGCCTGGAGGACCATCGACGCGCCCTTGTTGAACGGCGGCTGGAGGCTCACTCCGCCCCCGGAGAGCGCGCCGCCCGCCCCGAACGTCGGGTCGAGCGCGCCCGTCGTGTCGTAGCGCAGCAGCGTCACGCCGCCCACGCCGCCGAAGGTCGCCACCAGAAGCTTGCCGTCCGGCTGGAGGGCCACGCCGGGGACGAAGCCGACGAAGCTCGTGAGCGAGGTCTCCACCTGCCCGCCGGTGCCGAAGCTCGGGTCGAGCGAGCCGTTGCCCAGGTAGCGGGCCACGAGCAGCTCGGTGACGACGTTGCTTCCGACGGCGAGCAGCCGCCCGTCGGAGAGCGGCACCACGGCCGTGCCGATCACGGCGGTCGTCCCGGGGAAGCCGGTGGTCACGGTGCCCCCGCCGAACTGCGGATCGAGGGCGCCGCCCGCCGTGAGGTGCGAGACCACGAAGTGCTGCGCCTGGGAATCGAAGCTACCCACGAAGATGCTGTCGTCGCCGCCGCGCACGGCGATGCCCACGAAGAAGGCCGCGGCATCGCCCAGGCTCGCGCTCAGGCCGCCGCTCCCGAAGCTCGCATCGGGGCTCCCGTCCGTGCCGTAGCGCGCGACCACGTCGCTCGAGCCGCTCGTGGTCACGGCGACGATCTTGCCGTCGGACTGGAGCGCGAGAGCGAAGGCGCCGGAGGGCGCGTTCGGGTCCACCGCCACGCCCCCGTTCCCGAAGCTCTGATCGAGGCTGCCGTCGGCGAAGCCGAAGCGCACGAGCAACCCGCCGCTGGCGGGTCCACCGGCCGTGAGCCCGCCGACCACGATCGCGCCGTCGGTCTGCGCCACCGCGTCGAAGACCAGCGCCACGTTGGGCACCTGGGCGGGATCGGTGACCACGATCCCGCCGCTCCCGAAGCTCGGATCGAGGGCTCCGTCGACCGTGTAGCGGGCGAGCACGATCTGCTCCATGAGCCCGCTCCCGATCGTCCCCACCACGACCAGGCGGCCGTCGGGCTCTTGGACGAGCTTGCTCGCCTGCACGGAGCCCTGGGCGACCGTCGTGGTGACGATCCCGCCCGTCCCGAAGCTCGGGTCGAGCCCGGCCGCCGCCGCGGCGAGCGGCGCGCCCAGCACCAGCACGAGCGCCCCCAACGGGCCTAGAGACGCGGCGATCCTCCGATGTCCCACGAGAGCCTCCTTCGAGCGTCGTTCGGTCAGGCCAGCGGCTTCGCCGCGAAGCCCGCTTGCAGCGCGCGGGCGCGCTCGGGCTCGGGCACCAGCTCGCTGTGGCAGGGCATCATCCGCGCCCGGCGGCGGAGCAGCTCGCGCCCGGCGTCGCCCGGGCCGGGGCTTGGCTGCGCCGCCCGCGCCGGCTGGAAGTCCGGGTCCTTGCCGCTGGCGAACGCGGCGATCTCCTTCGAGATGCGCATGCTGCACCAGTCGTGGCCGCACATCGCGCAGAACTCGGTGTCGACCTCGAGGTCCTCGTCGTGCAGCGCGCGGGCGCTCTCGCCGTCGAACGCCAGCTCGAACTGGCGCGGCCAGTTGAGCGCCGCACGGGCGCGCGAGAGGTCGTCGTCCCAGCGCCGCGCGCCGGCGATCCCGCGAGCGACGTCGCCGGCGTGGGCGGCGATCTTGTAGGCGATGCAGCCGGCGCGCACGTCGTCCGCGCGGGGAAGCCCGACGTGCTCCTTCGGCGTCACGTAGCAGAGCATCGCCGCCCCGTATCGCGCGGCCTCCGCGGCGCCGATGGCGCTCGTGATGTGGTCGTAGCCCGGGAAGACGTCGGTCACGAGCGGCCCCAGCACGTAGAACGGCGCGTCGTCGCACACTTCCTGCTCGAGGCGCATGTTCCAGCCGATCTGGTCGAGGGGCACGTGGCCCGGGCCCTCGACCATCACCTGCACGCCCGCCGCGCGCGCGCGCTGGACCAGCTCGCCGAGCGTGCGCAGCTCGGCGAGCTGCGCCGCGTCGCTCGCGTCGGCGAGGCAGCCGGGCCGCAGCCCGTCGCCGAGGGAGTAGGTCACGTCGTACTCGCGCATGATCGCGCTGATCTCGTCGAACAGCTCGTACATCGGGTTCTGCCGGCCGTGATGGATCATCCACTTGGCGAGCAGCGCGCCGCCGCGCGAGACGATGCCGGTCACCCGGCCGGCGACCAGCGGCAGGTGCTCGCGCAGCACGCCGGCGTGGATCGTGAAGTAATCGACGCCCTGGCGCGCCTGGCGCTCGATCTCCGCCAGGATCACGTCGTGGGTGAGGTCCTCGATGCGCCGCCCGACGATCATGCCGTAGATCGGCACCGTGCCGATGGGGATCGTCGCGTGGTCGATGATCGCCTGCCGGCACCCCGCGAGGTCGCCGCCGGTCGAGAGGTCCATCAGCGTGTCCGCGCCGTAGCGTTGCGCCCATTCGAGCTTCTCGACCTCGGCGCCCGTGTCGCTCGCCACCGGCGAGGCGCCGATGTTCGCGTTGATCTTGGTGGTGACCATGCGCCCGATGCCGGTGGGATCGAGGCGCCTGGGCGCACGCTCGCCGCGCAGCACGGCCGTGTCGCGGATCGCCGCCCGGCGCTGGCTCACGGTCTGGTTCACCCAGTACGCGGCCTCGGGCGGCGCGCCCGGATGGCCGACGCCCGCCGGCGGATACGCACGTTCCTCCACCGGCGCCGCGGGCTCCTGCCCGCCGCTGCCCGCCAGGTGGCGGCGGTTGGCGGGGATCACGAGGCGCCCGCGCGCCACCTCGTCGCGGACGAACGCCGCGGTGACGCCCTCGCGGCTCGCCACGCGCCGCATCTCGGGGGTGATCGTGCCCTGCCGGGCCGCCTCGAGCTGAGTCATCGCGCTCGAACCATATCCCGAGGGCCGGCGTGGTCAAGGCGGCCGAGCGGTCGGGCCGGGACGGGCACGCCCGTCCCGGCCCTTCGTCCTAGAAGTCCTCGCCGTGGGGCATCGACGGCGTGGCCTGCTGCTTCTTCTCCTCGGGCTTTTCGGCCACCATCGCCTCGGTGGTGAGCAGCAGCCCGGCGACCGAGCCCGCGTTCTGCAGCGCCGTGCGCACCACCTTCGTCGGGTCGATGATACCCGCCTTCAGGAGATCCTCGTACTCCTCCCTGGCGGCGTTGAAGCCGAACGCGCCCTTGCCGTTCTTCACCTTCTCGATCACCACCGAGCCGTCCGCGCCGGCGTTGCGGGCGATCCAGCGCAGCGGCTCCTCGATCGCCCGATGGACGATGCGCACGCCCGCCTGCTCCGCCTCGTCGTGGACCTTGAGGGCGTCGAGGGCTTGCTGCGCCCGCAGCAGCGCCACGCCGCCGCCGGGCACGATGCCCTCCTCGACCGCCGCCCGGGTCGCGTGCATGGCGTCCTCGACCCGCGCCTTCTTCTCCTTCATCTCGACCTCGGTGGCCGCGCCCACCCGGATCACCGCCACGCCCCCGACCAGCTTGGCGAGCCGCTCCTGGAGCTTCTCGCGGTCGTAGTCCGAGGTCGTCTCCTCGATCTGCGCCCGGATCTGCTTGATGCGCCCCTCGATGTCGGCCTTCTTCCCCGCGCCGTCGATGATCGTCGTGTTGTCCTTGTCGACCACGATCCGCTTGGCCCGGCCGAGGTCCTTGAGCCCCACGTTCTCGAGCTTGAGGCCGAGTTCCTCGGCGATCATGCGCCCGCCGGTGAGGATCGCGATGTCCTCGAGCATCGCCTTGCGGCGGTCGCCGAAGCCCGGCGCCTTCACCGCACAGCAGCTGAACGTGCCCCGGATCTTGTTGACGACGAGAGTCGCGAGCGCCTCGCCCTCGACCTCCTCGGCGATCAGCAGCAGCGGCTTCCCGCCGCGGGCGACCTGCTCGAGCAGGGGCAGCAGGTCCTTCATCGAGGAGATCTTCTTCTCGTGGATGAGGACGTAGGCGTCCTCGAGCACCGCCTCCATCCGGTCGGGATCGGTGACGAAGTAGGGGCTCGAGTAGCCGCGGTCGAACTGCATGCCCTCGACCACGTCGAGCTGGGTCTCGAGGCTCTTCGCCTCCTCGACCGTGATGACCCCCTCCTTGCCGACCTTCTCCATCGCCTCGGCGATCATGTCGCCGATGGCGCGGTCGCCGTTGGCCGAGACGGTGCCGACCTGCGCGATCTCGTCCTTGCCCTTGGTCGACTTGGACAGCTTCTTGAGCTCCTCGATCACCGCCCCGACGGCCCGGTCGATCCCGCGCTTGAGGCTCATCGGGTCGTGGCCCGCCGCGACCAGCTTCGCGCCCTCGGTGAACAGCGCGCGGCTGAGCACGGTGGCGGTGGTCGTGCCGTCTCCGGCGACGTCCGAGGTCTTCGAGGCGACCTCCTTCACCATCTGCGCGCCCATGTTCTCGAACTTGTCGGCGAGCTCGATCTCCTTGGCGACCGTCACGCCGTCCTTGGTGATCGTGGGTGCGCCCCAGGACTTCTCGAGCACCACGTTGCGGCCGCGCGGACCGAGCGTCACGGTCACCGCGTCGGCGAGGATGTTGACGCCCTTGAGCACCTTGGCGCGGGCGTCCTCGCTGAACCGTACCATCTTCGCTGGCATTGGCCTCTTCCTCCTCAGCCTTCGACGATGCCGAGGATGTCCTCCTCGCGCAGGATGAGATGCTCCTCACCGTCGAGCTTGATCTCGCTGCCGGCGTACTTGCCGAACAGGATCCGGTCGCCGGCCTTCACGTCCGGCGGAATCACCTTGCCGTCCTCGCGCCGCCCGGCGCCCACGGCCACCACCTTCCCCTCCTGCGGCTTCTCCTTGGCCGTGTCGGGGATGATGATGCCGCCGGCGCTGCGCTGCTCTTGCTCTTCGAGGCGCTTCACGATCACCCGATCGTGCAGCGGGCGAATCTTCACCGCCATGGGCAGAACCTCCTCGCGAATGCCCGGACGCCGCTGCCCGCAGCCCCGGGGCTCCAATTTCTCAGTGGCGGCGGAAACGTATGCTTGCGCGAGAGGCAGTCAAGAGGGTGTGCGGTGCGGGAGAAAAAAAAGAGAGCGCGGAGCGGGTGGCTACGGGGGAAGAGCCTTTCCACGCTCCGCGCTCTCCCGAGTGCGAGGCGCCGACCCTCGAGGGGCCGGCAGCCCCATCCTCGCACCCGGAAGCCTCACGACTTCGAGAAGACGAGGCAGCAAGGCCGGTGCCAGCCATCCCCCGCGTCAGACCAAGGGTTTTTTCCCGGGCGCTCCCCTCGTTTGAGGCAGGGAGCCCCGCCTGGTGCGGCAATCCGCCTCGGTCAGGCCTGGGCAGCCGGTGGCCCGGCCAGCAGCCGCTCGACCGCGCCGAGCAGCGCCTCGACCTTGAACGGCTTCGGCAGGAGCGGGACCCCGAGCGCCCGGGCCTTCGCCCGCGTCGACTGATCCGGGAAGGCCGCGATGAGCAGCGCCGGCAGCTCCGGCCGCGCGCGCCGCAGGCAGGCGATCAGCGCCATGCCCTGGATGCCCGGCATGCACTCGTCGGAAACCACCAGCCGATAGCTCCGCTCGGCGACCCGGCGGCCGGCGACGACGGGGTCGCACACCGCCTCGACCCGATATCCAGCGCCCCGGAGCGCGGCGGCCACCGCCTCGCAGCAGGCCGGGTCGTCATCGACGACGAGGATCGGATCGGACCCCACGAGCTGGGGTCGGAGCAATTGGAGTGCCATGCCGCTCAGCCGGAGCCGTCCGGCCGGCGGTGGCCGGATGCCGCGTCAGCCTGGCAGTGCGCCGCGGGGCGCGAGCCCGTAGCGCTGGAGCATGCGGTAGAGGGACCGACGGTCGACGCCGAGCACGCCCGCCGCGCGGCTCACGTTGCCACCGTTCTCCTCGAGGACCCGCTGGATGTAGCGGCGCTTGAGCTCCTGGAGCGTCGGCCGATCGCCTGCGATGTCGTCGCTGCTCGCAGGGCCGGGCGCCCGCAGCTCGGCGGGCAGGTCCTCGGTCCCGAGCACCTCGTGCTGGGCGAGCGCCACGCTGCGCTCGAGCACGTGAGCGAGCTCGCGCACGTTGCCCGGCCAGTGGTAGCCGCAGAGCAGCTCGAGGGCCGCCTCGGAAACGCCGGTCACGTGCTTGCTGCACTGGCGGGCGGCGCGGCGCACCAGGTGCTCGACCAGCAGCGGAATGTCGTCGCGGCGCTCGCGCAGCGGCGGCAGCTCGATGGTGACCACCTTGAGGCGGTAGAAGAGATCCTCGCGGAAGCGGCCATCGGCCACGGCCTTGCCGAGGTCGCGGTTCGTCGCCGCGAGCACGCGCACGTCCACCGACCGCCACTGCGTCCCGCCGACGGGCCGCACCTGGTGCTCCTGGAGCACGCGCAGGAGCTTCGACTGGAGCGCCGGGGTGATCTCGCCGATCTCGTCGAGGAAGATGGTCCCGCCGTCGGCCTCGGCGAACAGCCCCGTGCGGTCGCCGACCGCTCCGGTGAAAGCCCCGCGCACGTGCCCGAACAGCTCGCTCTCGAGCAGCGTTTCGGTGAGCGCGGCGCAGTCGACGGCGACGAACGGCCGCCCGCGCCGCGGGCTGTGGCGGTGGATCGCGCGCGCCACCAGCTCCTTGCCCGTGCCGCTCTCGCCGAGGATGAGCACCGTGCTCGGGCCGGGCGCCGCGCGCGCGATGGTCTTGTACACCTCGACCATCGCCGGCGTGCGCCCGACGAGCCCTCCCAGCTCCTCCTCCTCGCCCCGCGGCAGCGCCGCCTGCGCGACCGTCTGCCGCTCGAGCGCGCGGCGCACCGTCGCGCTGATCTCCTCGAGGTTCATCGGTTTGCTCACGTAGTCGACCGCGCCCGAGGCGAAGGCCTGCACCGCCGTGTCGATCGAGCCGAAGGCGGTCATCACGATGATCGGCAGATCGGCGCACCGCTCGCGCAGGTTGCGCAGCAGCTCGAGCCCGCCCATCTCGGGCATGCGCACATCGATGATCGCGAGGTCGACCGGCTGCGACGCGACCCGCGCGAGCGCCTGCCGGGGGTCGGTGCAGCTCACCACCTCGGCCTGGTCCCGGCGCAGGACCTCGGCCAGGAGCCGGCAGGTCACGGCGTCGTCGTCGACGACCAGGATCCGGGGCATCAGACCTCCAGCGGCAGGTGCACCCGCATCGTGGTCCCCTGCTGCGGCGCGCTCTCGACCACGAGGTCGCCGCCGTGCGCCCGCACGATGTGGTCGACGATCACGAGCCCGATGCCGGTGCCCCGCCCCGGCGCCTTGGTCGTGTAGAACGGCTCGAAGGCGTGCCGTAGCTCGTCGGCGGACATGCCGTGGCCGCTGTCCGCCACCGCCAGCTCGAGCCGCCGCCCGCCCTTGCCATTGCCCGGCACCACCGCGGCCGACACGCGGATCGTGCCCGCGCCGTCGATGGCGTCGATGGCGTTGGTGAGCAGGTTGAGCAGCACCTGGCGCAGCGCGACCACGTCGCCGGGCACCGGCGGCAGGTCGGGCGGGACCTCGCTGCGCGCAACGACGCCGTGCGTGGCGAGGGAAGTCGAGACCAGGGAGAGGGCCTCGGTCACCAGCGGCGCGACCGCCACCGGCTTGCGCACCAGCTCGCGGTCGCGGGTGCGGTCGAGGACGCTGCGGATGGTCTCGATCATGCGCTGCACTTGGGACTCGACGATGGCGAGCTTCTCGGCCTGCGCCGGCGTCGGCTGCTCGCGGCGCAGGAGCTGGGTGAAGCCGAGCACGGAGTTGAGCGGCGTGCCGAGCTCGTGGGCGATCGTGGCCGCCATCTGGCCGAGGGTCGCCAGCCGCTCGCCGCGGGCGATCTCGAGCTGCGCCTGCCAGAGCTGCTGGTTCGCCGCCCGCAGCTCGCGGTTGCGCTGGGCGAGGTCCTGCGTGGCCTGACGCACCCGGGCCTCGAGGCCCGCGGTCAGATCCTCGATGCGCGAGAGCATGCGGTTGAAGCTGTCGGCGAGGAAGCCGAGCTCGCCGCCGCCGGCCGCGCCGACCCGCGCGCCGAGCTCACCGCGCTCGGCGCGCTCCATGCCGTCGACGAGCGCAGCGACCGGGCGCGCGACGCGGCGCTCGAGGAAGAGCGCGAGCACGAGGGTGAGCAGCACGATCGCGAAGACGAGCGCCACGCCGTCGACGAAGCGGATGCGGCGCTTGAGGCCGACCACCTCCGCCAGCGACAGCTCGACCTGCGCCGCGCCGACGACCCGCCCGCCGCTGCGGATCGGCACGGCCATGCGCCAGCGGGGCGTGGCGCCGCTCTGCACGTCGGTGGCGATCATCGGCGCCCCCGCGACCAAGCGCATGACCTCCGCCGGCGCGGGCCGCCCTTCGGTGAGCCGCCCCGGGTCGCGCGTGGTCATGACCGGCTCCGCCCCGCCGTCGGGCGTGACCCGGAAGATGTCGATCGCGGCGATCTCCCGGTGACCGCGCACGAGCATGAGGACCTGCTTGCGCATGCGGATCATGTCGCCGCGCTCCCACGCGGAGTCGAGGGCCCGCAGCGCGAGCCGTGCGCGCTCCTGCATGTCCTGCTCGAGGGCGCGCTCGGTGAGCCGCGTGTCGAGCCACTGCGAGATCGCGAGCACGGTCACGACGGTGAGGACGACGATGGCGAGCAGCTGGAAGCGGAGGCTACGGTGCACGGTGCTGCTTGCTCGGCCCCGAGGGACGATGCGGCTGGGGATGCCCGCCCGTCCTGCCCTGGAGCGCCTGCTGCATCTGCTCGGCCTGGTTCTCGAGGTCGCCCGCGCGCGACTCGAGCGCGTCCGCCCGGTCGTCGAGGTCCTGCGCCAGCGCGCCCTTGCCGAGCCCGCGCAGCTCGTCCGCCCGATCGCGCAGCGCGTCCGCCCGCGAGCGCAGGCGCTGCGAGATGTCGAGCAGCTCCTCGACCTTCGCCTGCTCCGCCGACGCCCCCTGGCCGCCACGCTGCGGAAACGAACGGCCCGTGCCGGCGTCGCCCGCAGAGGGCGTCACCTGGACGAGCGCCGCGAGCGCCAGGAATGACCAGCGCGCAACCGACATGGGAACCGCGCACGCCCCGCCGGGACGGCGTGAGCGTGACTCTACCGGCGGCCCTCGCCGCTGACAAGCGCGCCGGCCCGAGCGGCGGCGCCCCCCGGCCGCCGCGACCGCAGCTAGTACAGCCCGGGGACGAAGCGCCAGCGGACCGCGGCGACGTAGTCGCGGTAGGCCGGGTCGCGCGCGAGGAAGCGCTCCTCGACGCCCGCGCGCACGGCGAGCGCGAGCGTCGTGGCGAGCACGACGAGCGCGTTGCGCAGGCTCGGGTACGACACGAGGTAGCCGAGGTAGCTCACGGTCTCGCCCGCATAGAGGGGATGGCGAACGCCGCGGTAGAGCCCGCCCGCGCGCACGCCGCGGTCGGCCGCGACGACGCCGAGGCTCCGGCCGAGCGCGCAGAGAGCCAGGACCGACACGCCGAGCCCCGCGGCCTGGAGGCCGAAACCCAAGGGCGCGAGCGTCCCCGCCTCGGCGGTCGCGCGCAGGAGCAGGGGCAGATAGGTGCCGCCGACGCCGACCGCCCAGTCGCCGAAACGCGTCGAGACCCGCCGGCTGCGCCGGCGCACGAGGAAGAGCGCGACGAGCAGCGCCTCCTCGACGAGGATCGGCACGAGCGGGAGCCAGCGCCCCGTCGCGCGCACGTGCGCGAGGTGCGCCGCGCAGAACGAGGCGTAGAGCGCGGCGAGCCCGAGATTGCCGGCCGCCGCGGCGAGCGCCCCGCCGCGCACCGGCTCGACTTCCGCGTCCACGCCGGCGATGGCCACCCGCGTCCCGGCGCGCACGCCCGTGCGCGCGAGCGTTCCGGCGGGCAGCTCGAGCACGCTCGCTGCCGCGGTGACGTGCGGCGAGATCCGCCGGGGCGCGAGGTCGCCGACGGCGCGCAGCACGCGTCCCGCCTCGTCGAGGAACACGACGTCGATCGCGTCGCGGAGCCCGAACGTGTGCACCTGGCGGCAGGGGCGTAGCCAGAGCCCGTCGCCCGGGGCGAGCGGGCTGCGGCCGAGGAGCCCGCGCAGCCGCGCCCAGTGCGTGTGCGCCGAGCGCAAGCGGTCGGCGATCACCACGCCGCTCGTGGCGTCGCTCGCCCGCAGCCGCGCCGCGCCCATTCGGACCCGCGCTCACCGCCCGCCGAGCGCCCGGGCAAGGTCCCCGAGCCTGAGCAGGGCGGGCCCGGCCGCCACGACGAACAGCGCGGGCAGGATGAAGAGCGCGAGCGGCAGGAGCACCTTGATGGGCAGCTTGCGCGCCGCCTCCTCGGCGCGCTGGCGGCGCTTGGTGCGCAGCAGGTCCGCGTGCACGCGCAGCGTCCGGGTCATGCTCGCCCCCAGACGATCGCTCTGAATGATGAGCGCGGCGAGCGCCTGGAGCTCCTCCACGCCGTTGCGGCCGCCGAGCGCCCGCAGCGCCTCCTCGCGGCTGCGGCCCGTGTTCAGCTCGAGCGCCACCTGCGCGAACTCGCGCCCCAGGGGATCGTCGAGGGCAGCGCGCTCGGCGCCCACCCGCGCGATTGTGGCGTTGAGACCGAGGCCCGCCTCGAGGCAGACGACGAGCAGGTCGAGCGTGTCGGGCAGCGCCGCGGCGATTCGCCGCACGCGTCGCCGCACGCGCAGCTTTAGCCAGAGATCCGCGCCCAGGCGGCCGATCGCCCAGGCAGCCGCCGCAGCGAGCAGCGCCCCGCGCAGCGGCCTGCCGGCGGAGACGGCGGGCACGAGGATGCCGAGCGCCGGGCCCAGGCTGAGCAGCGTGCGCGCTCCCACGAAGACCAGCGCCGCGTGCGGACCGCGGATTCCGGCGGCCGACAGCGGACCGGCGAGCGCCTGCCGCCCGCCGAGCGCGTGCCCGAGCGCCGCCACGCCCCGCGCCAGCCGCCCGGGCGCGGCCCTCGGGCGCACCGCCGCCGGTGCGGCCTCCGGGACGAGCGCCCGCAGCCGCCGTGTCGTCGCCGACTCGACGGTGAGGCTCCAGCAGGCCGCCAGCACGCCGGCCGTCACGGCGGTGAAGGTGGTCGCGGCGATGAGGAGGAGCAGCACGGCGTCAGACCCGGATGGACGTGAGGCGGCGGATCACGAGGTGCCCGCAGACGACGCTCGCCAGCGCGCAGGCGAGCGCCCCCCGCCCGCGGGGATCGCCGAGCATGGGACCGAAGTAATCGGGGCTCGTCGCCCAGAGCAGGAAGCCGACGGCGAAGGGGAGCACGGTGAGCACGATCCCCGAGAGGCGACCCTGCGCCGTCAGCACGCGCGTCTCGCGCAGCAGCTTGAAGCGCTCCCGGATCGTGTAGGTGATGTTGTCGAGCACCTCGGCGAGGTTGCCTCCCGTCTCCTGCGCGATGAGAATGCCGATCGCCAGTAGCGGCAGCTCGGGGTTGTCCACGCGGTCGCAGAGACCGTAGAGCGCGTCGCGCAGCGGGAGCCCATGGCGGATCTCGTGCGTCAGCTCGCGAAACTCGCGCGCGATCGGCTCCGGAAACTCCTCGCCCACGAGCGCGCAGGCGTTCACCAGCCCGTGGCCCGCCTGCAGCGCGGCGCGCACGAGATCGAGGGCGTCGGGGAGCTGCTCGGCGAACAGCTCGGCCCGCCGGGTGCGGAGCCGGCGCACGACGGCGAGGGGGATGGCGCCCGCGACGGCGCCCGCCGCGAGGCCGGCGGCCGGCCCGCCGCCGGCGAGCACCGCGGCCAGAAAGCCGGCGACGCCGAGCCCGGCGGCCGCGAGCAGCAGCTCGCCCGCCCGCCGCTCGAGGCCGGCCCGGCGGATCATGCGCGCCGCCGCGGGCATCAACGGCACGCGCGCGAGGAGCGCGTCGACCAGGGGGATGCCCGAGAGACGACGGTCCTTGAGCAGCGGCGCCCCCGCCCCGGGCGCCGGCCCGGCAATCGCCTCGAGCCGCCGGACGAGCGCCGCACGGCGCGCCTCCACCTCGCGCAGCCGGAGCGCGGCGGCAGCGCCGCCCAGCACGACGGTCGCGAAGACGAGCAGCGCCGCGAGCCCGGCCACTCAGCGCTCCAGATAGGCGAGCGCCTGCGCCTCGACCTCGTGGCCGGAGGCCTTGATGCGGTCGGCGAAGCGGGGGCGGATCCCGGTCGAAGCGTGGCAGCCCGAGATGCGGCCCTCGACGCCGACCCCCGCGCGCTCGTACAGGAACAGGTCCTGGAGGACGATCGTCTCGCCCTCCATGCCCATCACCTCCGACATCGCGACCACCTTGCGCGAGCCGTCGGAGAGCCGGGCGGTCTGCACGACGACGTCGATGGCCTGGGTGATCTGCTGGCGCATGGCGCGCGTGCCGAGCGCGAGGCCGGCCATCTGCATCATGACCTCGAGGCGGGCGAAGGAGTCGCGCGCGGAGTTGGCGTGGATGGTCGAGATCGAGCCGTCGTGGCCGGTGTTCATCGCCTGCAGCATGTCGAGCGCCTCGGCGCCGCGGACTTCGCCGACGATGATGCGATCGGGCCGCATGCGCAGCGCGTTGCGCACGAGATCGCGCTGCGTGACCTCGCCGCGGCCCTCGATATTCGGCGGGCGGGTCTCGAGGCGCACGACATGCGGCTGCTGGAGCTGCAGCTCGGCCGAGTCCTCGATCGTGACGATCCGCTCCACGTCGGGGACGTAGGCGGTGAGGCAGTTGAGCAGCGTGGTCTTCCCCGAGCCGGTCCCGCCGGAGATGAGAATGTTCAGCCGCGCGCGCACCATGGCGCGCAGCAGGCCGGCCATCGCGGATGTGAGCGAGCCGTTCTCGATCAGGTTCTGCATCGACAGCGGCGTGTGTCCGAAGCGGCGGATCGAGAGCACGGGGCCGTCGATCGCGAGCGGGGGGATGACGGCGTTGACGCGCGAGCCGTCGGGAAGCCGCGCGTCGACCATCGGCGAGCTCTCGTCGATGCGGCGGTCCATGCGCGAGACGATGCGGTCGATGATCTGCATCAGGTGGGCGTCGTCGCGGAACACGATCGGCGTCAGCTCGAGCCGTCCGGCGCGCTCGACGTAGACCTGGCGCGGGCCGTTGACCAGGATGTCGGCGACCTCGGGGTCGTGGAGCAGCGGCTCGATCGGCCCCAGCCCATAGACCTCGTGCATCACCTCGTCGACGAGCTGATCGCGCTCGCGCGCGCCGAGCGGCACCGCCTGCTCGTCGAGCAGCCCACCGGCCAGTCGGCGGAGCTGGGCGCTCGCCTGCTCGGGGTTCATGCGCGCGAGGCTGTTCAGGTCGAGACGGTCGAGCAGCTCGCGATGGACGCGGACCTTCAGGTCGTGCAGGCCGCGGTCGGCCGCCGGCCGGCGGAGCGGCGCGGGTGGCGCTGCGGCCTTGCGGTCGAGACCGAAGCCGTCGCGCAGCTTCACGCGCCGACCCTCCCGCCGCGGGAGAAGAGCCGCAGCAGGCCGGCCCGCGGCCGCCGCGTCGTGCACACGCCGGCGAGCTTCGCGGCGAGCTGGGCCATCGCCGCCGGCAGCGGCGTCTGCCTGCCGTTGAGCGGGGTCCCTTCGTTCATGGCGTCGGGCGCCGCCGCGTCGTGGGGGATGACGAGCAGCGGCTGCTTGCCGATCGCGCGGGCGGCATCGGACACGCTCACCGGCCCCGGAACCGCCTCGGTGACCAGCAGATCGAGGGCCGAGGGCGGGGCACCGAGGCGCTCGAGGAGGTCGCGCACGCGGCGTGCCGAGCGCACGCCGGGGATCGAGAGGTCGCTGATCAGCAGCACGTGCTCGGACCCCTCGAACGCGGCCAGCGTCGCGCCGGTGATCGTCCGTGCGGTGTCGACCACCGTGTAGCGGAACTGCGAGCGCAGCAGTGTGAGCGCCAGCGCCACGTCGTCGTGGCCGATCGCGTCGGCCTCCTCGATGTGCGCCGGGGCCGCGAGCACGAAGACGCCGTCGGGGTGGCGCGTGAGCGTTCCGGCGAGGAAGAGGGCGTCGGCCTCGCCGTGCGCTCCGGCGAGGGTCGCGAGCGAGTCGGCCGGCGTCAGGTTGAGGAACGCCGCGACGTCGCCGCGCTGGAGGTCGAGGTCGAGGAGCGCGACCTCGGCGCCGGTGAGCGCCGCGAGCTGGAAGGCGAGGTTGACCGCCGTGGTCGTGACCCCGATGCCGCCGCGCGCCCCGCAGAGCGTGATCACCTCGCCCGTCACCTGGCGCGCCATCGACGCGCTCGCCCCGGCGCGCGTGAGCTTGAGGAGGGCCTTGCGCAGCTCGTGCGCGTCGAGCGGCAGCGAGACGACGTCGTCGGCCCCGGCTTCGAGCGCGCGCCGCACGAGCGCGATGTCCCCTCCCCGCGCCGCGACCAGGATCGGCGGGCGCGGCGAGCGCCCGGCGAGCCGGCCCACCGCCTCGATCTCGGCGCCCACCTCGAGCGTCACCAGCGCCCAGCGCTCGGTGCGCAGCAAGTCGGGCAGCTCGGCGTATCCGCAGAAGCGCGCGGCCAGCTTGAACTCGGCGGCCGCGTATCCGATCAGCTGGCGGTCGACCGCCGGGTCGTCGGTCACCCAGAGCAGCGTGCCTTCGGTTTCCATCACCCTCATCCCACCAGCGCCACGCAGCCGGTCCCGCACTTCTCGCAGCCCGCCGGCGGGCCGGGCACCTGGCGGAAGACCGCGTGCAGCGTCAGCCCCTTGCGGCCGTTCGTCCGCACGGCGTCGATCACCACGGTCGCGAATCCCGAGACCGGTCCCGCCTGCGCGAAGTTCGCCGAGCAGCTCACCGTCGGGACGAGGAACTCGCTCTGCCCGGGCGTCACGCACCGCGAAAGCGCCCGGAGCACCGGGTCGGCGGGGGCGGTGCCGAGCGAGATGCGATCGCCGACGCCGAGCTGCGGCGGCCTGCGGCTGCCCCCGCAGGCGGGCGGCAGATAGGCGCCGACGTTGCCCTGATCGGCGGGCGAGTCGAGGAAGGCGGTCCACGCCGTATGGGTCGCCGCGGTGGGAGCGCCCTGCATCCGCGGGAGACAGCCGTTCTGCCCGAAGCACGCAGCCAGGCTCTGGAAGGCGCAGTCGCCGATGGCGAAGGGCAGCGTCGGCACGGCGCGGCCGAGGCCGGTGAAGGCCGCGGTCGCGGTCCGCTGCACGGTGACCGTCGGCTGGTTCCAGATGCCGGCGAGGAGCGTGCGCACGGTCGCGGTGGCCGCGGCGCGCACCGCGCTCGGGCGCACGTTCGTCGCCGTGAAGGTGGCGCTCGCCGCGTCCCAGCGGCCGAAGATGAGCTGCGCTTGCGTGCCGGCCTTGCCGTCGACCCCGTTCTGGGCGCCCACCGTGGTCGCCTGTCCCACGGCCGTGCCCCGGGAGCTGCCCGCCAGGAGCGCGCTCGCGCCCGCGGTGGCTGCGCTGTCGGCGAAGGCCTGCACCTCGCTCGCGGTCTGCGCGAGACGGCCGACGTCGATCCCGAGGACCGCCAGGCCGAGCAGGACGAGCATCGCCAGCGCCATGGCGACGAGCACGGCGCCCCGGCTGCGGGGACGGCGGCCGCGGGAGATCGATCTCACGGCACCCCCGGCACCCGCGGGCGGGTGACCTCGGCCGGGCTCGGCTGCGTGCGGACCTCGTCCTTGGCGAGCGGGGGCCGATCGGTGGGCAGCGCCAATTGGCTGCCCGGCGCCAGCGGCTTCACCAGGCGCGGCGTCACCACCACGAGGAGCTCCGTCAGGTTGTTGGTGTAGCTCGTCTTGCGGAAGACGTAGCCGAGCCAGGGGATGTCCTGGAGATAGGGGACCCCGCTCACCGTCTCCTGCCGGTCGTTCTCGAGCAGCCCGCCGATCACCAGCGTCTGGCCGTCGTGCAGGCGCGCGCTGGTCGAGGCGCGGCGGGTGCGGAACGTCGGCACGCCCTCCACCTGGTTGGTGAAGTCGGGCTGGCTCACCTCGGGCGTCACCGTGAGCGTGATCGCCCCGTCGTCGGCGACCCGCGGCACGAAGTTCACCAGCGTGCCGAAGGGTTTGTACTCGACGTCGGCCGCGAAGCCGGAGACGATCCGGATCGGGATCTCCCCGCCGACCTGGAACACCGCGTTCTGCCCGCTCATCGCCACGAGCTTCGGCTGCGCGAGCACCGTGGCGAGGCCCTCGACCTGGAGGGCCTGGATGAACCCCGTGATGTCCTCCTCGGGGAGCTGGAAGGCGTAGATCGGCGCCTGATCGGTCGGCGACAGCGGTAGGAGCGGCTGGGCGATCTGCGGAGGCACGGTGACCACCGTGCCGGGCGCGAGCGCGCCCGCGCCGCCACCCATGAAGAACGCGTTGACGACGTCCTCGCCCGCCTGCCGGAAGTCGATCCCGTGCTGCTCCATCGCGGTGCGGTTGAGCTCGGCCACCGTGACCTCGAGCAGCACCTGCCGGTCGAGGAAGTCGGCCACCAGGAGGTCGTGCACCTCCGGGTCACCGTGGCCGCACCAGACGACCAGCGTGGTCTCCTCCACGTGCGGCTCGGGCGTGAGCGTCTTGCCCGAGATCACGCCGCTGCGCTGGGGCGTGAACGTGTCGGGGGCAGACTCGATCGGCGCCTTCGGCTGCTCCTTGGCGTTGATCATCACGGTGTGCGGCCCGAGCACGACCACGCCGGCGACGTCGGGGTTTCCGATCGACACGCGCGTCACCGGCCTCGGGAACTCGAGCACGCGGCTCTTCCCTCCCTGGATCCAGAGCGACTCGCCGGGTGCGAGCGTCGTCGGCCCCGTCGGGGCGCGCACGGCCTCCTCGGGCGGCGCTTCCTGCCGCTCCATGGCCTTCGCGACCGCGTTGCGCTTGCGGAATCTCCCCACGATCTCGTCGAAGTCCGGGCTCACCCCGGGCGCCTTCGTGCTCCGCGCGCTGCAGGCGGAGAACAGCACCGCCGCGCCGACCATCACCGACCACCGACCCCACATCCCCTACCCCTTCCGCACCGGCCGCCTCCCACGTCAGAACACCACCTGCCGGGTGGCGGTCCCTCCCAACAGCACCTCGACCGCGTGGCCCGCGCGCCCGCCGCGCACCACCGCCGCCGGCGCCCCCGCCGGCGCACCGAACAGCGCCGGGGCCGAGACCCCGGGCGTGGCCACCACCGCGTGGTCGTGATAGCCGCGCAGCGCGAGCCGCACCGGCTCGTAACGCGAGGCCAGGGCGAGCGTCTCGGCCTCGTCGGGCGACACGAGCAGCGTCACCGTCGGCGCCCCGGCCGGCCCGTTGTCGCCCGGATCGACGTTGCGGCCGATGGCGAGCACCTCCACGTTCTGCAGCACGACCTTGCTGCGCTGAACCTGCTCGGTCTCGGGGCTGCCCGCGACCAGCACGTCGACTCGGCTGCCCGGCGTGATGAAGCCGCTCACGCCGGTGACGTCGTCGACCCGCACCGACATGCCGCGCCTGCCCGGGGCGATCCGTGCCGCGAGCAGGCCCTCGCCCGCCGGCACCAGCAGCGCCGGCACCACCGGGGTGTTGCGCTCGATGGTCACCCGGGCCGCGCCACCGGCGACGGCCTGCGGGTCGTGCACGGCACCGTCGGGCTGTGCGTCGGCCGGCCACGGCACGACGCGCAGCAGCCCGGGCGCGACCGTCGCGCCGACCGGGATCGTCTCCCGCGCCACCACCACGTCGACCGTCGGCCGGGCCGCGGCGGTTCGGGCCGCCGCCGCCTCGCGTTGCTGCGCGCGGAGCTGGCGGTAGACGAGCGCTGCGCTGAGCGCGCCCAGGACCACGGCGAGCAGGAGGGCGTTCGCCGGCCTGCGCATCGCGTCCGCCGCCATCGTCAGCGCCCCTCGTCGCGGAAGGTCGCCGAGCGGGCGACGGTGAAGCTCGTGCCCACGCCGGGCAGGTCGAACACGAAGGGCACCTGCCCGCTCACCGTGACGGTCACCGTCGGGATGCCGCCGGTCGTACCCTGCACGACGCTGACCCCGCTGATGGCCGAGACGTCCATTGCGTTCGCGAGCTCGGCCAGCACCTGCTGCTGGATGCTCGCCGGGCTCAGGATGATGCCGTTGGCGCTGCGCTGGGTGGCCGGCACCACGGCCGCGATGCGGGCGCCCTCGCGCGCCGCGTGCGTCACCATGTTGGCGATCATGAACGCCCGTCCGAACTCGATGATCCCCATCACCAGCGTGAGCAGCAGGACGACGACGATGCCGAGCTCGACGAGCGCTTGCCCGCGCGTCGAGCGTGCCCTCACCACCCCCCCTCCATGTGGACGAGCAGCAGGACGGCGAGCGTACCCAAGCCGAGGGGCACGCTGTAGGGAAGCGCGACCGCGTCCGCGGCCGAAGCCGCGACGCCCAGCGGCACGAGCGATCGGTGGAGGAGCGCATCGGCGCTCATGCAGCCGAGCCGACGCAGCTTCTCCCGCAGCCGGCCGCACCCGGCGAGGTGCGCCGCCATGACGACGCCGCCGAGCGCCATGCCGGCGCCGAGCGCCGCGACCGCGCGCGCCGGCCCGAGCAGCGCACCGACCGCCCCCATCATCTTGACGTCTCCGCCGCCGACGCCCCCGAGCGCGAAGGGCGGCAGCAGCAGTGCCACCACCACGACGAGCCCGGCGGCGCTGTCGCGGAGCCCCGGCGCCCCGAAGTAGAGCGCGTTGAGCACGAGCCCGGCGAGCGCCGCGGCGCCCGAGACGTGGTTGGGGATGCGGCGCGCGCGGACGTCCGTACCCACGGCGAGCGTGACCAGCGCCACGACGGCGGCGGCGATGGGTGCGGGCATGACCGGCGAGGCGGCGAAGCGCCGCCCCCCGCTCGACCGTTTAGACGGCTTTCGCGATCGCCGCGCTGGCGTTGTTCCAAAGCGTGGTCACGTTGCCCGAGATCGCCAGCGCCGCGGCCGCCACGGCGACCGCGATTACCGCGAGCGCGATGCCGTACTCGGCCAAGTCCTGACCCGCTTCGTCCGCCATCAGCTTCTTCATGATCGCCTGCATGGAGGCACCTCCTCGCGCCCGCCCCCGGACGGGCCGCCGCAACGTTCGCCCGTGCGAAAGCAAGGAGAGGACCAGCCGGCCCCTCATGGGGCGGGCAATCGCGGACGCGAGCGGGTGCCATGCGATGCGCCTGCGGGCCGGGCACAGCACGATCCGTACCAGCCCGGCGCGAAGGCCCGTCGCACGCGGCACCGCGGAGGGCACAGAGAAATTCCTGCCGCCTCGTTCGTCCGCCTCCCGCCGTGTCCGTCGCTCTGGCGGGGAGTGTCAACTCCACGTCGGCTCGGGGCAGACCGTCCGGAACCTGACGGTGCCGCGCAGACCCGGTCCCGTTACGGCGGCCTACGCACCATGGCCTCTGCAATGGTACGGATCATGCTCCGTAGCGAGCATCTCCGGCGAAGCCATGTGCCCCCTGGACGAGAATCGCGCAGCCGAGGACGGCACCGCGGCCGTGTTCGAGTTCGACCGGCTCCGCGACATCTGCGGGGACGACGCCACGCTCGAGCGCGAGTTCCTCGAGAAGCTCCTGCACACGACTCCCGACGCCCTCTCGCAGCTCGACTCCGCGCTCGCGGCCGGCGACCCCGCGCGCGTGCGCTCCGACGCGCACTCGCTGAAGGGGAGCTGCCTCACGCTCGGCGCCGCCGCCCTCGGCGCCGTGTGCGAGCAGATCGAGTCGACCGCGCGCCGCGGCGACCTCGACCCGGCGCACGAGCTGCTCGCGCGCGCCCGCACGGAGTTCCACCGGCTGCGCCGGCTCCTCGACGGCTACCTCGCCCGCGGCTGCCGCGTCGACTAGGGCGCGAGCACCAGCAGCTCGTCGGCGAGCCAGCGGGCGAGGAGCGCCCCGGCCTCGGCGGCCGCCGACTCCGGTGGCCGGTCGGCGAAGATCTCGCAGACCGCGCCGAACGGCGCGCCCGCGCGCACGCGCGCGAACGCCGCGGCCTCGGGCGCGTCCATCGGCGCGTGGTACACCGCCCACCCCTGCCGCCACACCCGGACCACGGTGGGCGCCGGCCCGACGTCGCGCGCGCCCGCCCAGAGCGCGTGCACGGGCCACGCGGCGGTGACGACCTCGCACGCCGGCACCGGCGCGAAGCGGAGCCGGGCCCAGGCCTCCGGCGCGACGCGGCGCAGCGTGGCCGCGGAGAGCGGCTCCGCGTCCGGCGCGTCGAAGACCTCCACCCGCGCCCACTCGAGGCGGGCGAGGTCGGCGAGGAAGGGCGGCGCCGCCCCCGCCCATCGCGCCGCGACGAACTCCGCCAGACGCTCCCCCACGTGGCGCAGCGAGGGGTGCGCCGAGGGGTGGCGGGCGAGGTAGGCGCGGACGAGCCCGTCGAAGGCGGCGTCGCCGAGCACGGCCGCCACGCACGGATAATCCTCGCGCAGCGCCTCGCGGATGCGCCAGAAGTAGGCGTCGGCGTAGATCGCGAGCCGCCCTGCGGGGTCGAGCGTCGGGCTCGGCTCGATCGCGGCGAGCAGCGCGGGCGCGACGGTCTCGGGCGCAAACGCGCCGGGCGCGCGCGCGAGCGCGTCCCAGAAACGCTCCTGCAGCTCACGCAGAGCGAGCGGCGGCATCGTCCTCCTCGGCCTCGATGGCCCGCGCCCGCGCGCTCTCGGCGAGCAGGTCGGCGAAGGGCGGGATGCGGTCGTCCCACTCGACGAGCGTCGGCACCCGCCCGAAGCGCCGCACCGCGAGCCGGTAGAGGTCCCACACCGGCGGCGGGACGCCATGGTCGTGCGTGTCGAGGAGGTGCGTCCCGTGGTCGCTGTGGCCGGCGAGGTGGATCTCGCAGATGCGGCGCGCCGGCAGGGCCTCGATATAGGCGACCGGAGAGAAGGCGTGGTTCACGGCGCTCACGTAGACGTTGTTCACGTCGAGCAGGATGCCGCAGTCCGCGGCGGACGCGACCGCCGCGAGGAACGTCCACTCGGGCATCGTCGAGTGCCGGAACGCGACGTAGCTCGAGACGTTCTCGAGCACGAGCCGCCGGCCGAGCCGGTCCTGCACGCGGCGCACGCGCTCGACGACGTGCGCGAGCGCCTCCTCGGTGTAGGGCAGCGGCAGGAGGTCGTGCGCGTAGTGGCCGCCGAAGCCGCCCCAGCAGAGGTGATCGGAGATCCAGGCCGGCTCCACCCGGCGCGCGAGCGCCGCGAGCGCGGCGAGGTAGTCGTCGTCGAGGGGATCGGTCGAGCCGAGCGCGAGCGAGACCCCGTGCAGCGCGACCGGCGCCTGCGCCCGCACCCGATCGAGCACGTGGAGCGGCCGGCCCCCGCGGAGCATGAAGTTCTCCGAGACGACCTCGTACCAGTCCGCGCGTGCCGGGCCCTCGAGGACCGCGGTGAAGTGCGCCGGCCGCAGGCCGACGCCGTGGCCGAGCCGGGGGAGGTCGAACGCCATGGCGGGGTGGCGGAGGCGCCCCGGGCTCCGGTGGAAGCCCGGGGCGATGCCGCTGCGGCTACTCCATCTCCTTCTTGGGCTCCTGCACGGTGCCGCCCTTGGCCTTGCAGTCGGCCGCGCTCATCTCGACGACGCCCTTGCCCTTGCAGGCGTTCATGCCCTTGCACTCGTTGTGGGCGGTCGCGCAGCTTCCCTGGCCCTTGCAGGCATTGACCCCGAGGCAGTTGACGGTATCACCCCCGGCCTTCTCCCCCGCCCGCGCGGTGACCGCCCCAGCGAGGAACAGGCTCGCCGCCGCGGTCGCGATCAGGACTCCCTTGTGCATCGTGCTCTCCTCTCGGGCTCCCCTGGTATCTTCCGCTCCCGGCGCCGCCCGCGGGGAGGTTGCGGGCGCCGCCACCGCGCTCACACGAGCGCCCCACCGCAGCTCGAGCCGCCACCCGCCGTGCAGCCGAAGCAGTGCGCGCCGGTGGCGACCGGCAGCGTGCCGAGCGCCGCCAGGTCGCCGACGTCCCAGATCGTGCGCGGCCCCGAGCCGTCGGCGAGCGGGCGCTCGAGCATCTGGTTGAAGTCGCAGTCGTAGAGGGCCCCGTCCCAGCCGACGCTCACCAGGCTGCGGCACATGAGCCCGGGCACGGTCGCGGGATTGAAGTGGTTCACGAGCAGCCCGAGGTAGGCCGCCTCCTCCCCGGCGCGGCGAAGCTGCTCCGCGAAGCGCCGAATCGGCATGTTCGTGAGCGTCAGCAGGTGGTGGAACTCGATGCCGTGCGCGCGCCGCAGCTCCTCGCGGTAGCGCGCCTCGAGCGCGGCCTGCGGCGGAGGCAGAAAGGCCCCCACCGGGTTGTAGACGAGGTCGAGCCGCAGCGGCGAGCCGGGCAGACCGTAGCCCGCCGCGTTGAGGCGCCGGAGCGCCTCGACGCTTCGCGCGAACACGCCACCCCCGCGCTGGCGATCGACGTTCTCGGCCGTGTAGCAGGGCAGGGAGCAGATCAGCTCCACCGCGTGCCGGCCGTAGAGATCGACGAGCCCCGCCAGCCCCTCGACGAACAGCACCGTGAGGTTGCAGCGCACGACGACGCGCCGGTCGAGCGCGCGCGCCCCCGCGACCAGCTCCGGAAAGCTCGGGTTGAGCTCGGGCGCGCCCCCGGTGAGGTCGAGTGTCCCGACCCCCGGGCTCTGCGCCAGCAGCGCGAGCACGCGGGCGGCGGTCGCGGCGGCCATCATCTCGGTGCGGGTCGGGCCAGCGTCGACGTGACAGTGGTGGCAGGCCTGGTTGCAGCGCTTGCCGACGTTGACCTGGAGGGTGTCGGGCACCCCCCGGCGCAGGCGGCCGAGGCCGTGCTCGCGCAGCGTCGCGTCGAAGTCGTGCATCGGCCGAGGATGCGCAACCCTAGCCCGAGCACGCCAGCGGCGGCAACGGGGCCTCAAGTTCCCGGGCCGCCCGGCCGATAGTGGGTCGTGCCGGTGCGCGTCCCGCTCCAGTTCGCCAAGCCGACGATGCGGCTCGCCCGGCCCATCTGCGACGCCGAGGGCCGCGTCGTGGCGGGCAGCGGCACGCTGCTCGGCGAGCGCGTCGTGCGCGTGCTGCGCGCGATGGCCGTGCAGACCGTGGTCGTGCAGGAATCCGGGGACCTCAAGGCGTGGGAGACCGTGCGGCCGCTCGCCGAGGAGCTCGATGACCTCGAGCAGCGCTTCCGGCGCGGGCCGAAGAGCGCGCCGCTCGCCGAGCTGAAGGCCGCCATCGCCCGCCATCTGCGCCGGCGCGATGCGGCCGTCGGAGGCGAGCAATCATGACGCCGGCCGACCCCGCCGGCGCGATCGCGGTGACGCCGGAGCAGCTCCGCCGCCAGGTTGCGCGCCTCAAGACCGTCCCGACCCTGCCGCGGCTCCTCGAGCGCGTGATCGCCATCCTCGAGGACCCGGAGGTGAACTTCGAGAGCGTGGCGGAGGTCGTCGAGGTCGATCAGGCCCTCGCCTCCCAGATCCTCCGCCTGGCGAACTCCGCGTTCTACAGCCGCCAGGGGGCGGTGAGCCGCGTGTCCCAGGCGCTGGTGATGCTCGGCGCGGTCGTCACGCGCAGCGTGGTGCTCTCGAGCAGCGTGCTCGACCTGCGCGAGGTATCGCTCCGCGGCTTCTGGGAGCACTCGCTGGGGTGCGCGACCGCCGCCGGCGCGATCGCCAAGGTGAGCGGGAAGGCGAACCCGGAGGAGGCGGTGGCCGCCGGTCTGCTCCACGACCTCGGCAAGGTGGTGCTCTTCAAGCAGCTCCCCGAGGCATTCGCCTACATCCTCGAGCGCGCCGAGGTCGAGCAGCGCAGCTTCCGCGAGCTCGAGCGCGACGTGCTCGGGGTCGACCACTGCGAGATCGCCGCGTGGCTGGTGGACCACTGGCGCTTCCCGCCCGCGCTCGCCGAGCCGATCAAGTACCACCACGAGCCGGGCCGGGCCGTCGCCGCGCCCGACCTGACCGCGATCGTGCACGTCGCCAACACGCTCGTGCGCGGCCTCGGCTACGGCTCCGGCGGCGACCAGCGCGTCCCGCCCGTCGACGCGAAGGCCTGGGCCCGGCTCGCGCTCGACGCCGCGGGGCTCGACCGCGTGCTCGAGCGCTACGACGCGGACCTCGACTACGCGCTGAACTATGCCCTCTTCGAATGAGGGCGCGCGGCAGGCGGCGGCCGCGCTCCTCGAGAAGATCGAGGCGCTGTCGTTCCTCCGCGCGCTGAACGACCGCCTGGCGCGCGCGCCGGGCTTCGCCGCCGCCTGCCGCGGGCTGGTCGACCTCGTCTGGGAGGAGCGCGTCGGCGAGCTGGTGGCCTACGTGTCGGTCGATCCGCAGCGGCGCGTCTGCCGGCTCGAAGCGCTCGCCCCGCCGCAGCCGCACACGGAGCGCGCGGGCGAGCTCGGCTTCGACGCACCGCCGTTCGCCGCGCTGCTCGAGCGGGCCGAGCCGGCGGTGCTCCCCGATCAGCCGCCGCCGCCGGGGCTCGGCACCGGCGGCCGTGCCACGCCCCCGACGCTGCTCTGCGCCCCCACGCGCGTGCGCGACGCGACCACCGGCCTGCTGCTGGTCTGGACCGAAGGCGACGCCGAGGATCTCGAGGAGCGCCGCCGGCTGCTGGCGATCGCCGCCACCTCGGCGGCGCTCGCGCTCGACGTCGCCCGCAGCGAGGCGCGCGAGGAATTCCTCGCAATGCTGCGTCACGACATCAACAACCCCGTCACGATCGCGCTCGGCTACACCGAGATCATCCTCGACCAGCTGCGCACGGCCGGTGACGAGACACTCGCTCCGCTCGCCGCCTCGGTGCTCGAGTCGCTCAAGACGGTGGCCGACCTGGTCTCCAACTACCTCCACATGGCGGCCATCGACCGCGGCGTGCCCTGGCTGCACCGCGAGCCCATCGACCTCGGCACGCTGGTCGCCGACATCGTCGACCGCTTCCGGCCCTCGGCCGTCGAGAAGGACATCACGCTCACCTTCACCGGCGAGAGCCCGCCGCTCCTCGGCGACCGCCGCCAGCTCGGCCGCGTGCTCACCAACCTCCTCAGCAACGCGGTCAAGTACACGCCGGCGGGCGGGCGCATCGACGTGACGCTCGCGGCGGGTGGGAACGGCGTCACGCTGGCCGTGGCCGACACGGGCTACGGCCTCGCCGCGGCCGACACCGCCCGGCTGTTCACCAAGTACGCCCGTTTTCACCGCGACCGCGGCATCCCGGGCACGGGGCTCGGCCTCTACCTCTCGAAGGCGATCGTCGAGGCGCACGGCGGCACGCTCGAGGCGGCGAGCGCGCCGGGCGAGGGCTCGACCTTCACCGTGCGCCTGCCTCCCGCCGTCCGCGGCGCCACGCGGCGGCGCTGACGGCTCAGCGTGCGAGGAACGCCCCGACCCGCTCGGCGACCCGATCGACGTCGGCGTCGGCGAGCCCGCAGTGCAGCGGCAGCGTGAGGATCTCGGCTGCCGCGCGCTCCGTCACCGGCAGCCGGACGCCGGGCCGGCAAAACAGCGGGTGGCGGTGGTTCGGGACGTAGTTGATCCCGGTCTCGATCCCGTGCGCACGCAGATGCGCCATGAGCGCGTCGCGGCGGCCCCCGGCCACGCGCACGACGTAGATGTGGGGCGCGATCCCATCGCGGTCGAGCGCGAGCGGCCGCAGCCCGGGCACGCCGGCGAGCGCACGGTCGTAGCGCCGGCAGAGCGCACGGCGCCGCGCGACGAAGCGCTCGAGCTTGGCGAGCTGGGCGAGGCCGATGGCCGCGTTCAAGTTGCTCATGTGGTAGCGAAAGCCGCGCTCGCGCACCGCGAACTCCCAGCGCCGCTCCTGCCAGCGCGCGCCCGCCTGCGCGCCCCGGTCGACGCCGAGCACGCGCTGGCGCCGCACGCGCTCCGCGGCCGCCGCGTCGCGGCAGACCACGGCCCCGCCCTCGCCGCAGGTGACGTTCTTGATCGAGTCGAAGCTGAAGCAGACGAGGTCGCCGGCCCCGCCGACCGGACGCGCGCCGCGGCGCGAGCCGAAGGCATGCGCGGCGTCCTCGACGACGCGCAGCCCGCGCTCCGCGGCGACCGCGAGCAGCGCATCGAGGTCGCAGGGCGCGCCCGCGTAGTCGACGGGCATGATCGCCCGCGTGCGCGGACCGATCCGCCGGCGGACGTCGGCGACGTCGGCGCAAAGCGTCTCGGGGTCGACGTCGCAGGCGACCGGCACGGCGCCCGCCGCGACGATCGCCTGGAAGCAGCCGACGAACGTGAGCGAGGGCACGATCACCTCGTCGCCCGCGGCGAGGTCGAGCGCCTCGAGGGCCAGGTGGAGCGCCGCCGTGCCCGAGCTGGTCGCGACGACGTGCTCGACGCCGAGCCGCGCCGCCAGCGCGGCCTCGAACTCGGCCACGCGGGGACCGAGGCCGAAGTACCCCTCGCCGAGCGCGGCCGCCACCGCCGCCCGCTCCTCCTCTCCGACGCACGCCCGCGAGACCTTGATCTCGCCGGGCGCATCCACCGCCTTCGCCTCCCGCACCGCCCGCATCGTCCCCTCCGGGCGGCATCATAGCCGACGGGCGGCGGGCGCAGTAGGGGGCGGTCGGCCTCGACGCGGCGCGCCCGCTCCTCTATAGAAGCGGCGCCGCACCATGAGCCGCCTGCTCCCGCTCGCGCTGCTCGCGCTCCTGCGGGCCGCCGCCGTGCTCGCAGCGCCAGCCCCGGAGCCCGCCGCGACCCCGCCGGCCGCGCCGGCCGAGACCGTGATCCCCGCCGCGCAGATCGCCGAGCGCGCCGGAGAGGTCGCGGGGGAGCTGCGGGAGATGCGCGCGCGCGTCGCCGCGCGCGCCGGCGGCGGCGCGCCCGACCTCGCGCACGCGGCCGAGCAGGTCGACCAGCTTACCCGCGAGGCGGCGCTCCTCGACAGCGCGGAGCCCACCGCGCAGGCCCTCGACGAGCTCGAGCGGCAGTGGCAGCAGCTCCGCGACGCGCTCACCGGCCAGGCGCAGCCGTTGATGGCGCGCACCGAGGCAATCGAGCACGACCTCGCCCGGCTGCACGACCTCGACGTGCTCTGGGCCGCGACCGACGCGGCGGCGCGGGCGGGCAATCTCCCCGCCGCCGTGCGCGACACGGTGCGCGGCGTGCGGGTCGACATCCGCGACACGCGCACGCGGCTGCGCGCCGAGCGCGACGGACTCCTCGACGCGCTCAGCCGGATCTCCGCCCTCCAGGCGCGGGTGAGCGGCGGGCTCGACGACCTCGCGGTCGCCCGCAAGCGGTTCCGCGGCGACCTGCTGAGCCGCGACTCCCCGCCGTTGTGGACGGCGCTGCGCGACCTCTCCGGGCTCGCGGCCGATCTCGGGCGGCTGCGCGCGGGCCTCGAGCGCAACCAGCGGGCGGTCGCGGCCTTCGCCTCGGCGTGGGCACACCGGCTCGTCGTCCAGGGGCTCCTGTTCGTGGCGATCGTCGCCGGCACGCTTGCGCTGTCACGGCGCCGGCGAAGCCGCGAGCGGGCGCCGGGGGCGGCGCACGCGGCCGTCCGGCGCCCGCTCGCGGCGGCGCTCGTCCTGGGGGTGCTCTCGACGTTGCTGCTCGCGCCGCACGCCCCCGCCGCGCTCACGCGCCTCGCGGCGCTCGTCGCCGCGGGGGCGACGCTGCGGCTCTTCGAGGGCACGCCCGGGCGCGTGGCGCGCCGGGCGGCGATCGTGCTCGCCGCGCTGCTGATCGCCGGCGAGCTGCGCCAGCTCCTGCCGCCGTTCGCGCCGGCCGCCCGGCTGCTGCTGCTGGCCGAAAACGCGGTAGGCGGGCTCTGGCTCGGGCTCACGCTGCGCGCCCGCCGCGGCCAGGCGCCGGCGCGCGCCGGCGCGCGCGCCGGCGCGCGCGCCGCGCTGCTGCTCGGGCGCGCCACCCTGGCGCTGCTCGCCGTGGCCGCGGCCGCCAACGTGATCGGCGACGCCGCGCTGGCCACCGCGGTGAGCGACGGGGTGGTGAACTCGGCGCTCGTCGCCGTCCTGCTGCTCGCGACCGAGCGCGTGGCCGAGTGGCTGCTGCGCGAGGCGCTCGAGTCGCCCGCCGCCGCCCGCCTCCACGCCGTCGCGACCCGCGCAGCCGAGCTGCGCCCGCGGGCGTCGCGCGCGCTGCGCGGCGTGCTGGTCGCGGCATGGCTTCTCGTCACGCTGCGCCTCTTCGCGCTGCTCGACCCGCTGGCGAGGGCGGTCCGCGCCGCGCTCGCTGCACGGCTCGCCGTCGGGGCCCTGTCGCTCTCGCTCGGCGACGGAGTGGCCGTCGCCGTCACGCTCTGGGTCTCCTTTCAGGTGGCGCGCATCGTCCGCGTGCTCCTCGAGGAGGACGTGCTGCCGCGGCTGCGGCTCGCGCGCGGTGTCGCGGCGGCGATCTCCGCCGGCGCGAACTACCTGATCCTCGTCGCCGGGAGCGCGCTCGCGCTCTCGGCCGCCGGGCTCGATCCCGGCCGGCTCACGCTGCTCGCGGGCGCGCTCAGCGTCGGGATCGGCTTCGGGCTGCAGAACGTCGTCAACAACTTCGTCTCGGGCCTGATCCTGCTGCTCGAGCGGCCGATCCAGATCGGCGACATCATCGGGCTCGGGGACGTCACCGGCACCGTGCGCCGCATCGGCATCCGGTCGAGCACGATCATGACCGGCGACGGCGCCGAGATGATCGTGCCCAACGGGGACCTGATCGCGCAGCGGGTGATGAACTGGACGCTCTCCAGCACGCGCCGGCGCTTCGACGTGAGCGTGTGCGTCGCGTACGGCACCGAGCCGGCGCGGGTGATCGCGCTCCTCGAGCAGGCCGCACGCACCGTGGCCGACGTGCTCGACCGCCCCGCGCCGGCGGCGCTGTTCGCGGGCTTCAACCCCAACGGTCTCGACTTCGCGCTGAGCGCCTGGACCGATCGCCAGGAGGCGCTCGGCGCGGTGCGCAGCCAGGTGGCGCTCGCCGTGCACGACGCGCTGCGGGGCGCAGGAGTACGTCCGATCGCGCCCAACCCGCCGGCTTGACTCGCTGCGCGCGCGGGGTCAGTTAGTGACTGACCGGTCCGGAATGTCGTTCCGCATGCGCGCCACGGTCGCTGCCCCTCGATCCGCCCTCCGCGGACGCCCGCCGACGCCGGGCCGGCGCGAGGACATCCTGCGCGCCGCCGAGGAGGCGTTCGCGCGCCGTGACTACCACGAGGTGCAGATGGACGACGTCGCGCGCGCGGCGGGCGTCGCCAAGGGCACGCTCTACCGGTACTTCCGTAGCAAGCGCGACCTCCACCGTGCGGTCGTGCTCGACGGCGTCGAGCGGCTGCGCCGGGAGATCGAGCATGCGGTCGGCGGCCCGGTGCCCCCGGCGCGCGCGATCGAGCGGGTCGTGCGCTGCACGCTCGGCTTCGTCCGTGACCGCCGGCGGATCTTCGCGCTCGTGCCCCACGACGCCCCCCGGCCCGACGAGGGGGTGCGCCGGCGGGCGCGGCTGGTCGGCGTCGTCCAAGGCGTGGTCGAGCGGGCGATCGCGGCCGGCCAGGTGCGCCGAGTCGACGCCCGCATCGCCACCGAGATACTGTTCGGCATGATGCGGGCCGTCGCCCACTACGGGCCGCGCGACGATCACCTCGAGGACCGCGTCGCCGCGGTCGTCGGCGTCTTCATGGGCGGCGCGGGCACCGCCGCCGGCAAGCGCGCGCGGCTCGAGCGCCGTGCGCCGGAGCTGCCGTGAACGGACGGCTCCGGCGGCGCCTGCTGCTGGCCGTCGCCGTGCTCGGCGCCGCCGGCTACTGGCTCGCGGCGCGCGCGCGGCCGGAGCCCCCGGCCGCGGGCCGGCCGCGCGCCGCGGGCGTCCCGGTCGTGGCCACGGCGGCGCGCCGCGGCGACCTGCCCGTCTACCTCACCGGGCTCGGTGCGGTCACGGCGTTCAACACCGTCACGGTCAGGAGCCGGGTCGACGGGCAACTGCTGAAGGTCGCCTTCGAGGAGGGGCAGTTCGTCCGCGCGGGCGATCTGCTCGCCGAGATCGATCCGCGACCGTTCGAGGTGCAGCTCACCCAGGCCGAGGGGCAGCTCGCCCGCGACCTGGCGCAGCTCAAGGACGCGCGCCTCAACCTCGAGCGCAATCGCGAGCTGTTCGCCCGGCAACTGATCGCGCGGCAGCAGGTCGACGACCAGGCGGCGCTGGTCGGCCAGTACGAGGGGGCCGTCAAGACCGACCAGGGCATGATCGACAACGCGAAGCTCCAGCTCGTCTACAGCCGGATCACCGCGCCGATCAGCGGCCGGGTGGGCTTGCGGCTGGTCGATCCTGGCAACATCGTCCACGCCACCGACGCGGGCGGCCTCCTGGTCATCACCCAAGTGCAGCCGATCGCCGTCGTGTTCACCATCCCCGAGGACGACCTGCCGGCCGTGCTCACGAAGCTGCGCGGCGGCGCGACGCTCGCGGTGGAGGCCTACGACCGCGCCGGGCAGCGCAAGGTCGCCACCGGCTCGCTGCTCACCGCCGACAACCAGATCGATCCGGCCACCGGCACGACGCGCTTGAAGGCCGTGTTCGAGAACCGGGACGAGGCGCTGTTCCCCAACCAGTTCGTCAACGTCCGCCTGCTGCTCGACGTGCGTGCGGGGGCGGTGATCGTGCCCGCGGCGGCGGTCCAGCGCGGCCCGCAGGGCACGTTCGCCTACGTCGTGAAGGGGGATCGGACGGTCGAGGTGCGTCCCCTGACGCTCGGGCCCACGACCGACGGCGAAGCGGCCGTCGAGTCCGGCCTCGAAGCCGGCGAGGTGGTCGTGGTCGACGGCGTCGACAAGCTACGCGCGGGCGCCGCCGTCGAGGTGCGGGCGCCCGCGAGCGCGGCGGCGAATCGCCGGCCGAGCGCATGAACCCGTCGCGGCCGTTCATCCTGCGGCCCGTCGCGACTTCGCTGCTCATGGCCGCGATCATGCTGGCCGGCACGATCGCCTACCGCCAGCTCCCGGTCTCGGCGCTGCCGCAGGTGGACTATCCCACGATCCAGGTGGTCACCTTCTACCCCGGGGCGAGCCCGGACGTGATGGCCTCGTCGGTCACCTCGCCCCTCGAGCGCCAGTTCGGGCAGATGCCCGGCCTCGGGCAGATGACGTCGACCAGCTCCTTCGGCAGCTCGCTGATCACGCTTCAGTTCGCGCTCGACCTCGACATCGACGTCGCGGAGCAGGAGGTGCAGGCGGCCATCAACGCCGCGGCCACCTACCTGCCCCGCGACCTGCCGAACCCGCCCATCTACAGCAAGACGAACCCCGCGGACGCCCCCGTTCTCACCCTGGCGCTCACGTCGAAGACGCTCCCGCTCCAGAAGGTGCAGGACCTCGCCGATACGCGCCTCGCCCAGCGCATCTCGCAGCTTCCGGGCGTGGGGCTGGTGAGCATCAGCGGCGGGCAGAAGCCGGCGGTCCGCATCCAGGTGAACCCCACGGCGCTCGCGGCGTACGGGCTCGGCCTCGAGGACGTGCGCACGGCCGTCGCGGCGGCGAACGTGAACCAGGCCAAGGGCAATTTCGACGGCCCGGAGCAGGCCTACACGATCGGAGCCAACGACCAGCTGCTCTCGAGCGACGCCTACCGGCCGCTCGTCGTCGCCTACCGCAACGGGGCGCCCGTGCGGCTCGGGGACGTCGCCGACGTGAAGGACGACGCCGAGAACGTCAAGCAGGCGGCGTGGATGGACGACGTCCCGGCGGTGATCCTCAACATCCAGCGCCAGCCCGGCGCCAACATCATCGCGGTCGTGGACCGCATCGAGCGGCTGCTGCCGCAGCTCACCTCCTCGCTGCCGTCGTCGGTCGAGGTGCGGGCGCTGACCGACCGGACCACCACCATCCGCGCGTCCGTGCGCGACGTGCAGTTCGAGCTGATGCTCACCGTGGCGCTGGTCGTGCTGGTGCTGTTCCTGTTCCTGCGCAGCCTCGCCGCCACCGTCATTCCGAGCGTCGCGGTGCCGCTGTCGCTCGTCGGCACGTTCGGCGTCATGTACCTGCTCGGCTACAGCCTCGACAACCTCTCGCTGATGGCGCTGACCATCTCGACCGGCTTCGTCGTCGACGACGCGATCGTGATGATCGAGAACGTCGCGCGGCACGTGGAGCGGGGGACGCCGCCGCTGGCGGCGGCGCTCGAAGGCTCGAAGCAGATCGCGTTCACCATCCTGTCGCTCACGGTGTCCCTGATCGCGGTGCTGATCCCGCTGCTGTTCATGGGCGACATCGTCGGGCGTTTGTTTCGCGAGTTCGCGATCACGCTGAGCGTCACGATCCTCGTGTCGGCGGTGGTGTCGCTCACGCTGACGCCGATGATGTGCGCGCGGCTGCTGCGCCACCGCCCGCCCGCGGCCACGGGCCGCTTCTACCGCGCCACCGAGCGCTTCTTCGACGCCACGATCCAGCGCTACGGGGCGAGCCTCCGCCGGGTGCTCGCGCACCAGACCGCGACGCTGCTGGTCGCCGCCGGCACGCTGGTCGGGACGATCCTCCTCTACGTGGTGGTGCCCAAGGGCTTCTTTCCCGTGCAGGACACGGGCGTGATCCTCGGCGTCTCCGAGGCCCCGCAGACCGTGTCGTTCGCCGCCATGGCGGAGCGCCAGCAGGCGCTCGCCCGGGTGATCCTCCGGGACCCCGCGGTGCGGAGCCTCTCCTCCTTCATCGGCGTCGACGGCATCAACACGACGGCCAACAGCGGACGGCTGCAGATCGATCTCAAGCCCCTCGCGGAGCGCGGGGTGAGCGCGGGCGAGGTGATCCGGCGGCTCCAGCCGGCGCTCGCCGCGGTGCCGGGCATCACGTTGTTCATGCAGCCGGTGCAGGACCTGACGGTCGAGGACCGCGTGAGCCGCACGCAGTACCAGTACACGCTGGAGACCCCCGACGCCGCCGAGCTGCGCCGGTGGGCGCCGCGGGTCGTCGAGGCGCTGGCGGCGCTGCCCGAGCTGCGCGACGTGGCGAGCGACCAGCAGGACGGCGGGCTCGGGGTGACGCTCGCGATCGACCGGGACACCGCCTCGCGGCTCGGCATCACTCCGCAGGCGATCGACGACACGCTCTACGACGCCTTCGGCCAGCGCCAGGTGTCGACGATCTTCACCCAGCTCAACCAGTACCACGTGGTCCTGGAGACCAGGCCGAGCTTCCAGCAGCGCCCCGACGCGCTGAAGGACCTCTACGTCCCGTCGGCGAGCGGCGCGCAGGTGCCGCTCGGGACGTTCACGCAGCTCGCGTCGACCACCGCCCCCCTCGCGGTCAACCACCAGGGCCAGTTCCCCGCCGTCACCCTCTCCTTCAACCTCGCCCCCGGCGTCGCCCTCGGCGACGCCGTCGCCGCCATCGAGACCGCCACCCGCGCCTTGGGGCTGCCCGCCGCCGTCCGCCCGAGCTTCCAGGGCACCGCCCAGGCCTTCCAGGCCTCGCTCGCCAACGAGCCGCTGCTCATCCTCGCGGCGATCGTGACGGTCTACATCGTCCTCGGCGTCCTCTACGAGAGCTACGTCCACCCGCTCACGATCCTCTCGACGCTGCCGTCGGCGGGCGTGGGCGCGATTCTCGCGCTGCTGCTCTGCCGCACCGACCTCGACGTGATTGCGCTGATCGGCATCATCCTGCTCATCGGCATCGTCAAGAAGAACGCGATCATGATGATCGACTTCGCGCTCGAGGCCGAGCGCGGAGAGGGCAAGACGCCCGAGGCCGCGATCTACGAGGCGTGCCTGCTGCGCTTCCGGCCGATCATGATGACGACGATGGCGGCGCTGCTCGGCGGGCTGCCGCTGGCGCTCGGCGCGGGCACGGGGGCCGAGCTGCGCCGGCCGCTCGGCATCGCGATCGTCGGCGGCCTGCTCGTGAGCCAGGTCCTCACCCTCTACACGACGCCGGTGGTCTACCTCGCGTTCGATCGGCTCGCCCGCCGTCTCGCCGGGCGGCGGACGGCTCCCCCGCTCGACGGCGCCGAGGCGGCGTAGGCGCGATGAACGTCTCGGCACCGTTCATCCGGCGGCCGGTGGCGACCTCGCTGCTCACCGCCGCGCTCGCGCTCGCCGGCTGGGTCGCCTTCCGCCAGCTCCCGGTCTCCCCGCTGCCGCAGGTCGAGTTCCCCACCATCCAGGTGCAGGCCGCACTGCCCGGCGCGAGCCCCGAGACCATGGCCTCGGCGGTGGCGATGCCGCTCGAGCGGCAATTCGGTCGCATCGCCGGCGTCACCGACATGACGTCGACGAGCTACCTCGGCTCGACCGGCATCACCCTGCAGTTCGACCTCGGCCGGAACATCGACGCGGCCGCGCGCGACGTGCAGGCGGCGATCAACGCGGCGCGCGGCCAGCTACCGACCAACCTGCCGAACAACCCCTCGTACCGCAAGGTGAACCCCGCCGACGCGCCGATCCTGATCCTCTCGCTCACCTCCGAGACCATCCCGACCGACCGGCTGTACGACGCGGCCTCCTCGATCCTGCAGCAGAAGCTTTCCCAGGTGGAGGGCGTCGGGCAGGTCATGGTGGGCGGAAGCGCGCTCCCCGGCGTCCGGGTCGAGCTCAACCCGACCGCGCTCAACCGCTACGGCATCGGGCTCGACGAGGTGCGCGCCGCGCTCGCCGCCGCCAACGTCAACCGGCCCAAGGGCGAGCTCGCCGACGCCAGCCGCGCGTGGGCGATCGGCGCCACCGATCAGCTCCTCGAGGCGGCGCAGTACCGGCCGCTGCTCGTGGCCTACCGCGACGGCGCGCCGGTGCGGGTCGCCGACGTGGCCGAGGTGGACGACTCCGTCGAGGACCTGCGCACGGGCGGGCTCGCGAACGGGAAGCCGGCCGTCGTCGTGGTCATCTTCCGCCAGCCCGGCGCCAACATCATCTCGACGGTCGACCGGGTGCGCGCGCTCCTGCCGCAGCTCGCCGCCTCGATCCCCGGCGGCATCGACCTCGGGGTCATGATCGACCGCAGCGTCACGATCCGCGCCTCGATCGTCGACGTCGAGCTGACCCTGCTCGTCTCGATCGCGCTGGTGATCCTCGTCGTGTTCGTGTTCCTGCGCAACGCCTGGGCGACCGCGATCCCGGGCGTCGTGGTGCCGCTGTCGCTGATCGCGACGTTCGGCGTCATGTACCTGCTCGGCTACAGCCTCGACAACCTCTCGCTGATGGCGCTCACGATCTCGACGGGCTTCGTGGTCGACGACGCGATCGTGGTGATCGAGAACATCGCGCGCTACCTCGAGCAAGGGATGCACCCGGTGGCGGCCGCGCTGCGCGGATCGCGCGAGATCGGCTTCACGGTCCTCTCGATGAGCGCGTCGTTGGTGGCGGTCTTCATCCCGATCCTCCTGATGGGCGGCATCGTCGGTCGGCTGTTCCGGGAGTTCGCAGTGACGCTGTCCGTAGCGGTCGTGGTGTCGCTCGTGGTGTCGCTCACCACCACGCCCATGATGTGCGCCCGCTTCCTGCGGCCCGAGCAGGGCCGGACGCACGGGCGCCTCTACCGGGCGAGCGAGCGGGCCTTCGCATGGCTCCTGCGCGGCTACGAGGCGAGCCTCGCCTGGGTGCTGCGGCACTCCCGCCTCACGCTGGCGGTGGCGGTGGCGACCGTCTGCGTCAACGGCTACCTGTTCGCGGTCGTCCCCAAGGGCTTCTTCCCCGAGCAGGACAACGGCCGCCTCATGGGCGCGATCCAGGCGGATCAGGACACGTCCTTCCAGGCGCTGCGGCAGAAGCTCGCGCAGTTCGTGAGCATCGTGCAGGCCGACCCGGCGGTCGAAACGGCCGTCGGGTTCACCGGCGGCGCGGGGGGCACGACCAACACCGGGCGCATGTTCATGGCGCTCAAGCCGCTCGCCGAGCGCAAGCTCACCGCCGATCAGGTGATCGCTCGGCTCCGTCCGAAGCTCGCCGCGGTCCCCGGCGCGAGCCTCTACCTCCAGGCGATCCAGGACATCCGCGTCGGCGGCAAGCTCAGCAACGCGCTGTTCCAGTTTACACTCCAGGACGACGACCTCCAGGAGCTCACCCACTGGGCGCCGATCGTGCTGCGCAAGCTGCAGACGCTCCCCGAGCTGGTCGACGTCAGCAGCGACCAGCAGAACGGCGGGCTCGAGGCGTCGCTGGCGATCGACCGGGACACGGCGTCGCGGCTCGGGATCACGACACGCATGATCGACGACGCCCTCTACGACGCGTTCGGCCAGCGCCAGGTGTCGACCATGTACACTCAGCTCAACCAGTACCACGTGGTCATGGAGGTCGCGCCGCGGTTTTGGCAGAGCCCCGAGACCCTGCGCGATCTCTACGTGCGCTCGACGGCCGGCGCGCTGGTGCCGCTCGCGGCCTTCACCCGTTTCGCGCCGAGCACCGCGGCCCTCGCCGTGAACCACCAGGGCCAGTTCCCCGCCGTCACCCTTTCCTTCAACCTCGCCCCCGGCGTCGCCCTCGGCGACGCGGTCGCCGCCGTCGAGACCGCCACCCGCGCCCTCGGGCTGCCCGCCGGCGTCCGCCCGAGCTTCCAGGGCACCGCCCAGGCCTTCCAGGCCTCGCTCGCCAACGAGCCGCTCCTCGTCCTCGCCGCTCTCCTCGCCGTGTACGTGGTGCTGGGGATCCTCTACGAGAGCTACATCCACCCGCTCACGATCCTCTCGACGCTGCCGTCGGCGGGCGTGGGCGCGATCCTCGCGCTGCTGCTCTGCCGCACCGATCTCAGCGTGATCGCGCTGATCGGCATCATCCTGCTCATCGGCATCGTCAAGAAGAACGCGATCATGATGATCGACTTCGCGGTCGAGGCCGAGCGGCGGGAGGAGAAGACGCCCGAGGCCGCGATCTACGAGGCGTGCCTGCTGCGCTTCCGGCCGATCATGATGACGACGATGGCGGCGCTGCTCGGCGGGCTGCCGCTGGCGCTCGGCGCGGGCA
>Ga0209060_10000523_pt1 | contig 67084 bp, 108 predicted proteins | sample Coa_R1_8_FD_187155 | JGI IMG/M metagenome (GOLD analysis project Ga0209060, IMG submission 187155) | Surface soil microbial communities from Centralia Pennsylvania, which are recovering from an underground coalmine fire - Coalmine... | ecosystem: Environmental > Terrestrial > Soil >... | reverse complement strand
TGCCTACTGTTACTCCAGGTCAACCGTATCAGCATTTTATGCAGCAGTTGAATTTTGGGAATGGGCCTGTCAGTAATCCTGGTGGGCCAAGTAATCCTTATGGTTACAATATGTGGGCGGGAGATCCCAATTCAGCCAAGACTCAAGCGGCAGCGGCTAATAATGCTCCTACGTCGGCTACTTATGCGGGTGCTACTGGTGGGGCTGGCGGTGGTGCGTTTGGTGGATTTAATCCCAATGGTGGTGGTGGGTTTGGTCCTGGACAAGGTGGGCAAGGACAGGGACAGGGTCAAGGTGGACAGTTCTTAGGTCAGCAACCAGCAAATCAGTTTGGTAATGGGCAGTTTAATACGGCCAATACTCCGGGTTGGAATACCGGATTTAATAATCCTCTTGCGGGTGGGTTTAATTCGTGGGGTTCCCCTTTAATGGGTAATCCTTATAGTTACATGACAGGTATTCCACAGAATGGGTTGTATGGTGGGACAATGTACGGTGGTGGGGGTCCTGGGGGTCAAGGTGGTTGGGTTCCGAGTAGCGGTATGGGCGGAATGATGGCAGCTATGGGTATGAATCCTCTTATGATGGGTGGCGGGGGCGGTATGGGTGGATTTAGTGGCCTGTTGAATAATATGATGGGAATTAATCCGTTCATGATGGGCGGATACCAGAGTCCGATGTATAACATTGGTGCTCCTAATACTTATTGGTAAGGTAAATGGTGATTATATGAGCGGTCAAGGTCCTAGTTTCGGTGGCGGAATGTCAGGTAGTCCTATCCCTCCGGGTGCTTTTCCTCCGGGTAGTGGTCCAGTAGGTATTGGTGCTCCCCCGGCTCCTATTATGCCCGGTCGAATGGACATGGGTGGTATGGGTGGTGGACAGCAAATGGCTCCGAATCCCTTTACGAATGGTGGGTTTGGTAGTGTTGGTGGTGCGCCTAATGGTGGATTTGGAAATCAGACTTATCAGGGTCCTGCGGGGTTACATAACTTTTGGCAAAATCCTCCGAGTCCGGGACAAGTAATGCAGAATATTAGTACGCAAGGTAATTTCGGTGTTGGGGGCGGGCCTCAAGGCGGACAGCCACAGAAACCGAATATGACTCCGGGTAGTGTTCGTGGTAATGCCATGCCCTCAACTAATACTAATTATGGTCCGGGTTTTATTCCTGGGGGTGGACCGCAGCAGACTTCTTTTGCTAATGGTTTGAATAACCCAATCCATAATCCTCCGAAGCCCAACACAACTCCGGGTGGAATTGGTGGGGGTGCGTCGTTTCCGAAGAATCCTGGGTTTTTTAATGCCCTATAAAAGGTAAATAAATGAATGTCTTCAAACGTATTATGGGATTCAATTACATTACCCACAATGGATATTCCGTACTCTCGGATCGAGGGAGAGTTACAGGATACTCCAAGGTTTGTACGTGGTAAGAATACCTATATTACTACGGGCGGTAAACTAACTCGTCGGCCCGGTACAGTAGCTTTAAACGCAAATAATAGTCTAGCCCTGCGTGTAGATCGTATGTGGTCCTATGAGACGCTGGATACTCCTCCGGTCGTGTATATTGTCGTAAGTGCCTGGAATCCGGCTACGGGGTTGTGGGAAATTTGGCATCAGCGGCAAAGTACGACACCTACGCCTTTCTTACAAAGTGGTACATACCGAGACTTAAATCTTTCGACACAGGCCCATGAAGCCGTGGTACAGAGGGGTTTTTTATTTATCAAAGGCTTCCCCCAGTCGAGTAGTAGTGAAAAGTTGGGTACGGTTATCCTTGATGGGACGGGCGGAAATATCGTACTTAAGCCCTGGGGAATATTGGGTCCCACTACACCTGTGGCTTTGGCGAATAGTGCAATAACTAAAATGACTACGAATGGAGGTATCAATGCCTCGGCTACTACCTTCACCGTATCGGGTACTAGTGGTTTCCCGTCTACTCCATTTGTCATTCAAGTTGATTTTGAGCAGATGAATGTTACGAACGTATCAAGTCTTACATTTACAGTTACTCGGGCTTTTAATGGTACAGTAGCGGCTGCACATCAGCAAAATGCAATAGTGTTGTATAGGGGTTGGGCGGCTAGTGCTCATATTAATGTAATTAATCAATTCTGGCAATATGCGTATTCGTGGAAAGACCTTAACGGACAGTATAGTAATATTTCTCCTCCCCAAACTAATCCTGATGTTTTAGGAGATAGTACGTCTCCGTTCTTTAATCAGATACCCCAGATAACGGTACAGGGTAATGCGGATACAGTTAATATTCCTAAGATAGGTATTTTCAGAACTACGGATGGCGGGGGAAGGTTCTTTTTCTTAGGCGATATAACAAATACTGGGGCGGGGAATATATCTTATACAGATAATACTCTTGCGTCCAGTGCGGGCAATCAAGATCCTATACCAGATATTATTCTTAATACGGCTACTGTTAGTCCCAGTCTTACGTCCAATAGTCCCCCGCCTACGGTGTTGGCTCCGGGTGTTACTGGAGTTGCTACCCCTACACCTTCTAGCCCCATTACGTCCTATCAAGGTCGTTTGTGGTTTGGAATAGGGAACGTGTTGTTTTTCAGCGGACAGGAGGAAATTAGCTTAGGCGTACCCGAGGATTGTTGGCCGTCTGGGTTGAATGGTAACTTCTTTCGTTTCCAATATCCTATTACTAATGTCCTAGCTACCACGCAAAATCTATACGTGTTTACTCTAAAAGCAACGTATGTTATTACAGGTACAAACCTACAAACCTTTGCGGTGGCTCCTATTTTAAATAATATTGGTTTCCCATACGGAATGCCTCGGGCGATAGATACGTTTAATAACAGTGTCGTATTTATGTCACACGACTATCGGATAGTACTAATTAATGATGGTAGTGCTACGCCAGTTATTATGTCGGACTCTCTATATACGGACCTTGTAGACGCCATTAATGCGGGTAGTGAGTTTGATATTAAGTACTTCTCGGATCTGGATAAAGAACTATTATTTATTACCGGGCATAGCAAGACTTCTCCCAATAATAGTAAACAATGGGTTTATGACGTTAAAAAGTCACTTAAACTGAGTCTTCAGGCAGGTATCTATACGCCCCTAAAGCACTTATGGAATCTTCCATGGACCTACCCCTCTACGGCTCAAATGTCGGGGCGAATATCGGAACTTACAGGACAACGGCGTATGGTGTTCTTTTCATGGGACCCTGTTAATCTAGTTGGTACTTTTGCACGTATGGACCCTACGTTAGTTACGGCTCAAGATTGGGCGGTACAAAATGGTACGGCAGGTAATATTAACTACGATATTGATATGGTGTTTGCTTTACAAATGGTTCCGGCAGGGGATCATGTTAATCAAAGGCGAGTTCCACGGGTTACTCCGGTTGTTTACTCCATTAGTTTCGAACGTACAGCTTTTTCCGGCGACGATGACCCCAGTTTCTATTGGTTTGCTGATGACCTATGGACAGATCCAATAAGCGTAAATGTGAGTGAAGATCCACCCCGTAGGCCGCAGAGTAAGGGATATAAGACTATGGAGTTTCCCATTTTTAACGTGGCGCAAAGAGTGGCCTGGGAACTTACTAAAATTGCGTCTGGTGATAGGTTTGAATTGCAGAATGTGATTATTACCTTCTCACCGGATCAGGGATCTTAATGCCTCAAGTCAAAACAATTAGCGAAGCCGATCAGTTAAAAATACTGGGTACGGTACGGAATAGCTTTAATGCCGCAGAAGGTAGCCTTCTCCCTCCCCCACAGCAAGGCCAATTTCGAGTACCTTTTGTTACGACCCTGAAGGTCTATTCTAGTAGTACTTTCGTGGGGGGTACCCAGTTTATTCTTACTTTTCAAGAACCTAACGCCACAGTTGCACAGATAGATCATTATAATATTTTTGTAGGCGGTTTGACGGGTAATATCAGTCAGTTGACAAGTCCAACTACGGTTAAGGGTTCCCCGGCGGTAGTAAGGGTTACAACTTCGGCGGCTCAGAATGTGGTTTTTACGGTACAGACAGTACTTAAGAATGGATTAGTAAGCGACCTTAATGCTTCGCCAAAGTGTACAGGTACAACTATTGCGGCAACAGTTAATACGACGGATATTCCAAATGGTAGTATTACTCTTGCTCAACTTGCAGCAGGTACGGCAGGGGCGTTGTTTGTTTATGATGGAAGCGGTAATCCTTCGAGTCTATCTGATGTAGCGGCGGGTAGTTATTTGATATCTAACGGAGTTTCTTCCCCTCCTACCTATCAAACTTTTAATTTTACCCGTAACTTATTCATTCAAACTGCCGATGCAACGGTAGGAAATACAAATACTGAAACTAGTATTGTGGGTACTGGGACGGGATCAGTTACGCTGGCAGCTAATTTCCTTACCACTGGGCGTACTTTACGGCTGGTTATGCGGGGTTACCACTCTGCTACCGGGGGACCCACTATTAACGTTAAGGTTAAATTGGGTTCTACAATAATCCTTACCACTACTGCCGTAACGGATAATAATAATACAAACCAGGGTTTTGAGCTAAATGCTGATATTACGTGTAGAAGCACGGGGGTATCTGGTACCGTAGCGGCTCAAGGGTCTTTTATGGAAGAGGGGTCTACGTCTTTTCAAATGGTCAATACGGTTCCTGTGACGATAGATACCACATCTTCCCAGTTACTCGATATTACCATTACTTGGGGTACAGGAGCGCCTGGAAATACAATAACTTCCACGAACTTTACCCTTCAAACTTTAAGTTAAATTGGGGGTATAATAGTACTAGAGGTATATGCTTGATAATCTTACATTTAGTCTCTTGGGCACAGAAATTGAAGATTACAAAGAATTTGATGCCATATATGTGGAGGCTTTTGGAATACACCCCGATCTTGCGAATATGCGGCCTATGGTAGCGAGAGACGAGACGGGGAAGATAGTAGGATTTTTTGGTTTATACCAAGTAATTGTGGCAGATAGTATGTGGATAGCTCCTAAGTATCGAAGTAAGGGTTTGTGGCGAAAATTAGTAGAAGCTATTAATTCTCTTCCCTGGGGTAAGGGCCGGGGTTATTATTTTTTTGAAGAGAAAAAGAAACAGGGTTTAGTGGCAAAGATGTTTGGTGATAAGTTACCTATTCAAGTGTGGCGTAAGGTGTTCTAATACATGAGTGGCGGCGGACAATTAGGTGGTGGTGGTGACTGGCTTCGTGGCGGTATGGCTACGGTTCTGTCTAACCTGGGAAACCAAGGTGTAAATCCAGCTACAGACATAATGAAATGGTCTACTGATGCCGCTTTAAATTCGGCTAAGACGGGACTTTTTCCTACTATCGGTGGTGAGCTTCCCTTCTGGCAAGGACAGACTCAAGGGTTACAAAATTGGCAAAACCAAGTTGGCGGAATGATGAATCCGCTAGTAGGCCGTTCGATTCAGGATCTTGGATATTTGGGTCAAGGTATGAGTAGCCCGTTACAAGGTGCTTCTAATCTTGCACAGGGCGGTATGCAGGGTCTTGGGGCTATGATGCCCACGGCTATCCAGAATTTCCAAAGTGGGGGTTGGACGCCACAGTATCAGGGCGCTTATAATGCGATTGGAAATGTATTAGGGCAAAATATTCCTGGGTTACAAACTTCGGCAAATACGGCGAATAATCTTGTAGGTAACTTTGGACAAACGGATTTTAATATTAACGCTCAGGCCATGGCGAATAATATGCTTGGTCAGGGTGGTTGGACGCCTCAGTTGTCAATGGCATTGAATCCGGTTGCCGGGATACTGGGGACACAGGGAAATACCGGACAGAGTAATGCTTTATACTCCGGGGGTAGTCCCTTACTTGCTAGTGGTGGACAGACGCAGCTAGGGAATAATATGGCGGGACGGGGTGTTGATTTATATTCTCAACAGGCCCTTATGAATCCTGCTCAAGCGGCTAGTATTGCGCGTACTCAAGCTTCCCAGAACTTTGCGGGACAAGAACAACAAGCGGAACAGCAGGCGTTGGCTAGGGGTGGTGGGGCCGGGGCAACTGTGGCTAATGGGTTACAGAATCAAGGGATGGCGGATTTTTACAATCAAGCTGCTACGGGAATTAGTGGAGCGGTTAATAATGCCCTCCAGCAACAGCAGGGGTTGAACTTGACTCAACAGGGTCAGGGTATTAACTTAGCTCAAGGGGCCGGTAGTTTACAAAATGCCCTTCTAGGTACGAGTGGCGGATTGGTACAGGGTAGCGGACAGTTGGCTAATAACTTATTTGGGACAGGATTAAATGAAGTTCCGTCTCTTACTAACGCGGCTGCTAATTATATGTCTCCCTACGTGTCTTATGGAACGGGAGGGATGGGTAATCAGTTGGGTATGTTGGGTGCCGGTAGTAATCTGGCTAGTATGCTTCAACAGGGGCAACTAGGTGGAATTGGCGCGTTGGGTAATATTATGCAGAACCAGAACCAATATCAACTTGGTATGGGTAATCTGCAAAACTCCATGACACAGGGAACGGGTAATTTGCTTAATAGTCTCTTTGGCACTAACGCGGGTATGTATAACCAACAGGGCCAATTGGGTCTTGGACAGTATGGGGCGCTTACGAATGCGATACAGGGTGCGATGAATAGCGGTATTAATGCGGGTAACGTGTATAGTTCTTTGCTGAATAACTACTTCAATCCGCTTGTGGGTATTAGTGGTCAGGGTGAAAGCTTGCTTGGAAGTTCGCTTGGTAGTGAAGCTAACTTGTTTGGTGGTGGTGCAAGTCAGGCCGGTGGTGGCAATCCTCTGCTTGGATCTCTTATGCAACTTGCCGGTGCTGCTTTAAGTTTCGCTTAAAAATATGCCAGATATTAACGACATTCTTAGTGCTTTGCCACAGGGTAGTACACAACAGGCTCCAGGTGCGCCCGATCAATCTGTCAATCCTCTTGTTATGCAGGCGCTACAGAGTTCACAGGCAGGTGGGCTTCCTCCGACTATTCCTGGTGGTACAGGTGGTGCGGCTGGTGGTTTGACAGGTAATCAATCTTTCCTGGATACATATACAAATATGTTCCAGAATTTGAGTAAACAATTACAAGAGATTAATAAACCTTCGGCTGCGGAGTTGGAATTTCAAAAGCGGTCACAATATACGGTCGAACAGCGGGCACACGATATCTATAATAGTATGATGGGTATTAAGAAAGTACCCGTTGTACCTGTCGGACCTATGCCAGAGGGACAGGAACCACAGTATAAGGATAAAATTGATTGGAAGAAGTATCCTTTAGCCGTGTTAAGTGAGATGGGCCGTGCGATGGCTCAGAAGGAAAACTACGTACCGGCTAGGGATCGAGCACAGCATCAGGCGTTACAGGAATATCAATCCGAAATTAATCCCATTGCCAAGGAAGTTCAATATAATAACCAAATGCGAACTTGGGCACTACGGGATATGACAAGTTTGACCAATAATGCTACAAGTAACTTGACTCGGCAGGCTGCTACAGATGTTCGGTCGAAGTTATATGAGCAACAGGGTAATTTGGATAATGCTAAAAAAATGGTCTATATTGCCCGATATGAAGATGCAGAACGTAAACTAGCTGCGGGTCAACCAGAAGCTCAAGTTGAAATGCTTAAAATTCATCATGACTTACTGGCCGATGAAGACGAATATACAAAGGCTCGTACTGTGGGACAGGTGCAGAGTAATGAAGGTCTATCTACGACTAAGGGTGACAGGGACTTACAGGATATTAATGCCATTAACCGGGCTGTAGCCAAGGGCGATTTTGATACGGCTAAACAGATTAAGCAGCAAATGGATATCCGTAATCAAGCTTTGGGTGCTAAGAATATTACCGTGGTTCAAACTGATCGTGGACCAATGGCGGCTGATAAGAGAACTTTACCGAACTATATGACTGGTGGACAAGGTGCGGCTCAAAGTCAGGGTCCAGGGGTGAATGCTACGCAGGGTGGTGGTGAACAGGCTCCTAAAACTCCTGCTATTGATCCTGTAACTGGTAAGCCCGATAAATACCGGGATGATATTCAAAAGTATTATACGGATATTAGTTCCGCTTATCAAGGTAAGCCCGTTGCCCCAGTCGGTTTGACTTTCAAGGATGATCTTCCTCCGGGTACTGATCCTCGTTTAGCGGCTTATATTCATTCGGCTCCTATTGGTGCGAAGGTACAGGCCGGTGTACAGACTAAGAACGACGCGGCTCTTAAAGGTGCGGCTAAGGCTCAGGAGATGTACGGGTTGCTTAAAGACTTCTCTCCTAGCGATCTGGGTAACTTAAAAGGTATGTGGACGAAACTTACTACCAAGTACGCTGATCCTACATCCTGGAGTAATGTCCCGGCTGATAAATTCGAACGGTTTGCTCAAGCGGCTCAGATTTTGGGTGCTCATCACGCGGCTGTGCAGGGTTTCCGAAGTACGCAGTTTGTTGAAGATATTGGTAAGGCGTTGGATAACTTGGCTCAGGGTAAAAAGACTCTGGCCGGTAAGATTTATGAGTATGAAGATACTTTTAACCAACAGTTGCAGCATAATCAAGAACTTAAGGCTACGGGGCCGGTTAGAAATTGGACTACTGAAAACGTGGTAAGAGCTTTCCATCCCGATGCTTATAAGAGTATTTATGGTAAAGAAGTCGGTCCCCCAGACGTAGGTGGGACAGGGGCTAAGGGTGCGAGTAAGAACTATGTTAAAGCTGAAGACTTATTGAAAGCTAGAAATATTAAATAATGCCTGACGATCAACTAGTACAACTTCCTGACGGCAGTACCATACCCCGTAGCGAATGGGACAAGATACCTACGCAAAAACAGGTCCAAGTTGTACAAAGTATGAAACAGGAGTCTATACAGAATAAGTCCATTATGCCCATGTTGTTAGGGGCTGCGGGTAGTGGTATGGGGGCGGCTCCATATAACATTGCAATGAATCAGGACCCCGATAAGTTCTATGATTTTGTCAAACATGACCTACCGTATGGAGTTGCTGGTGGGGCGGCTATGGCCCTTGGCGGAGCACCCATTGGAGCGGCTTTAGGAACCGGGGCTATGCTGGCTGGAAGTGCTCCTCATGATCTTGGCGGGGCTGTAATGAATGCCGCTAATGTGTTTGGGATGGGGTTGGCTAATAAGGCGTCACAAGCATATACGGCTATTAAAAGTCCGGTAAGTAGGTTCTTAGCTCGGGCGGCTACAGGGTTAGGTATTAACGAAACACAGAATAAGATACAGGACGCACTGGGGCAAGGAGCTAATGAAGGGGCTAGCAGGCTTATGTCTGATGCCTTGGCCGCATTGGTACCGGGTATGGGCGGAAGTGTAGCAGACAGGGCTAATCTACGGGGTAATATTCAGGGCGTAATGGGTCCTAATGTTCCAAGTACGGGCTTTGAGGCTCAAGCTGCTCAGGAAGCCCAAAAAGTGCAGCAGGCGGTACCGGAGGCTGGTTTTCTACAACAGCAGAAGTTTGCCCAAACACAACAAGCCGCTAAGATGTTTGCGGAGAATAATCAAAAGCTAGAAGCCGAGAGATTACTTAAGCTTACGGCTCCCCAAGGGTCTTTTGCACAGGATGACTTGCAGAAGGCCAAAAGTCTTGCCGAAAATAATAAACTACGGGCAGGTTATGCGAAAGTTGTCGAAGGACAGGATGTTGATAACCCACAAGTTAAGGCAATCAAGAATCTTCAGCAACAGTATGATGATATATCGAACCAAGAAGGCGGACCTTGGAAAGATGCAAGTTATAAGAACGCACAGTTAAAACAGATACAAGAAGAAATTGATAAGAACCGGGGGCAAATGTTTGACCAGATGGCGGATAAAGTCCGTCAGGCGGCAGAACAGCACGTTAACAATCTTTACGATCCAGCATTAGCGGCTACTCAAAGGCTTAATAAAGTTTCCGATACTATCCGGTCTGCGGTTAATACGGAAATTATTGAAAATTCGAATCTTAAGGGTTTACTGACGCCGGATAAAGACGGTGTGTTTGGCCCCAAGCAACTAGTCGGGAATCTGATTAACGGTGACTCCGATAACATTGACCGTCTTTTCAAATACTTAGGTAACCAGAAGAACGGGGATCAAATGATTAAAACGACTCGTGACGCATTTCTTACCGAGATGATGGCGCGGGCCTATGATCCTCAAACGAAACAGCTTAGTAATATTGGGAAGATTACGGCTGGAGATGGGCCGTTTAACCGAAATAAGTTGATATCGATTTTTGGCGGGGGACGAGAAGGCCAAGAAACTACTAAGCAAGTGGATCAGTTGTTACAGGACTTTAAGACCTTGCAGGATGTTAAAGATACGGCGAAGAAGAGTACTGGTTTTGGACACCTAGCGGGTTGGTACTTTACTCCTATGGGTGCTACATATGCGGCGCTGCATTACGGACTACATACTTCCTACCCGGCTGCTATGGGTTCTGCGGCTTTGGCAGGGGTGGCAAGTAAGGGCGCTCAGGCTGTGTTCCAGGGATACATACCCCTTATTGATAAGTACATTAGTAACCCCCAATTCGCCCAAGCCTTTCATAACTGGGCACAAACAGGCGGGGACATGAAGACCATGTTTAAAATACCTATGTTGAGTCGAGTACTGGTAGGTAGTGGTAAGACTTCAAATAATGACTTGACAAATGAGTAAACCTATGTTACACTAGCTAGTGAACGCTAGGGACAGAAGGGAAAGAATGGGAGCCGAGGCTTCGCTTTCCTTTCTGTTTCATTTATGGCCGATACAAAAGATAAACTCTACGTACTTGTTTTCAAAGACAATAAGGGTTTTGAAAAGCGATTACAGTTTAGAGGTTTATTTCCGCCTCCGACTTATAGGTTTGCCGAAATGTATCCCTTTCATTTTAATTACGATTTAGAGAATGATGTATTTGAAGCAGTACACTCCGTAGAGTTTCGATTTACCCACGTCGATAAAAAGAACGATATCGTTTACTATGAACAATGGACCTAAGATAGTTTCTCGCCAATATGAACCTGACCCTTCGAAATGTTGTGAGTTATGCGTTTTTGGAACCGGAAAACATGCTTCGTGGTGTCCATACGTAAAACTTATCGGTTTCCGTGACTGGAGACATAAGGAACGCGAAGGTTATAGGAAATAAATGCCCTCCCTTGTCCATTTCTTAGAACTGTTATTTATCTTACATTGTAGACAGAAAACGACAGAAGCGTATATGTGTTTACGTTTTGTTGAAGCTAATTTATGGAAACCTAGAGTGCCTAGGGCTTTTATTAAGGGCGGTCCTTTTAAATATATAAGGCATCCCGTGTATGTTTACGGTATGTCTATGTGGTTAGCGATAGCGGCTATGTTTGGCTGGTGGTACTTTTTTCTTTTTATCCTATTCATTGGGATACCTATACAGATAGTAAGGGCCTGCAAAGAAGAACAAGTACTGCTTAAAGCTTTCGGACAAGAATATGAAGAATACCGGCGTCATAGTTTCCCGCCCTTGCCCCTCTTCAAAAAATAACTTCTTTAAAATCAATAACTTAGCGTTTAAAGTTCGGGCTACAATAAAAGGAACCATAGCTACACGGATTACTCCGCTGCTTGGTTCCCTCTATCGCTTGGTCTACTAGTATTATACCATAGGGTGGAGGATAAGTAGCGGTTAACGTCCAAGTATCTTAATGGAAAGTAGTATCCCTACCACCGTTCCACACAATCCCCCTATCGTATAAAACAGCCACGGTATAAAAGCCCCTTCGTCGGCCCCTTTAGCAATCTTACGGTATAGAAAGAAGTTAAACGACGTAAGTAGGGTATCTGTCATGATACAAGCCATGATATTAGCCTGTGACGTGGCTCTACAGGAAATCGTACATAGTCCCCAGTTTAAAAACTGTAAGACGCCGATAATAAAGGGATCTTTAAGCTTCATCTTTAAGACCATCTTTACCTAGAATCGACCTAGCATATTTAATTTCCCACTCTTTTCGACATTCATCCGAACATAGTAAAGGGGAAACGTACTGACTAGTTACTTTAGTATCGTAAAAACAATCACCACAATTGGGGCAAAAGTAATATTGTTTTCCAAAAAGTCCCATTTAATCATCCTTTGTCGCTTCCGCAAACACATCTGAGAAACGTATAATACCCTGCTTCTCTGTCTTTACTGTGCCTTCCGCCTTAACCCTCTTCAACTTGGGTAACTTGTGACATGTATGATACCACTTAACCCTTAGGTCTCCGTCTTCGTTAAAAATAGCATATCCCTCTGGATAACTAGCCGCATGACGAGACAGGAACCGCATCTTAATTTGCCAAGAAGTATCCGATAATTCCTTTTCCCGCTGCATGGTAATAAGAGTATCGGCCCCATCCTTCCATTTACTACTACCTCGGAAGTTATACTCACTTAAGGGGTCATAGTCCCGTAGTATCTGTTTCTGCCAAGGCGGTTTTCCAAAATGGTGAGTAAATATAATCGACATATCCGGCCCACCAAACTTCTTCAACTCTGCTAGTATGAAAAACAGCTTATTAATCTCGTACGCCTGATTCTCGTCTTTGTGATACAGGAAGGTAATAGGGTCCAGTACTAGTACATCCGGCTTCTCTCCCCGGATATAAGCCTTTAACGTCTCTATTCCTTCCCTGGTATTCAACTGTATGCCAATTTCCTTCGGCAGTATGGATAGATAGTCTTTATATTCTTCTAAGAACTCCATCCCGAAAATCTTCTTTATCCTATCCTGATCCGTCCTTTCACCCATCTCGGCGTCAATATAAAGTACTTTACACTGTGAAGGAACTATGAAGTCGGGGTTACCAAATAGGGGTTTTCCACACGCCAATGCCCTGCAAAGTTCCAAACACACGAAAGACTTTCCTACCTTCGCTTGACCACCTAAAGCTAATGTTCCGCCTTTTGTTAGCACAGCGGGTTCAATCCAAGAATAATCTTTTGGAAATTCTTTACGTAGTAATTCATCTACACCTATAGCTTTAAGAACTTTATCCACTCAAAGCTCTCCAGTGCTACTATTTGCTACCGGCTGCTACCTTAGCACTAGGCCAATTAAAAAGTTTTGCTAATGGAGAAGATGCAAGAGCATTTGCCGCTGCTGAAATAGGATTAGTAGATTTAGCTATAGCTTCTTGTGTTTCCTCTTCTCGATACTCAGTATCCGGCCCCGGCTGTCCAAGTTGCAAGTACGTAAGAAGGATATTTGTATAGACGAATAGATCCTTTACAGTATCCATGACACTTTCATCATTTGTTGAAAACTCAGGATGCACTATAAGGCTTTTAAGTCGAGACAATTTATCTGCCATTCGACTAAGGATAGTCTGCTCCACGGTAACAGGTTCCTTACCGGGAAGACTCGCTAACTGTGCGGCAAATCTAAAATTCTGGTAGGGATCATTACTCCCTGCCGTGTACCCTTCATTCTTACGCTTGGTAAGGGCCACACTGTCCAGGCAATTCTGGGTGAAAGTTTCGAAATATACTTCTCTTAGGGTTTTAGACATAAAGTTCCTTAAATTTCTTTAGATACATCTTCTCTGCATGTTCCGGCGTCCAACGGGGAATCTTAATCCGTAACTTAGGCATTTCATTGGCCCACTGAGGATTACTCATAAGATCCCTAGCTTCCGTGGCAAGTAACAAATTATCCGCTTCTTCGATATCTTCCTGACTCGTATTACCAATACCGTACTTGGAATATATGACTCCGGTAAGAGCCTTTTCAATGCTCCGGTATACGGTAAAATCGGCCATACGCTTAATGGGTCGAGGTACGTCTACTAAGTAGGCTTCGCTAGCGTCATGCAGGAGGCCCTTAAGCGCTAATTCCGGCTTCTTAAGCATCCCACTAAGAACCATTGACACCAGAATACTATGCTGTGCGACACTATAAAACCATTCTGTATGACCGGCAAAGCGACACTGGTTACTTAAGGCATGAGCGATATCTTCAATACAAATATCCCCCGCTCGAATGGACATGGGAAAAAACTTCTTACCCGTGTAAGTAACGATATATGGCCCTCTATCCGTTACATGGACTCCTACCGAATGTTTAAGTATTGTCTTACTCATATTTCTTACCGCCCAAAGTAAACTGATTCTTATTAATCAATACCACCTGATCTGTAAAGGAACCATCCGGGTACACATAACCATATAGGAAGCCATTAACAAAATTCACGGGCCTATTCTTAACCCAGAAAGGTTCAATAACGCTAAGACTAGGAACCACAATAGCTGAATGCCAATCCTGACTATCCACAGCCGTCTTTTGAACCGCTGCACTATAAGAGTGAATATGTCCGGCACGGATATTACGGTGATAGGCACCCAGTAAGGTACGGGCGGGATTGACGGTACTTGCTTGTCGTAGAACCACATCTCCATGGACAAAGTTAAGCTTTCCTACTCGGGCTACTTCACCCTGGGAATAAATATCCCATCCACGTTTCTCTAAGTTAAGATAGTTAACAGGTTCTACTAACCCTTGAATACCGGGGTTAGCTGAGATAAAATCTGTAATCCAAGCTTCGTGGTTTCCATCTAGCCAAATCTTCTTAGGAATATTGTCATAAGGTTTAAGGATAACTTGGTTCAACTGATCCATTTCATCCTTTAAACGGAACTTCTCGGATAGGATAGGTTTCCCCTGGTGCCAATGAGACACAGGACCGCAATTAAGTTGATCTCCACCCAATATCAGAATATCCGGCTTGAAGTCATTAATGAACTTCTTAACAACCCCAATCGCCTTGATATTACACGCCAGTTTCTCGACCCACTTACCCTTAACTAAACCCCTCTCCCAACCAAAATGCATGTCATATAATGCAACGAATTTTTTCATTTACTTTTCCATATCCTCAATGACTCGTTTTGCAAGATCCTCATATGCGGCCAACTTCTTTAATCCACCTTTAGCCACTAGTAGGACTTGAGCGAATAGGGCGGCTCCGGTAAGGACCACGACAACCTCTTCCGAGGTAAGATCGTCTTTTTTCCGGTAATCACATAAGACTTCAATAATAGCCGCCGTGTAGCTTCGAATCTTCCGCCGTCTACGCTCATCTAATCCAACTAACCCCTGTGCGCCCATACTAGCTACTAGGGCATTGTTAAGAGCTATTCCAATCTCTTGCTGCGAGTATGTTTTATTTTTTGGATTAATTTCTTTTTTCATACTCTTCACGTAAGTTGATAATACGAATCAATTCAGCATCTCCCTTGGCTTTGAATGCGTCTTCTGGTGTTGCAAATATCTGAGGTAATCCGTCGTCTTGACGTAAGTAGTCGATATTTCCGTCATACTTCACAGACGCAATGTAGCCTTCTTTTTGTCCTTTAATCCACTCGTCCAAGTTGATAGATGTAACGATCTTTACTTCGGATAAGTTATCAATAACTTTTGTCCTAAATATGTCGTAAGTTTCGGACGTTCGGATACACTCAACCACGAAAGTAAGTAAAGCGTCCTGACTGGCTATCTGGTCTGCTAGGAAAGGAATTAACGCCTTGTCATCGTATATAGTGGCATCAGCCATAAAAAGTACCTTTTATTTTTACTTGTGTAGCCTAGCTACCTTGAGGAGGGGTTATCCGGGAGGGGTTATTTAAAGTGTAATATTAAAGAGTATAACACGAATTACAGTATTTGTCAAGCCTATATCTTTATCATTGCTCCTGGGATATGGGTTTCTTTTTTCTTCTCGTCAAACTCCAACCCGCACTGTCCCCTAGCCGCTTTATATGGGCATTTGAAACCCGGCAACCTGTCATTTTCTTCGCCCATAAGTTTAATGAAATCTTTAGCTTCCTCAGGCGTCCAGGTCCTAGGTATCTCAAAATCCAGGGAATCATGAACAAACATTAATGGAATCTTACCCGTCTCCCGGTAAAACCTCAACACTTGCCCTTGTACGTAATGCGCTCCTACTCCCTGCCCATAAGCTGCCGCCCCCATCTTCGCGTTATCGGTAGGGTTACCGTATAGTCTTAAGAAGTGACCTGTGGGATACTGGATATATTTTTTATTTTCAATTTCATGGAGTATTTTCCTATGCCAATTTCTAAGCATAGGCAATCGCTTGAAATATACCTCTTCCGTAATGGCAAGCGCTCGCTTCCGTGATTCAAGCGTCTTGTTACCAAAAATACGCTCGGCAAGGTTTGCTCCGGTAAATGCCACCACCCCACCACAATATTCCCAATCTCTATAGACATACAAGGCTCCCGCGTCTATCTGTTTCTTATAAAAAGGGTTAATCAGGTCCCTGGGATATAGAATTTTTATACCCTCAAGATAATTACTCGCATGGGATACGGTCTTAGCTACCCCTCGTGGAGTGTCGTTATTGATACGGGCAATCTCTTCAAAAGCTCCATTACTATTTTCGACAAGCCACGTAAAGGGGTCACCGGGTAATATCTCGGAAGGGTCGTAACCGGCAAGGTATATGCAGACTCTAAGTTCCAAATTACTACTATCTGCATGGATAAGGTCTAAGGAAGGATCACGCGGAACTATTGCGGCCTTAACCAGCGAACCAAACCCCCTAGCAGGTATATTGGTAAAGTTTGGACGGCTGCTGCTCCAACGACTAGTACTAGCACCGATAGTAATAAAACGCGGGTGAATATAGCAGTCATTCTTAATATATTTGTCACCAAACCAAGGGTCCAAACCTTTTCCTGCACTTTTGTATTCATATAGACGGTATAGGGCGTCAAGTTCTTTAGGAAGGGTAGCAGATAGTTCCAAGGCTTCCAGACTAAACTTACCTGTTTCGTCATGGGTCGAGTATCCGTACTTCTCCGCAGTCTTCTCCAGGGAACGGCGAATAGATACTTTATCATTACCGGCTAACTGAATACCGTTTTTCTTAAACCACTCGACAACCTGAGACGGAGCACGGGGATTAAATTCTTTACTTTCGTCAAAAAGTGAAGACTTGTACTCCCCGGCCTTCTTCTCCATTTCCTTAACGAACTGCATATTAACCCGTACCCCCTGCTCCTGCATACATTGGGCGATATAGGTTAGTTCTTTAAGTTCCTGATAAAGTTTATCCGGTACTTTCCACTTTTGTAAGTCCTTTATTTGCAAGTAGTTAGCTTCAAGAGAGGCGGCTGCATCCACAGCGCAATAGCCTAATACGTCATGAGTGGGACAGATGGTTTGTTCACAGTCCATTCCTTGGCACTGTTTCCAGTTAGGCCATAACAGAACCATACTAGCTGCTGTCCACAGACCCATAAAGCCCAATGCCCCTGCATCATCGGCTTCTGTCTTGTCGGGTGCTTTTGCTAAGTCCGCATTTAGGAGATAGTGCCGTAGCATGGAGTCATCGTATAGGGATAAGGGGGTGTCAATCCCGCATGTGACTTTAATTACTTTTTGTTCTGCTCCGATGACACTGTGGCCAACAAGTTTGATTCCTTTTTCCAGACAAGGTAGGATTGTTTTAGATGTAATATTTGTAGTTGCCGGGATAGCACAGCACTGGCCTTTGCTAGCCACTCCAACAACGGAAGCGCGATATGTTTCTGGAAATTCAAAATCAAGTCCAAGATAACCTTCCTTAATACCCTGTTCTACAATACGCCAATAATTACCCTCATCTCGATAGACTTTAGGGTAATACTTTTCCTTAGTACTCGAAGTAAATAAGCCCGTTTGTACTGAGTCATTACCGGGTAGTACTATTTGTGACTTACGAGACACGAGTACCTATACGCCCCATCCATAACCTTCTTCAAATAGGAATCCTGTACCTGCACAACAAACACACGTTTCCCATACTTTGTCCGCGTAATTGTAAATATCTCCCATTCCGTTACAATCAGGACAAACTACTTCTCCCGTAATTGGAACAGTTTCTTCGCTGCTTCCTGTGCCTTCATCCATTCTCTATAATCCTGCTCTTTTGGCTTCCCGCAGTCATCTTTAGTCAGTTCCCGCGTAACAACGTCACTATCTACGCCTATCCGGTAACATCCTATGGCCTTCAAAAAATGGGTCTGAAGGTGTTGTATGAGTTCTAATTCGACGGTCAAGTACGTTTCTTGTTCGTTTGTTGGAAGGGCCGGTAGTAAGAGTAACATTACGCCAAGAACCATCTTTTTGAACTTCATATACCGTACCATCCAACATTTCAATCTGTTCCCCGTCTTCCCAGGCTTCGAAACCTTGGTCTACCGCCCTTTGGAATATGTCCTTACGGGTCTCCTGCTCTAACGCACGACGTAAGTACTTAGGAAGTTTCATACAGGGTCTTTGTCTTCAAATCCAATATATATTTCCCAATATTCACTACCATTAGTATCATATGCTTTTTTGTAAAAATTACCACTATCGTCCAGAGCAAAAAGCAACCCCTCGTGAGAAATAACTTGAATAATTTTAGTATCTGTCATTCTGGGTTCCAGGGGTCCTACAAATTTATTTAACGAATGTAACGCCTTATAACACATAGCCGCAAGTTGGATAAATTCTGTTTCTAATTCTACCGATGATCTATTCTCGCGTTTTTCCCGTACAATCTCCCAAATTTCATCCAACTCTTCAAGCATTACGGCATAAGCCTCATGCAAACTACTAAATTCACCATGAAGTGCTACGGCTCTTTTAGTTTCTGCTTCAATACGGTCGAGATAAGTCTTATACATGATTAGTGTCGAGTAAGTATAAGAATAAGGATAATAGCCAGATAGACTACGTGCAATATAATCTTCCCGCCACCCATTAGCCAGCCCAATAAAAGACCGGCTAAAAATCCCAGATTCTTCACGTTACTTTCCCTCAGTTGGACTAACCCTCTTTTCCATTCCTTCGACAAGCTTATGCACAAAACTTGCCAGCTTCTCCTGCAAGGCACCATTCAAAAACACCTTGTCACAAAGGAACAGAAGAAGAACACTAAACACGATATCCTTGTGTTCAGAAATATAGTCTTGAAATTGCTTAATCATTGATTTTCCTTTCTTTTTCTTTAAATCGGACTCTTTGAAATTTAATTTAATTTCAGTACCTTTACGAATGGGATACGCATTTGTCGGACCTTGAGGAGATACGGCGCATGAATACGCAGCATTTCCTAATCCCAATCCTAGACCACTATAAGCTTGTAAACCCGCCTGACTCGCAAACTGTTGAGCAGCTTGTTGTTGGTTTTGAAGCTGTTCATAAATCCAATCTTCATTATTCATTGGAAACGCCATTTACGCCGGTATGAACCCCTCATTCCTAAACTCACCATACTTATAATCCATTTCCCAAAAGTGCCCACGCCACGCCTTTGCACTACCCTTTCCTTTAATCCAAGGTGCGAATAGCTCTCCCGGCTCATTGCCACACAGGACTAAGGGTCTCATACCTTGTTTACTCAACTCCAAAGCTTTCTTAAAATCCACCTGCAATTGTCTATGATACGCCGGTACTCTGAAGACTTCTCGGGGGTTAAAGGTAATGAAGCATATGTTAGGATTAAATTTCCTTAAACCCCCTGAAACCAATTTGCCCTCCTCTCCGTGTGAATTATCAAACACTCGGCATGATACTTCCGCGTTATCCCTGGTACGTCCGGTGGGATAGTTAGGCTTCTTCAACTTACTATTCCACTTTGGCACGCACCGCAATAAGTACGTTATCAATAACTCGTCCTTCTTGATACCTGCCGGATACACATAAGTACGAAGGATAAACTTCCCCATATCACTTGCCATAGCTTCCCGTTCGTTAGCATCGTCCTTTTCAGGATAGGAAAACATGATAGCAATTTTTGCATTACTACCAACGAAGTCTGGTACAAAGCCATAGGAGTATGGGTTAAATAAACACGTATCGCATTCGACCGGCTTACTACCCACCCCACTAGAAGCCCATGGAGCACGAGAAGCTACTAGGATAGGGGGTAAGTTATTCATTAATAATATCTTTTGTGTAAACTAATATACATCTTCCTGAATAACTAGGATTAAATAATTCATAACCCATTTCTCTAACAACTTCATTATCTTCACTTTCAGAACCATTTAAAGGCCCACTAACACAGGGGTAAATCTGTTTAGTCGTAATATAGAATCTATCTTTGTATTGCTTACATTTTGGACAATAAACCCATTTATTAGGAGCTTTCCAATTATCTTCCATACGGAAGAGGTATATTTCAGGTATTGTTTCTTTTTAGGAGACATAAAAATAAAGGGCCGGGGTTCTTAATGTCCCGACCCCACCACAACACTAACAACCAACCCTTGCTAGAAAGGCACCTGACTACTGTAGCAAAACTGCACCTTCTTCTTACCCGTCTCTTCAAACACGGCACTATTCTCCGCATTCTTACGCTTCCGTTCCAAGCCCTCCTTAGTAACATCCCAGAAAGGCGTCTTCTTATGCAGGTTATAGTTACTCGTCCGGGAGTAAATCTTCTTACCCGTCTCAGGATCAACCTCTCCCGTGTCTTTCTGCTGTTGTTGCAACGTGTAACCAATCAGAACCTTCTGTCCCTCATCGTCCACGTTATTCTCAACAAACTCAATAAGAGCCTGTCGCACATCTTCCATAGTCGGGCCACCAGTAGCGGCGTCAACGTCCAGGTTAAGAAGGATATTAGCCAATTGGTTAAACGCTTCTTTACTTCCCGCAATACCACGCAGCAAAGAGAAACTATCCTCAGCCGCAATATTCTTACTATACACAAAGTACGCGCCACGGTCATCCAGCTTCAAGGTATGAGGCCGGAAACCCTTAGTCAACCACTCAGGACGATACAAAAAGTACACTTTCGTACTCCGTCCAGTCTCAAGGGCATCAAGATTAATCGGAATATTAACGTACTTGTCCCCTTCTGTCATACGCGGTTCTTCAATTGTCCCCACCTGACCAACACAATGAAGTGTCGGCTTGGGAGAGGCTTCAGTAGGATTAAATGTTGAAATTTGTTCAGTCATAGTTTTTAATTTCCTTTAGCATAACACAAGTTATGGTAATTGTCAAGGGTTAATTAACCCTATCCGCTGTAGGAACCGCCGCTGCCGCAGACCTTTGATCTCGAATACGCGCAAGCAACAATCCCATATGAATACCAATACCCAAAACTTTTTCTTTTGGCACCATACCCAAATACAATGCAATGTAAGGGTGTTGTGTAATTTCCTGCAAGTTATCATAGATACTTTGCACAAAGTCCATCCCACTCTTACCATTAGTAAAATCGTTTAAAAGGGAGGCAAACTCGCCTTTTTGAATCTTTTCAAAATCAATATTAAGTTCTTTTAATTCTTTCATTGTCCTTTCTCTTTCTTTTTAAGTCCTAACTGGTCACTAATCATCTCCCACAACTTACCCATATCGGCAGGCAAGACATTAGGAAGATCGAATCCACGGTTTTTAGACATGGCATTATCCCCTTTAATTTCATACACATACTTACGTGTAGTCTTACCGCCGTCTTTATCCACCTTCTCCACGGTACGGATAATAAGGTCGAACGCCCCACCAGCAAGCTTACCACCGGCACCTTGAAGTAGGGGGATATGCGTTTCTACTAGTTCACTTTGGTTAGGCCCACTAGACTTAGACTTCACGCCTTCCTGGGCCGTTAGAATCTTGTGCCATACCTTACCCGTCTTAGTATTACGCATGGTACAGAATTTGTGTAAACGCCTAAACGTGGCGTTACGTAACTGTCCCCACTGGGCCGTTTCAAATTGCAATCCCTCTTCTACGGCTTCGGGCAACTCCCGCTTATCTGATCCATGCGCCATGCTACCGATCTTCTCTGACAGATATACCTGTTGCCATGAACCAAACCCATCCCAAAAAAGGAAGTCAGGGTCGAAGTCATAGATATCGGGCATATAGACAGTCGGTGAGTAAATAAATTTCTCTACTTCTTCCTCGTCGTCCAAAACAATCTCGACAAAATTGTTTAATAGTTCTTCTTGTCCAGCTTTACGTAGGGCCAGACGGATAGAGTTACTGCCGCTTCCTCCAATATCAGTAACCAACATTACAATCTTATAACCGGCCCGTAGCAGATCAACCGCCGTATACGTCTTACCACTACCCCACGGACCAAAGAAAAATAGCTTTACTGGAGTCTCGGATAAATCATTTCCCCGAATCACCTTCTTTTGTCGGGGACTCACCAGGACCTTTACTCCCCCCTGCTCCGTAGAGTCTTTCGTACCAACCACTGACGGTTTCGCTTGTACCTGTTGTTCCATTTTCATCCTTCGTAAGATTATATATACGTTCTAACTCTTTGATATCTTTCCACTTACCTTGATACTCACTGTCTAGGATCTGGTTATCCTGCGTTATGGCTTTTTCTATTTCCTGCTCATACTCTTCCCTTGCTTCCTGGGTCTGTCCGTCTTCGGGTACAAAGACCATATTATCGAATAACTTCTGAAGATAATAATTTTGGTTCAATCCAACCTTAAGCATTTGGAATAAGAATAAGTTTTCACGGGTAGGAGGGAAAGTACCAACCCATTCAAGTAGATACTTAAAAGCGGCCACATTCCAGGCAATAATGTTCTTTAGATTATCGTCAAATGACATTAATAAACCTTAATCTTAGAGGCTTGCCGGTAGACTTCCGCAATACACTTATGAAACGCGTCACCCTTATTGGATGTATCCGTATCATCGGCTTCTGGGGCATTTTCCATACGACGCGCAAACTCAGGGCAACGTTGAAACTGACCCAAGGACGTGTAACTCATTTCCCTATCCGACTTAGGTACGTACCGGGGCATTGTGTAATGGTCACAATCGTACTTGAAGGGGCATTCGTAACTATACTTGAAACAAGCATCGGGCATATTACGAGGCCAAATGTCCATACCAACATTAACTAGCGCTTGTCTTTGTAATTGAACGCCACGGATATAGTCAAATGTTTCTTTGACACAAGTATCGTGGACTCCAAGAAGTATCTCTTTTGTAGCGCATCCATCATCGTAACACCTACTGCTTACACCCCGGTAACTAATAACACTGGCTCCGGTAAGACTGGCGTATATCTTCCACTGCCATGAATCAATAAGCCTATCCCGCCATCGCTGGTCTAACTCTCCGTCTCGGGTTTTCCAATCGATAATAATTCGTTTATTTTTATAAGCATCGAAGGGCTTTATAGTACCGTTCATAGTACCTAAGACATCTATATATCCCTTAATCCCTATTTCATCTTGATACAGACCTTCTACTTCCTCAATTTTTAACTCCACTAAGTCTCGTGGTAACCAATGTCTACAAGCATTCTCTAGCATCTCGTAGATATTATTTACCTCGTCCAGACTGTAGGTAGGCTTTCTACCATCCCGTTTAGGTGACCACAGAGCTTCTTCAACTTTCGTTTGGTCTATAAGGGGCCATACAGCTTCAAACTCGGGGATTTTAACTTTCACTTTCCTGTATCCACTTTCGCAGTTTCGCGAACTCTCTTTTTTCCTGTCGTACACTGTCGAAAATTAATTTAAGTTCTCGACAAACTGTACTTGTAATTGTATCATGACTTTCCTGTTTTGTCAAGTCTAAACCCTTCGTAATACCGGGACTAACGCCTAAGTACTCATCAAACTGGTACTCTTGAAAATGAACCTCTTCAGGTCCGGGGGAAAGAGTTTTAAACTTCGGCATCCCTATCCTCTAATTCTATAATCACCTTCCCGCTATCCAGGGAAAAGTATTCCTCAACAAAGTTCTTTAGCCTTTCCAAATCCCCTTCCAATCTTTTAAACATCTGGTCGTCAGTCTCGTACTGCATTGGTTGCAATAGAAAATCGACATTAATTTTCAGTCTTTTCTTCATTTGGAAACTCCAATCCGGGTAATGAAATATCCTTAATCCGACCCTGTAACTCCGGACTCAAATTGATAGTAATACTACTATCAGTAGGTACCGCCATATTCTCATCCGCACTTATTAACTTTGCCGCTTCCAACGCTAGTTTACGTTCCTTTACACTTTCACTTGCTACACCTTCCATAAAGACCTTATTAAGACCCGCTTTAACCATCATTTGGCGTATTTTCTTATCTAACGTGGCCCCTTCTAAAAGGGCTTCTACGGCGGCTTTCATTTCCTGACTACTATTAATTCTTTTTAATGTAGTTCCCACTCTTTCAGCCGCTATACCGGGTTTCTCTCCACTCTTCACTAGGTCTACGAACTTACGGGCCTGTTTACGGGCTTCGCTATCGGTAGAGGTATCCAGAGTGACTTCTACGCCGCTAACAGTAGTGGCTAGGGCCTGTTCACCTTCTACGACTTCCAAAGGACGCACGCTATCTAGTTCTTTATCGAAAGGCATTTATTTGCATATCCATTTAAAGAAACTTTGCTATTAAAAAGAAAAAAGTGAATACACCACTTAACACTGCTGCATCTTTCAATTGAAAAGCCACCAGAGCAACAGTAAGGAATGCAAAGATATAACCAATATATTCAATTTTCATAAGGCATGTGTAAGTATAGTATACTGCGGAGTTACGTAAAAGTCAAGCCTACTTAAGTTCTTTTCTCCACATGTATAGATCCCAAATATTAAACCTCCATCATACTGTGCGGACTCAATATCCGCTTTACTTACATACTGATGCGTATCGTACGGGTGGCTATGAAGGGAACCTATAAACCGCTTTGGATACGAAACTCCCCCGACATCCTGTACATGACTATCGCTAGAAGTAACTTTAGGATACGTAAGTTCTTCTATAGTTATTCTAACTTTCTTTCCCTTCTTAAACTTATCCACGGTACCACACATGTAAGCAAGTACTTCTTTATGTGAGTCCTGAGCCTTACGCTTAAAGTCGTTAATTAATTTCTTATCGTAGTATAGGTGTATACAACTCATAGGCCCTTTTCAAAATATTTATGTTTTTTAATAATATGCTGAATCGTACAAGGTTCGTAATTCCACATTTCAACACAGCAGTTTATGTTAAACGATGGTATGTGAACAAGTTCATTCTTTTCATGAATTTCCCGCCTCATTTCCTCCGTCGAATTGTGTATGTGTCCATGCAACACATAGTCAGGGGGTATTCCGTCGCGGCTAAACGATAGAGGCTTAAAGGTTAAAGGGTAATGATTCAGAACCACCCGCATTCCACTAAAACCCGGTACTGAAACCACGGCACTTTCGACCGCATGGGTAAAACCAAAATCCATCATTCTTTCCGCAGATTTATCATGGTTACCCAATATCAGAATCTTCTTACCCGGTAGTTGATCTATAAACTGTCGTAACTCTTCATCAGTCTTACGAGCCGTTAACATCACATCCCCTAGGTGATAAACAGTATCCCACGGTCTAACTCGTGCCTGCCAACGCTTAATCATTACCGCATCCATATGATCGGCGTCTTTGAAAGGGCGCTTACAATACTCGATAATATTTGAATGTCCAAAGTGGGTATCGGATATAATCCAAGTATTAGCCATTACGCTTCTATCTCCGCAGGAATATCTGGATCTAGGGTCTTTGGATCGATACTAGGACTAGGGTGCGGAGTATATATTAATTTCACGTATTTACTTCCGGCTATAGCCCTTTGTACACGTTTATAAAGATCCGGTGACGCCCACACGATATTCGCGTAATAATGTCCATTTCTAGCCTGTGGCGTACACCAAACCAATTCCCCGTTAGTAGTTACTCGCGCCAAACACCCTTCAATATCCATCCCCAATTCCTCGGCCCTGTCCCCTAACTCGGGGTTAACCGGAGGTATGTCAACACGCCACGTAATGGTAAAACGTAGCTTCTTCCCCGGCCAACCCCTCATTTCCCTAGTCAAGATACGGAATGAGTTTAAATGTATCTTGAACTCAGGGACTACAATACGTGGGGCTTCGATTTGACGAATGGAACTAGTGGGTCCCCCCTCCAAAGCGGTTCCTTTAAAGTCCGTAATCACTCTGTTGGATTATTTCTTTCCCATTCGTCGGCTTCAAGCTTCAGGATCTCAAGTTGTCCCTTCATCCCATCCAAGGAAGCCTGTTCCAATTTAATCTTGTTATACAGCTTCTCGATAGCCTTTGAGAAAAGCCCAATTTGATACTTCGTCAAGTCATATTGTTGATTAGTCTTAATCATACACCCCTTATTTTCCCTTTTTACCAAAATTGACCGCAAACTGACCCATCTTAGCCATTTTTGGATTCTTACTATTTGCGGCTTTTACTTTTTGTGCCCAAGGAATAGGTTTACCTTCAGGTATCCCTAACGCCCTGTGCAACTTACCAACATGAGACGGTTTAATAGTAGCCATACAACACTCCCTGCTACTATTATCCCCTATTCTTGCTCCACTTTAACCACTTGAATATCCTGAACCGGCCATCGTACAGCGTATGTCTCTTCCACAAACTCTTGTGCGTTCTTAATAGCCTGATCTGCGGAAAGAGCGTTTACAACTTCGCTAAACTCTCCGGTAACCTGAAACGTAACTCGATATTGATTAAGCATTATTAATCCTCTAACGTAAGACCAAACCTTTCCCTTTCATTTTCCGACATACCATAACGAATAAGACTATTCTTTGTACTCGCAACATCCCCACTATTACTAGCCTGACAATCCCACCCAGTATAATCACATCCTCCACGGGCAACAAAGTATCGACCATCTTTAAGCTTTCCATACACTACCCAATCTGGCCCGTCATGTTCGCCTTCTACCATGCCATAAATCTTAACAACATCCTCCCGTGAAAATGTTGTAATAGGCGTTTTGGTATCGGTCACAAGTCGGTTCGGAATAATAGGAGTACAGTTACCACCCTCACCCTCTCCAAAAACTTCCGCCCAATTGTAATCATTAAGTTCTTGTAACATTTATAATTCTATCCCCCATGTCTTTAAATCGCTATCCTTCAACAACGTACTAAAAGCCTGTGGAAAGTCCTTAAGAGTGACGGATAAACCCTGTCGCGCTATCTTAGCCACGACTTCCAAGTACACAAGTCTTGCCATATCCTCGTTCAACTCCACCACACTGTACCACTTCTTTCCCGTGGGCCTAGCAGGACAGGAAATGTAGCCGCCCACTATCCTCATTCCTTTGACAAGTATACTACCCTTTTCGTCAAAAGTCAAGTACAAATTGAACCCATAGTGGCCCGGTTTAGTAAGGGGAGTAAGGTTACTTACCTGGACTTTGGCGGATACAATCATATCCAAACCTCATCCAAGTTTTTTGAGATTACCTCTGCTTCCATAATACTTTAGCCTCTAATGATCTTTCCCGCAAAAGCAACTGGGTATTTTTTACCTTTTTGAATATGAATCGGTGGGTTCATTTTATATCCAACACTCCGGTAAGTCCTTCTCAACTTCCCTGGCACCAAGTAAACGGTTTCTAAACTCCCGGTAGTCGTCCGAGTACTCAAGAATTTCACCCATAAACGGACCAACCCTTTCCCACTCGATACTATTTCCAGTTATCCTAGTCACCGTAGCTTTAACGACCCTAGAACCCAATTGCACATCATACGTTTTGTTCTTCTGTACCCTAATCCCATCAACCATTCCCATTTCTTACCACCCTTTCCTATATATATATTATCGTGATAGTATTGCGCTCGATAGTACACTTTATAAGTGTACTATTTATAACTATTTATAAGTATATAATGTATAAGCGCTACGTCTTCGCTCACGCTACGCCTCCGCTTTGGATACAAGTTTTGTTAGCTGATCTGCAAACGCAATTCCCAACCCAAACCCAATACCCATAAGGATATCCGGCTTACTTCCGACCGTTCGACTGCCTAAAGCCTCAATAATTATGCGACTGTAGGTAATAAGTTCTTTTTGCAAAGTAAGATTCTTCGCAACCCTATTTGTGTATTCTTGCACATTAGGCATGTTTTCATCTTTGAAAAATTCCAACCCCAGTTTATTAAACTCTTCCGGGGTAAATTGATCCATGATATTATTCGACATTTGTTGTATTCTCCGTTTCATCTAATAGTACTTCGTCACGTTTGATACTTTGAACCTTCTGACGGGGTTTAAAAGGCATGGAGGAGTTAAAATTACTAGGCCCTTCCTGCTTATTAGCTCCCGCCTGTGCCTTCGCTGCCTCTTTCATAAGGGCTAACTGCCTTTCAACCTCTTCCCGGTTCTTATAGGCGTCCGTAACGTTATTAACCTGGAACTGTGCGCCGAAGGTATCAAAGAACCATGACAGGGCTTTAAAGTCTTCTTCATCTACCCGCCATTGAATGGGACTACCAGTTTCGTTTACCAGCCAGATAATCGCATGGTCGTCACGAAACAAAATCTGAATTACCCGATCCCAACGGATAATATATCGTCCAATCCTAAGAAACATAAGCTACTTACCTTCCTTTTCTTTTTGCGACCATTTGTAGCCCAGTTCGATACCGCAAAGCCACATAGTCCAGTAGTTTTCCTGATTTATTCCACTAGGATCTAAATTATAAACAGCTTTTAAATATTCCTTAAGGGCTTCAGGATCAAATAAAATCGAGTCTTCGATGGTTCCAAAGATAGCATCATCTTCCAGGTATTCTTTTTTATTCATCTTACGAACTAATTCTACTAACTTGTTTATATTCATATAGTTATCCTTTATTAAAATTCCTTCATATCCCCAACATTAAACACTCTATCCCGATAGCCCAGTGCATACCAACATTCACGTATTACCTGGGGCCTGTCATCAAAAATAGCTATGACGTTATAATGGCCCTTAATATGCGTATCATATATTTCCCGCTTGACCACGCTATCTCGTCTCATGTCTCCGGCTTCTCGCATATATAGGTGAAAAGGCGACCAATCAAAATTACTCTGAAGCCAATAGATAGTTTTACGCCTACAAGACCCATCCCGGCCACTTACAAAAATAACCTCTGCTCCACTTCCCAGTTTTACACTCTTGATAATTTTTAATACTTCTTTACGGGGCAAGTCTGTATCTACTTTATCCCAGTCATAGGGTCCACGTCCGTTCATAGTTGCCACAGTACCGTCAATATCTACTATAATGCAGTCCGGTAAGGTAGGGTTATAAGCCGGGGGTTCAGGATAAATAAGCGCCTCTTTTTGAAACGGATATTTACTTAGGTACTTCTTATGCATGTCTCGAATAACCTTCTCTCCAACGTGGCCTAATGTACCCAATCTCTTACGGTCATTAGCAATACATTCTTCCAAAGTGACGTGGGTAAGGTCCTTAATTTCAAACTCAGCCCCGAAAATACTAGCTATTTCTTTGAGTTTTAGTTCATGAATAGGATTAAAGTTAGTATCGTCTACGATAACGCTATAATTTGCTTTCATAAGCTGACAAATGATATCGTTTCGAATATCTAAGACCACATTTTCCCGAGTCTTACCAATCATAGCCCGAATATCGTCTTTATTAACCCGCTTAATCGAATCATTAACTTTCATCATATCCCGCGCCCAAGTAGTTTTACCGGACCCTGGAAGTCCTTTAGTCATGTATAGTTTCATACGCCGGGTTCCTTTATTTACCTTTCTTCTTTTCTAGGATTTTCATCTTACGAGCCACGATACATATGTGCCCATCTTGCCTACCACGGGCCACAATGTTAGTTAACAGTACGGGTACTACATACATGTCACTAAATGCCCAATTCTCAGCACCCTTCTTTGTAGTAAACGCGTGAAAACCTATTGGATAGGAACTATCATATGTGTAAATAGGTTTACTACCCTTATTTACATACCATCTATTAGGCTTAAACCCATTTGGGTGCATATGTCTTCTAAATTCGGAATAGTATTTACCATTATCCTCGTTTTTATAAAGTACCTTCCAAGCCTTAACCTCATGGGTCAGGGGCGGGTCAAAGGTATTAGTCACTTTATTCATGCACATATTACTTATCCTCCCTGGTTATTCGCATTTCATGTGCCACTATCACAGGTACCCCTTCTTGCGTCCCATAAGTATGGACCTTTCGAAACTCCACTGTAACAAGGAAACAGCCATATGGTCGGAACTCGGGTAAGTCTCCTGGGTATCCATGAAATCCTGCCGGATATAAATCATCTTTCCAACCGCCTAACGGATTTGAAGGACAGTTTGCAACTAAGACAGAAGAAATCCTCTGAGAAGCTAAAGTTGCTAAAGTTTTAGTATTCACTTTAATATCAGAGGCTTTAATCCATACGTTAAATTGTTGTGGATAACGATAAGTTCCACATACTGAACCGTACCAATCTTCATCGTTACTATATCGAATAAAATATTTCCTAACTTTTACAACTTCGTCTGTTACGTCTTGTTCTTCGATACGACGCGTAATAGTATCTAGGCACATAGTTATATCCACATTTTCTTGAAATTTTCTTTATGTTCCTTTATTCTTTCCTTAAACTTTGGCTCACATACTGGACAATGGGAATGTTTTTATGAACCTGATACTCTTTATACGTCATTTTGGTCTTTTTGACATACTTACCGCACATCTCGCAGTGATAGTCTTTCTCATATATACTACGGGGTTCATGAACTTCAATTTCCATATTAGTATTCTCCCGGTAATGTGTTAAGTTTAATGCCCTTACTGCTTTCGTTCATACGTTAAACTCCCTAATATACCGTTCACACTTCCGGCAAAATAAGGAAGCAAACCTACAAGCAATACTCACGTTATCCCAATACAAATCATCACTCCCACAGTACGGGCATGTTTCCTTAGTAGTTTCCATCCTTACCATTAACTCCTTTATTATCAATAACTTATAGTTTAGAAAAGGATAGTTTGGGTTCTAACAGGTCCTATTGTTTTTGTGACCTAGTGTTAAAAACCCCATTAACCCTATCCTTTTCAAACTCTTCTTACCAGCCTTCCCAACCCGGTCCCCACCAGAAAAGAAAAACTTGTAAAAAGAAAACTTGCTAACGCGACTAAGGCCCGCTTATTCGGATACACCGCCCACTTACTACGATCAATACTAACTTTTAGCATTTTTCTTTCCTTTCTTACTACGTGCCTTTGCCACCGGGGCTAGCAATCGAATTAAAAAATCAATCGCATCGTCCCAAATATAGAACTTAAGTTCTTTTGAATTATAATGTCCTTGCTCAAAACTCCAGTTGTCTTTGTTATCAAAAGTCTTTGTAATAGCAAAAAGCAATGGATCTTTGATATAAATTTCGTATCCCTTTTTATACAGATTGAATGGGTCTTTGTATCCCTTTTTCCTGTATGGCGTTTAATCTCAACATGTGCGCCGCACTTGAGATCAAAAATCATTACGTCACCGTCTTGCATCTTATCCAAGCGTTTCATAAGGTTCCTTTCTTAATAACGATCACTAACAACCACACCGCGAACTTACAAAGTGTCAGATAGCTTACAGTACGTAGTAACTGCGGTAAACGACGAGTTACGCACAGCCATAACGCTATTACCACGACCATTTAGTGCCTTCCAAAGTAGCTAAAAGCATACCACAGAATACTCAACCACGCAATAGTACATAGTAGCCCGGTACCTACCCATGCAAAGTACTTTTCAAGTCTGTCCCTATGGGCTTCGCGTCTATAATCATCGTTCGTACTCATACCCGCAGGTTCGGCAAAACAATTAGGACATAGATAAAAATTAGCCTCTTTATGCCACTTTGACATCCACCGTCCACACCATTTACATCTACGTTGATTATTCATTCCAGGGTTCCTCCGTCATGGCCCATTCTGCAATTTTTAATAGATTAATAAAATGAGAAGCACGAGCAGCAGCATTAGCAGCATTAGCAGCAGCATAAGCAGCATTAACATCAGCATAAGCAGCATTAACAGCCTTAGCAGCATCATAAGCAGCATTAACAGCAGCATTAGCAGCATTAGCAGCCTTAGCAGCAGCATAAGCAGCATTAGCAGCAGTATAGCTTCTATCAATATTAGCTAACCAATTTAAAGCCCAAATTTTAAACTTAGAATTTTTATAAAAAGTTAATGCACATCCAATTGCAAAGCGTATTTTTTGTTCTGTAGAAATTTCAGGTAATGGAATCTGTCGAATAGTAGTAAGTGTTTTAACTCCGCACTTACAGGGTTCGGATTTGACAATCTTCCCTTTTGCTTCCCATAAGATAGGGTCTTTAATATTTGCATGAGAAGGGTTTAATAGAACAGCCAGTAACGGGGACGTATAGGCATGAATAACTCCGTCCGTACACAATCCACCAGTCCCTTTAGCCGTATGAGTTACACCTTCGCCCCATTGTGTTTCATTACTTTGACCAGGACGTGTTTTACCGTCTTGTGTAGTCAATTTATATAACTTCATATTCTTCCCTTCACAGTAAGCCTTAGGGTATCAATAACTTCCACCACGTCATTATGCGCCCGTTTCAGGAAAAACATAAAAGTTTGTGGGTCATCCCATTCCTGTTCCGCCGTCTTAAGATCCTCTGTCACATGACGAAGTTTAGTTATACCATTAACGACAGCTTGTGTCAAGTGTAAAAGTTCTGGAGTCCAGTCACCTTTATTCGTAATCATAGATCCTCGTATCGTAGTCCTGTATCCTTAAGTATCCTTGCCAGCATCTTAGGCCCTACTTCTACGCCCTTCTGAAAACACAGGGTAAAGTGTTTGCGTGGCGAAGCGGGGTTACTAGAAACAAACTTTACATGCGAACCCGTTTGTCCATCTACGGCCCACCCATTACGTAACAAGGCCTTGTATAGGTATTTCGCCTTTATTGATCCCAATCCTCGTTCGCCTTTCAAGCTTAAATTAAGACTAACACAAGAGGCATGGATTGTCAACAAGAATTGTATTAAGAATTTTTAACACTAGGTCCTGAACAACCTGAACAAAAGGTCTTGACAATCTATCTCACCTGTGTTACGCTATCCTCATAGCATTATGAAACTAGCCGCCCCAAAAAACCCAAACTACTGTGCCACGGTGGTAGCATTGGACAAATTTGTAACCCTGCCTAATTGCGATAACGTCAAGGGTGCCATAGTGCAGGGTAATCATATCATAGTAGGGAAAGAATGTCAACCCGGAGACATCGGTCTTTACTTTCCCCTTGAATGCCAATTATCCCACGAATTTGTATCCCATAACAATCTCTATCGTAAGGCCGAATGGGGAAATGTAGACCCACTTGCCCGTGGTGGTTTCTTTGAACAATCCAGACGTGTTAAGGCGGTCAAGTTTCGCGGCCACAAGTCAGAAGGTTTCTGGATACCCCAGGATGCATTAAGCTATCTTAATATTGGAGAACTGCCCCTAGGAAGTGAATTCGATACCCTGGGGGACCATGAGATATGCCGTAAGTACGTACCGGCCCATAATCCCGCTTCCACGCGTGATAAGCAGGGTCGTAAAGCTCCCCGTATTGAAGATCGTATTGTAGACGGACAGTTCCATTTCCATGTAGACACGGAGCAACTTCGGAAAAACGTACACCGTATTAACCCATGGGATATCATTAGTATTACTGACAAATGGCATGGGACATCCGCTGTCTACGCAAACGTCCTGTGTAAGCGTCCGCTATCTTGGTTCGAAAAGTTGCTAAAGCTAGTAGGCGTCCGTATTCAAGATACTTGTTACGAGTATATATGGTCCTCCCGACGTGTCGTAAAGGGTATAGCCCAAGAGGAACGTCATACCGCAGTACATTTCTACCCCTCAGATATTTGGGGTATCGTGGGAAAGGAAGTTTTCCCTGTCCTGCCTAAAGGCGTTACTGTGTACGGCGAGATAGTGGGCTATACCCCGGAGGGAAGTCCTATTCAACCGGGTTATCATTATGGTTGTGAAAAGGGTAGTCACTTGTTTATTGTATATCGTATTACCCATACGGATACTGATGGACAAGTAACAGAATACTCTTGGCCCCAAATTAAAGAAGCTTGTGAAAAATGGGGCTTGCATACGGTGGTTGAGCACTATTATGGAAAGGCTAGTAAATTCTGTACTACAAAGCCGGGTTTAATACAGGACTGGCAAAGTGATTTCCTGCAAGACGTGGAAAAGGAATATCTTGGCGATTTACCCTGTATTTTCAATAATAACGAAGTCCCCGCAGAAGGTGTAGTAGTGAAAGCTGATAAACTATATTCCTGCGAACCCTTCAAGATTAAAAACTTTGCGTTCCTTAAATACGAGTCCGATCAGTTGGACAAAGGGACGGTAGATATTGAGACGGCGGAAAGTGACCCACAAGATATTAAGGAACTTTAATCATTTTTCACTTGACCTACGCGCCCATGTTTGATAAGCTTTAATTACGAAAGGAATCCAAATGACTACCAACATTACTACCGCCGATCTCTTCGAACGTGCATATGACCAAATGAAAGAGAAAGTTAACGCTTTCTTCCCTAAAGACGAAACCCCCGATCTTAACAAGATACTTGACTTCATGGCCGACAGTAATTGTCTCTATGAGTCCAAGTCTTTTGAGAAATTTGTTTTTTCTGGTCTTCGCGCCATGAAATACTGTATGGATAATAATTTATCCAAGCCTCAACAGGCCTTTGCAGAAGTCATTATCCAAGCCTTGGAAATTGGCCGTGAAATGGAACGTCAAAAAGCCCTTATCGCCCAAGAGACACCGGGTATTGATGAGTTGGAAAGGATGTTTAAACTAAATGCCCCTGACTCCAAAACATAAACGACCATACGAACAACCATACGAACAACCAATGATAGATCCTGATTTTGATACTCTAACGTGCCCTTACTGCGGCTCTAATTCATGTTGGGGTGAGTGTATTAAGGATTACACATTAGACAATTTAAAGGACTTAGACGACTAAAAAGAGATTAATATGAAAGTACCTATTTTGAAGTATTTAGCCAAATTTGACGAAGATAGCCCTGAAACCGCCCCCCATGGAATTATACTTGTAGCGAAGAATCGCCTAAGGGATATTGTGTACCGCCCGAGGGTTATGAGTTTACTGGTGATTTTCGAATACCCGAAATATATGAATATTATTTAAGTGCTTATAATAAGCCGGAGCAGGCTAAAGCAAAAAATTCGACAATTGAAGAATATGCTCACGGTAAACGTCTTATCCTTCGAAAGGTCGAACCCTTTGCCAAAGTTTATTGTCGAAGTCACTGAAAGAACGCCACGTTATTTAGAACAAGGCGAATTGGGTATAGATAATTTGACAGGTTGTCGAGTAATATTCGGGAGTGTTAGTAATAGAACTTCCTGTAAATATTACCCTGTTAAAATTACAAAGGTAGAACCTGAATGCTAATTCCTCAACTTCCATCTGGTAGCCCCCAGGATCTTGCATTCAATTTATCCGACCTGCTAGCCATTGACCATGAGTTTACCACTGACACGGCGCACTATGGTAACCGGGATAACACCGTAATATGTATACGTAATTGGGACGACTGGCGTACTGAGATATGTTCCGTTAAACCCCAATCCTGGTTTCCCACACTAGGCCCTGACAACCCGCACTACGACTCTCACTATTCGGACTGTCACGTTACGCCAGAGCCGGGGTTACTTCTAGTCTTGGGTGCTATGTGTTTACTACTGTCCCTTGTCGCGCTATTCAAGAGGCCCCAGGTTATAAGCGCGCTATTCGAATAGGAGTGAGTAGGGATTTTATGATTTTGATTATATGATACTTTATCGCCGGGTAAATAAACTTTTCTACTGGTATTGGTATGGTAGTGATAATATGTTATGGCGATTGGATCATAAAGGCTATCCTACCTATAAGGCTTTGATCGTCGCCATTAAAAAGAACCCAACGACTAATCCAGGCTGGCGTACGTGGGTAAAGATGAAAGGTTATTATCCACTTCGACCTGTAGCGTAGCACCACTACTACCCGTCACCCCTTTACAAACATTTACACATAATTCTCTCTTTTTCGCCGATAATAGGGGTGGAGGTTTCTAACTTATGCAAAATGACTATTGGGTTCTCTATGTGGACGCAGCCGGGTTTAATTCCCTCCGCGTTCATACTCTCGACACCGCCGTACTGCTGGCCCAAAAGGTTAACGGTATGGTTGAAGATTTAAACGGATTCGTTTTGGCGAACTTCGCAATGGAGGTTAACTAACATGATCGTCAAAGCATTCAACTCAAAGTATCCTCATACTCGCTGTAAAAAGTGCGGGTTACCTGTAAATCTTGGTTCCAAGATAATCTGGTGTAATGACTCTAGGGGTAAAGGACGTTCCTATCACCCTAAATGTTGGGACGATCAGAGAGACTTCGATTCTTACTATACTGGTACATTACCCTCTGGCGAATATTTGATTCAGGGTGAACCAGAACCGTCAGAGGATAATGAAACTCCATTACCAGAGCCGAACCCGTTTACCCCGCCAAAGGACGATGTGTACATGCCTGTAGACACACCCAAACCCACACCCATACCCGAACCTATTCCGTCACCCTCTGAAGCAACTACGGCCATCCAAGCGCTAGCAAACGTAATGTTAGGCCCCTTGGCTTCTAAGATTCAATCTCTTGAGAACCTTGACGCTAAAGTGGATCAGGCCGTTTCCGCTGCTATGTCCGCTTTAAACGTCCAATCCATTGACGAAACACGGGTTATCGACCTAGTTCGCAAGCATAGTGTTAAGGAATCTCGTATCGAATTCGTTACCCCGGACACCACACGTAAGCTTGAAGGCCTAGTCCATAAGGACGTTCCGACCATCGCTGAAATGCTGCTAGTGGCCCAAAACGTTTATATCTATGGTGCAGCGGGTGCGGGTAAGACTTTTATGGCCCGTCAAATAGCAGACTTACTAGGCTTGGAGTTCCACCCATTTCAAATCGGTAAAATGTCTCCCGAGTCTGTTTTAAAAGGTTTTATTGACGGTAACGGCGGGAAACAAGAGCAACGGTTCATTAATGCTGTCCAACGTCCTTCACTTATTTTCTTCGATGAATTCGACAGGTGGCCGTCTCACATTACCACCTTGCTAAATGGGTTCTTAGCTAACGGTTACATTGATGCTCGTGGCCATGAACACCCAATCTCCCGTCACTCTGAATCCTACGTTCTTATGGCAGGAAACACTTCTATGCGTGGCCGTGACGAATATTTCCCCGAAGCTGTAGCGCAAGAGTTCCCCACAATGGACCGCGCCAAGTTTTTCCATGTCGAATACGATCAGAACCTTGAGCAAGGGGTAGCGCTGAGTATTAATCCCAACTGTACCCCGTGGATTCAATGGGTGCAAGGCATTCGGCCTGAGGCTATGTCTGGAAAGCATGGTAAAGTATTCGCTACACCCCGAGCCACCTATGACGGCGCAAAACTTCTAGGCTATACGGATCTCTCCGCTACCCTTGTGGCCGATGCATGTGTTTTCAAGGGACTTGACAAGTCTACCCGTGAAAAGCTGTTAACCCAATTCCCACTTGCTTCCCTAGACTCATGCCGTAAGACTATGAGAGTAAAGGTTACTCCGAAGTCTGAAATGGAGGTTACAGCCGCATGAAATACGACTACGAGCAAACCTTTACCGATTGGCACGCGTTCCTAGACCATTGTGAAAACGCACCTTGTCTAATACCCGAGGGTAAACGTGCAAGTGACTCTCGTAGTCGTGATACATCATCAGGTTATGGTAACCTCCATGCTGCAACATGGCCTAAAGCATGTGAACTAGCGCATAACGGATGGCCCGAGGGTAAGGACAAAATAAACGATCTTGCTACGTCTCTCTTTAGCTTTATCTCTCAGTATGCAGGTAAACCCGAACCTCAATACTTAACCGAGGGTATTAACTTGGATGTCGGACGCTGGCATGAGGGCGAACCAGAACACTGGCTTGCAATGGGCGAGTCTGAAACTGTCATAGTGAATGGTAAGACTACGGCCAAAATTGGTGTTAATCTTTCAGCCTCTTGTGGTATCTCAACCGAGACTATGACGGCCCGTGGCGCTTGTATATTGGCCCTTTCCCGTCTTTTAGACTACATGGGAATCCGTACCCAAATAGACGTTCTGGTGATGATAGGAGTAAATTACAATTACACGGGTGACCGCATCCTGTGTACTGTCGAAGTGAAACACTTTAATCAAGACTTCGACCTTGACCGTTTATCCTACGCTTTGGCCCATTCCAGTATGTTTCGCCGTCACGGGTTTGCTTGGTTTGAAACTCTACCGTCCAAGGATCTATTACAAAAGTATACTGTTTATCCTACCTCCATGTACGGTTATCCTTCAGACCCATTCCCCGAAACATTAGCTACCCGTGGTTATGATGTTTACCTTGGTTCAGCAATGTGGGGGGACTGTCAATGGAATAATCCACGTGCGGCTCAAGAGTGGATTGTGAAGGAACTAGCCAAGCTTGGCATTGTCATTAACCTTCCCCCAGAGTCTAAGCTCGAAACGCCCAAAGTCGAATCAGTACCATATGTCCCCAAATATGTACCGTATGTCCCCAAATATGTACCGGGGAAAAAACGTAAGAGACGTGCCAGACGTTACTAAGCACGCAAATAGCCAAACCTCCAAGGGCCTTTTACCTAGCAAGTAAAGGGCCATTTTCATTACAGCCCGACCATTTAATCGCCTTTCAGGGGACATGTCTAACAGGCCTGAAAATAATTCGTCCCTACCACGGGCTTCTAATCACTTTTAAACGCTATGTCCATTTTTGGGATTATCAGTCACTTACGCGTTAATTTATTCGCCCATTATTCGCCACAATCCGGGCTAATAATACCGACGATTAAGTTTCCATGTTAACCATAGTTAACTCGTTTTATTAACCAAATGCCCTATTTCACGGGCCAAACGCTATCACACAGTCCCCCGGAAGTCAATAACTTTTTTACCCTAGTACGGTATACCGTAAAGACAGTATGGCACGTAGTACTAACGGTTCATTTTATACTTAGTACTACTGGCGTAATACTATAGTACTATTGGCTTTAGTACTATTGGGCTATTACTATTAGAACTATCGTACTATACTACGTGCCCGTTACTTTACAAATCTTTACAATTCTTTACATTCCAGACCTTAGTACCAAAGTACCAAGAAGGTTCCGTAGTACTTAAGTACCCCCGTAGGACCCCCGTACCAGTACCTTGGGTGGGGGGGTGGCTGCGGAAGCGACCCAGGAGCTTCCCGTGTAATGGAGTAAGTATTTGATTTTGAAAAATTTTTTATAATTAAAGTACGAGGTTACCATCGTGTTTATTAAAATTGCTTTTAAAAGGGCCAAGGATACAGGGAGTTTTTGGAGTAAGGGAATTGGGTGGTGGACACATAGCCCTTATAGCCATTGTGAGTTGTGGTTAGATGGGCCGGTGGATATGGCGTATTGCTTCAGTGCCCGAGAAGGAGAGCAAAGTGGTTTCAAGATAATAGAGTTAAAAGGATTATTCGACGTATACACCCTTTCTTTGGATAATCAAGTTGGATTAAAAGTTTTTAATTTTGCAAAACTCTTGACAGGTAAAAAGTACGATTGGTTAGGGTTACTAGGGTTCTTGGGTCCTTGGAAAGTCCATGATGATAGGGACCGGTTTTGTAGTGAAGTATGTTTCGAAGTCTTAGAAGGTACCGGGTTGCTTGCTGCGAATAGCGAGAAACGTTGGAAAGTAAGCCCCGGTGAGCTATCCAAGGAAATTCAAAGTATCTACGGTCCCCCTTCAAAAATGTAACTAGTTGAAAACAAAAGACTTACTGACCTAAAAACACTAGGGCCGCTTTTGCCCTATGTAGTTGAAAATAAAGGAGTTAGTTTTTTAAAAAGGACTATGAAAGGCCGGAAAGGGGATGGCAGCGAAAGGAGGAAAACCGCCATACAACCCTCTCCTGACCCTTCGGGGGGGTCTACAAGTATTGTATCATGGCCCTGAGTGGAAGTCAAGTGGAATGGGAGAATTAAAGTAGAGCGTAATGTGTGTTAGTAAACAATATTCCAACTGTACGGATTGTAGACGCACAGGGTAATGATTTAAATTTAAACTTTACCAATAGTGCGCCCACGTTCAATACAGGACAGGTAACGTTAGGTGCCACGAAGGTACTAATACTCTCACCTAACTCTCACCGGACACGGTTAATAGTATCAAATAACTCGGGTAATGATGTGTTTCTAGGTAATAGCAGTGTAACTCTCACCACCGGCTACCTACTACATTCTCCTGGAGATATTGAGATAATGAATACATCGGCCATATATGGGATATCTAAAAAATCATCTCTCATAACCTTTTGGGAAGAGACTTTTTAAGTTATACTAGTTATAGGAAACATGGCGAATCCAATAACTTCAGCAACAATCTCAGCAGGCGGAAATACTTCAACTTCTATCCCAACTCCAGGAACGGAAATGCAATTGGTTGCGGTTCTTGTACCTTCGGGATGGACTTCTAATGGTCTTGTCCTACAGGGATCTTTTGATGGAGCTAACTTCTTCCCTATGTTCAGTTCCGCTAGTGGTGCGTATGTGGCCTACACTGCGACCCAAGCGGCTGCGGGAGTAATCATTTGTACCCGTTTTGATGATTTTATGGGTGTGAATTGGATTCGGTTTGTGTCGGGGACTATTAGCAACGGTACTATTACCACGGGTAACCAAACCAATGCTGTAACTCTGGCTTGTCAGTTCCGTACTCTTCAGTAAGCTACGTTCCAATTTCGGGGATAGCAGTTTTAAAAACCTTCGGATATGCCTCTACATGTTCTTTCTTATATGTGGCATAGAGTTCTACAATCTTATACTCTATCCCCTTGATAATAAGGTGTTTCTTAGGATCAGCAAACCCTGACGGAATCCAATACGTTACGTAATCCGTCTTATCTCCGGCACCTTTGAACTTTTTAAGAAGTGCCTGTGTGTAGCTTTCCTGTCGGCTGAACATGCCAACGCTCCTTGTAAGCTTTTTTAGCTGCTTTTTCAGATGTGAAAAGACCCCCATAAAATCGCCCATAGTTCTTATCCCTCACGATTAGTTCATATCTATCACAATCTTTACGTTTTCGAATCGTATAGCCTTTAACCATACCTAAGCATACCATAAGGTGGAGGTCATGTCAATATATGATACTCTTAGATAGGAGATTAAGTTTTCTTTACATGGCTTCTACAACTGCTTACAGCATTAACATTACCAACGATGGTAACCAGAATTACAGCATTGCCGTTCTTCGTAACCCTGGCACTATTGCCTCGGGTGGTACTTCTGTGACGATTCCTCACGTTGAATCGAACTTTAGTAACCCCACCACGACTACAACTAAGTTGCTTGGTGTTGCTTTCCAGGTTGCCTTGCGTGCGGCTGCTAACGATTTGGCTACAAACGGTTAATATATGGCTATTCAGTATAGCGGGAATACAGCTATATATTCCGTTACTACTGGTAGTACTCAGCCGTCCGTAGACTTTGAGTCGTTTCTAATCACTAACTTACAAGCGGCTGGCTGGACACTAGCACAGGTAGCGGCTTCTGACGTGTTGACTTTTTCTAGCCAACCGGCTGCTAATAGTACATTCACGTTAGATAATAGTCCCAATAACCAAACGTATACGTTTGTTTCTTCTGGTCCTACGGGTAATCAGATATTAATTGATACTACCCTTGCGTTAACGATTCAAAACGCGGTTAATGCTCTTACAGGGGGTGCGGGGTCAGGTACCAAGTATGGATCTTCAATTGTCCTACCCCCGAATATGACGGCCAGTGGAACAGCTACGACACTTACGGTTACGTATAAGACGGCTGGTAGTGCAGGTAATGGGGCGGCTGCTAGTACAACGGGAACAATTAATGCAACTTGGGCGAGTAGTACTTTATCTGGTGGTCAAAATCAATTTACTACTGCTATCACTCCTCAGGGCCTTGCCGCTACATTAGTCGAGTTTACAAATAGTGGTAGTTTCTATCTACCCGGTACTGCTATTACCTTATATGCCCAGGATCGTACCGGAAGCCGTAAGCCTTCGTCTAGTACAGGCTATATGGTTAATGGTAGTGGGACGGTTATTTCCAGTAATACTACGTACAAAATGATTGCAAGTAAGTATCAGTTTGTGGTATTTGTTCCTGGATCAACAGCAGCGGGTACAGTGGGGAATGGGATGGGTATGGGAGTTCCGTTTATTACTTCCCAGTTACAAGCCCCAACTATTTCAGCCGCTACAAATGCCAGTCCAATTCAATGTACTATTGCTTCTCATGGATTTACGACAGGGGATCAAGTAATTATTGTAGGGGGTACAGGTAATACAGCGATTAATGGAATTTTTAATATTACCGTAGTAGATGCTAATAACTTTACTCTTAATGGTAGTACAGGTAATGGAACGTATAACGCAAATACCGCTTATTGTTCTGATATAACGATAGGGAATACGGTTAACGAAGCTATTTGGTCGTCACAGGCTTTTAATAATTCCCATGCTACGTTTAGGAATCAGGCTTATTATACTAACGGGGCGTGGTGGATTGTAAACGGAGCCGGTGTAACTAACGCTAGTGGTAGCGATACCGCTAGTGTACAGATTGTAACTCCTGGTACCGTGTTTGCTAGCGGACTTAATGCGGATCTCCAATGGTATGACAACTCGTTTCTTCTTAACGAACCCTTTTTATGTTGGGGTACTACGTCGGGAGCAACGGCTAAGATTATTGGTCAAGTATGGGATGCGGCTATGGTTCGAACAGCCCTTTCTTTAGACCAGACAGCAGTTTTCGATAGTCCATCGCATACTTTTTGGACTTTCGGGGAAGGTAATCACAATAGTATTATGTTCGCTACTACGGCGTAGTCATGCATGGCGCAAACATTTGTCAAAGCGATTCTACACAAAAAGTCCTTTCTAGTCTTTTACAGCAAGATACCTGTAGCCAATGCAAAACAGATAAACGTAGGGGCGGCTCATCCAGCACAGGCGGGAGCTTTTGGAATACTTGGCGAAGGACAGGGATTAATTGCTGGCGTAGCCTTAAACGCTTGTTTCTTAGCAAATGCTCCAGCGGCAAACGTAGCGGCAACAACAACGGCAGTAGATCCACCAGTTATTTATACTTTTTGTAATGCGACACAACCGTATGGGAGAGACTTCTTGAACTTAAATCTCAAAATGGTGCGGGCTAACGATTATTCGTTTAATATCCAGGTCATATTGAACGGTAACGCAGTTAACTGTACTGGAGGTTCGTTGCGTTTTACGGCTAAGTGGAAACCCCAGGATACCGATGGAAATGAGATATTTACAGTCACAAGTCCTAGTAGCGGTATCGCGTGGATTAATCAGTCCTTAGGTACGGCTACGATTACAATAGCCCGGTCACTTACAAATATCAACGCTATCCCTTTCCATAAGGTCGATCCTGTGTATGATCTTCAGTATACGGATAGTGGCGGACATGTGTTTACCGTGATGTATGGGACATTGACAATTGTACCTAATATTTCACAGACTTCCCCATAAATGGTATGTTAAACTAAAGATAGGAAATTAATACGGATACATGGCTATTACACAAAGTTTTCGAGCGGGTTCCGGAAGTTATCAGTACGTCCGTCCTTTGGCTCTAAATATTACTGCCGTTCCTGGTATGACCACGGTTACGGAAACTTATTCGGCGAGTGGTGGTATTCAGGCTGGTGGGGGAAGTATCGCGGACTTGACTACTGATTCTCTTGTTGTGGCTAATTTTGCTCTCCCAAATAACGTAGCAGGTTTGGTTATTGATCGAGCAGATATTACGGCTACTGGTACTTTGCAGCTTACAATGTCGAATATTACAATTTCTACGATTACTCCGGCTGCTGGAACTCAGGTCAATTTGGTTGTTCTTTAAGGTTTAAACATGGCTCAGACACAATATTTTAGTTTGGAACAGGAATACTTCTATAATCCGCAAGTATCGGAAACTTCCGCTTGCACCAATGCTACCTCGGCTCAGATTGTTCCTCTTTTCGTGGCGAATCATCCGGGACAGGTGGTTGACGCTTGGGTTGCTTTGGCTCAGACGGCAGTTAGTGCTTCAGGGTTTGTCTCGGGTACTGCTAACGCCAATGTTCGTATTAATTCCGTTGGTATCTTGAGTACACAGCCTTCGATTAATATGGGTGCGGCTTCTGCGGCTAATAATAGATCGCGGAGTAATAACAGTACAAACTCTTTGGGTGCGGTTACTTCGGCTGTTGTGAATGCGGCTTCTAATACTTTCCAAAAGGGTGACCAAGTGTCTATTGACTATGGCTTCCTGTCTGCGGGATCGGCTGCGGCTGGACTGGCGGCTACGGGTATTCAGGTGGGTGTTTCTGTTCGTTACAATGCGGTCTAATGTATGAAGCAACTTCAGATTAAAAAGGGTGAACGGGAAAGTGAAGCGTTTACACTTGGACATTTCCAATTAGTTACCGTATTTGTTCCTGAATATTCCAAGGCTTCTAATTTCTTTTTATACGGTTCGCCGGATGGACTTAATTTTGGTAAGGTTCAGGATTTTGCAGGACAACCAATAGTTTACCCGTTGGATCTATACTATATTCAAACTTTAGATCCTGATTGGTCTACCGGCTTGATGTATATTAAGTTTGTATTACCCGAACCGGCATTAGAAACTCTTACCTTTGGACTTTACTTGTTAGAGGGGCGGTAAGTATGTATGTCTTGTCCTTTAGTATTAAGCAACTACTTAATAAACAAGCTCTTACTTACTCTTACTAACCAAGGGCAATGGACAGCCCCGACTACAGTTTATCTTGCTCTTTATACCACCAATCCAAACCCAAATAACTCTGGTACAGAAGTAAGTACTTCGGGAGGAAGCGGTTATGTCCGACAAGCTATCTCGTGGGCTTCTGTGGGTAGTAATCTTAGTGTCGCTAATAATGCAGTTATTACTTTTCCTACTGCCAGCACGAATTGGGGCGCGATAACATACTTAGCTCTTTTTGATGCAGTTAGCGGAGGTAATATGTTGATGTTCACACCCCTAGCCTCGTCTATTTTAATTAATTCGGGGTCAATTTTTCAGACTGCAATAGGGAACTTAACGGCAGCTTTTCAATAATACGGAGTAAACATGTCTACAGTATCAATGAAATATGGGACAAATAATCAAGCGATTACTTGTACTCTTACATCTTTAGGAAATGGTAGTTCCCGGCAGTCTACGGCAGTGGATAATACGACTAATTTATTTCTTGATGCTTTAGTCTTTCTTAAGATTAAAAGTGCTTCATCGGGTCCGGCATCTGGTAGTTATGCGACCGTATATGCTTATGGAACGGCGGATGGTGGTACGACTTATACAGACGGAGCTTCCGGTACTGATGGGTCTATTACGCTTACTAACCCGCCTAACATGAAACCTATTGGGGTAATTAATATGGTTGCGACTTCTACGACCTATGAGGCGGGTCCTTTCTCTATAGCCGCTGCTTTTGGAGGAATTTTACCCGATCATTGGGGTATTGTGGTGACAAATAATACAGGCGGATCTTTTGATGCGAGTATTGGATCTGCGTGGTATCAGGGAGTACAAGCTACGGTAGCTTAATACCCAAAATGTTTCTGCCAAGGCGATTTAATACCCAATATGCTGTAACCCAAAGCCCAAATTCCGCCTTATCTCTCGATCAATCATTCTTAATGCCTATGTCCGAAGGGGCCGGGACGGTAGCTAACGATCTCTATATGGTTCACCCCGGTACAATTAATGGAACGGTTAGTTGGGGTGCAAGTCCTTTTGGGGCATGTTTGAAACTGGACGGGAGTACGACAGGGGTTAAAACGGCTAATAACTTCACTCCGGTAACTAACGGTGGTACGGTGGTTGGATTTAGTGCCTTTATATGGGCCAATTTTACATCCTTTTCCGGTGGTTATCAAATGTTGTTTTCACAGGAGGATGGAGCAGGGGGTTTTAATTGGGAAATACTTGTCAATCCCTCTAACGATTTAGCTTTATATTTTAATACGGGTAATACTGACCCTATAAGTGGGGCCTTAACTGCTAAGGTTTGGAATCATATTGGTTTCACTTTTGGTCGAGTCGGTAACACTCGTATGTGGTTGAATGGACAGATAGTTGGAACAATGGGCGGTATTGGGGGACCAGCAATTGGAACAGCGGCTCAAAAAATACTCGTTGGTGGCGGTTCATCTTTTGCTAATCGTTTCTGTACTGGATCAGTATGGGGTGCAAGTATTTGGAGTCGAGAATTAACAGCCCCAGAAGTCCAACGGTTATATATTAGCCCTATGTCGCTTTATGCTTATAAACCCAATAACATGATATTTACAACAGGTACAGGACCAGGCGGTACAGGTTATGTTCCTCCCCGAGAAACAACACGTATAATAGTAGATGGAGAGCTATTAAATGCCGAGAACGTATACAGTAACTTTTGAACAAGTAGCCGTTAGTGCGGCACAGGATCTATTACAAATTAAAGGTGCGACTGGCAAAATGCTTAGGGTACTTGAAGTGTGGACAGGCGCAACTGACACTACTATTCCCACAAGCCAAATGCTCTCTTTACGTGTTAGATTTCTTCCCGCTACGGTTACCGATGGTTCCGGTGGTAGTACTCCTACTCCGCAAAAAGTAGATCCAGGCGATGCAGCGGCTTCTTTTACGGCTCTGGCAAATAATACCGCTAAGGCTACAACTTCCGGTACTGCGATTACGATTCGAGAAGATAGTACTCATGTATTTAATGGTTATGACTATCCCTTTCCTCGCCCTCCAGTAGTGGGTCCTAGTGAATCTTTGGTATTTGAACTTCTATCTACCGTTACGGGAACTGTACATCTTTCCGGTGGGGCACTAGTTGAAGAAATAGGTGGGTAACTTACATGCGTATAGTAGAGATACGCTTTGAAAGTTATCCGACTAAGCGTAAAAGAACTTATGCAAGTCAATTTGCGCCTCCTCCTCCAGTCTTTCAAGCGTCCGGGTCCTTTACGGGTCAGGGTATTTTTACCGGGGTTGGAATTTTATTCAACTTTAATGCCTGTGTACCTGATGCTATACCCCTATTGTTTTTGGTTCCTCGGGGCTTTCAACCCACGGTTCTTATGCCAATAGCCTACGTGACTCAAGTAAACGTTCCCGGAGACGCGGTAGGGTGTACTGGTACGACTACTACGACACCGGCAACTGGGGCTTTAAATACTCTTGTGGAAGGAAATAGTGTGCCTCCAGTAAATCAATAAGTCTTTTATTATGAATAATTTACAAATCCAAACGTGGACTCGATATAATAGGGCTAGGAGTTCTTTATGTCTCTTTCCCGCCTTGATGATGACTTTCTTATTGAAATTGACTGGGAGATAAGTTGGCCGGAGCCAGTATTAGCTTCTTATGGGAATAACAAACGATCAATACAAGCAGTTAAGAATAGCCCGCTGGAAAGCTCGAACGGATTTGGGTTATCTATGCCGAGAAGTTTTAAATTACCCAGACGTATCGGATAAAAATGGTGGGCCGTGGAATGCCCTTCATCAGCCTACGATTGACATTCTCCAGCATTTTCCAGTACCTAATTTAGAACAATTTACCCAAAATGATTGTTTAGTGAATGGGAAATGGGTTTATACACCCATAGTACCTATGTTGCAACTACCCGGTAAGAAAAGACGCCTTATTCTTGACAGTCGTTCCTTTTTAAAAACTACGATTAACTGTATGGCTCATTCCATTCAGTGGATTTTAAATTATCCCGACATATCCATCTTACTTTTAATGGCCTCTGATAAACGTGCTAGCGACGTTTTGAGCGAAATTAAGGGTCATTTTCAGTACAACCCCCGTTTCCGTGAGCTTTTTCCTGAACATTGTCCCAAGAAAAGTATCTCGGAATGGGGTACGATGGCCGAGTTCACTTCGGAAGGCCGTTTAAAAGAGATTGTACGTAAGGAACCAACCATTATGACGGGTTCTGTGGAAAAAGGAGCGGCTGGTTACCACTTCCATGTTATAAAATTTAGCGATATTGTGGACGAAAATAACATAGCGGGAGACGGTTTGGAGAGAATTAGAAAAAAATTCGATATTTCTCTTAACCTTCTTATCAATCCTCGTTATTGGATAGACGTAGAAGGGACTCGTTATCACTTTGGAGACACTTACGGGAAGATTATTGAGAGAGAATTAGCAAAAAAGCTCGAAGATCGTGAATATGAGATATTTTGTAGGGGTGCTTTAGTCAGAGATGTGCCGGGAGGGGAGAAATTTACGCCAGAAGAGGGTAAAATACCCTTTAAAAAGGATGAAAAAGGCCATAGAATATCTCGATGGGAAGAAATGTTCCCAGTTCAGAAATTAGAAGAAGAAGAAAAGAACGATCCTTGGCTTTTTAGTACCCAAAAACTTAATTCCCCGGTTCTTGGAGTAGATGGGGCTACGCCTTTTCCGGTAAATAATGAATTTCCGAAGAAAATAAGCCGTAAAGACTTCGAAAATAACGTAAGAGTCGCGTATAAGGAAATTTGTGTCGATTTAACCGAGACAGATAACCCTAGAAGTAACTATACGGTCATTACGGTGGGTACAATAGCCAGCGATGGTAGGTTATATATCGAAGAAATTCATTGGGGACGGTTTTTAGCCGATGTAGCGGTGGAAAAGATATTTTTAGTAGCCTTAAAACACTACCGACACCTACGTTGTATCAAAATTGAGGAAAGTTCCTATTTACGGGGACTTATGGCTACGATTAATCGTATCCTAGAGACAAAATGGCGTCCAAAGGGTATAAATTTCAATATTGAGACGATTAAACGAGGTAATCGAACTTCCAAGGCTGATCGTATTCATAAAATGATCCAACCCTGGTATAAAAACGATTATTTACGTTTCTTAGACGATATCGACCCTGCCGCTTGGACTCATATGATTAAGGAAATGGAAGAGTTTCCCTCGTCCGCTACAGATGATATTTTGGACACTTTGAGTGATTTTTTGGCCGAAAAAGACTACTTTGGGCGAGAAATAAGCCGTGGTAACCCCTTTACTCTTAAGCGTAATCCAGCCGGGGTAATAGATGATCCTGCAGGAGTTAATAGAGTTTTTCGACAGGTTCAGGCAAAGGCGTTTGACAAATGGTTAAAGCTGGAAGACCCATATACAGAAGAGTTAGTTGAATCCACGCAAGGGAATTGGTTTACTAACCCCAATTCCTAGTACAATATAGTTAGGATACTATCGTGCCGATTGAACAAAGCCCTCCACAGTTAGATTTTGTTGATCTACAGAGTGAGCCTCTTAAACCACAGGATACGTCTATTACCGATGCGTATGCTAAAGAGTTGGTTAATCAGACTTATTGGGCATATGAGTTGTATCGGACCCAGAATCATGATCGGCGTTGGTCTACACATGATAGTTTATATTTTGGATATGTACCTCCGCGTGTATGGGATGGAAGTAACGTAGCACGGGCAGCTTTTACTAATCAGATTGTATTTGACCAAGTAGAAGCGGCTTTACCAGCAGTTGTTAACTCTCTTTTCGGTATTGCCCCAGATTGGTTTAGTGTAGAAGCAGAGCCGGGTACACAGCCTCAGGAAGCACAACAGATACAGGATGCTTTATCGTATATCCTAGAACACCCTAAGACGGTAGTGGGTTCTAATTCCATTAGTGAGTTTACAATTGCGATTAAGAATATTCTTCTCTATGGTAACGGTGGGGTATCAGTTGAATGGGACCCCGTAGCTAAACAACCATCCGTCCAATGGGTGGATCTTAGAGACTTTTATGTTGATCCAGGTCTTACAGTACCCTCGGTTGATGAAGCCCGTAGTGTAATTCGTCGTAAGTTTATGACTATTGACGAAATTATGCAACTTCGTTCGGATGATCGAATGAAGATTCCGAGTAATGAGATATTATTCTATTTTGCCAAGAACGTTCCTCAAGCTCCGGCAGAACAGACTAAGCGGATTCAAGAAGCGTTACGGGGTATCTATTATTCTCCAGGTTTCTCGGATTATTTGCCTCTTCCTTCAGACCAGAAAATTGAAGTTCTAATCTATTATTCTAAAACTCGTATTATTTGGGTTCTTAATAAAGAGTGGGTTGCGTATAATGGGCCGAATCCTTACGGGTTTATTCCTTTCTGTTTTGCCCCTTGCTACGTGGTACCGGGTAGATTCTACGGGCAGTCCATTGGTGACGTTCAGGAAAATAACCAACGGTACATGGAAGCCTTGTTAAACGGGCACTTGGATGAATTGACTCTCCAGTTACATCCGCCACGGGTCCAAAAACGTTCTTCTCTTATCACTCCTGCTCAACAGAAATGGCGTCCAGGTCAGATATTTAACGGTGATAATAAAGACGATGTTAGTCTCTTGCAGGTGGGTAACAACACTGTAAATGTATTCGATGATATCCAGTGGATGACGATAGCTTCCGAAAAAAGAACGGGTATCAATGCTATGGGTCAAGGAAGTGTTCCTAGCCCGTCTAATGCTAACCGGACTTTGGGTGGTATTCAAGCACAGCAGGGTGGTAGTTCTACTCGTCTTAGTTCGATTGTTGCGAATATTGAAAATTACTTACTTATCCCAACTTTGTACAAGTTATTCTATATTCTTCAATTTCATACTCGTCCTGGAGAAGCTTTACCAGCTACTAATTCTACGGGTCATTATTTTATTGATGCGTCTTTGGCTCAACGTAAGGTTCAATTCCGTATGTATGCGGCTTCAAAGATGGTCACACGGGATAAATTAATGCAGGTTATTCCCTTTTGGATGCAAGCTCTTTCCCAGGGTAACCTTATGTCGGAACTTTCCAGTACCGGCAAAACAGTAGACTTTGATGAATTTATTCGTATGATGCAGGATGCCACGGGAGTATCGCATAAATACGCTCTTGTTCGTCCGCTTACGCAGCAGGAACAGCAAGCTAAACAACAACCGCCTCCTCAAGTCGTGGCTCAACAGCAACAGGCTCAACAGGAACAACAGACTCGTAAGGATCTTATGGGTATGAAGGTCCAAGGCGAGTTACAGAAGGAACAGATAAAGAAACAGCCTTCCTACTGGGAACAGCAGATGCAACAGTATCAGGCCCAGATGGATCAACAGGCACGGCAGCAAGAGTTACAGGCTGAACAGCAGAAACAGCAGCAGGAGCTTCAACAGAAGTCTATTATGAATGCAATTATGATAGACGCCAAGAAGAAACAGGCTCAGATGGACTTACAAAAGAAGGCCGCTGATGTACAGGTTAATATCCACAAGTCAAATACCGAGCGTCAAATGGCCCAATTAGATCATGCTCAGAAAATGCAGCAAATGATTCAACAAATGCAAATGCAGCAGCAGCAAGCGGCTAATACGCAAAGTATATCTGATAATTACCCGGCCACTAATCAACAGCAACAGGAGCAAGGGCCACAGGAACCTAGTGAAAAGCGGCCCCTTAAAGAACACGGTAGTCCAAAACAAAAGGCGAAACCTCCGTCAGCGTAATTTATGATTACTCAAAGTAAAGTTAATCCCTCGGAAGCAGAATTACTGGCTTCTTTAGGTCAAGATCCAGCTTATCAGCTACTTCTTACTAAAATAAAGGCTATGGTTGATGACCTTACGGATAAGATACATGTAGCTAATGACGAACAGCAGAAGACTATATTACCCTACTGGAAGGCCCTACGTACCGTATACGTCGAACTAAGGGATACTCCCCAGGAATTTGCCTCAATTGTTGAAGAAATGGGACCCCGTAAACCTGAGTTAGATATCCAACCGGCTACAAATAACCAGCTTAAAGAATTGTTCTTACGACTTAACAAGCTACAGGATATGGTAGAAGGTAAATTAGAGTATAATACGAATAGAGACAATAATTTATGATTGATCCAACGACAGATTTTGATGGTTATGTCCAAGAATTAGTGGCTAACCAACTAGCAAAGAATCAACAGCAACAGCAAGTCGCTCTCCCTCCCGAACAGCAACCGATTAGCATTAATATTGCCGGTCAGCAGTTTACATATAAGAATAAGGCCGAAATGGAGCAGGCACTTAATCAGTTTGCCACTACGGTAGGAAGCACTTTTAACGAGCTTCAGGCAAAGGCAACGGCTCAAGCTACTGCGGTTCCCGATAATCAGGGTTCTTATGTACGTGGTGATGAACCGGCTTGGGACGATAACCAGTTTATTGAAAAAATGACCAAATCTCCGCGTGAGGGCTTGTCTTACTGGCTTAATGCGGAAGTCTTTGATGGTAAGTCAGAGGACCCGGTTGCCGATCTAAAGCGTAGTCTTACGGAAACGGAACTTACTAAACGTAGTATTGCGGCCTATCAATTTAAAGAGAACCATCCTGAATTTCCAGGTGGTGGTCCAGCGGCTCAAGTTATTGATAATCTGCGTCAACAGTTGAATCTGCCATATGATTATAATGGTTTGGAAGCCTCATACCTTGTGGCTATGCAGCGGGGTTTGCTTCCTAACTTCTATGCTCAACAGGCACAGCAACAGCAGGCGGCACAGGCGGCTCAAGGCCAGGACCAGGGACAATATCAGCCTCAGCAACAGCAATTTAATATTCAGCGTCCTACGCAAACTATGTCTCCGCAGCAATTTAATGGTGGAATGGGTCTTCAAAGAGGTATGGCGCAAAACCCCTATCTTCAAGCTCCTCCGTCTCCAGGTCGTAATAATCCTAACCAGTTTGGCGCGATTAATGACCCCGAAAACCTTTCTCTTCAACAACTTGAGAACGTTCTTCAAGACATTGGTCAACTTCCCCGTTATCCCAGGTAATCAATGATTTTAACAGACTATACCTTTAACGAGCGGGTTTATGGGGCTTTGAGTGTTATGAGCAACTTAGCTCCGTCTGTTATTAGAAATATGGTATATTTGTATTAGGAATTAAGGAAATTTAATTAATCCATGGCATATCAACCAGCAGGGAATACAACTTCTAGTGCAGGTTTAGCGCATCTTGCTAACGTTTATTACAGAAAAAAGGGTCTGGATCGGCTTCAAAAGAAGTTTGTTTTCCGTGACGCAACCATGAAGGATATGATCCCGAAACAGGTTGGTCGTACCGTCCAGTTCTTTCGTTATATTAACTTTGGGGCAAACACGGTTCCGACTACTGAAGGTGTGGTTGGTACTTCGCTGTCTCTGACTTCGCATGTTGTGGGTGCAACGGTCAGCCAGTACACAGCTTATATTACCGTTTCGGACCTTTTGCAGGATACGGCTATTGATCCTATCGTGCAGAATGCTTCGGAGTTGCTTGGATATAGTGCTGGCCTAACGGTTGATACTATTGTCCGTAACGTGTTGGATGCGGAGTTTTCTAACGCCTCTCAGTCTCTTCTGGGTACCTTTACCCGTGTGGCTGATCTGCGTAACTCTCGATCCCAGTTGCAAGCTAATGACGTTTTGCCGATGGAAGACGGTGAGTTTTTCGCTATTTTCCACCCCTTTAGTACGTATGATATTGTCAACGATCCGGCAGCGGGTGGTTTGGCTGATATCTTTAAGTACACACAGCCCGAGAAGCAACCGTTGGTGAAGTATGAGGATAGGGGTCTTGTTACCCATGTCGCGGGTTGCCGTTTGGTTGAGAGTACTAACGTTCTGAAGACTGCGGGTAGCCCTAATAAGTATCGTGGTTATGTCTTTGGTCGTAACGGTATTGGTTGCGTTGATCTGGAAGGTCGGGGTCCGTCAGATATTAACGATCCTACCAAGCAGCGGTTTAAGATTAACGTGGTTAAGGGTGAGCCTTCCATTGCTGATCCTGAGGGCGTGATTGGTGCGGCTGTGTCGTATAACTTCGTGTTTTGCGGCGTGGTTCTTGAAGGTCCTGCGGGTATCGGTGGAAATTACCGTTTCCGTCTATTGGATACTGTTTCGTCTATCGGATAATTAAGGAATTTTAATACATGGCTAATGATCGTATTCTTCTTTCTAATGATTCGGGTTCTAGCGGTGGTGGTATCCAGAACGACGAACAGATGTTTTTCTACACGCCAATGACGAGTGAGACTTCGGCGGCTACTAACGCTACGTCGGCTCAGTTGGTTCCTTTGTTTCAGGCTAAGGCGGCTGGACGTGTTGTTGACGCTTTTGTTGGACTGGCACAAACGGCGGTTTCGGCTAGCGGTTTTGTGAGCGGTACGGCAAATGCTAACGTCCGTATCAACTCGGTTGGTATTCTTAGTACTCAACCGGCTATTACTATGGCGGCTGCGAGTGCGGCTAATAACCGTAGCCGTAGTAATAACAGCGGTACTTCTTTGGGTACTGTTACAAGCGCGATTGTTAACCAGAACTCCAATACCTTTGCTCAGGGTGACCAGATTAGTATTGACTATGGGTTCCTTTCGGCTGGTTCGGCGGCTGCGGGTCAGGCTGCGACAGGTATTTATGTTGGTGTATTGGTTCGTTATTCGGCCCGATAATTACAACTTGACATTTAAGAACGGGTATGTTATACTTTCCTAGAGTATGACTAAGCCCGTTTTTTTTATATCTTCTATGTCCCTTGAGCCTTGGGATTGGCGTAATCCTTGGACTAAGGGTATCGGTGGGTCGGAGACTTCACATATTGAGATGGCTTACCGGCTTGCGAATAGGGGTTATAAGATAAAGTCCTATACGCCGGTCGAAAAGCCTTCTATGCATAATAAAGTTCCCTATCGACATGTAGACGAGGCTGTAAGTAGCAAGAATGGTCTATATATCTGGTACCGGGACCCTATTAAGTTCGATTTGGACAAACATAGTAAGGCCAAATGGTGGTTTATAGCCCAAGATGTTGATTACGAAGGGTTATGGACTAAAGAACGGTTGGCTAAGGTCGATAGGTACATATGTCTGTGTAAAGACCATAAGAACTATACCGAATCTAAGTATCCCGAACTACGTGGGCGAGTTTATATTTCTTCGAATGGTATACGATCCAATAGTATTAGACTGCGGTCACAAGTTAAACGTAACTATAATCGCCTTTTCTTCCCATCCTCACCGGATAGAGGTATTAAATTAATACTTGAGAACTGGTTTCGTATCCGGGAGATAAATCCCAAGGCTGAAATCTATGTAGCGTATGGGTTTGATAATATGGAGGCTATTGTTAAACTTGCGGGTACTGGAGATTGGCGTTATCAATATCAAATAGAATTACAGCAACTAGCTAAACAACCGGGTGTATATTTTGTAGGCCGACAAAATCAGCATCGTATTTATGAATATTGGAGGGGAACCAATATTTGGGCACATCCTACTGATTTTCCCGAAACCTCGTGTATTACTTCTATGGAAGCACAAGCCTTAGGAGCATGGCCGGTTACCAATAACTTATGGGCCTTACGAGAGAATGTTAATTATGGTTGGATGGTACAGGGAATACCCCAGAAATCGGAACTTGTACGTACTAACTGGTTACATGCTTTGGAACAAGCCTTTCACTGTCGGGATGAAAAGACACGTAAGGAAATGCAGGAATGGGCGTTAGAGAGGTTTGACTGGGAAAAAGTAGTAAATCAGTGGGATATATGGATTAAGGAAGACATGTAATGAGTTTCTTGGAAAAAGTTCCCACTACTTTTAAACCTTTCAAATGGGTCACAGATACCGGAGTACCCTTGGAAGTTAAAAACGAACATGACTTAGTGGTATTTTGTGACATATTTGTTAATAACGAGTATCCTATCTTCCCTAAAGTAAACCCGGCCCGTACCGCGAAGATATTGGACTTAGGGGCTAATATCGGGTACTTTAGTCTCTACGCGGCCCATAGATGCAAGAAGTTTGGACAGCCATATACGATCTTTTCCGTGGAAGGTAACCCGGATAACTATGATGTCCTGACTGAAAGGACTAAGTGGGATGGTAATATTCGTCCATACTTTGGACTTATAGGCAAAAAGAAAGGTTCAGCGTATATTACTGCAAGTGCCAACCATGCTACATGTTCAGTAGTTCCTCTTAAAAGTAAGTATCCAAAGATAAAAGTAGATTACATAGACCTAAATAATATCGGCCAACAGTCCTACGATATTATCAAATGTGATATTGAAGGCGCAGAGTTTGACTTTATTAAAAACTATCCCGAGATATTAAAAGGTTCGTGGATGGTTTTTATGGAAGTTCATTATGCCTTTGGTGATATTGACAAGTTTCGAAAAACTATGAAAGATAAGTATGGTTATAACGGTTTCCGGCAACTTATGAACCACGGAGATACAGCCAGTACGGAGGTTTACTATCGTGAGTAAGCTACATACTACCGGAGCAGCAGGCACCATTTCCCGTATGTGGGCTGATAATGTCGGATCAAAGTTCCTAGACTCTCTAGCCCAGTTACTTATCTACGAACAATCTAAACTTCCTAAAGGCAAATACATTCACTATGAAACTCCTACCGTTTCTTGGCATGAATTAGCGCGTAATCAAATTGTCGAGAAGGTACAGGGAGACTGGCTTTTAATGCTGGACACTGACCATGTGTTTGCCCCCGACCTATTAGAGCGTCTTATGAGGATAAAGAAGAAATATAAGGCGCAAGTTATTAGCGGTACGTATCAATATAAATTTCCGCCCCATGCTCCCGTTGCAAATATGTGGGAAGAGACAGATAAAGGTTTGAAAGTACGGCCCATTACTGCGTGGGATAGAAATGCAGATGCCATATCTGTAGGGCCTATGCCCGGTGGTTGTCTCTTGGTGGATAAATCTGTCCTACGTCGTATGATGGCCGAATTAAACGAGAAACCCTTTCAAATTATACCGGGTCTTTCCGAGGATTATTCTTTTTGCTTCCGTTGCAAGAAGTTAGGGATTCCGGTATATTGGGCACCTAGGGTCGAGAGCCACCATATCATACCTAACGTATTGTCAGTACAAGACTATGTGTTTCCAGCAGGACTAGAACCCACACGTACAGAGAACGGTGTTATGATAGAAACAGGAGAACAGAGATAATGCTTTTGAGTGTACTAGATTTGAAACCGATGTTGGATCAGGTTCGGGCGAAGGGTTACGAAGTGGTTAATATCAAAACTACTGACGGTGGAACTCTTCCCTCGGGTGTTCATGTTGGTGGTACAAGTTCCTTTCAAATTGCCGAGGAAACTGTAGCACAGCAGATTAAATTTAACGGTTGGAAACCTCTTAACGTTCTTATCGAAGTTATTCCGGCCACGGGTAAAGATGTTCCGGCTAAGTGGGTAGATCCTTTCGATATTCTTTACGGATAATGGAAGACTTTTCTTTCTATAATTACTACTTGGATAATTGGTGTTTTAACGCAGACATGACGCCGGTTAAGAATAAACCTCCTGTTTTCATTACTTTAGACGGTACTTTTGACACCGCTAAGTATGATAAATGGTTGGAAAGTATTAAGAAAAAATACTTGACTTTTTCTTAGACCTGTGTTATTCTGTATTTACCTCCAAAAACGGGTAGGAGAGGGCGGTCGTGAGGTCGCACCAAATGGACACCTTCTCCGTTTCCGTATATGATATTTTCTGGCCTACTAGTTGTTTTCAATCTTTGGTTACATGATGTACAAGTGCGATGGGAAGACATGTGTAAGCGATCTTACAGTTGGCCTTCTTACGCGGACTGTATGAAGGATATGCCGGATTGTAAAAAATGGGTAACGGGTAGGTGGACTATAGCGGGTTGGCCGTCTTCGAAACCGGGTGAAACGTGCCAGTATGATAAGTTACCCAGGTATATAATGAAAGTGGAGTAATAAGTAATGAAGACTGTTTTTATTTTTGCACTTAGTTTTGTTCTACTTGTGGCGAGTGGTCTTATTGGGGCTACGGTTGCTAATAAATTGAATTGGTTGACACAGGTTTTGTCTCCGGGTACAAGCTCTGGGGGTCAGTTGGCCGCAGTTTTGCCTAATGGAAATATGTCTTTCGTGGGTATCGGCAGTAATTTGAGTATTGATACGTCAGGAAATCTGACCGCAGCGGTATCAAGTGTTAATTTTGCGGCTGGTGTGCCGGTTACAGTGGCGGGTAGTACAGGTACACTTCCTAGTACCCCTAAGTCGAGTATTGTGTTGCTTAAAAATGGTCTTGCAATGTCTTCGAGCGAGTTTACTAATGCCGTGGGGTCTACTAGTGTGACTTTTATTGTGGCTCCTAGTGCTAGTGACCAGATTCAGGCGATTTATATTTTCTAAAAGTATGAAAGACGTACTTACTCCCGTAGGTATTGTACTCTTACTTTTATCGGCTCTATTATACTCTCAGAATCAAATTAACCCACGTACCCAGATCCAACAGCCGTTTCCTAACTCTGTTATTTGGGTAACACATGACCAAGTGCATACGGGAGAGAATGTATGTTTATTAGTAAATAGTGCAACCGTATTTCCATGTTCTTTTTCGAACAATGGTCACGCATTATCAACCTATACACTCGGTATGCCGTTAATAGTAGTAGCCCATACTAGTTGTAGTGATGCTTGTGCGGTAAACGTCGATCAGTTAGGAGATATGACACTAAAGCAGGCGGATGGTGTTACGGATCAAGTTATAGTTAACGGACACATATACCTCTTTTTTTATGACGGTAAAGTGTTTCGTATTCCGGGTTAATGTGGGGTACCATAACGGTAATGGAACTGACTGTTAATCAGTAATATGTAGGTTCGATTCCTACCTCCACAGCCTTCCACGGTATAATAGTATTGCGGGGTGGAGAAGTCTGGTAACTCACTAGGCCCATGACCTAGAGATCGCCCGTTCAAATCGCGGCCCCCGCATCCATAACTTCTTTGTTAAAATAGGTATAGAGAAGAAAACTAATCTATGCCTCCTCCTACTCCCGGTCAACAGCCAGTACCCGCCCCTCGTGTAGCCCTTTTTGATGGCAATACACAATACTTGTGGTCGGATAATCAGACTGGGTTTAATGGTTTTTTAATCGTACAGTTAATCCTTCCCGTTAATGGTTCCTCGGTTCAATGGCCGAGTGCGAACTATGGGAACTTGGCTCCGTCTATAACCCTTCCTTTGTGGCAGAGAATACCGATTATTAATGGACAGATAAATACGGCGTGTGGCTTATTCCTTAATAGTGACATAGTACCCCCCGGTACGGTTTATAACGCTTATTACTACGACACTAATAACGTCCAAATAGCGGGTCCCACAAGTAACTTTACCGTTACGACGCAGAATGTCTTTACTCCACCCCTTTTGACCCTTACACTACCAGTTGGTCCTGGAACTCCTAGTACACCGGACGCTTAAAAACATGCCTTTTACCCTTCCGCCCGCAGAAAACGTTTTGAAGAAAGATATCAAAATACCTCTGTCGTGGCTAATATATCTCATCATTATTGTGGCTTCCTTGTCCATTGGATATGGGGGTTTTCGCGTTGGTTACCAAAACCAATCTAACCTCATGCAAAACTTACAATCGGATAACAAGGCTCTACATGACGATTTGAATAATTTACGCTATGAGATGGGTAGATTGAAGCAGTCGGTGGACGATTTACGAGATAGTATTGACCGCAAGAAATAAGGATATATGTCTCATCATATTTTAGCTAATGATAAGCAGTTTAAGGTTATTAGACAAGGGGATCAGGTCGAGAAGCAAAAGGAAGCAATTCTAAAAGAACTAGAATATGAAAAGTCCCATATGGTCTATGTGGAGGATAGGCTAGTCAATCCGACCGATAGTATTAAACAACTAGGTAACTATATGGATTCGGCTATGTTCGAAAAGAAACTAGCTTCCATACTTCCTTACAATATTGCCTTCATTGATAACCCCTTCCGACAGGGTTTTAGGGCTATTATTCGGCCCGCTAGTCCCCAGTTATTTTACGTTGGTTATGAGACTTTGTGTCCTTATGAACGAGGTATCATTCCCGAACATTCCATTATGCAGTTGGTGGAGAAAGAGATACCGGACCCCGATGTTATATCTCGTAAGAAGACTGTGAGCCGTAAGGACTTGGGTAAGTTCGATTATAAACCGGGTCAAGGATTTGTTTTTGACGATAGTACAGTTAGGCCGGGTTTTATAAAGGTCAAGACTATAGGGCATGAAATTAAACGTGGGTGGAGGACGATACTGTTAAAACTTATCCTAGCCCAAGTTATTACCCTAACCGATGCCGAGCGGGTGTTTGGTTCCAAAGATCATCCCTCTTGGGCGGGTCATACCGGTAAACTTCCAACCGCCACTCTACCGTGGTAAAATAAAGTAAGAGAACAACTTATATATGCCTAAAAACGATGGAACTCTAGTTATTCCTTCCGAGCATCAATTGCCGGTGGACCAAGAAGAAGCTGAACTTAGAAAGGCTTTGCTGGCTCTCCAGTTGAAGCAGGTTTCGAAGCAGGTTAAAGAGCAGGAAGAAGCAGAAAATTCACATAAGAAGGCGCGATTAGATGCCGCACTTCAGATGGAAAAGGCACGAAAACAGGAAGAAGCAGTACAAGCTTACTGTCCCCATAAGAAACCCAATGGACAGTCTGCTATTGTTGGGCAACGGGATCATCAGCATAATTATATTTTCCTATGTTCCTACTGTCAAAAACAATATAATCAACATACTATTCCGCCTGACCTTCGCCCTGATAGTACCAAAATTGGCGGTCCTGAATAAGAGGTAGGTATGTCGAGTACTTACTATCCACAGCAGGCATTTGACTATGCTAAGAGGTATATTAAAAATATGCCTTTGGAACAGGTGCAAGTGCAGATATTGGATGATACCAATAAAATGATGTGGATGCATAGTCCTTGGCGATGGTCCGTAAGTACGTTCCCCGATATTACCCTGATAAACGATACGTCGGATTATACAATTACGGTACCGAGTGATTTTCTTTATATCCAGGAAGCCTATATTACAGATAGTGCGGGTGGGCCGACTAAAAAGCTTTATATTGAACCCTACCTTAATCAAGGGGGGATAAAGGGTAATCCTACACGGATGGCTCTTACTAGTGGGACGCCGGGAGCTAGTGGAAATATTCGGTTTTCACCCCAAATAGGACAAGTTCCTACTATTGGTTGGACGGCTAAGACGCTGTATAAGAAACAGGCCCCTATCATTACTGCATCTAACGCTAATACCGTTGGGGTACAGGTTTTTGATGATGAATGGTTTTGGGTGTATGTGAGTGGGGTGCTTTACTTTGCGTATCTTTTCGGAGATGACCAACGAGCAGGGGCGGCACAGGTAGATCCGTCTAGCGGTCGAGTCAGTTTCACGGGTCAGCGGGGTGTATTCGAAGCAAACTTAGCCCTTATGAAACAACGGGAAAAGCTTCCTGGTATGGATTCCACAATTCAAGACGAACAAAGGCAGTTAACATAATGCCGGGGAAAGTGGGAGAAGCCGCCGAAGGACCCAAGGCTGGCGAAGTGATACGTGGGTCTACCGAACTTAATATCTCGGAAGAGGGTAAAGAGCAGGGACGTAAGTTAAATGAACATATAAAGCGTTTGGGTGGTTTTTGGCGTATTTACTACTCTTCCCAGATGCGTGCTGCCCATAGTGCCCATATCGCGGTGAGTGGTACAGAAACCCGTTTTATGGCCCCTTCGCCCGAGCTTGAAAGCTGGCACTTGGGCGGTTATGAAGGAAAGTTCGTTAAAGACGTTTTACCAGATATTCAGGACCTTGTAGCCGAGCGTCCTTGGGTAGTCCCTCCTGGAATGGGAGCAAAAAGTACTAAACCGGGAGAGAGTTTTAACCAATTTAAAAGCCGTGTACTTAATAAAGTACGTGAGTTAATGGAATTGTGGGAAGAACATCCTACTAAGCGTATTGCAGTAGTTACCCATTTCCATGACATTCAGCTAGTGGACGCATGGTTGCATTGCTATAACGGCCATCCAGATAAAGGGGATGATGGTTACACAGCTAAGATTTATAACCAAGACATAGGGGAACCGGGTGAAGTTATTTGGTTGCATAAAAGTGGCGGCAAATGGAAGTTTCAGAGGATAGATATTTCCAAGTTTCCCGTCCTTCCTCCCGGTATTTACTTCATACGGCACTTTATGACCGGATGGAATAAGTAAAGCGGTACAATAGAGTTAGATAGTACATGGCTGTTAGACCAACAACTTATACGTGGAATGATGTTATGTCCATTGTCGGACGTAAATCTTCCCGTGGTTTAGTGGATGATTTGGGACCGATAATTGCGAATGCTACGCTTAATTGGGTATGGGATAAGTACGATTGGCGAGAGTCAATTGGGCAATTACCACCTTTCTATCTCGTTCCGAACGAACAAGATTATGGCGCTCCGACAGTCACTATACCTACTGATTTTTATGGTCTACGTTGGTGTAACTTGGTTAGGACTGACAATACTCCACCGTATAGACAACCTGTTACGGTCATTAAAGACTTGCAAACTACCCATATTCGGTACTTGCCGCACGCAATTGGATATATAAGCGAAAAAAAGGCTTTCCGGCTTTTTCCTCGAATACCGGATAATATTGGCTCCCCGACGTACTTAATTGAGGGAGTTTATAAAAAAAGACCAGCTAAGATTACGACGGAAAATCTGTCCACGACTCTGTTACCGTTTGATGATATCTACTTCGAAATGTGGATTGAAACGGCTAAGTGGGTTATGTGGCAAATGGATAGCGACCCTCGGGCGGGACAGATTACTATGGCAAATGGACAGATAAGTTCTAATGGTCAAGCTGCGGTCATGATGAACATGGTCGAGTGGGCTGCGAGTAGAGAGGGTCTGGAACTTTCCGAGCCTATTATCTCTCCGGCAGAACCGTTAGTTAGTCAAGGTCCTTACCGTCCTGCTTTGTTTGGTTTGGGTTTCTCTTTTTAAGAGATATGTCTATGAAATTTCTAGCTGCTTTATTTTTAATATCGTTTCCTTTCTCCGGAACCTCAAATCCCCCGTCTCTTGGGGAACAGACACAGGCTTTGTATAAGCAGCTATGGAATGATGAAAAGATGTTTGGGTTTCAAAATATCTATATTGTTATGAATGTGAAACACCCTCAAGACATGCATGAGAAAAATGTGTGGGGCGATGTTCATTTTGATAAGGGATACCCCGAGATAGATATAATGGCTCTTGAAGATTATCCCGCCCAAATGCCTATGAAGGAACGTAAGGTGCAACAGAGACAAGTCCTTCGACATGAACTTCTACATATTAAAATGGAACAGTTAGGCGTACCGGGTGAGGCACAGGATACTTTGATAGAGGCACTTCAACCATATATGAAGGAAAATTAATGTTAGACCTGGAAGAGTTGTTATCGGTTATTGCTACGGAAGAGGGTTTTTGGCGGGATGGGACGCCGGATATTCCCCAGACACATAACAATCCAGGGGACCTAAGGAACTATACTCCACCATACAAGATTGCCGACTTTCCTACTATCGCGGATGGTATTGCTTGGGGTATTACTCAGTTGGCTTTGGACGTGCGTAGGGGACAGAGTTTAAGACAGTTAGTATATAACTGGGCACCCCCTTCCGAGAATAACTCTGAAGCTTATTTTCAGTTCGTCGCTAGTAAGTTTCCGCAATTCGACCCCGATACACCTTTAAAAAACTATTATGAAATCCGAAAAGCTGAATAAGTCGTTAGTTTTATACGTTTTTAACCCTCCAACTAATTACACTTGTAAAGAATGCGCTTTTATAAGCCCACAGGGTAACTGTAGTAATTATATCGAATCGGATAAAAACGTTAAACCCTATGGGTCTTGTAACGACTGGCGTACTCAGAAACATGGATACGTGCAAGGGACCCATGATAGGACTAAGGAACAGACGGGTTATACCGAAAACGAAAAGGGCTTTGGGTGTAGGCGTTGCGAAGAATTTATAGCCGATACCAAAATGTGTAAAAAGGTGGATGAAAGCGGAGGGCCTACCGTGGGTATTATTCACCCCGGAGCCTGTTGTAGCCGTTGGGAAGCTGATCCAGTAAGGTCTAAAATGTCGGATAACCAGCTAAACGGTATGCGTAACTACAGGGTATAATAAGAGTAGCGGATATGGACGAAAAACACGAACAGGATAGGTTTGAAGATGATGGTAATTTTCAAGAGGATAAACCCTTGGAAATCTATACTTTACCGCGTCCTACGTATCCCGCAGAGGTAGACGATGTATGAGTGACTAACATGCCATTTAAATCTAAAGCTCAAATGCGTGCTGCGTTCGGGGGTTATCTCGGAGACGAAATGAAAAGTAAAGCTAAATCCTGGGCCGATGAAACTCCAAATATTAGTAAACTTCCAGCACATAAGAAATCTAAAGCTCCTAACCCGAATGCTATCTTGGCGGCTAAAAAGAAATGAAAAAGATTACTCTATACGCTATACTTGGTCCCCTTATGCTTCAAACGGCATACCAATGGTGGACGAATGCAATTAATAATGGAATAACTTTACTTAGTAACCTTATACCTTCATGACTCCTACGACTGGCCAGCAACAGCCTAATGTATTAGATGCCATTATTAACTTTGTAAAGAATAATCAGACTTTACAGAAGTTATTTGCAGGTCAGGCTGTGCCCCAAACTACACAGGGTATTGCGCCTACGCCTAATATGCAGGGTGTTTTTGCTCCCTTTGCGGGTAATGCTCCTACGACTCAAAGAGGTCCAGCATTTCAGAGTACAGATTATTTGGCTCCGTTGGTAGATCAATATATGAATGAACAAAAGAAACCAAAACGTACTCGTAGCCGAAGCACAAACCCACAGGCGATACTTGCTAAGGGTGCGGGTGAGGAATAAACATGCCAATGGACGATGATGGACGAAATGTTTGGGATAAGATTAAAGATTTTGCTGCTGGTGGTGGGGCACTTAAAAAGGCCGCTTCCGTAGGCGGGGCAGGTAAGGATAATTCAACAGCTTCCCCAAATGCTGTACAGGGAGGTTATGATCCAACTTTCATGGAACAACAAAAGAGAAATGCTCAACAGGCGGCGGATGCTGCATTAAAGGCGAAGAAAACTAGTTCGGCGGCTGCGGATAGTCCCACGCCTATTACGGTTCAGAAAAAGGGAAAGAAAGTTCCCCCTCCGAATCCTCAGGATATTTTAGCGGCTCCACAACCAAAGCAGAAGGTTAAATAGTATGCCAGGACAAGGACCTACTACTGGCGGTTCGCAAATTGGGCAACTGGATATGACTCCGGCCCAAACGGATGCTAATAGTGTAAATGTTCCTTTCTTTGGACAATCGCAACCGGGAGTAGGACAGAATGCACAGGGGCAGGACCAGTATCGGAATTTGCATCCCGACTTCCAGCATATGTTATTTAGTGCTTTGGGACAGTTTGGGGAACAGCTACAAAAACAGCAAAAGTTTCAGCAGGCTCAACAGGCTCAGTTCCAGCAATCGAGTCAGGAAGCCGCAATGAATAGGCTGGCAAGTAATCCTCTTGGACAGGGATTAGCGAAGATGTTTAAAAAGATTTTTGGAGCACAAGCGGGTAGTCAATTTCAACCAACTACTGGTCCAATGCCTGCAAGTGGGGGCGGGGATACTTCAAGTGGCGATGATGGTCAATAAATGCGGCCCGTGTGGGAAATATATAAGTTTTTTAATACAAGGATTCTGAAAGCATTTTTGAGGAGTAATAAAATAGGTATGGACCCAGTTACAGCAATTTTCAACTTTTTAGCAACCCCCGAGGGACAGAAGCTAATTGATCCTTTGGTAAAATTGAATACGGAGTTTGTTAATCTTATTTTTGGCTTGATTAAAAATATCCATGATAGTAAACAGGCCACTAGCGGAAACAGTACCAATAGTACTCCAAAGAATTAACGAGGTTTTACACATGGCAACTTTGACGGACGATATTTATTGGGCGCATTTTGACCCTCAAGTACAGGCACTTAGGAATGTTCCGTTTAGCGACAGTAAGGCCCATACGTTGGCTACGTTGGCTACGCAAGGGTTTATTATCGACATGCCTATTATGGGGTGGAATTGGGACCCTGTTTTGGTTATGCAATATCGGCAACAGTATGGTTATACTTGGGTTCCTTCACTTTTACAGCCGAATATCGCTGTCGCTCCTGGGGTAAGTCAACCGGGTACGGCTCCATATGATCCTCTTCATCCTCCGGCTGGCAGTATTAAAGTGTCTTTGGACGCTAATGATTATCCTCCCTTTCAAGCTCCGGCGTCGTCTGTACCGGCTCCTAGCCCTCAGGCGGGTACTTGTTGGGGTAATGTATGTGCTTTGGGAACGGGTTTTCCTCAGAATAACTTTCAAGACGGCTATACGTTTAGTGAAAACGGTAAAAACTACAAACTTCATGTGGGACAAGGGCCTATGGGTCCTACCCGGTGGTTGGAACTACTTCCGTAAAGACTTGTAAAATAAGGTAAAATAGGTATAGACGAGAGATTCCTATTTTACATGGCATTTAATCCCGGAAGTTATACTCCTGCACAACTTTACCAGATGGGTACTGGATACACTCCCACTGGACAAACTGCAAATCCTAGTACGGGTACTGGTGTTGGGTATGCTCCTCCGGCTCCTCCTGTAAATCCTCAAGGTACGGGTTCGGGTGGGGGTGTCGGTAATGGTTATATGCCGAATCCGAGTGGTGCTGGTGGCGGAATAGCCCCTCCGAATACTAACGGCGGTGGTGCCCCTCCTGGAAGCCCCTATGCTAGTGGTTTTGCAGGTGGTTCCAACGATCCTAACGCTTTTACCCAACCGAGTTACGCCAAAAATTTAAACCAGAATATGGATGCTTGGTTTTCGAATGTTGGACAAGCTCCTGCTTTTAGTCAATCCCAGTTTGATAACGCCTGGAATCAGTATATGACGATGGGGAATTTTAACCCCGATGCGTTTAATAAGGCAATGGGGTTAGGGGGTAGTGTTACCGCACAAGAACAGGCTAACCCGAATAGTAATTTGTATCAGGTGCCTACTGTTACTCCAGGTCAACCGTATCAGCATTTTATGCAGCAGTTGAATTTTGGGAATGGGCCTGTCAGTAATCCTGGTGGGCCAAGTAATCCTTATGGTTACAATATGTGGGCGGGAGATCC
>Ga0209060_10000520_pt1 | contig 67717 bp, 54 predicted proteins | sample Coa_R1_8_FD_187155 | JGI IMG/M metagenome (GOLD analysis project Ga0209060, IMG submission 187155) | Surface soil microbial communities from Centralia Pennsylvania, which are recovering from an underground coalmine fire - Coalmine... | ecosystem: Environmental > Terrestrial > Soil >... | reverse complement strand
GAGCACGCTAAGCTTTTGTAAATCAGAAAGAGCGAAAGACAAGCTGGTCTGGTCGATATTCGCGCCGTGGCGAATAAGCGCATGCAGTATCTCTATGCGGGCTTCGGGACGAGCAACCGCATACATCAGGGGCGTCCAGCCCTTATGGTCCCCCTGGTTAATGTCTATTTTCAGAGGCGATTCATTCAGGAGATCGCTGACCCTATGCAAATCCCCTTTCTTAACCGCCTGATGTAATTCGTAAAATGCCATATATTCTTAAGAATAGCTAAACAAAAGCCGGGACAAGATTGTCCCGGCTTTTTATTCATCTCAAGAATCCGTTTCCTATTCCCGCTGGACGTTTCCTTTAGGAACTGCGCCTCGGCCTTACGCTCAAGTCGCGCACTTGGGAGAGCAGGCTGGAGCGCTGCATCCGGTCCAGTTTGTCGAGGTAGGGTATGAGTTGGGAGATGAAGTCGTCCTCCATCAGGGCGGTGATTTCATCCTCCTGAGTCTTATTGTTGCTGTTCAGCAGGTCGGCCATCGAGACTTCCAGCGCGGTCGCCAGCCGTTGAAGGGATGATAGAGTTGGTATAGCTTTTTCGTTTTCGATCTTGGAAACATACGTACGCGGCACCTGCATGCGCAAGGCAAGCTGGCGCTGGCTTAAACCGGACTTCTGACGGAACCTGCGAATGGTGGTGGCGATTTGCAGATGCGAGTCTTCGCAACGAACGGGCTCGGGCGCGGGAGCATGAATCTCCAAAATCGGCTCGCGCTCCTCTTCGTCGAGCGAGGTTCGGCACTTCCGGCAAAGATTGTTCGTCGTTCGGAACTGGACCAAATGGCAATGGTCGCAGCGCACGACTTCCCGGGAGTCAACCGGGGCCAATGTTGTCGCCATCAAGATTTTGGGAGTTGCCAGAGCGGGGCTACTCCAAGTGGAACTTCTAGAAACCTATTCCAAATTTAGTTTCAAGGAATACTTCAAGGTTGTCAACGGAATAGTTTGTGAAAAAACGGTATAGACTCCATAAAAACAGGAGAAGATAAGGCGAAAGTAGGATAAAAACCATGATGAATCGCGAGTCTGCATGGAGTTTACTTTGCGAATACACGGAATCAGAGAGCTTGCGCAAGCACATGCTGGCCGTAGAGGTCTGCATGCGCGCCTATGCCCGCAAGTACTCTCAAGATGAGGACAAATGGGGTATAACCGGACTTCTTCACGATTTCGACTATGAAAAGTACCCCACTCCCGAAGAGCATCCGTTTGTCGGCTGCCGGATTCTGGAAGAACGCGGCTACCCGGAAGAGATGCGCAGAGCCATCCTTTCGCATGCCGACTATAGCGGCGTAAAGCGGGAAACGCCGATGGAAAAGGCACTCTTCGCCTGCGACGAGTTGTCCGGATTCATTACCGCCACGGCACTGGTTAAGCCCAGTAAGTCTCTAGCGGAGGTCGATGCCAAATCCATCCGGAAAAAGATGAAGGACAAAGCCTTTGCCCGGAGCGTCAACCGAGACGATATCGTGAACGGCGCAGCCGCCATGGGTATAGACCTGGAAGAGCACATCACATTCTGTATCGACGCGATGAAGACCAAAGCACAGGAGTTGGGACTTGCAGGTGTTCAGGCGCCGGCCGCCGGGTCCCCGACTCTATAAGTGGCTGGCATTGCGGTCAAGCTTCTACGGCGTGGGTATCTTCGTCCGCGCCGTGAGTAGTTATGACATAGGGTCTCGTGAAGTACGGCGCTAGCAGCAATCGTCCATGTGGGCTGCGTCCCGGTAGTTCTTGGCAGGTGTTTTGGCGGGTTTGGGCGGTTCGGCCGGAAACGGATGGTTCTCCATACCTTCTAAGATTAGGCCCGAAAGGCCCTTTCGGAGGAACGCCACGAGAGATGCCTTTTCTTCCCGGGAAAGATGAAGAGGAACGATGTTTTCGTCAAGGTGGGGATTGGCATTCCCGCCGCGATCGTAAAATTCCACCACATCTTCGAGCGTCGCCAGGCTGCCATCGTGCATAAATGGTCCCCGTTTGCCGACCTCGCGAAGCGTCGGGGTCTTGAACGCTCCTTTGTGGTAGTTCTTGCCGGTAATCGCGGCGCGGCCTTCGTCGCGCAGTGTTCCGTCGACCCACGCCACGCCTGTATTGTGATAACCCTCGTCGGTGAGCTGCCCGCCGGAATGGCAGATGTAGCAGCGGGCCTTGTCTCGAAACAGCAATAATCCTTGGCGTTCAAACTCGCTCAGCCCATGGGGCCTGCCGGAAAGAAAGCGGTCGTAGGGACTGTCTTCTGAGCGGAGGGTGCGCACATAGCTGGCGAGAGCCCGCACAAGGGAGTCCTGCGTGAGCCCTCGATAGGACGTGTCTCCATTCAGATGATTCAGACGCTCCAGCACGCTAGCGACGCTATTGTCCATCTCATTGCGGTTCAGGATGGGCTGCACTACCTGCTCTTCCAGGGTGCCGGCCCGGCCGTCCCAGAACTCCGAGTTGCCGAAGCCTCGGCCAAGCAGGGCCGGTGCATGGCGCTGTGTGAGGCGGCCAAAGACGCCGACGCTCAAGGCATGGCTGTTGGAAAAAGAATGTTTGGGATCGTGACATGTGGCGCAAGCCACCGTGCCGTCAGCGGAAAGGCGTGTATCGAAGAACAGCTTTTTTCCTAGCTCGATCTTGGATGCATTCAGGGGATTATCGAGGGGAACTTTCATCGCCGCCAGGGACGATCCGCTCGAAGCATCGTATTGCTGCGCCGATACGGCAGCTGCAACCACTCCGATCAGCGTCGCGACCGTCAGCGCTCCTATTGCTTTTGGGCTGATTTTCTGGAAACAAGCCCATCGCTTGTGAACGGTTCGCAGGCTCTGCTGTTTCGTTTCTGGCTGCCGGCGATCGCTGAAATCGCCGACGTCGTTGGGAACAGGATTCAAGGTCTTTATCGGCTACGATGCCACCTGCGTTCGGCTTAATGGTACCGGATTGCCTGGGAAAAGCAACCGAGGCGAAAAGCAATTGCGGCGAGAATCAGTCTTGGTCTTTAGGGAAGAAAACCTACGCTCTCCCACAACTTAGCCGAACTATACATCCGCCCGTCGGTTATCACCTTCCATACCTTGCGGATATCGCTGATGTTTTCCAGGGGATTTCCATCCACCAGAATCAGGTCAGCGCGCTTTCCCACTTCGATAGAGCCTGTATCTTTTTCGAGATTCATCGCCCGCGCCGGGACAATGGTCGCCGTTTGTATCGCTTCCAGCGGAGTCATTCCCGACTGGACATAAAGCTCAATCTCCCGATCAAGCCCGTATCCAATCAGGCCGGTATCGCTCCCGGCCACAATCGGAATTCCCGCCTTGTGAAGCGCGGCAATAATGGCCCTGCTCTCTTCCATGCGGGCGCGAAACTTGTCTCCATCGGCGGCCGGAGCGCCCATACCTAGGAATTTCGAGGAAATCATATAGGGTGCTTTTGCAATTCCCGGTTCAAAGGATGCAATCTCCATATCCTTGGAATGGCCAGCCATCTCTCCCCAGGAGATTGTTGGATCGATGACCGTGTGGTGCTGCTGAAAGAAGCGAACGGCGTTCGTGGCCGTCTCGGAGTTCAGGTCGAGATGTCCATCTTCGCCGGAAGAGCGGAGAACGGGCGTCACGAAGCCCAGGTGATTGATCTGGTCCATGCCGTCCTCGACTCCTTGAATTGCATTCAGGGCGGCGGGGACGTGACCAGTCACGGACATTCCGGCGCGGTGCGCCTCGGCAGAGAGCGCCTTCACAATTTCCGGCTTCAGGAGCGTATAGAGCTTCAATTGCTGAAACCCTGCCGCTTTGTATTTCTCCACAACTTCGTGGGCCTGCTCCACCGTGTCCGCGCTTACGGCTCCAAAGGCGTCCAGGCCGCCGCCATCGACAAGCCCAGCCAGCAGTAGACGCGGCCCCAGCGCATGGCGCTTTTCGATCTGATCGCGCTCCGTTGTAAGAAATTCAAACTCTCCGCCGCAATCGCGTGCCGTGGTGATGCCCGCGGCCAGCAGTGCAGGGCCAAATTCCACGCCGGAAAAATGCGTATGCATTTCCCAGAGTCCTGGCAGTAGCGTCTTGCCTCCGGCATTCACTACCTTCATTCCGCTCGGAATCGGCGTGCTGTTGCGCGGCCCGGCGGCGGCGATGCGCCCGTTGCGCACGATGACTACCGAATCCGCTACCGGCGCTCCGCCGATGCCATCCACTAGCGTTGCGCCCGCGATGGCAAAGTTGCCTGTCTGCTCCGGAGGAGCCTGCTTTCCCAGCTCTTCAAGGTCTTTCATCTCCTGCTCCACGCCGCTGTGGACAAGCTGGGAGAGGCTTGGTTCATACTCTTTTCGGATCGCCTCAAAAGGAAGGCCGCCCCCAAAAGTCATGAGCGCCGCAAGCTGGCTTTGCTCGTTGAGCCAGACAACCTCGCGTCCAAAAACAATGTTGCCCACCGTGTAACGCGTGAGAGGGACTTTCTTTCCATCCACAAGTAGAGAGTCGTGCCCGGCAAGCCTGATTTCGGCTTCCTGCGTATGAGCGTTTGCCCTCAGGATCGGCAGCCGGGTAGGTTCACCGTGGTTCTTCCAATAGCGCAGCATCATCATCTGCAGGGAGAAGGGTGAGGAGCCAAAGCCGACGAAGAACCGTTGTGGAAGCGCGATCTCCTGCTTGGTTTCGGCCTCCCGGATCGTCGCGGTACCGGAGCGTATTTCGGCAGAGTTTTCGGTAGTGGAGGTTGGCGAGTTCTTACTCTTCACGCTGAGATTGGCTGGAGTGAAGTCCTGCTGCATGCGCAGCACCGAGGTTACGGTCCTTTTTCTGCCCCTGTCGGAGTATTCGAAAGACGTATTCATCACCATGCCGCCCGCATCATCTCGGACTACTTCATAATTTTCTTCGCCGATGGGATGAAGCAGGAGATGGAGGGTCAAGCTGCCTTTCTCTACGCTGCTAGTAGGTAGCTGGTTTACGCTCCCGGCTTGCAAAAGCGCGCTCAACACTACAACCGCGGCAACACGCAGGAGTCCTCCTCCAAAACGGATCATGGCTTAACCTCGCTCTTCGATTCTCCAGAATTTTCCGGAAGAGCAGTCTAACATCAGCAAGCGCCAGCCGAAGGAATCACATCATTGGGACCGGGCCGGAGACCGCAAGAGAGCGATCGTAAAGAGGAAGCTTGGAGAGTGATTCACAGAAAAATGCTGCCGGCCATTTTGGCCGGCAGCCTAAGGGAGCCAAATTTACCAGCGGATGCCGAATGTCACCGGCACAACTTGAGTATCGATCTGCGAAGGGTACGCGTGGTGATACCGTGCCTCGGCGAATACCTTGAGATGCGAAGCACCCACGCGGTAGGTGACACCCGATCCGACGTTGAAGCCGAATCCGTCGGCGCTTCCCGGCCTCAAGGTCGCTTCACCCTGTACCAGGCCGTTCACACAGGTTACGCCCCACCATGCAAAGCTTGGAACACAGATTGTGCTGGGGACCAGCGTAGGGGTGGTCAGTTCCCAGGCTTTTTTGCGCGTGTCTCAGTCATTGCCCGCCGCGTTAATCCTCTTTCTTAGGTTTCGGCGGAAAGTCTTTGAGCATTTTGTTGACTGCTTTTTCCAGCTTCTTCTGGTTCTTTTCGGGTTTATCGGAGAGCGTGTCCGAGGCAATGGACCGCCAGACCAGCCGCTTCGATTGGCCATCGAAAAAGTCGATAATCAATGTGCCGGCATGGTATGTCTCAGGGACGGTAGTGGCTGTGGCCATGCCTCCGCCCCATCCCCATCCTCCACCCATGCCCGAATAAAGCGTATTTAAGGTGGTTTTCGTCTGCGTGGTGCCTAGCGCCGAGAGGGCCAAGTCGCCGCTGCCGTCTCCTTTGGTCCACCCCTTGGCCATGAGTTCACTGTCAATCTCGTCTTGGACACGCTTCTGCCACAGCGAATTCACAACATCTACCTTCAGCCAGTAGTAGCTGTGGTGTTGGGAAAAATCGTAAGTCTTGTCATAGTCTGTTTGGGTCTTTTGGCCGAACGCAAGAGACGTTGCAAGAACAAACAGTAGGAGCAGTGGAAAAAGATTTCGCATTTTGGTTGTCATAGGGATGCCATCTCGATTGGAATGATGATGCAGAGACTCCCGCCGACGCCGGCCCCGCCGGATGCCCATCCGCAATCGAGTTCCTCCGGCATGCTTTGGCGCCAAACGCTATTCCTGCTTTGTTGGAATGCCTTCTATATTTCCAAGCCTATTTCCGCTCCTCTCCTGCCTCACAGGCGCAAATCTACGAGATTCCTTCTACGGGATCTTTTCCCCGTAGAGGCAAGAGATTTGGGATCGGATATGCCTGCTCGCTGGAGGAAATTTTTCGGCGAGAGTGGGCGCGTAGATTCTCCGGTACCAGTCATCCGGCTCATCACGTAACCTACCCGATAAAGGCAGAGCATAGATTCGGCGGAAGCTTGAGTTTCCCAGGAAGATGGCAAGACGAAGTGTACGTTGCCTTCTTCCGGCTTCGATTGTTGGTTTTCGTTTTCTGGGCCTTTGTGTCTTTGCTTCGATCTCTTGATTAAGGAGGGAATCAATGCGTCAGGTTGGTGCAGTTTTTGCAATGCTAGTACTGATGGGGGTGCTCGCGGCGGCATCCTTGGCTCGGCAGGATAGCGGATCGGCCGGCGGTAGCGCGCCGCAACGCTCCACGGGCACGACCCGATCGCAAGTCACGGGAGCTTCCGGAGAGAAGACGATTGTGGGCTGTGTAGCCGAGGGAGCGCCTTCGGGCTATGTATTGAAGACAGACGAGGGCAAAGAAGTCTCTCTGCATACCGATCGCGACCTGTCCGCATTCGTCGGGAAAAAGGTAAGTATTCACGCGGCCTGGCAGCGAACCGGCGTCACGATGTCGGAGCCTGACGACACGGCAGCCAAAGCAGGAGAAGGCGCTGCGGCAGGAAAGGCCACTCACCGTGAGACGGAATTCGGCGGCGATCTGCGGTTGCGTTTCAAAGGCAAGGTGCTAGGCGATTGCAATACCTCTAAGTAGCTCGCTTACCAAGTAGTTCTGGCGCACCGTTGAAAGGGCAGGTTGCAGCAGAACGCAGCCGCGCCCTTTTGCCGGTGGCCATTCTTCTTTATTCCTTTGCCCCCTCTTATTCCGTTTGTTCTGGGCACGGCTCAATCCCAAATTTCCTCAGCAGCATGTCCGGCGTTTGCAGAGCGCCTTCCATTCACGCTTGCGCATCCTGTCTTTCGGATTCAGGCATTGGTCCTTCTTCCCTGAATTTGCTCTTTATTGAATTCTTTGAATGCTCTGCCGCAAGCTTTGTCCGAAATGAAGGCCAATCAGGCCACAGCTGTTTTTAGCGCGGACCAAGCGACCTTTGGATCGCTCAGGCCCCGATAGAGTGCCGGGATCTCCTTGTTCACATTGAAGTGATGGTAGACGGCCATCATTGCGGCCCGCACCGAGTATTCAACGGTGAAGACCACGGCTTCGGGAATTTCCACGAACTGACCGAGAAACGCGTAGTTCTGTGCGCCATGGGGCACCACCAGTGGGCGATCCTCCACCACTCGGCGCTCGAACTGGGAGTCGATATATGGCATCTGGACGGTGGTTACTTTGGCGGTGCGGTGAACCTCCGCGGCAATATCGTCGAAGCCCAGGTGGCCCAATAGCTCCGTAAGGATCTCGGAGCCGGTGCAGTCGTCCATTTTCTTGTTCACGTAGTCGCCATGCACATTTCCGAAGAGTGCATATCCCCAAAGCGTAAAAATATTGGGTTCCTGGCGGGGGAAATGCGGCTGGGCAGGCACCACGATTGATAGCCGCCACTTTGAATCCTTCCACGTCATGAGCGCGCCTTCTCCCGGAACATTGGAGGAGAAAGCCTGGATACGGTCGAGAAGGGTTCGTCCAGTTATTGTCAGTGTGAACGACTCCCACTTACTCTCATCGATATTGCCGCAGAAGCTATTGGGCCGCCCAAAGTCGTCGGCCTTTTGCGCAATCAACTCCCATAACCGCCACGAGCCGTCTCGCTTGTCGCGGATGATCTCCGGCACGGTATGGCTATCCCCGTAAGTCGTATCGGCTGTCATCGAACCGAGTGTTGCAAAAACAAAGTCGTTCTGGCCAAGGTCAATCGTCTCTTCAGCGGAACCGCGCTGAAGGTGCAGCCGGGTTGCGCGGCGAGCGCGTGGCCCGCCGAAGTCGATGTCGGTCACGGTCACTCCGAAATTGATCTGTACGCCGTGGCCCTCGATCCATTTTTGAATGGGCAGAATGACCGAATCGTATTGGTTGTATTTGCTGCGCCGGACTCCGGCGAGCGTATGGATGCGGTCGAATTCCTGCACAAAGCACAGGAAGTAGCGCTTCAGTTCGATGGCAGAATGCCAAGTCTGAAAGGCAAAGGTCGTCTGCCACATGCACCAGAAATTTGTGGAGAAGAAATGCGGCTGAAAGAAATCGTCAATGCGGCGGGCTCCAATGATGTGCTCAGGGAGCGCTAGAAGACGAACCATGTCGGCGCGGTCGCGCGCATCAAGGCCGAGATGCGAGGCGTCCGGGATGGAACGATCGTGAACAATAATACGCGCCCGGGCGTGGGTGGGATGCTGCTTGTTGAACTCGATAAATTCCTCACGAACATTGATCGCGGGGTTTTCAAGCGTGGGAATCGTTTCCAGCAGATTCCAAAGGCATGAATAGTACTCTTCCTCGAACATGCGCCCGCCGCGTGTTACGTAGCCACCCTCGTGCGTCGGCGCAGCAGCGCCATCCATGGACCCGCCGGTAATGTTGAGTTGCTCCAGGATCCGTATATTTTTGCCGGGTACACCGGCATCGCGCACTAGGAAGGCCGCTGCCGCCAGGGAAGCAATTCCTCCTCCAATGAGATAGACCTTGGAATTTTCCGGGTCTACTTTTTTCGCGGGGCTTTTGCGAGACCTTACTTTCGACAACCTTGCTTTGAGTGGGCCTGTCATGCGCGAGTTCCTCCCTAAAGCGTTTTCGGCATAAATCGCGAGCGGCCTTAAGTTCGGCGTTGCGGTTTTTTCCGCGGGAAAGAAAAGCCGCATGAGAACCAATCAAACGGCGTGCAGCAATGCTGAAAACGTGATCAACATGCCAGGCCCAAAGGTGTCCTGTGGCCATAGGCATGACAATGCCATCGCTGTAAGCAATGAAACTACGAATCATTACAATCGGGGCATTATCATTTTGGAGGAATCTGGACGCACTCAGGTTGTCTGTCTTACACTGCGCGATCCACACTTGGTTCGCGCTCTTGCCTTTTCAGTGAGGGTGGCAGGCGGAGCCGGAAAACCTGCTCTCTCTTTTGCTCTTCTTCAAGTGAAACTTCTCGGGCCTTCAGCAGATCCTGGAGGCTGATGATTCCCACCAGAAGGTTTTCCGAGCCACGTTGAACGACTGGAAAACGAGTCAGCGAGGTTGCAGCCATGCGATTCACGACTGCCCGCAATGGCTCGTCCGGATGGGCCACCACCGGCGATTCATCCACAATTTCGGCAAGCCGAACCGCATGGCTCTTGCCGGAGCCGAACTCGCGAATATGCTCTTGTAGCTCGGCGCGGCTCACCACACCAACCAACTTCCGCTCCCCTTCGATGACGGGGTAGAGACGCTGGGTGCGCGCGATGTCGTTGTGCTTCAGCACTTGCTCTAATTCTGAGATGGTGCTTTCAGCGGGAAGAGCCATTACCGATGTGCGCATCACGTCCTCAACCGCGAGAATTTCCAAGGGATCGATAGTGTACTCGCGCGTCAGGTGATGGCCTCGGCGGCTGAGTTTCTCCGTAAGAATGGACCGCTTGAGCGTAAGAACTGAAAACGCATGAGCGGTTACGCAGGCAATCAGCAGAGGCAGGATCGAGTGATAGTCGTTGGTCAGCTCGAAAGAAAAGATCACGCCCATAAGCGGGGCGTTCATCGTGCCGCCGAGCATGGCGCCCATGGCGATGAGAGGCCAGAAACCCGGTCCTTGGTGGGGCAAGAATTGAGCCACCAATGCGCCCAATGCGCCGCCCATCATCAACAATGGAGCCAGCACGCCCCCTGACGTTCCTGAGCCCAGAGAGATGCCCCACATCAGAGATTTAACCAGTAGCACCCCGAGAATAAGTGACATCGTCGCGTTGCCTTGCAGAAGCTGTTCGATTACGTCATAACCCACGCCCAGCCCGCGGGGAAAGATCAGTCCGCCAACGCCGATCGCGATCGCGCCAATGGCCGGCCACCACATCCAATGCAGCTTGAGGTGCGAGAATGCGTCTTCAACACCGTATACAAGGTTCGTGATGATTGCCGAGAGCACTCCAGCAAGGAGCCCGGTCAGAAGGCAGCCGAAGAGTATGGCTGGACTGAAGGCAACCGGATGTGGCGTAACCTTGAAGATTGGTCCCGGCCCCAGAAGGTGGATACGGGCCGCTTCTGCCGTTACGCTGGCCAACACTACGGGGATGAAGCTGCGCGGCTTCCATTCGAACAATAAGAGTTCAACGGCAAGAAGCGCGGCGGCAAAAGGCGCCGCAAATGTGGCGGACATTCCCGCCGCGGCTCCGGCCACCAGCAGCACCTTGCGCTCGGCGCTCGTGAGATGAAAGAACTGGGCGATGAGGGAACCGAATGCTCCACCCGTTACAATGATCGGCCCTTCCGCGCCAAAAGGCCCGCCCGAGCCGATAGAAATCGCGGTGGAGAGAGGCTTTAATACCGCAACCCTCGGCTGCACCTTGGCTCCATGGAGCAGGATGGCTTCGATGGCCTCGGGGATTCCGTGGCCGCGTATGCGGTCGGAGCCGAACCTGGCCATCACGCCTACGATCAGCGCGCCAAGGATCGGAATGAAGACGACCGCGTAGCCCAGGTGATGTTCAGCGGGCGACACCATCGTGGTATCGAACCTGCCGTAAAAGAAGAGGTTGGTAAAGAACGCGATAAGCTTGAGCAGGCCAACCGCCACATAGGCGCTCACCACTCCGATGACAATCGCCAATCCGGAGATGGGGAGGACCCGCCAGGTGGTTGTAAAGTCCCCAAGGGTTTCGATGGAAGGAGTGGAATACTTTGCGGTCTTTGGAAGCGGTTCAGCGTGCGATGGTTTCATGGGCCTGATTTCTCTTTTCCTCCTGCCCGTTCGCGGGCTTTTCTGCTCCCTTTCACGGCGGTACCGGAATCGCGAAGCATTTGCATCACCGACTCCACCAGGATTGGTCCGCGGTTCTGCAACTCCTGGCGTGCGGCGCTCGCCAGCCTTCGCAGGATTGGATCGCCTTCGGCCGTAACTTCAAGCTCAACTTGCCTGCGGTCCGCGCCGGAGCGAGTCCTGCGGATCAAGCCGTGCTGCTCACATCGATCCACTAGCTCCACCATGCTGTTGTGGTTGAGCTGCATGCGTTCCGCGAGAGAACCAATGTTGGGCTGCTGCGCCATTGGCAGCCCCTTAATGGCCAGGATCACCTGGTACTGCTGCGGGCTGATCCCCGTTTCGCGGCAGGTTTCTTCCATGTGCCGCAGGTACCGGCGCACCTGGTATCGAAATTCGGCCAGAGCCAGATATTCGGCCTTCTGCAAAGGCTTGGCCTGTCTGGACGCCGCCGGCGTCTTTGATTCAAGAAGCGTCGATTTGTCTGTGGACTCTTTGTGCTCTTTGCCAATGGATTTTTTGTACTGAGACATTTTATCGCTCTACGATATATTTAGTCTACTATCAGGGCCGGTTCCAGGTCGCGCTCCGGTTGCGGCGCGCAAGCCCAGGAGGAATATTTTTGCGTTGGGTTGAATTTCCATTATTAATTCGTGTACGGGAGAGGGGCAAGCTGGTCCTTCGCTCATTCTTAGCGTTCTGCTGATTCTTCGCGCTCTATTCTTCGCGCTCTGAAGATCGCCTCGTCTTTTTCCGCTGCGGTGCCCTTAAAAAGTATGTTGAGCGGACGCAAGGCGTTGCATTGCCCGTCAGGCAGTAAACATTTACCATAAATGGTTTTGACGCGAATTGGATAATTGCGGTTTTGTACCAGTGGCTTGAAAATCGCAAAGGAGCGCCCTCGTTGATTTCCCGCTATACGCGCCCGGAAATGGGCCGAATCTGGACAGATGAAAATAAGTTTCGCTGCTGGCTGCGGGTTGAAACGGCTGCCAGCCTCACCCTCGCCGAGGCCGGCATTGTGCCCAAAGAGGCGGCCCAGGCGATTGCCGATCGCGGCGATTTCGATTTAAAGCGGATTCAGGAAATCGAAGCCGAAGTCAAACACGACGTGATTGCTTTTACGACTTCGGTTGCGGAAAAGGTAGGGCAGGAGGCGCGCTGGTTTCATTATGGCCTCACCTCGAACGACGTGGTGGATACGGCTCAGGCTCTGCAAGTCCACGAGGCTTCCACCATTCTTCTTTCTGATCTGTTGCGCCTGAAAGAAGTACTGCGCAAGCGGGCGCACGAATTTAAAGACACACCGATGATTGGGCGCACGCATGGAATCCATGCGGAACCGATTACGTTCGGCCTCAAGCTGGCCAACTGGTATGCCGAGATCGAGCGCAATATTGCGCGTTTTGAATCGGCTGCCGCGGATATGCGTGTCGGTAAACTTTCGGGGGCCGTGGGAACCTTTGCCCATCTCGAACCGGAACTGGAAGAGAAGATATGCCGCAGGCTTGGACTGGAGCCCGCACCGATTTCCTCGCAGGTGATTCAACGCGACCGCCACGCCCATTACGTTGCGACCCTGGCGGTGATCACGGCCACGCTTGATAAGATTGCCACGGAAATTCGCCATCTGCAGCGAACCGAGGTGCGCGAAGCCGAGGAGTTTTTCAGCGAAAAGCAAAAAGGGTCGTCCGCTATGCCTCACAAGCGCAACCCGATCACTTGCGAGCAGATTTCCGGATTAGCGCGGGTTGTACGCGCCAACTCCCAGGCGGCTTTTGAGAACGTGGCCTTATGGCATGAGCGGGATATCTCCCACTCTTCCGTGGAACGCGTAATTCTGCCCGATTCCACCATTCTTACGAACTATCTCTTGCACAAGACCACCCAGTTACTCGATACGTTGATGGTCTATCCGGCGCGGATGTTGAAGAATCTCGAAAGCACCGGTGGGCTCGTGTTCAGCGGCCAGCTTCTTCTTGACCTTGCCGAACACGGCATGTCGAGAGAAGACGCCTACCGCCTGGTTCAGGCGCACGCCATGCGCGCGTGGAAAGAAGATCTGAACTTCCACGCGCAGGTGTTGAATGATAAGGAAATTACCAGCCTCGTACCGCGCGAGCAGGTGGAACGGGCTTTTGATCTGAAGCGCCAGCTTAGGAATGTGGATAAGATTTTCGATCGTGTTTTTTCAAGGAAGTCGTGAGCCCGCGGGGGCGCCTGAATCTTGCCTTTGCACCCCGTGAAATGTTACTTTGTGCGCCTATGAAAAATATCAAGAAGGCGACACAAGCCTCTGCGATTCTGGCATTTACGCTGTTTGTAGCTGTTTCCATGTTTGCGTTCGCCACTGACCTGACCGGCACATGGAATGCGAAAGTAGACCTGGGTGGACAGGGCGGTAGCCCCACGTTCGTGTTGAAGCAGGATGGTGAAAAATTGAGCGGCACCTATTCGGGCGCGCTCGGTGAAGCCCCTGTTCACGGCACCGTGAAGGGCTCCGAGGTAACCTTCGATTTTGAAGTCTCGGGGGCGGCGATTCACTATGCAGGCAAGGTTGACAGCACGGGTAAAAAGATGGAAGGAACGGTCGACTACGGCGGGCAGGCGAGCGGCACCTTCACGGCGATCAAAGCTGAGACCAAGAAGTAACTTCGGCTCCAATTTCTGGCTTAATTGCGCGTCCGCCCGTGGGCGCGCAGATGGGCCAGGAATGCCCTTTGCACTTTACTCAAAAAGTGCCCTTTAAGAGTCACGACCCCGATGGTGCGTGAGGCTCGCTCGTCGGAGATCAGTACGAAGATGCAGTCGGGCCGCTGCTCCAGCGCCATCTCCGGCACAATCGAAACGCCCAAGCCGGCTCCCACCATCGAAAGAATGCTGCTGAACTGGCCGCTCTCAAACACGATGCGCGGAAGGATGCGCGCGCGTTCACACACCTCGATGGTGGTTTCGCGGAAGCAGTGATCGTCGCGCAAAAGAAGGAAAGGCTCTTCCCGCAATTCTTTCAGTATGAGGCTCTGCTTGTTGGCCAGCGGGTGATGTTTGGGCAAAATGGCGAATAATCGCTCGGTGCGCAGTGGAGTCGCTTCAAAATCGTGCCCGCGCATGGGAAGCGCCATGATGGCCATATCGATCAAGCCTGCGCGCAGGCGATCCATCAGCCCGAGAGTAATGTCTTCCACCACCGTTAGAGATGCTTGCGGATATTTCCGCGAGAACATGGCGATGCGCGAGGGCAGGAAATAGGGCGCAATCGTTGGAATCACGCCAATGGCTACGGGGCCGGAAATCGAGGTCTTTCGATCCGCTACCTCTTCCTTGGCCGCCTTCAGTTCGCGCAAAATCGCGCGGGCCCTGGGTAGGAAGGTTTGCCCCGGATCGGTCAGACGAACAGTCCGCCCCAATCGGTCGAATAAACGTGTGGCCAGTTCTTCTTCTAGCTTCAAGATTTGCTGAGAGAGAGACGGCTGAGCCACCTGCTCGCGTTCCGCCGCGCGCGTAAAACTCCCGGTTTCAGCGACGGCGCAGAAATAGCGCAGTTGATGGACTTCCATAGGGCGTACCTATCACAAACAGAGTCATTATATATTGGACTTATAGTAAAAATTGCATTATTTTTTGGGAGCTTGCAAAGGGCTTGGCAGCAGGCGATGGCGAGGAGATGCAAATGAAGAGCCGGCTTCAGTTGATTATTTGCCCCAACGGTCATTCGTTTGTAACGACACAAACGCTATCGCACCTCTTCCTTTGCCCCGAGTGCGGAGAAAGTTTCGAGGAATTGCTCGGCTACAGATTCGACATTCACTGAGGACCGGGAGAGCGGGATGCGCGGGTTTCCCCGAGCACTACCTAGCGCGGCCAGGCATCACGGCCAGAAAACGAGCATAAATATGTCTATACCCAATATCCAGGAAGCATTCCTTACCACGGCGCTCAAAGAGAAAAGGGCAATCACGATCTACCTGTTGGGCGGCGTGAAGATCACCGGCAACATTCAGTCCTTCGACAAATACTCTCTGATCGTGGAAACCAACACACAGAGACAGCTCATCTTCAAACACGCGATCTCCACGGTTTTCTTCGCCACCAGCGAGCGGCAAAGGGACGTGCGCCGCCAGCCCGCAGAGACTATGCCGGAGCGGATTCCGGTTGGCTCCGTGGCCGCAATCAACGGGTCGCGATCCAGCAACGGCGTTGCTTCCATGAGCGGCGTTGCATCGATGAATGGCGTTTCCAGCGTGAACGGCGCCGCATCGGTGAACGCGGTGGACACCATGGAACTTGCGTTGGCTGCGGAGGGCGCCGGACGATAGATCCGTCGTTCGCTGATTGTTTTTGGGGGTAGAGGCCAGTCTTAGCTGACCAATGCCCCCGCACGCACGGCATCAGCAACCCTGAGAAAATCTCCGGCAAGCACGCGGTCTTCCACGATTTTAGGGCTGACTTCGCGAATGTTCGCGTGGGTCTGTTGCAGTGGCTTGCTGGTTTTCAATGGGACAAGAAAATCGATGGCCTGGGCTGCGGCGCACGCCTCGATTGCCAGGACGTTGGTGGTATTGGCGACGATCTTTTTCAGCTTGATCGCCGCCGCCATGCCCATGGAGACATAGTCTTCTTTGTTCCCGGAAGTCGTGATGGAGTCCACGGAAGCCGGATGCGCGAGGACTTTATTCTCGCTCACCAGAGCGGCTGCTGTTACCTGGGGCATCATAAAGCCCGAGTTCATCCCGGCGTCGGCGGCCAGGAAAGGCGGCAAGCCCTCATTCAGCGAGGGATTCACCAGGCGCTCAATGCGCCTTTCGGAGATGCCCGCCAGCGCTGTCAGCGCGATGGCCAGGTAGTCCAACGCGAAGGCCAGTGGTTCGCCATGGAAATTCCCTCCGGAAATGATGTCGCCCTCTTCGCCGCGATTCACAAATACCAGCGGATTATCGACCGCTGAATTCATCTCCGTAGTGAAGGTGCGGCGGCAGAATTCGAGCGTGTCGCGCACGGCCCCATGTACCTGGGGAATGCAGCGAAGGGAATAGGCGTCCTGCACGCGCCCGCAGTCTTTGTGCGACTCCCGGATTTCGCTTCCCGCGATGAGCCGCCGCAGGTTAGCCGCTACTTTGATCTGTCCCACATGAGGGCGCGCAGCATGAATGCGCTCATCAAACGCCACGTCAGTGCCGCGCAGCGCATCCAGGGACAAGGCGCTCACCACATCGGCCGTTTCCGCCAGGTTGTCTGCGGCCAGCAGCGCCAGCGTCCCCACGGCCAGCATGGCCTGCGTGCCATTGATCAGAGAAATCGCTTCTTTCGCTTCCAGCACCAGCGCCTCGAGGCCAGCCTGCTGCAGGGCTTGTGCCCCACTCATTTGCTGATTTTGGAAGATCGCCTCGCCTTCGCCGATCAACACCAGCGCCAGATGTGCTAAAGGCGCGAGGTCTCCGCTCGCTCCCACACTGCCCTGCGATGGAACCACAGGATGAACGCCGCGGTTGAGCATCTCACACAGCAGGTGAATGACATCGGCGCGCACGCCGGAACGGCCTTTTGCCAGCGAGTTGGCGCGCAGCAGCATCATGGCGCGCGTCTCTTCCTGGGAAAGCGGCTCACCCACGCCCACGGAGTGAGAGCGAATAAGATTCACTTGAAGCTTACGGTTTTGGGCGGGCTCGATCCGCACGTCGCTCAATTTTCCGACGCCGGTGGTGACTGCGTAGGCAAGGCGGTTTTCGCGCACGAGCTTATCCACAACCGAGCGCGCCGCGTCAACCTGGCTGCGGGCTGTTTCGGCAAGTTTGACGATGCGGCGTTGATGGACTACCTGCTGCAAATCTTCCAGCGAGAGATCGGCTCCCTGAATGAATAGATCGGTCATGAAATTACTCCCTAGATGAATCGATGGGCGTGCTCATAAAGGCCGCCAAATATTTTTCCGGCAACCGGCGGCGTTGGAGCTTCTCATCCACAATCAAGTGAGTAGTCTCCCCCTCGGCCAGTAACGCGCCGTCGTCTGCTCGCCTGACTTCATAGCGAAAATGCAGCAGCGACTTGCGAACATTTGCGATCGAAGTGCGGACGAGAATCTCTTCGTCGTACATCGCCGGCAATTTATAGCGTACACGCAAATCCACCACAGGCAGGCGGCAATTGTCCTGTTGCTCCATGTCGCGATAGCGGAATCCGAGCTGCCGCAGCAGTTCCACCCTGCCTATTTCGAACCAAATGGCAAAGTTCGAGTGGTACACAACTCCCATCTGGTCGGTCTCCGCATAGCGGACGCGAAACTTCGTTTCTCCTGTTGCGCCTTTGCTCATCTGCACGGCTCGCCGCGGATGCACGGTACTTTGAACTTGGAACTTGGAAACATCTCTGGCCGCTACCGGTTCCAGGCTGGTTTGCGCTTCTCGAGAAACGATGCAATTCCTTCTTTGAAATCGGCTGTCCGCCGGCTTGAGGCATTTTCGCGGATTGCCGCCCTCAAGTCCGTGTCGAGTTTCTCGTGCTTATAGGCTGCGAGCAGTGCCTTGGTTGCCTGCAGCGAGGCTGGGCTGTTTTCCAAAAGTTGGCCGGCGAGTTCTCGCGCCCGAGGCAAAAGTTGATCGAGTGGAACAATCTCGTTCACCAAGCCAAGGGCATGCGCCTCATGGGTGGAAAAAATGCGTCCGGTTAGCAGAAGGTCGCGGGCGCGCTTCTCGCCGATGTTGGCAATTAGAAAGCTGGAGACAATAGCTGGGATGAAGCCTATGCGCACCTCTGTATAGCCGAACTTGGCTTCGGCGATGGCCAGCGTGAAGTCGCAGAGCGTGGCGACGCCGGTGCCTCCCGCAATGGCAGGTCCATTGACGGCCGCAATCGTTGGTTTAGGGAAGTCGTAAATCGACCGGAACAGCTTGGCCATGGTTTCCGAATCCTGGAGATTCTGTTCATGAGTGCGGCCGCCAAGCTGTTTCAGGTTCTCAAGATCCATGCCGGAACAAAACGCATTCCCGGCCCCGGTAATGATGAGCACCCCGGCGCGCGAGCACGCCGCCTCGTCCAGTCCGGCCAGCACATCCTCAATCAAATCGTAGCTGATCGCATTGCGTTTTTCCGGACGGTTCAGAGTGAGAGTGGCGATGCCGTCCGATTCAGCGTATTGAATCGTGTTGTAGGGCAAGTTCCGATTTATCCTTTGGCCAAGAGAGTTTGCGATTTCTTACAAGAATTCCAAGAGTCGAAAATAAGAGCCCAAAAACGATTCGGCGGATGCAAGGGCATAAAGCCTGGTACACCGGCTACATGGTCAAGGTGTGTTTCTTGGCAATGTCCGCAGACATCTGAATCACCGCATCCAACGGCTTCCGGAGCGGAATGTTCCCATTTTGCGCAGCAAGAGATTGTACGGCGACTTCCGTCGGAATGTTGCCCACCAGCGCGTTTTGTGCAAAGGGGCAGCCTCCTAGCCCGCCGATGGCCGAATCGAAACGCCTGCAGCCTGCATTATAAGCGGCAATGATCTTACTCGCGGCATCGTCGGGTACGCTATGCAGGTGCGCGCCGATCTCTAGGTGATCGTAGGCCTCGATGACCGCCGACAACAATTCGCCAACCTCCTTGGGGGTAGCAAGCCCGACGGTATCGGCCAAGGAAAGCTGGGTGACGCCCATGTCGGCTACGATGCCTGCTGCCTCGATGACTTCATCGGCGCTCCACAGGTCGCCATAAGGATTTCCAAAGGCCATGGAGATATAGACGACCATGTCCAGGCCCGCCTCATCGGCCTTGAGCTTGATCTTCTCGACCGCCTCTATCGACTCTTCCAGTGTCTGGTGCTGGTTTCGCTCCAGGAAAGTCGGCGAAACGGAATAAGGGAAGCCAAGCGTATGCACCGCTTCCGTCGCGATGGCCCGCTCCGCCCCCTTTTCGTTTACTACTATTCCGATGATCTCAACGTCGTCCGGAGGATCAAGAAGCTTCAGTACCTCTTCGGAGTCCGCCATCTGTGGTACCGCTTTCGGCGATACAAAAGAGACGGCATCAATATGCTTGAATCCCGCTCCGATAAGCGTGCGCAGGTACTGCGCCTTGGTTTCTGTGGGAATCTGGACTTTGATCCCCTGCCAGGCATCGCGTGGACATTCAATGATCTTGATCTCGCTCAACATACGAAGTTACCCCAATAACTCAGGCGATTGGTGAATCTTCCACAGTCACCCGCCGTTTCTACTTCACTGCTCTGCCTTTCTTTCCTGCATTTCCTGCCACTGCTTGACGCTTGGTTGGCGGAGGCCCTGCCGCTACGTCTGTAGCACTCCCACTTTGAATTCACGAACCTCGGGATTCAGTGACGCCGCTTCGAGGGCCGCAATCAGCGCGCCGCGAGTCTCCGCCGGATCGATGATCTTGTCGAGCCACAGGCGGGCAGCTCCATAACGAGGGTCGGTTTGTCGGTCGTAGGTGGCTTTCACCGAGTTGTATAGCTCTTGCCGCTCTTCTTCGCTCAGTTTCTTTCCGCCACGCTCAAGCTGTTTGATCTTGATTTCCACCAGCGTCCCGGCCGCCGAAGCCCCGCTCATTACCGCATAGCGCGCGCTCGGCCAGGCGAAAACGAAGCGCGGATCGTAGGCTTTGCCGCACATCGCGTAGTGGCCTGCTCCAAAAGATCCGCCCACAATGACTGTGATTTTCGGCACCACCGAATTGGAAACTGCATTCACCATCTTGGCTCCCGCCTTGATGATGCCGCTCCACTCCGCGTCGCGTCCCACCATAAATCCGTTCACGTCGTGCAGGAAGATCAGGGGCACGAGCTTCTGGTTACAATCCATGATGAAACGAGCGGCCTTTTCGGCGCTCTCGGTGTAGATCACCCTGCCGAATTCCACGCGCTTTTCGCCGGAATTGGGATCGGCCTGCTGGACGTGCGATGTCTGATTGGCGACGATGCCCACGGCAAACCCGCCAATGCGTGCATAGCCGCAGAGCACTGTCTTGCCGTACTCGGCCTTGTATTCGTCTATCTGGCTTCCGTCCACAATGCGGGCGATGACCTCTTTCATGTCGTAAGGACGTGCCGCATCGGACTCAAAGATTCCGTAGAGTTGTTCTGAAGGATAGGCTGGAGGCTCGGCTGCAACGCGGTCGAAGGGAGCGGTAGGCCTTCTGCCCATCTTTGCGGCCAGCGAACGGATGCGCTCCAGGCAGATATGATCGTTAGCCTCGCGGTAGTCCACGGTTCCGGAAATCTGCGCATGCATGGCGGTGCCGCCTAACTCCTCGGCGGAATATTTGGCGCCGATTGCCGCCTGCACCAGGGCTGGACCAGCGAGAAAAAGCCCGCTGCCCTCGGTCATCAGCACGGTATCGCACATTACAGGCAGATAGGCTCCTCCGGCCACGCACATCCCCATGATGGCTGTAATTTGCGGAATTCCCATCGCCGACATCACGGCATTATTGCGGAACACACGTCCGAAATCGTCGGTATCCGGAAATACGTCTTCTTGTAGGGGTAGAAAGACGCCCGCCGAATCCACCAGGTAAATCGTTGGAATGTGGTTTTCGATGGCGATATTCTGCGCTCGAATGACCTTCTTGGCGGTCATGGGGAAGAACGCTCCCGCCTTCACGGTTGCGTCGTTCACGATGAGCATGAACTGGCGGCCATGAATATGGGCCAGTCCGGTAATCACTCCGGCGGAGGGAGCGCCGCCCCATTCTTCGTACATCTCGTAGGCGGCATAGCTGCCCAGTTCAAAAAACTCGGTGCCTCGATCAATCAGAAGGTGGATGCGTTCGCGCCCGGTGAGGCGTCCCTTGCTGTGTTGCGATTCGATGGCTTTGGTCCCGCCACCTTGACGGATCTGCTCCTCTTCTTTGCGGAGAGCGGCGACCAACTCGGCCATGTTGCGTGCGTTCTTAACAAAACGCGCAGAGGTGATGTCGATTTTTGTAGAAAGTTTGTTGAGTTGATCGGCCATAGTCCTCAAAAAGCAAACCAGTTAGAGTAAATGACGGCGCAGCTTCGCGTAAACCGGCAACGGCTTTGGTGCAATCCCGCTCTTTGGAAAGCAAATTTTGAGGGCCAAGCTATTACAAATCAGAGAGACGAGGTAGTGCTTTGCTCAAGCAGAGCATCCGTGCGCCGGCGCATGCGGCAACAGCGCACCCCGCAAGCACATCTTAAGCACGTGAGCTGACTCCGGGGACAATACGCGTGAAGATTACCGTTTTTGGGCTAACGATCTCCTCTTCTTGGGGTAACGGCCACGCCACGCCATACCGGGCTATTTTTCGGGCTTTGCATCGGCGTGGCCATCAGGTTCATTTCTTCGAAAAGGACGTGCCTTACTATCGCGCTCGCCGCGACTTTGATGCGTGTGACTACTGCCGGCTCACGCTCTATCCAAGCTGGGATCAAGCGCGCTCAATGGCGATCGAAGAGGCGCGCGATTCCGATGTGGTGATGACCGCCAGCTATCTGCCTGAAGGCCAGAGAATCTCCGATGAAATTCTCGGTCTTTCCGGTCCCTTGCGGGTCTTCTACGATCTGGATACGCCAGTCACGCTCAAAAATATTGCGGACGGCGAAACGGAGTATGTCCGACGGGACCAGCTTCCCGCATTCGATCTGCTGCTCTCGTTTACCGGTGGAGCGGCGATTCGAGAATTGGAAGAGACCTATGGCGCCAGGATGGTGCGCCCGCTCTATGGCTGCGTCGACCCTGATGTGTATGTTAGGACGCCTGCGCACCCCGGCTTTACCTGCGACCTGAGTTATATGGGCACATACGCTGCCGATCGGCAGAGCCAGGTGGAAGAGTTGTTCCTGGCGCCCGCTCGGAGGAACCCGCAAAAACAGTTTGTCCTTGCCGGCCCGCTCTATCAGCAGGAGTCTTTTCATGCCGGCAATGGCTGTCCGGAAAACATACGCTGGATCGAGCACGTTGGCACGCTTGATCATCCCCGGTTTTATTCATCGTCGCGCATCACGCTCAACCTTACCCGCGGCGAGATGGCGCGCAACGGTTGGTGCCCTTCAGGCCGTTTCTTCGAGGCGGCAGCCTGTGGAACTCCAATCCTGAGTGATTGGTGGGAGGGGCTGGATACTTTTTTCGATGTAGTTCATGACCTTCGCATCGTATCCCGCGCCGAGCATGTCGAGAGCGCGTTGAATATGCCTGAAGCGGAGTTGCAGGCTCTTGCGCAGCATGCCAGGCAGCGAGTGCTTGAGGATCACACCGGTGAGGTTCTGGCTGGTGAATTATTGCGATATCTTGAAGAAGCCCGTTCTTCTTCCTTGCCAAGGCCAATTGGCAGCCCTTTGCGTGAGGCGGCACTATGATTGGCATCATTCCGGCAGCTGGAGTGGGCGCGCGCATTCAACCGCTTGGGTGCTCCAAAGAACTGCTGCCCGTGGGTTCCAGGCAGGTGGATGGAATCGAGCGCCCCAAGGCCGTATCGGAGTACTTGGTCGAAAGAATGGTCGCCGCCGGGGCTAGTCAGATTTGTTTTGTTATCTCGGCCGAAAAGACCGACATCGTGAAGTACTATTCTGAGCGTGATTGCGGCGCAGAGATTTTCTATGTGGTTCAGCCCCACCCGCGGGGGCTGTGCGACGCGATCTTTCGCGCCGGAACTTTCGCTCGTACCCATGATACGGTCCTGATTGGCCTCCCCGATACCATCTGGTTTCCCGAAGACGCCTATCTCCCGGCCCTCAATCTGCAGGAAAGCAGTTGCAACCTCGTGCTGTTTCCGGTGGAAGATCCAACTGTCTTTGACTCTGTGGATTGCAATGAAGACGGCGCAGTACGGGAGGTTCATGTGAAGAAAAAGGACGCAACCTCTCGATGGATCTGGGGAGCGGTGACCGCCCATGGTGAATCGTTGCACCATTTAAGGCTGCTATGGGAGGCGCGCCGGTGCTCTGATGAATACTTGGGCGACCTTCTCAACGCTTTTATCGCGGAGGGAAATGTCGTGAGAGGAAAGTACAGCGGTAGCTCCTATTTGGATGTGGGAACTCTGGAGGGATACAGGAGCGCCCAGGACTATCTGCGGGCCAATGATTTGCGAGCCAACGCTCTACGAGCGAATGATTTACGAGGCAATGATCTACAAGCGAATGAGACGATCGGCGAGGCGGCTTGAACGAAACCCAAAGGCGTCCTTAAGGCTCCCCATCAGCCTTGGCAGAGCGCAACGCGCGCTGACGCGAGGCCAATCTTACGGAGTGCTGGCGCGAAGGATTTCGCGAATTTCGCGATTGATTTTCGCGGCGTCTCGGCCGGCCTGATCGATCAGGTCCGACCATTTTTTAGCGTTTTCATCCAGCTTCATCTGCGCCAGCAGATAAGAGGCCTGCAGGATGGTTTCTAGTGAGTTGCTCAAATCGTGGGAAAGCGCCCGAAGCTGGTTGTTGATTTCGGCTGGGATCTTGTTGTTGCCTTCCATTTTGGGTTGTGCGCTCATTTGCCGCTCCTCATTCGACCGCGACGATTAAGAACAAATGAAGCCCCTGGGTGAAATTCGCCTCGTATCCTTTGGAAGCAAATGGAGGGGAACAAGTTGTTTGCCCGATGTTACTATCGTGTTTTCAGCATTGACCGTATGCTGCTTGCATGTTCCCGTGCGGCTTTTTCTTCGGCTTACCCTGATGCTGAAAACGCTTGAAGGAGCCACAATTCGTAACCTCAATCAAATCCGCCGATCTGGAAAGGTTTCAAAATAGCTAAGTAACTGTGCATCGAGCGCAAGGATCATAACAGAGCAGCCTCCCATTCCATGCCGGGACTCATACCAGTCTTGAAAGGCGTGACAGTGATTTGGCGACGTCCTGCTCAATTCCAATAGGGAAGCCGACGCCGTGATTCTTCTCGTCAACCATGTAAACCAGAGCATGTTCCGGACGCCCTGAAATCCACATCTCAAATTTGGCCTTCCAAAGAGTCAAATGAGTCTGGAGTTGAAGGAGCTTGTCGGCCAGCGGCCCGAACGGCCGTGGCCTTCCATAGTTGCCTTTGAAGAAGTCATCCTGATCGAGCCACTTCATCAGTGCCGCATTTCCCGGCTGAAGGGAATTGATCGTGATGCTTCGTATGAGCAAATGCAGCTCTTTTTCTGCGGGAACCATGGTGGGGAATGCCTGCGAGAATACGGCCTCATATCCGGCAGACGTATCAACCGCGGGCGCGCGTTCCATGATCATGTGTAGCAGGGTCTTCGCGTGCTGATTTTGAATCCCATAACTTACTTTGTTGGCTTGCAGCAGCGACTGTATCTCCACTAACCGTTTTCTTCGCATTCGTCTATTTCTCTGATGCTCATTCCAGGCATTCAAGAGGAGTTTCCCGACATAGCCGAGTGCCGCAACCATGGCGGCCGGTAGTGTTTTTGAAATTGCGTCGCTAGCGGATGGCAGTGGTTCAAAGATGGACAAGAACACTTCACCTCCAAACGATATTCAGGCAGCAGGTCCACATGTCACTTGGGTAATGCGCGCTGCTATGAATTTCGCTACCCATGTTGCGCCGAAAAGACATCGAGCTTGCTCAAATCGGCGGAAATAATAGACCAAGCCACCGGACTTTACATCTCTTTGTTCTTAGCGAAGAACGTTTTTAGCGAAGAACATTCTTAACGTGGGTATAGAAGCAAGAAGTAAAGAATCAAAGAAGTAAAGAAGCGAGGAAGAAGGAGACGCAGCGATTAACGTATGAGCGGAGTTTGTCAGGTGCTTCCCATTTCCGGCTCCTGGCGGAGCCGGAATGTGCAGGAAGAAGCAAGTTCGAATTACTTAGGGTTGGATGGTGACCGTAATCGGGATACTGGTGCTTTGGGAACCGCTTACAGCGGTCACGACCATCGTGGCGGTCGAAGGAGTTGGAGTCGGGCTTGGTGTCGGCGTGGCCATGGGCGTAGGTGATCCCGTCGGGGCCGTTTGAGAAGCGCTGCCCGATCCGCCGCCGCAGGCACACAATGACAAGACCATCAGCAATGTAAGCGTCAGCATGATCATCTGGCCGGCCTTTCTTCTGTGACGGAATACGATGGAACCAAAAACTGGAAGGAATATCGCTCCTGTCAGGATCGTGAAGCGCTCGAATGGAGAGCGCGATAGCCCGGCATTGGCAGAGGTTGCAATCGTTACGGATAGGGGAGATGAGGAGCTGGATGCCGTGAGATTGATCGAACCAGGGTTCACCGAACAGGTGACTCCCGCGGGAGCGCCTGAGCAGGAGAAGGCGACGGCTCCGACGAACCCATTGGCTGAATTGATCTTGAGGTCAAGAACAGCGGTTTGACCTGCGCTGACGGTTGCCGATGTTCCGCCTGAAGTCGCGAATTGAAAAGAAGGCCCAGTGGACGGTACCGTCGCTGCCGTAAACTGCGCGCCGGCGGACATCTTATTCGTCATAGAAGCCTTCCCAACTGCCTTTACGTAAATCGTGTAGCTGCCGGCGGGAAGCTGGAATTGGCTCAGATCAAGGGACATTGTGCCGGAAGGAAGATCCAAGAGTGGCATGAGATCCGTGCCGTCCTGCGACGCAAAAACCGTGTAGTGATCGATGGTATTGGCCTGTCCCGTGATGCTCCAGGATGCCATTTGCCCGCTAACGGAGGCGCTGATCGTTACGCAATTGTCGATTCCGCTCTCGATTTCGGTGCCCTCTTCATAGTCGTTCCACGTCGTAATCTGAATACCTAGCATCTGCCGGCTAGCGGAGTAGAATTTTCCGCTTTCCGCAAAGGTGGTGAGCCAGGTTTGTCCGCAATCTTGCGGCATAAGGCGATGGGCGGTCCAAGCAGCCAGGGAGTCGTCAAAGCCCTTGTATGCGGAGCCCGTCGAAAAGGTGGTTGGTTGGGAAAGGGCGGTTTTGTAGAAGTTGTCCAAATAGCTCAACACGATGGGATCCGCGGAGGTGGCGATCTCTGGAGCCATCCACGAGAATGCGCCGTTGCTCTGGGACTGCTGAAATCCGCTGGCATTTCTGAAGATGAGCAGTGGATTACCGGCGACGGACGAGCGCACCCGGTTCCAGTCGAGCGTATATTTTTCATGCCCAAAGAAATAAACTACCGGCCGGCCGTTGAAGAGCAGATAGGCCGTTGAGTGTTCGTAGGCATTGAAGGCGTAGTTGAGGTCGTCAATCAAAGTTTGCGTCATGTCGCAGCCGGAAGTGGCGGCGCAAGCTTTGAGTGCGCCGGCATCGTGCTGGATCGCAAATTGAAATCCTGCGTGTTGCTCCGCTTCATGCATCAGTTCCGTAGTTGCCTGGTCGTAGAAGACATACTTGGGGGTCATTGTGCCGCGCCCATACCAATCCACGATAGTGCCATCCAATCCACGGCTCGCCATGTCCACAACCTGCTTCTGCACTTGGGCGGCGTCATTCGACGTATATCCCACGTTCATGTGATCGCCGAAGCCAAACCACGGCATAAAGTGCGTGTAGATCTTGGCCGTCGAGCCTTGATACAAGAGGCTCCGGATGGAAACTTTGCTGATATTGTTTGCACCAGTGTTTCCATTGGTTTGTGTGGTGAAGCTGCTGGTCGCACTGGTGTTGTTGGCTGTCTCGGCTGTGAGGGTGGTAGTGGTTTTGAAGGGTGTTTGAGCGGAAGCGAGCAAGAACGATAAAGACACGAACAAAGCTGTCCATACAGCATTAAATCTGCGCACACACATCTCCCAGAAGTCGCCCTGGGGTGCGACAGGAATTCGTTACTTGGTATTCGAATTTCGCCGGCGGATGCGAAGCGGCGCGTCTCGTGCTGTAAAAGATCTCATCTCCGCCGAACCGGTCTCTCCCTTGCAAGAAGTGGCGATACCGTAATCATGACCAAGAATGCTTCGGTGGAAGATACGACGGACCACGCGGGCCGCGTGAGATGAGATTTGCCTAAGGGCGCTGTCAAAAACTACCTAGATCACTCGGAGGAACCTCTTATAAGGCAACCCTGACGTGGCCTCTCTAAGTTCATCGGCTATGGAAAGGAGAGAATTGAGGAGGGTGCTGAGACCGAGGGCCCGAAGGCGGGCCACCGAGATCCGAGTCTCACCCGGCAAAGCCAAGTTAGTTAAGTGAAAAATTAAGATTCGTTCGTCTAGTTCCAAAGTGGTAATTAAAAATTATTAAAATTTTCTGCCAGCTATTGTAAAAGCCTTAGGCAGGCGATATAAACGCAGTGAAATACAAAAATTCAACGCGCTGGACCAGAAGCCCAAGATGAAAATCTCCCAATGGGCTCAATGACTACACACGTCTAGTCCCCCATTGCTGTTTCTAAGAAATTTCTAATAAAAGGATTACAGACATGAGTGACGATCCCAAACCACTAGTCAATATGACTAGCGGCTTTCGCTTTTCGCACGTCCGCGCCAATCACAAGGTAGTGACTCCACCGCCCCCGGCCCCGCCCCTCGGCCCACTGGCCGCATTTGTGGGGGACTGGACCGGCAACGGCTTCAACACGATTTTCCGCCCGCAGAACCCGGCGACCCCTACCCCGTTGCCTCACCCGGATCCAACCAGCGACAATATCCTGGAGCTGAACCTTACCTCCGAAGTTCTTTCTTTTTCACCATCGCTAGGTTCGGTGCCGAATCGCGGTACGAGCCCCCAAGCGGATCTCTTCCTGAATGGAGTGCCCTACCTGCAGAGGGTCAACGATATCACCACCCCCGGTGAAAGCGTTGGTATCCACTTCGAGCCGGGAATGTGGATTCATGTGCCTGCAACCACCGTACCCCAGCTCGGGGAGACGGTTGCGCGCATGGCTTCAATTCCCCACGGGACTACCATCGAAGCCCAAGGCAACTTTTTCACCGTTAACGGTGGACCGAAGATCGATCCAGTCGACATTACGCCATTCAAAATTGGAAACCCGGCGCAGAAGATCAAGTTCCCCAGCCAGACCGCCACGGCTCAAAACACCCCCAGGATTCCCCAGGATCTTACTCCCTTCATCCACAATGGCACGATCACGCAAGCCATTTTGGACGATCCCAACTCCGTGTTGCGCGACCACATCAAGAACCAAAAGATCGTTCAAACCTCTGTCATCGTGATCAACACCCAGGCTCCGCCCATACCTGTAGGCGGAGGCACCGACAACATTGCTTTTCTGGTGGGTCCTGCAGGAGGCGCTGCTCCGAACGCCAATGCCGTACAGATGACGGCGATCTTCTGGATTGAAACCGTCGAGGAAGTGATCCACATACCGCCCTTCAAAAGAGGCCAGCCGCCCCACATCATCAGCGCCACGCCAAGTGTCCCCGGTCAACTGGCCGCTAAATTCTCTGTGGAACCGCCTATCGACATAGATAAGCCACGTGACATTACCGTTCATTTCACCCAGATTCAGTACACCCAAACGGTGTTTCTGAACTTCAAGGGTCTTACCTGGCCGCACGTTTCGGTGAACACGCTCGTGCCGGCTGCCCATGTTGTGGTTCCTCCAACAGTCTGGGGTAAGTAACCCAGCGATGGCTGCGGAGCTTTCCGCGGCTGTTTGCAGGCAGTTGTTTCCTTAGTTAATTCGGCGCCAAGAAACGGCGCCGAATTAACTCAAGCTTTGCCATCGAGCGAAAGCTTTCCCCCCCAATAAATGAAAGATGAAGTAAAAAATGGAATGAAAAGTCAAGGGAGTATCCTTCGGCAAGGGGCAAGGATAGATCCGCCTGCCGGTTGCCCCCGGCCTTGTAGGTAGGGCGAGGCCTCTGCGGCACAAGTTATCGAGCGATTCGTTTCCGCGCGTTGTTCATCGCCTTCTTCTTTTTTGTTTTCTTGGCGGACTTCTTAAGGGCTTTCGGTGGCTTTTTCCCGCTCTTAGCTTTCTGAAATTCAAACTCGAACTCGGCCATGCGTACACGGCGTCCGCTAAAACCCACGCCTTCCGACTCCAGGCGAAATCTTTGTTCCATACCGGCTTCGCCCGGGAGAGCGATCCGGCCGCCAGCGGCCACCACTCGATGCCAGGGAATGTCGTAGGCCCTCTGCAAAGCCCGGACCACTTGCCGGGCCGCGCCCGGAAACCCAGCCACGCTGGCAATCTTTCCGTAAGTCGAAACCTTGCCCCTGGGAATTTTTGAGATCGTTGCGCGAATTTGAGCAAGCATGCGGTTACAACCTGGAATTTTATGACTTCGTGCTTAGCCGATCTACCTCTGCAATATCTTCCGGAGTCAGAACCCACTCTCCTGCCTTTACGTTCTGTTCCACCTGCTCCGGTTTGGTGGCTCCCGCAATCACGCTGGAGATTAGCGATTTCGAGAGTAGCCAACTGAAGGCCAGCTCCAGGAGGCTGTGCCCTTTGGCGGCACAGAATTCCGTGAGCTTTTCTACGATCTTCCAATTGGTTTCATCGAGATACTTCTTGGCCAATGGCTGCCAGGCGGCAAATCGTGTGCCCTCGGGGGCTGGTTCATCCTTCGTATACTTCCCGGTGAGAAGACCGCTCGCGAGCGGGAAATAAGGCAGTAATCCGAGGCCGTAAGCTTGCATCGCGGGCAAAAGGTCTTTTTCCGCGCCTCGCACCAGCAGGCTGTACTCATCCTGGCAGGAAATGAATTTCTCAAGATTCATTTGCCCCGAGATCCACTGTGACTCCACAACCTGCCACGCAGGAAGATTGGAGCAGCCGATATACCGCACCTTGCCTTGGCGGACGAGGTCGTCCATCGCGCGTAACGTCTCGTCCTGTGGGGTGAGCGGATCTGGAACATGGATTTGATACAGGTCGATCCAGTCGGTCTTGAGACGCCGTAGGCTCGCCTCTGCAGCCGACAGAATGTAGCGCCGGGACGCGCCCCTGAGTTTTCCCGCTTTGTCCATCGCCCAGCCGAACTTCGTGGCCAGGACTACGTCCTTCCTGCGCTCCTCGAGAATCTGGCCGAGAATCGTCTCCGAGCCGCCAAGGTTTCCGTAGTAATCCGCCGTATCCAGAAGGGTGATTCCCAGTTCGAGAGCTTTGTCGACCACGAGCCTCGATGCTTCCAGGTCGATGCGTCCGCCGAAGTTGTTGCATCCCAGCCCTATAACCGATACCTGCAAGCCGGACTTGCCCAGATTGCGTGATTTCACTCGTGCATCCTCGCTTGTTGTGAAACGGTTGCTTGTTTGAAATCTCTTGTTTGAAATCCTTGGAACGGCGTTCAGGAGCCTTGTCGCGGGGCCGGCTCCTTGTCGATACGCCTTATTAATACGCCTTTGCGATCACCGAACGTTGAGGCACAGTCTCTCCGGTGATGATGCACTTCCCTGGGCCGTCATATTCGTCTTTCAGCGGAATGCAACGGACACTCGCTTTGAGGTCTTTGATTTTAGCGTCGCATGCCGGATCGTCCTTGATGTGTACCATCACGAACTTGTTGCCGCTCTTCTCGCCGGTCTCGTTATCGAAGAGCTTGGTTACTTCTTCCAGGCTGTTCGCCACGATCGTATTGTCCTTCATTCGCTTGCGTGCGGCTGCCAGCAAGTCGGTCTGGATGTTTTCAAGCATCGGCGGTATGGCATCGGCGACTGTGCCGAGCGGCAGGGTCTCTTTGGTTCCAAGATCGCGCCTCTTGAGGACCGCTTGGCCCGCGGCCACATCACGGGGACCAAGCTCCAGTGTGACCGGCACCCCGAGTTTCTCCCAATGAAAGAATTTGTGCCCGGGACTATGCTCCTCGCGCGCATCCAGATGCGTGGAAATGCCCTTGGCGTTCAGGGTCTCGGCGAGCTTGTTCGCCTCTTCCATCACCTTGATCTTCTCGGCTTCTTGGCGGAAGATCGGAACGATTACGACCTTGGTGGGAGCTAGCTTCGGAGGCAGCACGAGTCCTTTGTCGTCGGAGTGAGTCATGATGAGCCCGCCGATCAGCCGTGTGCTCACTCCCCAGCTTGTCTGCCACACATATTCGAGCTTGCCTTCCTTGCTCTGGAACTGGACGTTGAACGCCTTTCCGAAGTTCTGGCCAAGTTCATGGCTAGTGCCGGCTTGCAGCGCCATCCCGTTTTGCATCATCGCTTCAATGCTGAACGAGCGGTCGGCTCCCGCAAATTTTTCCGCGCGGCTCTTCACGCCCCTGATCACCGGCATCGCCATTGCCATTTCCGCCACGTCGGCGTAGACGTGGAGCATGCGAATCGTTTCTTCGCGGGCTTCTTCCTGGGTAGCGTGGGCGGTATGGCCTTCCTGCCAGAGAAATTCGCTGGTGCGCAGGAACATGCGCGTGCGCAGCTCCCAACGCATCACGTTGGCCCACTGGTTGAGCAGAATCGGCAGGTCCCGATAGCTTTGGATCCAGCGGGAGAAGAAATGCCCGATGATCGTCTCCGAGGTGGGCCGAACCACATAAGGCTCTTCAAGCTTCTTGCCGCCGGCAATGGTTACCACAGCCAGTTCCGGTGAGAACCCTTCCACGTGTTCAGCCTCCCGGCGCAAAAAGCTTTCGGGAATCAGCAGGGGAAAATAAACGTTCTTGTGGCCGGTGGCCTTGAAGCGGCGGTCCAATTCCGCCTGCAAAAGTTCCCATACGGCGTAGCCGTTGGCCTTAATGACCATGCAGCCTTTGACGATCTCAGCCGGTTCGGCCATGTCGCCGTGCATGACGATATCTTGATACCACGCGGAAAAGTCTTGTGAACGGGGTGTAATTTTCATATTTATTATTTCGTTCTGCCGGCCTTGATTCTGAATTGAAGATGAGTTGCTTGCGCACCGCAGCCGTCTCGCACAAAGCCCCGCAAAGTTTTGTGAATTCCAGCCTTTAAGTCTGGGAGCCAAGCCCCAGCCATTAAGGCTTCTGTGAGATGGCTGCTAGTAATATACATTTTTCTGTTCCGGCTTGATTTGCAGTGAGCCGTTGGTTTCCTTCGAACGACTGGCGCGCGTGGGTAGTTCAGAAGTTTTTTGCTCTGCCTCTGGTGCAGCAGAATGTCGGAATTTCAGCGGATGTGTTCGGCGATCTTCAACGGTTTTCCATCGAGACTCGAATCAATTGAATCAAGATCCAAATCAAAATCCACCACCACCGCGGTGAGATTTTGCTATTGGAGAAGGAAAAAGAAGTCTGCAGGTTGGAAGAGATCCTCTCCCAGCGCAGGCCCCAGATTTTTTTTCGGAACAGGCGCCGGTCGCCACCTTCCAGGATGCGGGCCATGACCGGAATATCTGCAAGAAGGTAGCGGCGCTTGGAATCGAACCATTCGTTATCTTCAAGCTTGCCGTCAAAATATTCGCGATATCGCCTCCAGATTTCCAGGAATCCCGGTTCATCTCGGAGCAGGGCACAGGCCTCAGCTTCAATGTAAACAAGATACCGGGCGCAATGGTCATGAGGTAATCCGGCCAGCGCGTCCCTACAGGAAGAGCGGATTTCCTTCAGCCGTTTCGGCCCAAGCCCAAAACAGCATTTCACGTAGTTGGCCACAGTCCACATTGCCACGCCATTGCGCGACTGCCAACCGGACATGAGCCGGGCTGTGGCTCGGCGATTCTTTAGAGCCGTCTGGGCTCGGACAGTCTCTGACCATGCCCCAATTTCACTCTCGACGGCCTCCTTGTGCGTCCTCCAGTACCGGACTACGAGCCTCTGATATCCGAAATCGGCAAGCTCGCGCAAAATCTTGCCGCGGCTACCTTGTGCCCCGTGCGAATGCGGTTCAATGGCTTTCAACAACTTCATTGCGTCACGTGCTCCGCTGTCGGGAAACAGGGTCCGGAAGAATGGCTGGAGAGTCCGTTTGATGCTACCTCCATTTTCCATGGCAAACGCGGCCAGGATAGCGACAGAGTGTTCTGTGGGCCTCCCGCCCTGCTGCAGTCGCCTGAGAGCGCTTTGATAAGCGTCCTTAGCATAGCCGGCGCCCTTAATCGCCTCCCATCCATATCCGGGCGGCCATGTGGAAGGTTCGGTTTCTGCGAAGAAAACTTGCATCATGGCGCCGATCGCTTCTTCCTTCCGTTGGGCGTTGGCTAGCACTTCGATCCAGCGCGCAAGCCAATAAGGATTGTCCTCATACTCAGAGCGAATCTTTTCCAGCACCGCCGCAGCCTCTTTCCACCGGTTCGATTCATGCAGCGAGTCGTAGCGCCGAAGGTGAAGCGCGAGGTCTTCGGGAAAATCGCGCAGCAGGCTATCCCACTCTTGATCGAGGATCTCGCTTGCTACGCCCGCCTTATGCAGCACGTCCAGGCGCTTCTGCCGCAGGCGGGTATTCGTGTGTAGCTCGGGAGGGGCTTGGAGGAGTAGGTTCTTCGCGTCAGGCCAGGACTTGTCTTCCACTATCCAGTCCAGCAGCACCGTCCAACCCCATGTGTACCAGGGAGCGCTCCGAACAACGGCGATCATCTCTTCCAGCGCCTCGTGTTTGTGCCCCTGGGAACGGCGAATCCAAGCCCGGCGGCCCCGGACGGGAGAAGCGTCGTCGAGGCGCTCCTTCATTTGAAGCAGTACGGCTTCGGCTTCCGCATAGCGGCGCTGATCCGCTAGTAACATGCAGAGGTAGTCGGCTGCCTCAAAGAATTGCTCGTTAAACGCCAGGCTCCTGCGAAAGCAAGATTCGATCTCCCCTGGGGTAGCAAATCGATTGAGTTCGTAGAGCGTCTTCCCCAGAAGCATCCAAAGATAGGCCCCACGGGGATACTCAACCACGCCGCCTCGCGCAGTCTCTACGGCTGCCTCATCGACGCCGCACTCACGCAGCAATCGGATGGCGTGCTCGCGCCAGCCTACGTCGTCGGGGAAAAGCAGCGTCGTTTTCGTGATTGTTTCTTTGGCTTCTTGAAGCCGCCCCGCATCGGCCAGAATCTCAACTTGTGCCCTGTGGAGACCTGAGTTTTGCGGGTCTTGCGCCGCGGCGGATACAAGGCTGTTGAGCGCCTGCTGGGTTTCTCCATGGTGGTGCGTTACCCAGGCCCGCCGGATGCGCGCATTGGAATCGTCGGGGTGACGTCGGATGATCTCATCGAGAACTTCTTCGGCTTCTTGAAACTTATTCAGCTTTTGCAGGGCATTGGCGTGGGAGAAACGCAGGCCAACCTGGAAAGGGAATCGTTGCAAGGCGGGAAGGAGAAGATCCAAAGCTCGTTGATAGTCCGAACGGCCATGTCCGTGATCGAGCAACAGATCGACGTAGCCCTCCATCACCTCGGGGTCGTTTTTTCTGGATTCCAGCCACCGACAAGCGGCCTGTTCCGCCGCTACCACGCCAAATCTTCTCCCGGCCATGGAAAGCAACTCCCTGGCAACGGCCGAGTGGCCGGGTTGGCGCAAGAGGATGGATTCCATTTGTGTCCACATGGCCCATCGCTCTGAGGCATTCAGTCTGGTGGAACAGTCCCATGCGCGCCGGTAGGAGTAAATATCGTCTGGTTCCTGCTCAATGATTTCCAGCCACCGCTCGACTGCTGCCGGCCATTCGCCGCGCGCCTCCATCCATCGGACATGAGTTCGCAGTGTGGCCGTTGCCTCCGGCGCGGTGCGATCGCATTCTTGAAGGAAGCAAACGATACGACGCTCCAAGCGTTTTTGCAGGGCTGAGCCGCCCAACTCAAAATCGTAGATTGCGCTCAGAGCCAACTCTCTCCAGGCCCAGCCATCTTCCCGGTTGCGCTTCACACGTCGCCGCAACAGCGAGTACTTGCGCCACGAGGAATACGAAATTCGGCGCAACTGCTGGCAATAGAGCGTCTCTAGTTCGTCATGGCCCGGACGCTCCGCGAGCCATTCCCGGGCCAGTTTGGCCGCGGCGGAAGGCTTGTCGCGTTTGGCGATAAGATCCACGAGTTGATACCGTGGACGCATGGAAAGCGGTGTTTCGCGTAACCATGCTTCGCAGTGTTCAATCGCCCTCCCGAGTTCGCCGCGCATGCGGTAGTAAGAGGCGGAAGCTTCGTGAAAGTGAGCTTCGTTTCCTTCTTGCCGCAACCGGTTCAGAGCATCTTCGGCATCCTGCCAGCGACCCATGCGCGCGAAAAAGGGAATTAAAAAGGCCATGAGTTCCGGAGCATTGCCGTGTTTTTCCAGGGCGTCCCCGGAAATCGTCAACGCGCGCTCTGGGTGGCCGCCCTCCTCGAATGCGTCGATCCATGTAATCCAGGTTGCAACACCATGTGTTGAGTCGCCGAACCGCTTCACCCGGCGGGCCAGCCAATCGAGTCCCTCTTCCTCTCGTCCGGCATGGCGCAGCGCCGAACAATACGCGCGCGCATAGTGCTCACTGTGGTCTTCGAGACTGGTGGCGATGCGGTATCCAAGGATCGCTCCTTCATAGTCGCGTTCGCTCCACAGCAGATCGGCCAGAACATGCCACGCCGGGCCGCAGGAGCGGTTGCGCTGCAGCAGCGAGAGAAGTAATTTCCGGGCCGTGTTTCGCGTCTGCGCCGAAACGCTCAGAAGATCGGCGTATTCGGCTACGTAGTTGCTCGGGGCATACATCCAATTTTGTTGTGAATCGACTCCAGGCAGTATCTTGCGGTCCACCACATTGGCGAGTATTTCGCGCATGGTGGCGGTGTTGCCGAGCGACCTGCAGCAAGCCAGGAGGTTGGCGCGAATGAACGACGAATTTGGAAACTCCTTGAGCAATCTTTGAAACTGGGTAAGGGCTTCCCCGATACGGCCGTCCTCGTGCAGTTGCAGGGCCTGTACCAACCTGGTGTTCGGATGAGCCGGATACCTTATCGCCAGATCCGCAACAACTTTTCGCGCGCCGCTTGGCCCATGCAGGAACTGGGCTCGCCGGCGGGCTTCGCGGGCCGCCATCGTTTCGCAATCGTCCTTGGGAAGAAGTTGGTCAAGTAGGGCGGCCCGTTCCGGTAGAACGGCGATCATCGCTCTGGGGCCGAGCGGCGATTCCTCCCGGCCGAGGGCTCCGATCAGATATTCGTTTTCACGAAACCCTTGGGGATCGTGAACCAGGATGGTTCCGGCTGCTTCATCCAGCCCAACAACCGCCACGGCATGGGCGCTACTGTCATATTCCAATGTGACAACGAAGGCGAATCCATGCTTGATCAGCGCCACCGAAATCTCTGGCGACGCAACGAAGAACCGCACCTCGAAGCCGAGCTTCTGCAGCCACTCTCCGGCTGCCCACTCCTGCGTTCCGCCGAAGGTGATTTCGGCGGCCATAGCGTCGGCGTCGATCCTGGTTCCCATGGCGGCCATTGCAGAGCCAAGGCTGGTTGGAAGGCATTCGTTGTACTTCTGGACTGCGTTTCGAAATGGAAGCCGGATGCGAACTCCCTCTGGATGCTTCCGAATGTTTTCCAGCACTTTGCGATGGAAAGGGGAGCGGGCTTCGTCGGCCCACTGCTCCATCGCAGCATGGTCGTCCGCTAGCTGGGCAATATCCAGTCTTGTGCGCGCCACGGAAGAGCGAGTATCACGATCGGCCAGTGGCGCAAGGTCGAGAATCTTGTCGGCCAGTTCGGTGGCGCGCCGCAGGGTGCGGGTACGATCTTTGCCGTTTTGAGTTTCGGCAAACGCGCACAGATACCAACAGGCAAGATGCAGGATTTCGTTGGACTCGGTGTTGTCCGCCGCCGCCGCCGTTCGTTCGGCGGCGGCCCGTACCTGGCGAAGGTTGAGGAGGCTGCCAGTCAGGCTCCGCGCCGCATAAGGAGTTCCAGGGCTAAGCTCCCAAGACATCTCCGCTGCCGACAGGGCCTCCTGCCAGCGATCCTCCATGCCAAAGACATCCGACTCGCAACTGAAGACCCACGCCTTTTCGCCCTTCCATGAGCGGGCTTGTTCAATGCAGCGATGCGCCCGCTCAAAATCGCGAACCGTGGCCCATAGCACCGCCGTATATGCGAGCCAGCTGGCTTGCAGATCGGGCGCGGCCCCAACGAGCTCCGGATTTTTTTCAAGCTCTCTGAAAGCATGGAACGCGCGTGTACCGGATTCCCCAATACGGAAGGTGTAGTACCTGACCAGCGGATGATTGGGGTCTCGGTCGCGAGCGGCCCACCCGAGCCAGCGCGCCAGCCGATGTCCGCCCAGGCGGGTTGCAAGGCGAATTCCGAAAGACTAATTCTTCGATCGATAGATCCGAGAGCCGGGTGGCTGGATTCCAATAGACGGCAGTCTGCCGGTAAGCCTGCACGAAAAGATTGTGGTCATAAAGATTGAGAAGGTCCGTAAGGTCCAAGGTGGACCGGGAAATGCCTGTAGCGTTTGAACCCATAGCGTTTGACAAGAGACACAACCTCACCCATCTGCGGTTTGCAACGCAGTCCGATCTACCACATGCCTGGGAAGGATCAAGAGTGCCACAAAAGGGCATGGCGCGCCAAAGGTTATTGTGGGTTACTTACTCTTGTAGTCGGCAAAGAAAGTTTGCCGGGAGATCGCTGTCAATAGCCAAGAGTTTTGTTGACCTGGTTCAATAGCGGGCGTCCGTCAAGAAACCGAGTAAGGTTTTCCTTGATGAGGGCATAATGCCCCTCCCACAGCCGTTCGCTGGCGGCTGCCGTGTGCGGTGTGACCAGCACGTTCTCAAGCGACCAAAAGGGTGAATCCGGTGGGAGGGGCTCGCGGTCAAACACATCCAGGGCAACGCCGCCGAGCCTTTTTTCCCGCAATGCCTCGATGATGGCCGCTTCGTCGATCAGAGCTCCGCGCCCTACATTGATCACGTACGCATCGGACTTCATCCGCTCGATCATATCCCGGTTCATGAGCCGGGTCGTTGAAGGCGTCACCGGCGTGCACAGAAGAACAAAATCGGCTTCCGGCAACAGGCCTGGCAAGCCGTCGGTGCCATAAACGGCATCAGCTACATTGGCGCCCTTGGAAGGGTCTTCGCGGACGGCAAGGACCTTCATCCCTAGCGCTTTAGCGCGAGCAGCGAATTCTCGTCCAATGCTTCCCATGCCCACGACCACCACTGTGGAGCCGGCAACCTCGCGGGGACGTGGATATTCATTCCACAGCGTTTGTTGGGCCCATTCAGCCCGCGCCTGATAGCGCACACATTGCGGAATTCTCTTTGCCAGCGCCAGAACGCAGGCAATCGCGTGCTCCGCCACAATCGGCCCCTGAACATCGCGGGAATTGGTTACCCTTACATCGCTGCGGACCAGTTCCGGAAACATGAGTTGGTGGACGCCGACGGCCGGAGAGTGGATCCACTTCAACCGATGGGCTGATGCGAAGAGGCGCGGTTCCAGAACTGAGCCGACAAAAACGTCGGTATCGGTGATCTCGGAGGACGCTTGCTGAAGGTTCTCAAGCTGCACTACCGATGCCTGTGGAAAGTCGCGCTCCATTCGCTCCCGCACCCATTCCGGGGCGCTCCACAGATCGAAGAACCGATAGGTGTGGACGACCACCACCTTCAGGGTTTTTGCCGCGGTGTCGGGAGTTTTCCCGGTTCCTGTCATGAGGTGCGCAGCACCCGCAGGTCGTGCCCGGTCATGTCTTGGGGCTGATTGAATCCAAGCATTCCGAGTACGGTGGGCGAAATATCCTGCAGCGAGCCGTCGGGACGCAGGGTAATTCGCTTTGCGTCCTCACTAATAATAATGAGCGGAACAGGGTTGGTCGTGTGGGCCGTGTGCGGCCCGCCTGTGCCCGGATCGATCATCATCTCGGCGTTGCCGTGATCAGCGGTAATCAGCATTGCTCCGCCCCGCTGGCGCACGGCTTTGTAGATCTCGCCTAGGCAGGCGTCTACGGTCTCCACCCCCCGAATGGTTGGAGGAATCTTGCCGGAGTGCCCAACCATGTCGGCGTTGGCGAAGTTCACAATGATCACGTCGAAGGTTGCGTCGTTCACGGCTTTCACCACGCTCTCCGCGATTCCTGCAGCCGACATTTCCGGCTTCAAATCGTAGGTCGCCACTTTTTGGGAGGGAACCATGACGCGCTCTTCACCAGCAAAAGGCTTCTCGATTCCGCCGTTGAAGAAATACGTTACGTGCGCGTATTTCTCCGTTTCCGCGACGCGCAGGTTGCGGAGATCGTGCGACGCCATTACGTTTGCCAGAATGTTTTTCAGGGAGTCGGGCTGTACCACGAATGGCAGCGCGAACTGCTTGTCGTACTGCGTCATGCAGATGTACTTCAGGTTTTTGGGTACGCGCTCGCGCGGGATATCGGCATCCAGTGTTTCGGCGTCCGGCAGGTCGCGTCCACCCTGGGCCGTAAGGCCGCTCTCGCGGGCAAGGCAGCGCGTAATTTGCCGGGCGCGGTCGGCGCGAAAATTGAAATTGATGACGGTGTCCTCGTTACGAATGGTTCCTAGCGGTTCGCCCCGGCCATCGACGCACACAAACGGGACAATGAATTCGTCGGTAACGTCGCGATTGTAAGAGTCCTTCGTTCCCTGGACCGGATCGACGTAGGTTCCGCCCTCGCCCTTGCCATTCACCATCGCATCGAAAGACTTCAATTCCCGGTCCCACTTCTTGTCGCGGTCCATGGCATAGTAACGGCCATTGATGCTGGCGATCTTCCCCACACCATATTCGCGGATCTTCTGCTGGAGCTGCTGCAGATAATTTGCGCCGCTAGTGGGCAGCGTGTCTCGCCCGTCCATGAAACAGTGGATCAGGACCCTGTCCACCCCATTCTGCTTCGCCATTCGTAGCAGTGCGTAGAGATGATTCTGGTGCGAGTGAACGCCGCCATCCGACAATAGGCCGCAGAGGTGCAGTTGCCGCCCGCCGCTCCGGGCATTCTTGATTCCTTCCAGGAGGACCGGATTTGAGAACAAATCTCCGTTCTCAATCATGAGGTCGATCTTAGTAATGTCCATGTACACAACGCGGCCGGCACCGATGTTCAGATGGCCCACTTCGCTATTTCCCATCTGCCCGTTCGGCAGACCAACGTAGCGTCCGCTGGTTTGAATCAGCGTGTTGGGAAAGTCGCGCAGCAAGCCATCGTAATTAGGCTTGCGCGCAAGGGATATGGCATTGGCGGCGGAAGCCGGGGCGTGGCCCCAGCCATCGAGGATGATGAGAACCAAAGGCTTGTTCATGATTTCAGTTCAGAGAAAATTGTAAATCCAGAGAAAATTGTAATTGAAGATTGCGAGCGGCCTATCGCAGGTAAGTGAAAGGCGTGTGAAACGAGCCGGTGTCTCGCTCTACGGGAAGGAGAATCCTGTGCGGCTAAAATCCACCACCGTCGCGGGCCGAGGTACGTCTTAATAGTGGATGGAATTTACTCTAGCTTTTCGTCCGCTTGCCTTATTCTTTCGCCGCTGGCTTCAGGTTCACTAAGCCTGCAACGTCACCGCCCGAGCTATCGACGGCATGTGTCCATACATTGTTAACCACCTCTTTTAACTCTGGATACTGCGCGACATAAGCGTTTGCCAGATTTCGCGCATCGGCTTGCGTGGCGTTAAAGTCGGCGGTGCTTGGAACGGAATATTTAATTGAAAGATCCATTGTCTTCTCGTTGTGGATCACGCTCATCGAGAGAATCTTGTAGGTCTTGCCGTTTGCTGAGTAATCGACGGCATTTCCCCCGCCGGGGATATCTTTTGGATGAATGCTGTTCGATTCCTGGGTAATCTTGGAGAGAAGCCGCGTCTCGATGAAGGTCACAGGAGCCATCAAATCCCATGAGGTCACATAATTGATCCAGGCGCTATGCGCCTGTCCTTTACCTTTGAAGTCGCGGGCGCGCTCCAGATACCAGAGACCGTCGTGACCGATAGCGGATTCGGGACGAATATAGAATCCAGCCAGCTTCCACCCGCCGCTGTCCTGGAAAATCGTGGTCAAGGCAAACGGTGCCTTGCCGCCGGTCAGATCTTGAATCACGATGGCATATTTGCCCGCTGGAAGCCCTGGCAGATCGAACTCAGCGCTACCGCCCGTCATTCCGTTCGCGCCAAAAACTCCGCAGTAAAACCGTCCGTCTGGAGCCGGTGTTGCTCCGGTATCCAGCAGAAATGAAGCGCGAAGTTGCGAGCGTGCACCCTCGATTCCGGCCTTGTTGTCGCTGATCGCGGTTGCAATGCCGTCAAACCCCGATTGCAGGGAAGGCATGGCGTTAGCCTTCATGCCGTTCACATCGCCCTTGGCGGCCTGTTCAAAAACTTTCTGAGCGCCGGTTTCAACTGCAGTTTTTATCTGCTCGGGAGCTTCATCCCGCGTCTGGCAACTTTGCGCCCATAACGCGGCGGGAAGCCCGGTGAGCAAGAGAAGCGAGGAAAGCGCTTTGAGGCATGAGTATTTCATTTGCTTAGCACCCGATTTTCCATCAAGAGGCCGATGGATGCAATGACTGAAACGTTCGTAAAGATGGACGGATCTTTTAAGCATGAGATTCCGGAACTTAAGATGCCCACGCCGGCATTCCAAGATGTATCTAAGTACCTGCCCCCTCGATACCTTATCGGCGGAGGCGTATCCAGCGAACCCAAGAATTGGTATGTGCCTTTCCCCAAGTAAAGCAGGCGAAAAACAGGCAAATAACAAAGAGAAACTCGACGGAAATGCCATATAGCCCGAAATCGAGCGAACAGGGCGAGCTCTTTAATCCTCGGGGCCCATTCTGAACATCTAAGCATGGAAGCAAGTTTTCCGCGGCGGTGCGTTCTTTTATCAGGCGTAGAATTGAATGAAGGGTCCAAGGGTGGTTGTAGTAGGGACAATGGTGTTGCGGTCGGGTCTTACCGTTCTGGTAGCTTGGGCCGTACTCGCCAATACCGCCTTCGCTGGGCGGTCGTCCGGCGAGAGCCAGTTGCAGGAAGGTCCCAAAACTTCGAATACCGCCCAAGGCGCACAAGTCCCCGGGCAGTCTCCGGCAAATGCATCTGTCGCTCCGGATCAGGCTCGATCCGACCAGCACTCGCTGTCGGCGCCGTCGAATGTCGGGCCTCCGGTTTCGCCAAAAGTGCAATATCAGAACGGCCTCTTGACCCTGGAAGCACCAAACTCAACGCTTGGTGACATCCTGGCCGCCATCCGAAGCAAGACAGGAATTGAGTTTGAAGGCGTAGGGAACCCTCAAGATCGAGTTGTTGCGTTCCTTGGCCCTGCTCCCGTGGACCGTGTCCTTGCCGGTCTCCTTCACGGTTCTCGTTTCGATTACATCATCCTTGCCCAGCCAACCAACGAGGATGTCGCGCAACGGGTCGTGTTGAGCCTGAGGGGCAGAACTGAGCCGAAGGGGGCCAGCGCTGCTGCCGCGGGCCAGCCAGTTGATGAAGAAGAGAGCGGAGAAGGCTCCAATTCCGAAGCAGAATCCGGAGTGCAGGCGCAGCCCCCGCCGCAATCCCCGGTTCAGGTGCAGCAGAATCCGGACCTGTCTCCCAAGACAAGCGAACAGTTGATGCAGGAGTTGAGGCAGATGCAATTTCAGCAGCAACAACAGCAGCAGAATCCCATGAATCCGCCTCCCCAACAGGAGGTTCCGCAAAATAACCAGGTGACCAAGCCGCGCGCTCCGAACTGACGCTGCGCGGAGCGGATCTATCGGCTGGAGGCGGTGGTAATAATGGCGATGCCCGGGGCTGGAGCCTCAACCTTTGCCGGCTTGTGTCCGAAAGTGCGAAGGATGGCGATGATTGCGAAATATCCGCAGGCAATGCCGAACGCTAACGCGAAAAGGATGGTCATGAGGACGATGGAGGAAGCGAATAGAGTTCTCATTGTTTCTTGTTCGTTGAGATGTTCAATCTAAATACCTGGTTGGTTTAAACCAATGCACGGATTTTCGTGCATTGCGCTTTGAAAGTCTCGATTACCGCCGTCGTTGTACGCTCGTTCCAGCGCGTAGACTTTTGTCATGGTTCCCGGCAACTCGCTGAGGTTATAGGTTGTTCCTCCATTGACTCTAGCGGGCGTTGACCGTCTTCGGTATTGACAAGTAAGATACGTGCGTAGAGTCGCGCATTCACCGCTCGAAACCCGTCCGTGGGGGAGCAACCTTGAAAATATGGGGTGAGCGTGTTTCTCATTGGTTAGGTGATCCAGGTTACCCGTCCCATGCCCATTGACAAGATAACGGTGCGCGGCGCCCGCCAGCACAATCTCAAAAATATCTCTGTCGAAATTCCGCGCAATACTCTCACCGTAATCACCGGGTTAAGCGGTTCCGGCAAATCTTCTCTGGCCTTCGATACCATCTACGCCGAAGGGCAGCGCCGCTATGTGGAGACTCTTTCCGCGTATGCGCGGCAATTCCTCGATCAGATGGAAAGGCCGGATGTGGATTCTATCGATGGTTTGAGTCCCGCCATCTCCATCGAACAAAAGACTACCTCACGCAGCCCGCGTTCTACGGTAGGAACAATCACTGAGATCTACGATTATTTACGCCTGCTGTATTCGTCGATTGGCGTTCCCCACTGCCCGCAATGCGGCAAGCAGATCAGCAGGCAATCAGCCGAGCAGATCGTCCAGAGGGTCATGGCGCTCAAGCCGGAAGAGCGCGTCATGCTGCTGGCGCCCATGGTCCGCGGACGCAAAGGTGAATTTAAAGCCGAGCTTGCCAAGTTGGTGCAGCAAGGTTTTGTGCGCGCTCGGATTGATGGAGAGCTGCGGCACCTGGATGAGGAACTCGACAATCTTCAGCTCGATAAGCGCAAGAACCACACCATTGAAGTGGTTGTGGATAGGCTCCTGGTAAAGCCGGGCATCGAGAAGCGGCTGGAGCAATCCGTGAGTACTGCCATGAAGTTAGGGAGCGGGTTGGTGCAGGTTGCTATCGTGGGCGGAGAGGAACATCTATATTCGTCCCGCATGGCTTGTCCCGACTGTGGCATTAACGTTCCTGCGTTGGAGCCACGGTCGTTCTCGTTTAACAGCGTTTATGGGGCATGCCCGGAATGTAACGGACTGGGCAGCAAGTACGATTTCGATCCCGCAAAAATCATCGTGGATTGGTCTAAGCCTCTGCTGGATGGTGCTCTTGGCCCCGGCTCGGCCTCCACCTATCTGCTGCGCATGCTCGATATTGCCGCCGCAGCCTACAAGATCGACTTGTCCACGCCGTTTGAGAAGTTCACCGCCAAGGTGCAAAATCTGCTGCTCTACGGACCTGGAGAAAAGGACGCTCCCAAGATCGGGTTTCGCGGTGTGTTGGGATTCCTTCGGCAGAATCTGGAAGAGTCGAGTTCGGAGAGCTATCGCGAATGGCTTCTGAACTATATGTCTGCCACCAAGTGCGCGGCTTGCCACGGTAAAAGGCTGCGGCCGGAAAGTCTTGCGGTCAAGGTAAACGGTCTTTCGATTGCCGAGTTTACAGCGTTGTCGGTTGCGAAAGCGGTGGCTGCGGCCGGCAGCATCAAGCTCAATGAGCGCGAAAAGATCATCGCGGGCCGCGTCGCCTACGAGATCAGCGAGCGGTTGCAATTTCTCGATGCGGTCGGCCTGGGCTATATCTCTTTGGATCGATCCGCCGCCACGCTCTCGGGCGGGGAGGGCCAGCGAATTCGCCTGGCCACGCAAATCGGCTCGAAGCTGCGCGGTGTTCTCTATGTTCTCGACGAGCCTTCCATCGGGCTGCATCACCGGGATAACACTCGGTTGCTGAAGGCCCTTGAGTCCCTCCGCGATCTGGGGAACACGGTTCTAGTGGTGGAGCACGACGAAGATACGATTCGCCGTGCCGATTACGTGATCGACCTTGGTCCGGGAGCGGGCCTGCACGGGGGCGCACTGGTTGCTTCAGGAACCCCCGCCGAAATCATGAAGCAGCCGGAATCGCTCACCGGCCAATACATCTCCGGGGCAAGAGCCATTCCGGCGCGTTTCGAGCCGCGTCCCTCGAATGGAAAATCCATCACGATTCTGGGCGCGCGGGAGAACAATCTTCGCGGCATCGACGTTGTTTTTCCCTTGGGCGTCATTACGGTGGTGACCGGGGTTTCCGGGTCGGGAAAATCCACGTTGGTGAATGACATTCTGTATAAGTCGCTGGCCAAGGCGCTCTACCGCTCGCGCGAGGAGCCTGGGGCTCATAAATCCATCACAGGCGCCGAGCACATCGACAAAGTGATTCGCATTGATCAGTCGCCGATTGGCCGGACACCCCGCTCGAATCCTGCAACGTATACAGGTGTCTTCACGCATATTCGCGACCTTTACGCCATGTTGCCGGAAGCCCGGGAGCGCGGTTATAAGGCAGGGCGATTCTCCTTCAACGTTTCCGGTGGGCGTTGCGAACACTGCCAGGGAGAGGGCGAGCGTCGTATCGAGATGAACTTTCTTCCGGATGTCTATGTATTGTGCGAGGTATGCGGAGGAAAGCGCTACAACCATGAGACGATGGCTGTGAAGTTCAAAGGGCGCTCGATTGCAGATTTGCTCGAAATGTCTGTCTCCGATGCGCTGCCGATTCTCGAAGACATTCCGCTAGTCCGGCAGAAATTGCAGACTCTCGAAGATGTGGGGCTAGGCTACATCAAATTGGGGCAATCCGCAGTCACGCTGTCGGGCGGGGAAGCGCAACGCATGAAGTTGGCAAAAGAACTTTCCAAGCGGCAGACTGGACGCACGCTCTATCTGCTCGACGAGCCGACCACTGGCTTGCACTTTGACGACGTGAACAAGTTGCTTGAAGTAATCCACAGGCTTACCGACCTGGGAAACTCGGTCATCATCATCGAGCACAATCTTGATGTGATTCGGAACGCCGATTGGATCGTCGATCTCGGCCCCGAAGGTGGAGACGATGGAGGTCGTGTCGTAGCCCAGGGCGCGCCGGACCACGTTTCAAAAACCAGAAAGTCCTATACTGGCCAAGCGTTAGCCGCGTACTCGGTGAAAATGTAAACGTATGATAAATATGGAATTATTTGACGTCAAAAGACCTTTTTCCTGAAATCGTAACAAGAAATTTTTTTTATTGCAGACAGGCGACCGTCCTGTAAAGTGCACTCAACCTTCTCCTTATACCTGGGCAAAAAAAGGGGTAGCAGCACTTTGGCTTTCATGAATGCGTAATGCTACCCCTTCACCCTCCAAAACATTAAAACCTTCCACAATTGAGTTGTTCCCTGATGTAACTAAATTAGGGTAGCAGCTGTAAGCTACCCCCCTTCCTTCTTGAAGGATTGCTTTGGTGTAAATTGGTTTCAGGGCTTTGTCCCGTTCAGAAAATTGCACATTGCCGATCCCAACCAGGAGCATGACCCGCAGGAGATTCAGAAGCAGGGAGAGCAGGGTTTTCCTGACGCTACCGGGCTGCCTTTCTTTGACGGCAGCGCGCCCATCCTGTCTGGGACTATTCCCCCCGGTCTCGATCAAACTCCACCCCGCGATCCGGTGTGGAATTTGGTAGATGTGCTCCTGATTGTCTTGTTTGCTTTCTTATCCACGATCTTCCTCATTCCGATCTTCGTAGGAATTGCGCATACGCTGCCTCGTTTCAAGCAGGCTAGATTCCTCGATCTCGCGCAGAATGGATTAGTGGTTATTCCCGCGCAGATTGCCTCTTACGTGGGCCTGATCGCATTTATGGTGGCCCTGGTCCGCGTGAAGTATCGCGAAAGCTTCTTAAAGGCGATCCGTTGGAATATGCCTTCCGGACGATTCATAGCGTTTGCATGGGGCGGAGGTATGATCATTGGCCTGCTTTCCGCGGCGCTCTCGCAAGTGCTGGAAAAGTGGGTTCCAAAATCGCTGCCGGTCGAAGACCTTTTTCACGACACGGCCTCCGCCTATATGGTTGCTTTCTTCGGCGTATTCGTAGCGCCACTGGTGGAAGAGCTGTTTTTCAGGGGTTTTTTGTATCCTGCGCTGACTCGCAGGATCGGCGTAGTTGCCGGTGTTCTGCTCACCGCCGGTGGATTTGCGCTCATTCATAGCCCACAGCTCGCCAACGCGTGGGTGCCTCTCTTGGTGATCTTCATGGTGGGCGCTATTCTCACGGTTGTAAGGGCCGTTACACAATCGGTGGCTGTAACGGTGCTCATGCACATGGGATACAACAGCACGCTTTTCATTGGTCTTTTTATCGCGACGCAGGGTTTTCGCCACATGGAAAAGCTGAATGGATAGGCGTGCTCTCTTGGAAGGGAGCTAAATCGTTCAAATGACGGATTCTTCGCCACGATCGCAACTTCTCCGCAGGATTGCTGAAAACTCCTTCCGATTGGGTGACTTCACTCTTTCCTCCGGAATCAAGAGCGATTACTACATCGACTGTCGCACAACGACTCTCGACGCGTTTGGTGCCGAGCTGACCGGGCGGGTCTTCTTGGATTTACTCCGCGAGCAGAACTGGCAGCCTCAGGCTGTAGGTGGGCTTACTCTCGGGGCGGACCCGATTGTTGTTGCGACCGCCGCCCTTAGCGCGCAGACCAAAACACCCGTCCATGGATTTCTCGTCCGCAAGTCGGAAAAAGCACATGGGACTGGCCAACGCATTGAGGGTTTTCAGCGAAAAGGCGCGCAAGTTGTGATTGTGGACGATGTTTGCACCACCGGCAGCTCCACGATCCAGGCCATCGAGGCGGCACGGGAATTTGGGTTCAAGGTAATTGGCGTTGCCTGCCTCGTCGAGCGTGAAGAAGCTGGCGGTCGCAGTGCGGTTGTTCAGGCCGCCAACCCGGCGCCATTTATCGCTGTATTCAAGTCCAGCGAGATCAAGACTGCACATTTGCAATGGAAGGACGGACAGGTATTCGCATTTTCCGGAGTTTGTGAGGTTTGTGGACGGCCAGCGGTAACGAATGCTCCCGGCCTTCGCTGCAATGTCCACCAGCCCTGAGTAGATACGAATCAACTCGCAGAATGAGGGTAATAGCGCAATCCATCCGCGTATTCATCGAAACTCCAACATATCGCTTTGATCCAACGAAGAAGGGACACAGAGCGCGTCCTGTGTCCCTTTCTTCGCAATCAGATTTGATTCCCTAGCGGTATTCAGCCTTTTCAGGCAAGCCGCTTACGCATTTCTCCGAAACGAAATCTTCCCAAAACAAACTGCGTCTACTTCGATTTCTGCTCTGCAATCCACTGGTTGGTGCGCGTATCGAGCAAATCGAGTGGTAGGGTCCCGCCGTTTAGCATCTCGTCGTGAAAGCTCTTGATATCGAACTTGGCGCCTAGCTCTTTTTGGGCGCGGGCGCGAAGTTCGCGGAACTTGAGTTGCCCGAGTTTGTAGCTGAGAGCTTGCGCTGGCCAGGCAATATAGCGATCGGTTTCGGATTGAATCGTAGGCTCATCGACGGCGCCCGACTTGCGGAAGAATTCCACCACCTGGTCGCGCGACCATCCCTTTGCGTGAATGCCGGTATCGACAACCAGTCGCACCGCGCGAAACAGCTCAGAGGATAGTCGCCCATAATCCGAAACTGGGTCCTGATAAAACCCAACTTCTTTCCCAAGCTGTTCCGCGTACAAAGCCCAGCCTTCTATGTACGCGTTGAAGCCAAGACCATGCAGGCGGAATTTGGGCAGGCCGGTAAGCTGCTGCTGAACGGACAGCTGCATGTGGTGCCCCGGAACGCCTTCATGGTAAGCGATGGCTTCATCGTCGACCAAGGACCGTTCCGCGAAATTAGAGGTGGCGACCACCACGCGGCCAGGACGCTTCCCGTCTGGAGTGCCGGTTACATAGTGGGTCGCGGCCGCGGATTGGAATGCTGGAATAGCCTCCACTGTAACGGGCGAGCGGGGAAGAAGGTTGAATAACGCAGGAAGTTTGGGCTCCATCTGCGCGATGTAGCCGCGGAAGGAATCGAGAATCTGCTCCGCCGAAGTTGGAATGTACTTGGGATTGGTTTTTAGCGATTCGCGGAAAGAGGCCAAATCGGCAAAACCCTGCTTCTTCGCGATCTCGGTCATCTCGCCTTGGATGCGCTCGATTTCCCGTAGTCCAAGCTGATGGATCTCATCGGCGGTCATGTGGGTCGTGGTGCGGCCATAAATGTCGTTCTGATACCGCTTCTCGCCGTCGGGGAGAGACGTGATCGCCAGGGTTGTCCGTCCCTGCGGGGCATATTCTGTGCGGATGAACGCCGCGAAGGTCTTGTATGCGGGAAAGACCTCGTTGTTGATTGCGTCGGTAATCTGCTTAGTGAGGCGATTCTGGTCTTCGGCGGAAATGCTTGCCGGAAATTTTTTGGTTGGCAGTAGGAATGGATTGGCTGCGATGATGCCTTCGCATTGGGCGGGCAGCTTCTCCATCAGAAATCGGACAGGCATCAGCTTGTCCTTCATCCCGGCTCGCATGATCTCCGTGGTCTGGCTCAGCACGCGCGGAACCTGGTGAAGACGGGCGATGTAGTCTTCGTAATGCTTGACCGAGTCCAAAGGAGCCGAAAGCGGTAAATCAGCCAGGCCCGTATGGATGCCACTCTGCTGATTCACTGGCATCTCATATTCCTTGAGATCGAAGTCCGTGATTCGCTGCTGAAGCACACGCACCATGAGGTCATGCGAGAGTTGGTCCTGATCCGAGAAGCCGGTGGTCTGGATGGCCTGAAAGCGTGTCAGAAAATCCATGTCGGTCTTATGACGGCGGGCGATGGCATCGTGCGACAGATCTGTAAGCTTGTCGTTATAGCGATAATCGCCAAAGGCGGTGGCTCGCTCCGGGAAGTTCCGCTGATCGGATTCGTACTGTTCTTCAAAAAGAGCGTTTTGGACGGCTAGCCGGTCGGCCACAGGCTTAGGATTTTGGGCGAAGACAGCAAGCGGAGCGGCAGCAAGGAGAAGCACAATTGTAGAAAGACGCATATAGGCGCAAGTAGCCTATCAGAGCCCGGATCATTTAGGCTGGCGCGTTTGAAGAAGTTAAGCAAAGATGAGAGAGCGTGGTAGCGGATTGAGCCCTAGCGTTCCTCCACACCTGCCTTCTCCTAAAGTCCAGAAGGTCATGTTCGGAACCCTTTTTGGGGAATAGGGAAGATCGCCTGAAGGTAGGGCTCTGGACCGTCGAATCGGCATCTAAATACAAAAGGACAGGAAATGGGTTGAAAATTACCCCGATTTGGACAATATTTGTAAAGCTGCCGCCAGGAAAAAATCCATGTTACGCGAAGCAATCCGCTCTTCCGTTCTAGGGCTTACGGCCTGCACTTTCGCTCTGGGCCAGCTCGCACCACAAAACACTGCATCCCAGGGCGTTGCGCCTCAGGCCAACGGCGCTCAAACGGTCTCCAGCCCGGGTAAGCAGCAAGTCTTCGATCTTGACAATCGTCCCAGCGTCTCCGAAAAGACGCGCATGCAGCTGATCCAAAGCATCAATGCCGAATTTGTACGCGTGCGCAAAACCCTGCCGTTAGGCTACAGGGCGGTCACGTTGAATACGGAAGGGGAAGTCAAGCCGGGCGATGCCCGCTTGTATCAACTGGCGCAGTCACAGGGATCGGTGGCGAAAATTGGCGATCGAGTCCAGATCACAAATATCGCTTTCAAGCAGAAAGCCATTTATCTGGAAGTAAATGGTGGTCCTAAGAAGAAGGGCCACTGGTACGATCACGTGCAGGTAGGAGTTGGCGGCGCAGGTGGCGGCATCTCGAATCCCGAAGGCGACCAGGGAAAGTCTACGGGCTCCGGGGTTACGCTGGAGTTTAAGAAGCATGTTCCCGAGATGACCGGGCCGGAGCTCAGACAGCTTCTGGCGCCGGTGCTTGATTTCTCCATGCGGTCTGGTGCGGAGGTATATGTCGAGACCCTGCCTCCCAAAGTTCAGGAAGCGGTGAAGAAGCATGAAGTCCTGGTCGGCATGAACCGTGACATGGTAATAGCTGCCAAGGAACGGCCAGATCACAAGTCTCGTGAGAAAGATGGGAGCGGCAAAGAGTTCGAGGACTGGGTCTATGGTACCCCTCCGCACGATGTCACTTTTGTCCGGTTCGTAGGCGATGAAGTCACCATGGTCAAGATAGCCAAGGTGGGACAGGAGACCGTAACGAAGACCCAAAAAGAGATCGACGTCAACGACGGTGTTGTCTCCATGGCTGCGATTCATGCACAGGGCAAGGATCCGCAACTGCCTGCGGAGGCTGAGCCGCCTCGGGAGCAGCCTAAGCGCGCGCCCACTCTCCGCCGTGAAGGAGAGGAGCCTGATCCTGCGTTTAACCTTCCCATTGACACCCATCCGCAACACAAGGCGGAACCGGAGTGGGGCTCCGATGGGCAGGAAAAGCCTCCAAAAGGCCAGGACCAAAGCCAGGGGCAACAGCCCGATCAACAACAGCAGCAGCCTAAATCTCCGCCACAGTAAGCAAGTTGGGATAGGCCTGCAGCGTGTAAGGTATTCAACTGTTCCTCCGGCCTATGGCTCGTCCGGCGCCGCAGACGAGCCGTACGTTGATCCCTAATCTCCGCGTTTCGGGTTTAAACTGAATAGGTGAAGATTGCCCTTGGCCAGATAAACCCCACGATAGGTGATTTCAGCGGCAATTCAAAAAAGATCATCGAGTACGCGCAACGGGCCAAAGCCGGTGGCGCGGAGATGGTTCTGTTCCCCGAATTGGCCGTTTGCGGCTATCCCCCCCGCGACCTATTGGAGAAACCGGCATTTGTTGCCCGGAGCCAGCAGGTCACCAGAGAGATTGCCGGTGCGGTACCCGACATTTCAATCATTTGTGGATTTGTCTCCCCGGCAAAAATCGAGACCGGCAAGTCGGTAATGAACTCGGCTGCGGTGTTGCGCAGCGGGGAAATACAATTCATTCAATCGAAGATGCTACTGCCCACGTACGACGTCTTCGACGAGCTTCGCTATTTCGCTCCGGCCCTGTCTCAGGGTGTTTTTCCCTTCAATGGCAGCCGTATGGCGCTCACGATCTGCGAAGACGCATGGAACGACAAGCACTTTTGGCACAAGCGCCTCTACAGCGTCGATCCTGTGGAAGAGTTGCTGCACCACGGCGCCAATCTCGTGTTGAATATTTCCGCGTCGCCTTTTCATGTGGGTAAGCGTGAGCTTCGCCGCAAGATGTTGGAGACGATTGCCCGTAGAAACGGAGTCCCTGTCACTCTGGTCAACCAGGTGGGCGGAAACGATAGCTTGGTCTTTGATGGATCCAGCATCGTGCTCGCACCCGACGGGCGAGTGATCGCTCAGGCCAAGTCGTTTGAGGAAGACCTGATCTTTTTCGACTCCGAAAGCCTGCGTGGCGATGTGCATGAGCAGGTTGATGGAGACGAGGCCAGCGCCTATGCGGCTTTGGTCCTTGGCACCCGTGACTATGTCCGCAAATGCGGATTTCAAAAGGTCATGCTCGGCCTGAGCGGAGGCATCGATTCGGCGCTCACCGCCGCCATAGCCGTCGATGCTCTGGGACCGGAAAACGTCCTGGGAGTGGCCATGCCCAGCGAGTATTCATCGCAGCACAGTATCGATGACGCGCGCCAACTAGCCCTGAACCTCGGCATGCGCTTTGAGATCGTCTCCATTCAGGAGATTTTTGCTGCATATCGGCAAGCCCTCGCGCCGGTTTTTTGCGGGCTTGCGGAAGATGTCACCGAAGAAAACCTGCAATCGAGGGCTCGCGGCTCGGTCATGATGGCCTTGTCGAACAAATTTCGCGGCCTCGTGCTGAGTACGGGAAACAAATCGGAACTGGCTGTTGGTTACTGCACCTTATATGGAGACATGGTAGGTGGTCTCGCCGTGATTTCCGACGTCCCCAAGACCTTGGTCTACCGCCTCAGCCATTATGTAAACTCGCGTAAGCCGGTCATTCCCCAATCGACTTTGGAAAAGCCGCCCTCCGCCGAACTTCGTCCCGGCCAAAAAGACAGCGATTCATTGCCGCCCTACGAGGTGCTCGATAATATATTGGAGGACTATATTGAGGAGTGCCAGACCGTGGAGCAAATCGCCGCTATTCGTGGTTATGACGCTGGGCTTGTGCGGGATGTCATCCGCATGATCGAGCGCAACGAGTACAAGCGCCAGCAGGCGGCTCCCGGATTAAGGATCACCCCCAAAGCATTTGGGCTTGGCCGGCGTTTTCCCATAGCCCAGAAATCGGAAATCTGAACCGGATCGGAATTTGAACCATGAAAAAATCTGTCGCCCTTGCACTCCTCGTCCTTCTAGCCTTGACCTCGGCTTTCACCCAGACGCACAGCTCCATGTTGAACAACGCTCCTACGCCCAAGAAAGAGGGTGCGGCCCGGTCAACCGGCAGTGAAAGCAAATTGCCCGGAGCGGCGGAAATCGATGCTTCTTTAAAGCGCACGCTGGGGTACGATCCTGCGGTTACCTGGGAAATCCTGGATATCAAGCCTTCCGTCGTTCCTGGTCTTACTGAGGTGATCGTCTCCATCAATAAGCAGGGAGCCAACCGCCTTTTGGTTACTCCGGATGGAAAGAATGCGCTGGTCGTGGCCGATATCATTCCTTTTGGGGCCGATCCCTTTGCTCCGGCCCGGTCGTTGCTACAAGGTGCGGCAGGGCCAGCGCGCGGCGCGCAGAGTCCCGTGATCACCATCGTTGAGTTTAGCGATCTGCAGTGTCCGCATTGCAAAGCGGCCCAGCCGGTTTTGGAGAAGCTGGCCGGTGATTTCCCCCAGGTTCGCTACGTCTTTCAGCAGTTTCCTCTACCTGCCTCGCTTCACCCGTGGGCGGCCAAGGCTGCTGCCTATTCCGACTGCTCTGCTCAGGGCGGCGATAAAGAATCCTTCTGGAAATACACGGATAGCATCTTTGAGAACCAGGGCGGAATTGCTCTCGCCACAGCCGACGACAAACTCAAAGAACTGGCCACTGCCGCCGGACTGGACGCCGCAAAGATCGCCACGTGCGCCGCTGCTCCAGCAACTGAAGCCAGGGTCCGCAAGTCACTAGAACTCGGCCAGTCGCTGGAAGTCAATGAAACTCCTACGGTCTTTATCAACGGGCGCCGCGTAAAGTCCATCGGCAGCATTCCGTACGACCAGTTGAAGAGCCTCGTGCAGTTTGAGATCGATCACGCAGGCAAGTAGGAACGTTGCTCTCAATCTCGAGCATCATCCAGTGCAATCGATTGCGCCAAGATAGCGGGATATCGTTTGATGGATGAAGCAGACCTTGCTGGCGTTAGCTTATTCGAGAAAGAATGATCTGGATATTTAAGACGCCATCTTGCCAGTTTCGAGACCGAGATACTGGTGCTCGATTGCGTTTGGCCCCGTGCCATCAAACAGAGCGGGTATGGGCGCGGCGAGCTGACAACTGATCCAGGATTGTTTGATGTCATTGTCTTCAGCCAACGAAAATGCCTTTTTTCATGAGGACGGTCAGCTGTTTTCTGATCGAAAGGATTTTGGTTTTTAGCCAGTGATCCATCTACCTGCTGTGGAGTCTAGGCTAAAATCTTTTAGTAATCTTTTGTTCTCACGTTTGAGCGAAACGGGTGTCATTGCTATAATCACTAAGATTCATCGCGCTTTAAAGATCTTCATTGATCCCATCGCGGTTCGCGAGCAATCATCCCATTAGATTGGCCAGGTAGCTCAGTCGGTAGAGCGCAGCCCTGAAAAGGCTGGCGTCGGCGGTTCGATTCCGTCCCTGGCCACCATTAAAATCAACAACTTACAGATAGCCAGAAACGCACAATTTCAGTTGCGCGAACCATACGCGAACACAGGATTTTCCGGTTCGCATGGCACGCCGGGTAGGGGCTCCATTAGCTTCCAGATTTCCCGAGCGGTGCTGCTGGTCTTGGCAATATGCTGCCGCGCCAGCTTTGCGTAGCGTTCGGTCATCTTGATATTGCTGTGCCCAAGAATCTTCGCGAGCTCGTACAGATCGCCCCCGTTCATCATGTACCAGGACGCGAAGGTGTGACGCAGATCGTGAAACCGGAAGTCCTGTATGCCCGCCCGTTCTGAGCAGATCCTCAAAACTTCCCTCCAGCCGTTGCCGTCCGCTTGTCGCGCCCGGCTCCGGCGGGAAAATCCGGTCATCATTATTCACGGCAGCCGCGGCATAACGCCGCACCTCGCCGGCCAGTTCGGGAGGCATCGGAACATAACGCATCTTGCCGCCCTTCAGTTTTGCCCGCACCGCAATCAGCCCCTCGGCATACAGCACATCCGTCCAGCTAAGGCGGAAGACCTCCGATGAGCGCATGCCCGTGCTGAGTGCAATGAGCACGATCATCCGCAGCTTGATGGCGGACGATGTCATGTTCCTTGGTCCGGGCGAAACGCCGTCCGGCCCGGATGCATTTTCCCCCCGCTTCTCGGCCGCCCACGACCAGGCTCGAATCAATTGCATCAGCGAGTTGCAAGACGTCGTGGTGGTCGGCGAAGTCGCCTACACGCTAAGCCGGGACACGTTATCGGTGACGCCACGCGCCGGGGGAGAGGAGATGCGGTTCGCCGGATATCGCAGCACGGTCTACCGCAAACAGCCCGACAGCCGTTGGCTCCTTGCCCGCGATACCCACACTTTGTCACCAGTGGCGAAGCTGGGGGCGTGAGAGTCGGCATGAATCGCTCACTGGATTACGAATACTGATTATTCAAAAGCCCAGCGTTGGTTTTCCGCTTCTTCCCGCTTCGCCTTGGCGGTTGCCTTTGGCATATGATCCGTCAGCCGTTCCTTGTCTAGGCGGTCCATTCGTACCGTCGAAATCAAAAAGCTCATGGATGCTGAGAGGTGCCAGCACCGCTTCGTAAAACGAGATCGAGCGTTTCATATTGGATGAGTCCCACCCGACAGGTTAACGTCGTTGCTGCAACCAAAGCAGTGCCAGCCTTGAGCAGGCCTCGCAGAGCGTGCAGGTGGGCTCCGGCAAAGAACCCGCCCGCGCGGTTCGATCTGAGCATGCTGCTGTCCCTATTTTTTATCAAGGCACCGGGATCCAATTGTTCCAAGCTGGCCGCATGGGACATCGCGACGGCAATGCGATGCGCCAGCACATGAGGCTGAAGCGTTACCTTAGTGTTTGGAGAAGGGGCGGCCACGTTTGTCCCCGTGCTAAGCTCGCGGCTATTCCCCTTTTGAGGTATAGATAGAATGATGGTTCTGCGTCGCGCGATGGGAGCCATATTGGGCCTGCTCTTGGTGGTCGCCGGCTTGGTAGTCGCAGGCTACATAGAATTTGATTTCACCCGAGGCCACCTGCTCTCTGGTGCAGTAGGCTTACTCGTTCCCACCGTGCTGATGTTGAGTGCGTTTTATATGGCGTTCCGCATGCTGAAGTTTGCAGCCACAGGAAAGAATCAATAAATGGTCCTTGCAGCCGAAATGTTGTTGGATTTCATTGAGTTCCGTTAGTGAAGTAGGCATAAAGTTTGGCTGCGGGCAATCCGGTTCTTGTGGGGCCTCTACCATTGCAATCAGGAGATTACACAAAACGTGCCGAATAGCCGTATCCAAATCATGTTCCAGGCGCAAACACTCATCGAAAGACTCAGTCTGCTTCACACACATAGTTGATGCTAATCTACCGGTGAAGCATGCGCCGTCCAGGCTTTTTGGGTTTTAGCCGATCCCTGTTTTCTTTTGGATGAGGACTGTTGGACGTGCTTGGTGGCATGCTCTCGCTGTTGCGGATACGGCCGTCTCTTTTATCTTCTGTAAGCGTTGACTGTCAGCTGGGTCCGAAAAGCGGCATGATCGCCAGAGAAGGCCGTAGACCACTCAGCGCTTAATCTACCGGGAAACTTTAGCCAAGCAAGATGGGTAGCAGCACGCCTAGCCCAATCGCAAAGAACCATAATGCCGGGGCAGGCGTACCTACCGGACGGACACGGCGCAATTCACGAGATGCGATTCGTGGATCTAGAAGCAGCCAGCGTTTATAGTGCCGTTCCAAGACCTGGAATACAACAGCAGTGGAGCCGCCGTAAATCAGGTGTCCTATGAGCGAGGGGAGCAGTTCGGAGGCCGCGCTTGCCCTCCAGTCGAATGCGCCGGTCATCGTCAATGGCAACAAGGTCAATGGACCTACGTACCACCAAATTAGTCCAAACAGAAATCCCCACGGTATACCGAGTCCAAAGCTCGGCGCTTCGTTCCGGAATAACAGGCCATACGTCATACCGATCAGGGTGCTTACGATCAAGTGTAGGACGAGCCCTCGCAGTCCTAAAAGGTTAGTGTTGACACCTGCAATCTTCGGAAATGTGCCGGTAGCCAACATCACCGGACTTGAGACCAGGCCACCAATGAATCCGGCGAATGCTCCCCATTGGATGGAACGTAGAAAATGGAGGCCCAGGCCTTCCGGTTCCCGGTTCAGTGGATCGGATTGAATGAGCAGCCTTATCCAAATCCGATCCAAGAATGCATAAATTGTTCCCAAAATAAAGCCGTAAATAATGTGACCAACTAAGGAACCGAACAGTACAGCGCCTTGATCGGCCGACCAGTCGATCGGAACCCTGCCGATGAGAGGGAAAACCGTAAGCGGTCCGAAGAACCACCAGAAAATTCCGAAACCCACGCCCCAGCCCATGCTCGATCCGTAGCCGCGAACGTCACGCTGGAAGAGGATGCCGAAAATTGCTCCGATCAGCAATGCCACCAGGAAATGGAGAATCACTGCGCTGCGATCGGTGTGGAACTCAGGAAGGCCCTGGAGTAGCGGCAAGAATCCTCCAGCATATTCCCAACCGCTGAAAGCTAAGCCGCTGATCGTGCCAGCAAGGCCCCCAGCCACGATGGCGCGTCCCCAACGAAAGCGAGGGTAGTCTTCCTTCAATAGAAAGCCTCCTCGAATGCCAAGGACGATCCCTACGGGCATGCCTAGGCAAACCAAATAGGCAACAAGCTGCGGAAAATGTTCCTGGGCATCACTCAACATGTGCGCAGAAGCCATCGAGAGGGTCAAAAGCGGATGAACCCCGTCGGGCAAGAGAAACCAAAGAAGAAAAGCCGAACCTAAGCCCCAAATCAGCCCTGCACCTGGTGTGGCCGCTCGTTTGGCGAAGAAGAGCCCAAAAACCAGTCCGAAAACTCCGCCAAGCAAGATGCAGTTAGCAACTTGAGCCTGGAGGGCTCCGCTCTGCAACATGCCTCCCAACGCGCCGGTCAATAACCCAAGTAGCGGTTCGACCCAGGATTGGCGCCGGGGCACGATCGGCATAGCGAATGGGGTTGATGTTGTCGGTGTAGGCATTCAAGGCACTCCCTACTGCAAATCGATGGTTTGTACGACGTCTCGAGGAAAGAAGAGTTCCACAGTCCAGTCCATCAGCACTCGAATTTTGCGTTCCATTCCTGGCAACTTCGCGAGATAGATTCCACGCCACAGCAGCCAAGCGAGCAGTCCTGAGAAGCGCATGGATCTGGTTCGCAGAAAGGGCACACTCAGTTCGGCGCAGGCCGTCTGATGGCCAATGACGCACAGCGCTCCTAATGAATCAAAGTGGAAATTGGTTGCTGGACGCCCCTGCAAGCAAGTCGCGATATTCCTGGCTACAATTTTTGCTTCTCTGATTGCAAACTGTGCGGTCGGCGGACACGCTTTGCCGTTTTTTGCATCGGTGACTGAGGCGCAATCACCAAGGGCCCATACGCCGGACTGACCCGGGACAGCCAGAGCAGAGTCGACTTTGACCGCACCGCGCTTGTCCTTCTCAAAAGGCAGCTCTTTGACTAGAGGATTGGGAGCCGTACCCGCGGTCCATACCAGGGTGTGGGCACGGATTTCTCCATCAGAAAGAACGACAACACCGGGTTGAGCATCATTCAGGCGGGCATTCAAGCGGAAAGTTACACCTCGATCTTCCATCTTTTCCTGTGCATACCGTGCCAGAGATTCGCTAAGTTCCGGCAAAATCCGATCACGCGAATGAACCAACACGATGTTCAGCTCACCTGCGCTCAGGGTGGGATAGTCGGCCAGAATCCCGCGAGCAAAATCATTGAGAGCACCAGCCAATTCGACTCCCGCAAAGCCGCCACCCGCGACTACGAAGGTAAGGAGTGCCGCCCGCAGCGATGCATCGCGCTCGCGATCGGCCCGCTCGAACATTTCAATGACATGGTTGCGAATGCGAATGGCGTCAAGCAGGCTCTTGAAATTGAACGCCAGTCTCTGGACGTTGTCCATTCCCAGGTAGTTTGAGACAGATCCGAGGGCCAATACAAGATGGTCATAGGCCACCTCCAACTGCTCCGACGGGGATCCAGAAGTCTGTCCGGCTAAATGCACCCTGCGATTCTCAAGGTCGACCGCAGTGACGCGTCCACGAATAAATTCCGTTCGCCGAAGGCTGCTGCGTAAGGGCGTGCTGATGTGGCTTGGCTCCAGCGTGCTCCCAGCTACTTCAGCAAGCATGGGAGTAAAGAGCAAGGCGTTGGTCTCGCTAACAAGAATGATTTGAGCCGAGCCGCTCGTGCGAAGCTGTTGCTCAAGACATTCAGCCGTCTTCATACCGGCGAATCCGCCGCCCAAGATCACGATCCGGCTTTTCTCTGGTGAGTTCCGTGGAAGGTCTTCCGACTGGGGGCCAACGATCCATTCTACTAGGTCGCCCAACCCCTGGTTGAATATGCCAAGCAACGTGCCAAACATCACCCAGCTCACCAGCGAGGGAAGATGCGCTCGCATCTGTTCGGCCCCCCATTCCGGCTTTTGACCGGATAACAGCGGAAGAGCGACCACGCTGATGAGTCCCCAGAGCGGCACTCCCAGCGCACCAGCGGTCATAAGGTTGTCGACATAAGCTTGTGGCGTGCGTCGTACGCTAAACGCGTAGCCTGCACCGACCAACATCCCCAGAGCCATGCTCGAAAAAGAGTGGCCGAGCGCCAAGATGAGAGGCGTGCTGGCCGCGGCTCCCGCTATCACCCCGATCAATGCCGACCGTCTAAACCGTTTCATTGGGGCATCCTGCTATTCGAGAACCACACAAAGTCATTGAACTCCATCATGATTGCGCCTTTTGCGCTGTCTGATTCCTGTGCCGGTGGAAGTTGCACTGGGTGCTATCCGTTCATCATCCGATCCCCAGCTCTGGCGCTTCCATGCTCCTATGCTCCGAAGATTTGAATCTGTTGCACGGCTATGACGCTACTTGGATCAAAGATGCACCCGATGGAGAGTGCGTAGGGCAGTGAATGCATTTGCTTGAAGACCCTGTCCTTTGAAACGGTTGAGAAGCAGAGTGCCATTGTCCACTTGAGAACGCGACACGATCCCACCGAAAAATGATTATATTGTGCTGTCCATTGCCGGGGCGCACGATATTCAGTCTGCTTTGACCCGAATAAAAGTCGCATATCTCACCTGTAGACAAGAGGCAGTGGAATTTTGATAGGAGTCTTCAAGTCTACACCGCCTCCATATTGCAACGCGGCCCTATTGGCGCCTATCTCAGAAGTGTTCGAACAGTGGAACGCGAGCTGCTCACGCCGGTCGGAATTATGTATGACTCTTTAAGTCATACGTATGACTTTCATATCGAATCAACCAATAACGAGCACGGATGTAGCGCGCCGCGCCGGCGTGTGGCAGTCAGCCGTCTCTCTTGTCTTTTCCGGGAAGGCAGCCGGACGCGTGGGTAGACAAACCGAACAAGCCATCTGGGAGGCTGTACGGGCGCTGGGTTATCGCCCAAACTCCGCGGCACAATCCCTTCGCCTGGGTCATTCCAGACGGTTGATTCTGGCTGTTCCGGATATAGACAATCCATATTTCGCCGGCACCCTGAACGGAGCCGAGCGGGAGGCCCGCAGACACGGCTATTCCGCCGCATTGGCCCAGGTGCGGGAACCGGGCGATTGGCAAACAGTTATCGTGGATGCGCTTACTTCCGGTTCAGTAGATGGCTTTGCCCTGTTCTCCCTGCGCCCTCCTTCCAGGAAGGCGGCGCAGGCCTTACGTGGAAAGGCTATCCTCGTGGATGCTTCCAGCCGTGATTTTCCAACCATCAAGCTTGATATCGAAGCGGGTATGCGCATGGCTGTAGAGCACCTGCTCAAGTTAGGTCATACAAAGATTGCTCACCTAGGCGCGGATATCGACGCCGAGACGTTCGCACTACGAAAGCAGGCATACCTCGATTCGATGCGTGACGCTGGTTTGGCGTGCCGTACACAATGGCAGGCCAAAGCACCGTTCGATATTGCCGGTGCGGCGCTCGCTGCGGGGCAAATGCTCACCGGGTCTGAACTGCCATCAGCAGTCGTTTGTGACAGTGATATGCTCGCAGCCGGAGTTTATAAAGCGGCCCGGATGGCGCGGCTCAGGATTCCCGAGGACATTTCCGCAATAGGCATCGACGACAGTCTTATAGCACGTGTCCTCGACCCAGCCCTCACCACTGTTGCGATTCCCGCGACCCAGGTGGGAGAAGAAGGCGTTCGTCTTCTGGTGAATCTACTTCGAGGTGGAGAAGCATCGCGGCCTTGTCCTATTCAGCTCGGCCTTATCGTCCGTGAATCCACCGCGCCGTGTTGCTCAAAATAGTTCGCGCTTTCAAAGCGTAAAGGAGAAATTGAATGGCCCATCTGTGACCTGAACCGACCCTAAGAATGCTCCAAGACTATCTAACTGCGGTTTGCCAGGAACGGGATTGGACGAAAAATGCTCCTTCCGAGAAATTCTTATTGTTCGTGGAGGAAGTCGGCGAATTGGCCAAAGCGATCCGAAAGAGAACGGGGCAGTATGACGAGACCGCCGACCGCCAAAAAACAGGACTTTTGCGCTGGAGGAAGACTTTTTGCCGATGTGCTCGCTTATCTTCTGGACCTCGCAAACTGCTATGGCGTTGATCTCGAAACCGCCTTCCGGCGCCAAAGAGAAAATCAATGGAACAAGGACTTGGCACTAATATCGCGCGAGATTGGAGACCAAACGTCAGTGAATAAACTCCCAAAGGTCGAATTGCATCTGCACCTGGACTGCTCGCTCAGCTTTAACGTTGTATCGCGCCTTGATCCATCGGTGACTCGTAAAGAGTTCGAAGCGGAGTTCATCGCTCCTGCACAATGCGCCAGCCTGGCTGATTTTCTGACTCGTGCTGTGCGGGGATTTCAGCTCATGCAGACAGCGGATGCGCTGGGTCTTGTGGTGGAGGACGTCTTCGAGCAGCTCGCAGCGGATCATGTGATCTACGCGGAGATGCGGTTTGCTCCTTTGTTGCATCTAGAAAGAGGCCTCTCTGCGGAAGCCGTAGTCGGCACAGTGAATCGCGCGGTGGAAAACTGCATTCGGGCTACCGGCATCGAAGCTCGGCTGATTCTGTGCTCGCTACGTCACTTCAGCCCTGAGCAGAGCCTGCTTACAGCCGAACTTGCGGCGCACTTCAAGGGAAGCCATGTTGTGGCTTTCGACCTGGCCGGAGATGAAGCCGGATTTGCGCTGGACCCGCACATACCGTCTTTCCGGTTTGCAAAAGAGCATGGCATTCGGCGCACTGCGCACGCGGGCGAGGCGGCAGGAGTAGAAAGTGTGTGGCAGACACTTCGGGCGCTTGAACCTGAGCGAATCGGCCATGGCGTTCGCAGCATTGAGGATCCGGCGCTGATGGAATATCTCAAGTCTCACCAAATCCATCTGGAGGTTTGTCCAAGCAGTAACCTACAGACCTGCGTCGTTGAGCATTATCAGGATCACCCGGTGAACCGCATCTTGCGGGCTGGCCTGTCATTCGGGATCAATACCGACGCACGAACCACCACGAACATAACGTTGAACGGGGAGTATGAGCGCTTGCGACAACACTTCGGCTGGACTGACTCGGAGTTTGCCGCCCGCAATCGAACTGCTCTCGAAGCAGCTTTCTTGGATGAGCCTGCCAGGAAGCGATTGGCGGAAATGCTCACGATACCTTGAGTATCACAAGTCGATAGGCGGTGGGCCGCACCTTGGAGCCGACACTGCTCCCGAGACAAGGAGAAAGGTCTTAATGCCTTTAGGAGACCAATTTCGTTTGATCATTTTCGATTGCGATGGGGTGCTGGTTGACAGCGAACTGCTGGTAGTTCGTCTGATTGTCAGCATGGTCGGAGAGCTTGGGCTCAAATGGACGGAGGAAGAGGCCCTACCTTCGTTCCGAGGCGGTACCATGGCGGACTGCATCACTGAGATCGAGCGTCGTCTTGGCAAACCAGTCCGAGATTCTTTCGTGTCTGAGCTTCGCGCAAGAATGGCTGAGGTATTCAAGCGTGAGCTCCGAGCTGTGGAAGGCATCCAGGGCGTGGTCGAGGAACTGCGTATCCCGATCTGTGTCGCGTCCAACGGCCCACTCGAGAAGATCAGGTTATCGCTTGCAATCACTGGTTTGCTACCAAGGTTCGCGCAATCCATTTTCAGCGCTTATGAAATCGGTATCTGGAAGCCCGATCCAGGCCTCTTCCTCCACGCTGCCCGTACCATGGGCGTCCCTGCCCATGCATGCGCGGTAGTTGAAGACAGTGTTCCCGGAGTAAAGGCAGGTGTGGCGGCTGGTATGACTGTGTTCGGTTTCAGCGGCGGTACCCGCGATGAGGAACTCAGCGCGGCAGGAGCTATTACGTTCAGATCCATGGTGGAGTTGCCGCAGCTGCTTGAACTTACAGCGCCTGCGAAGAGAACACTCTCGCGCGCCTAGACGCATGCTCAACCGCAACCTGAGGAAAATAATGAATGCCCGGTGATGATCGCACCAGGATTCCATGGCTGAAATGGGGCGCCGCAACGGCTGCATCTTGCCCCGCGTGCAGAGCGAAATCCACAGTCATGGGCCCGCCAGGGTATCCTTCTTCCTTTCGGGCACTTTTTATCGTTTGGCTTGTTGGTGCAAGTCATACGATAGCTGGGTGCAGGAAACCTACGACGCTTACCTGTCTGTGCGCCGCCACTTTTATGGTGCTGTGCAGCACTGGCCCAATTCGCAATTCTGGAAGCGACGACAATCGCTTGATTCGCGCTTGCCTTGATGCGAAGAACGCGAGGATTTAGCTAAGCTTCCTGTCTGCAAGCAATTCTCCAACGACGATGCTTCCACCGGGAGTTTGCCGCGACCATGTTGAAATCCTGAAGGACGGTGCGGTCAGGAGCGTTTTCACCATACAGTGCAATGAGCGCTGTTACTTCTATGAGTGCCCAGGTGCCGCCGCCATCTAACGAAAGAATGCGATAACTCATGTTGCCTCGCTGCTCATTCAATGACTAGTACTGGCACTTTTGCTTCGCAATGCTTCAATCACGCCACCCTTGACAGGTCGAAACGGCCTAGTGTCTTCACCAAATTGTGGATCTTGGCAAGTCTTTTTCACCTGCAGCAACGCTTTATCACCAGAAATGTCGGAATAGTGTGGTGTCCACCGGATGTTCTCGGCTAACTCCTCTTGTGCCACTGCATCATCAAATCACCGCTTCCACTATGACAGCCACGCTCAGCTTCGCGAGCACTTGGCTGATTTCGTGGCAGCTTACAACTTCGCCGAAGACTCAAAACGCTTGCTGGCCTTACCCCTTATGAATTCATCTGCAAATCCTCGCAAAAAGACCACGACCGATTTACTCTTGATCCAATCCATCAAATGCCGGGACTAAACATCTACATATTTTCGCCCACCTGCTTGAATCAAATCGATTGATTATCGATCTCCGCGGCAACACGGGCGTGGGATTCCGCAGTTTCTGTTTTAACGAGCTATCTGACGCCCGTCACTACTCTGGTTCAGCTTTGAACTCAGGACAGATGTTGTCCGCTCGCTTGTCTTCGGCTATGTGTCTCTTGTCTTCGTTTTTATGATGTGGCTTGCAGACTTTGAGTACGGCAATCGATTCCACTAGGGTGCCAGGTACAAACTCTGAGACTTGGGTGAAGGCTCCCGTGTCCTGATCGACCTTGAAGACCGCACCTGGTATCACAACAAAGCGCCCATCAGGATCGAAAACGAGATCAAAGGCCGAGACAGTTCCAAAAGGGGACCCTGGAACCAGGAGAGACCTGCCTTGGTTATCTTCGCGGAAAGCGCTGATTCCCGTGCCCGTAAGGGCGGAGAACGCTCCGACCGTAGCAACGAGGCTTCCATCCGGAGAAATTCCCACGCCGTTTGCTAAGTCGTGCGGTAAACGAAATGGCGATCCCGAAACCGGTGTTAGATCGCCGTGCGTTTCGATGGCGAACTCGAACAACCCAGGTTGTCCAGTGCCGAATTCTACCTCGCCTAGCGCAAACAGGAAGCCGCCGGAAGGCTTAATTGCGATTGGATCAAAAGCTGATCCGGTTTCGACTCCGGTGCGGAACGTGAGAGTACCGGTGGAGCTGTCGCGATCAAAAATAAGGATTCCACGAGAATCGTTTGGATTAGAGGCGTACAGCACCTTGCCGTCTGGCGTTATAGCCATTTTCTGGATCGCTGGGTTCTGTCCGGAGCCGGCCTCGATGCCAGATGCAAAGGGCGTGTCAGGCAGCGGAATTAGATGTCCGTTGCTGGTTTGAAAGCCATCGATAATGCCTCCCTTCAGTCCTTCTAGCGGGAATGACGCAGCATAGACAAAGTTGCCATTGGGATCGATGGTGACGCCGGTAGAGCATACGCCCGAAAGAACGACGTCATCGATCATGCTGAGAGCGCCGTTACGCGGATTAACGCTGTAGCTGATGAGTTCTCCATTATTGAAGCCACAGGATTCGCCCAGAAACTGCGAACTCATCACGGCAAAGACAAAGCGGCCATCAGGGCTATGCGTGATGGAAATTGGACCGACACCAGAACCAAAAGGCGAACCAGGAACCTCCGAAGTCTTGCCGTCGCCCGGATTCAAGGAAAATCCAGAGATGTTATTGTCGCCAAAATTGGGGGTGTAGATGAATTCCCGCTGTGCTGATGCCGGTGTCGATGCGGCCAAGACCACCGCAAGGATCAAAAGGAGCAATGGAAAAGCAAAGTATCCTCTATCACGCAACTTCATAGCAAGACCTCCGGGTCGGAAAAAACTCAGTCTCTGCGATCTCCTAATCGAGGCCGGGGCACTTTGGCTGCCTGCGGCTGAGCAAGAAGGGATGTGTGCTGCGGGACGCAAGTTGCCCTTGCCCCCTTAATGATTGGCAGCGCAGTTATTTTGTTGCCGGCCGCTTGTCGTAGGAGAAAGCGTCTTCTTCAGCCCGGAGGGCGTTCGAGGCTTCGGCAAGAATTGTAGTCAGTGTTTATTATAGGTCTTGTTATAATAGGTGAATCTTCGCAAGAGCGCCATGCCCAAAAATTTGAATAGTAACGATATCCCTTCGCCACAGAAGCGGCTCCAAACAGTCCATTGGCCTGAGGATACGTGAACTTAGAACCGGCAAAGGATGGTCGCAAGAGCGACTCGGAAGCCTCTGCCAAATTCACCGCAGCCATATGTGGCAAATTGAGAGTGGTAATACGAATCTCAAACTTTCCACGTTGCGCAAGATTGCTGAAGCTCTGGAAGTTCCAATCGTGACGATCTTGAGATGTTCCGGTGAGCAAAGAGGTGAGGGAACATAAGGGCAGGATGACCGGTGATAAATAAATATAAGATCCAACACTTTTGGATCACTTCTCTGTACGAACACTGCCAGGAGCAACATCCTCTCTCAACGCCACAAAACTGAGTGTCGCAGGTGATGGTCAGGTGTCCACTCAGCGTACTCGAAAGTTCCCACCAGTTCTGGACGAATCCAGCGACAGTCATCGCAAAGAGAGCGACGCACCGATGCGTCAAGTTGTGCCGTTTTCGGCTTGGCTATTGAGCAGTGTCTTATCCCTTAGGTACTCTCAATGCAGGACAGGAGCACGTCTCCCACTCAGTTAAAACCCGGCCAACTGGGAAAGAGGGCCGGGGAATTTAATCTTTACGCTCCGAAGAACAACGGCTCTGGAGCCATCTTTCGAAGCTGCCACCGCTGCGCTAACCACACAAAAGCACCTGCAAGGAGGCGCGAGTATATGGCTGTTTTTTATCCTATCAATTTGGGGTTGGTTGGAGTTGGGATATTGCTTGCGGCGACGGTGGGAGGTGTTCAGGGTCATGGTCAAGATATTCCCGCAGCGCCACAACCGAAGCTTGTTACCAAGTCACCGATCGCTCATCCGTTTGTAAATCACCTTTCGTTCACATCACAGGATATAGTCCTATTTGGGACAATTGCTGCGTTGTTCGTAGCCGATGGGATCACCACCGCGAAGATCCAAAGTCAAGGGTTCCATGAAGACAACCCAATAGCGCGTTGGTTCGTGAGGAAACCCGGCGGAAACGCGGTCTATTTTGCCGGGGTATTTGTGGCGGTGATTGGGGCGGCAGAGGTTACTCGGCGGTTAGAACGAGATCGCCCTGAGCATCGGCGGCTGTGGAAGGTTATCGGTAAGGGCGTCGAGTGGGGAACCGTAGCAATCGAGATCAAAGCGGTGCAGAATAACGCGAGGTTGTTGGCACGATGAGAAGACGTGAGCGGGGCCACAGAACCTTGAGAGCCAAAACCAATACCCTTCGTATAGCCGGTAATTACCAACATGCTGCAGTCGAAGTAAAGGGTAACATCCTCATAGGGAGAATTAGCGTCAACTATCTGGGTAAAATCGGACCGAAAATCGCTACGAATGATTACGCGTAGAATGTGATTTAGAGGGCGATTCGACAAGTGCCGCGATCTTTGTTGGTCGTGCTAATAAGCGCCTTTTTTGAGAATATCCAGCATGAGTGAAGGCTGCTTAAGCAATGGTCAGGCAGCATGGCGTACCTGCTTACGCTGGTAATTGCATCAGTTCAACATTAGGATTCTGTGCAAATGGAACCAAAGTCTATTTGCTC